>Ga0209839_10000863_pt1 | contig 15458 bp, 17 predicted proteins | sample OrgsoiDNA2013050_FD_185800 | JGI IMG/M metagenome (GOLD analysis project Ga0209839, IMG submission 185800) | Permafrost soil microbial communities from the Arctic, to analyse light accelerated degradation of dissolved organic matter (DOM) -... | ecosystem: Environmental > Terrestrial > Soil >... | reverse complement strand
AGGACCAGATATGCGGAATATGTCTGTTCAGCGGTTCCATCTTTTTTCCCCTTCCATCCCAGGTTCCGCAAAAGAGTTTTTCATCCACCGATAAAATGACGGTAAACGGTTCGATCCGGGTAAGGTCGCATTCCCCAAATGATTCAAGAGGTGAAGAATGTGCGATCAGGTCAAGCAGGATCAGACCCCGGCTTTTCCGGTAGGACGGTTCGGGCTGATGTGCCCGAATGGCACCGTTCAGCAGCACGGCCGCATTTCCGCACTCATGTACGGCAATCCAGGTTCCTCCTGCCTGCTGATCCCTGGGAAACAGCAAACGATGGCCGTTTATTTGGTGCAGGTCGGGAAAAGCAGCGGTGGCCCGTTTTGCCAGCTCATCACGGCTGGAAGTAAAAAAAAATTTATTCCCCGAAGGGATAAATGTTACTGTACACATTGTTGGCGGTACTTGATGGTAGAAGAAGCGACTCCGTAGGAATCATCAACAGCAAAATCACCTATTTCATGCAGGCCGATCCGGATCAGCGCCATATGGTGAATCGTATGTTCCAGGTTATAGGCAATCTCTCTGAAATAATTCGTGGCGATCTTTTCAGGACCAACTTCCTGCTCATTATAATAGGTCAGCAGGTATAACGGTTTATTTCCTTTGGAAATTTTTTCGATAATATCAAGCAATAAACCCGACGCAAAAACTTTATCTGATTCAATCCTTTTATCGCGAAATCTCTTTTCATAATCCACTTCGCCTTCCGCATAACCCATTTCCAGGCATTGAAACATTTCAATGATATGCCTTACGTGCTGACCGACGGTATTACCGGATAAGTTTGTACAGGGATAATTATACTGATCCTCTGCCAGCTGACTCAGCGAGTCTGACAATTGGAAGAATACCTGGCGCACGGTTTTTTGCAGTTCCATAAAGCCGTTTTTTAAAAATAATAATTTTTTAATTACCGGGCGAGTACTTTTATTTCCACCGTGAGTTCGTTTGAGAGTGTGCTGGATCCTCCAACGTCAAAATCTCTCCTGTTCATTTTAAAACTTCCTGAAAAAAGGTAACCATTCCCGTTTTTTTCTGCCGTAAAAGGAAGCTGAATATCTTTACTCTTATTTTTAATCGTTAACCTGCCCACAGCCGTATACTCCCCTTTTGTATTGGCGGCCTGGATATGATCAGATACGAAACGAATCAGCGGAAAGTTTTTTACGTCGAAATAATCCGCTGCCTTCAAATGCTCATCCCTTGAATTATTATCCGTATTGATGGACTCGGATGGTATGGTTACATGAAAAAAAGATTTGGACAGGCTGTCCGGCTGAAACCGGATATCTCCTTCCGGAGCGGCCAGACTGCCGGAGACCCTAAAGCCAAAATTATGGATGGTAAATTGCACGCTGGATTCCCTGGCCACCGGATGGATTTGTCCGGATGCGAAATGAATCCACAATAATAAACTAACAGGCAGGCCTGTTTTCCTGATCGCATTTTTTTTGTATACAGCTGTCCCCATTTTTTATTTCCTTTTCAGTTGTTTTTCCAATTGATCCTTATAGATAAAAATGAGTATGGCACAACATACGAAAGTTACAACGGCATAAATAAAAAGTACCGGGTCCCCGTCGAAATAAATCCCGATTTTGGTCAGGTGAAAATATATTGCGCCCGTCATCATGATCAATCCAAGAATCGCTCCGTAGCCCGTAAAACGTGGAATTAAAATCAGGATGGCGGCGATCAGTTCCACCACCCCGGTCCCGATACGGCCATAAGGCTCCATGCCAATCTGGGTGAATAATTTGACGGACTGCGGGTGGCCGGTGAATTTAAAATACAATGTCTGCAGGAGTATTACGGCCGGGATCAGGCGCAGAATCCACAGGCTGATCATTCGGATATTCATTCGGTTGATTTTAGGTTATTTTGATAAAATTTTTTGCCAGTTTGCGTCTGCCTGGGAATGAAGACCGGATTCATTCTGGTTCCAGGTCTTCAGCGTATTATTGAAAAACCGGTTGTAGAAAAGGAATAATTTTCCATTGATGATCTTAAAAGTTTCGGGATCCACCTGCACCGTTGAACCATCGTGTCCCATGGCATAAGCGCACCAGCCTCCGTACTGCGGTTCATATTTTACGGGATTCGCTTCAAATGCCTGTTGGTCGGAAGCCGAAGCAAAATAATAGGTTACCCCATGATATGAGATGGAATTTTCTTTGTTTCCCTTTTCTGCTTTTTTCTGTAAAAAATAAGAAACCGGATCGTATCCTTTAATGGCGACTCCGTTGTCGAGATTAAATTGTTTCGTCCGGAAAGCATCCGTCTGGGACAGACCCGGAAATGCAGCGAGGAGGAATAAAATAGCTATCAGTAATTTCATAGTTCAACATTTGACCAAAACTATAACCCTTTCCCTTTCCCGTTTTGTCGCTTAATTGACAGAAATCCGTTTTTGTAAGTTTTTAACATTCAGAAAGCAGATCTGTTGACGGTCGTAAGAAAGTATACCTTCTGTTTCCAATTCATTGATCATGGTAGTAACCGTTTGGCGGCTGGATCCGATCAGGTTGGCAATGTCTTCGTGTTTCAGGTAATTAGGAATGCAAAATCCCTCGGGCAGGGTTTCTCCCAATTTGTTTTCGACCAGTTGCCAGAAAAAATGGGCCAGCCTGGTTTTTACATCCTTATTCAAAAGATTGTGCAGCCGGTTCTCGATGGTCCTGAGTTTGGCGCCCACCTGCTTGCTGTATCGCAGGGCCAGGTCCGGCCGCTTTTTCAGTAATTTTTCAAAGTCTTCAATATAAAATGCGCAGAGGCTCACGTCCTGCTTATAGGCCTGCGCAAATTCTCCATGCAGGTTGCTGCGTTCCAGGGTAAGCTGCCCGAATAACTCACCCTTCTGAATAATTTCCTTCACTTTTTCATTCCCATCGGCATCAATATGGCCAATGCGGATATATCCCTCCTTTACAAAATAAAGTTTGTTATGGTTGTAAGCTTCGAAATAAATATACTCTCCCTTGGGTACTTCCATATAATGGTGTTCGATCTTCAGGTCTTCGTATTCCTCGTCACTGAGATGACACCACAAATCGTAATTACGGATTAAAAGCATTTTATCGTCGTCGGGCATGATATAAAATTATACTTTAAAATTACCGATTCAACGCTTATCCGGCGATCCAAATTTGACTTAGATTTACACGTATAATAAATTTTGCATGGATGCACCCATCATGGCCGAACTGTTCAGCCGCGGAGAATCTCCGGAAATCCTGTTTTGGGTTGGTTGTTCGGGAAGTTATGATCAGCGGGCGCAAAAGATTACCCGCGCCTTCGCCAGCATCCTTTCGCACATCGGAATTCGCTGGGCCATTCTGGGGAAAGAAGAAATGTGTACGGGCGACCCAGCCAGGAGGGCGGGAAATGAATTTATTTTCCAGATGATGGCATATCAGAATATCCATACACTAAATAATTACAAGGTCAGTAAAATCGTGACTGCCTGTCCGCACTGTTTTAATATTCTTAAAAATGAATATCCCGAACTGGGCGGTCATTTTGAAGTTATTCATCATACCGTATTCCTGCAGCAATTGCTTGACGAAGGAAGGATCAGATTAAAAGAAGGAGGCTCTTTCAGGGGGAAAAAAATTGCCTATCACGATAGTTGCTATCTCGGAAGAGCCAATGGAATTTATGAGGCTCCGAGAAGAGTGCTGGAGGCCCTGGACGTTGAGTTGGTGGAAATGAAACGCTGCAAATCAAATGGCCTCTGCTGCGGTGCCGGTGGCGCACAGATGTTCAAAGAAGAGGAGAAAGGAAACAACAGAATCAATTTTGAACGAACCCGCGAAGCCCTGGATACGGGCGCGGAGATTATAGCATCTGCCTGCCCTTTTTGCAATACCATGCTGACCGATGGCGTAAAACACGCGGAAAAAGAAGAAGAGGTTAAAGTGATGGATATTGCTGAACTGATTGCTTCAAGCTTAACGCCTAACGCTTAACGCTTAACGCCTAACGCCTAACGCCTAACGCTTAACGCCTAACGCCAATTTCCAAATCTTCAAATTTTCAAATTTTCAAATTGGAATTGCCAAGCAATTCCCCCGCTTCTTTTCCTGTATTAAATAACAAATCGAGTATGGAAAGATTGGGGAAAAATCCCGTTCTTTCTTCGAATACCTGCCGGTATTTAACCGGACTCCATTGATGGTGATTTTTTGGCAACACCTGGTTTCGCCGGTCATCGAAGCCGTCGGCTCCATAAGAAACTACCGTTTCGGTAAATCTTATCTCCGCCAGCCATCCCAGTTTTTCATTCACCCATTGTAAACAGGACAGGTTCCATTCTCCCAGGCGGCCAAATGGTTTCTGATATAGGTTAAATAACTCATCCCGGTAATGATCAAAAAAAGGAGACCGGTTATAGGCCGACTGTATTGATTTAAAATGACGGGCCTGCCATTTTTCTTTGTTCGAAATCAAAATCTCATTCACGGGTAACTCCTGGTTCCTGCCATCCTGCAAGGGAACCGACAAAGAAATGATTCCCTGTGCTCCGACGATCAGACAACGATTGCGAAAACTCATTTTACGATAGATTTCATATATATCTAAATAAATATATGTTTCCTTATACAAAGTAGTAAAGAAGCTAATCGGTGGAAAATATTGTAATTCAGAAACTATCATCCATTAATAATCTTAATTCGAAATTAAGGATTAATTATTGACAGAAATGATAAACCAATGCAATATTTATTGCACTTAAATTAAATATAGCGTTAAATAAATCTCTATAAATGAATAGTATACGACAATAATTAATACTAATAAAATTGACCTTATTTTTGTAGCAAGCCAACTGTTGTGAAACATCGTTTTTCTAAAAAAATTAGTATAGAATTATTCCCAAAAAATGTTCAGATTTTCAGCTGGAAATTTTTCTCAGATTTACGGAAGGGTATTCGGCCACCCTCTTCAGATGCAGACGATGGAAATGCCTTAAAATGACTCCGGCATAGTTTTAAACTGACAGTGGAAATCAATAAAAAATGTTGGGAACAAACGTGCCGGTGTCCAGGTTAATCCTGGCAACGGGTTTTGCATTTATTAATCGGTGGGAACATTTTGGATGTAAAAAGTAAAAGATTCAAAATACGCGTAAGAAAAATCCGGGGTCCCGGCTTTGATTCATCGGAAAAAATATCAGACCCCATAGCCCTTTATCAGATCGGATTTTTGTATCAAAAAACAATACCGGTTCAATTTTCCCTGGAAATCGAAGGGCGTGGTTGCCCTGGTAATATCTTTTACCGTGCAATTCATCAATTGATCCTGCTGCAACTGAAAGCGACTGAAATTCGTGCTGAAATACAGGATTCCGCCCGGTTTCATTGAAGACAGCGCCTGGTTGATCAGCTTGGGATGATCCCGTTGGATATCGAGAAAATCATCCATTCTTTTACTATTGCTGAAAGTCGGTGGATCCATGATGACCAGGTCAAAATACTCCGCCGGTACCGTTTGAAGGTATTGCATGACGTCCTGGTGCAGATAAAGATGTCTGGCGGGATCATAAAAGCCATTGAGCTCCATGTTTTCGGTTGCCCATTTCAGATAGGTCCTGGACAGATCCACAGAAACCACTTCGGATGCTTTTCCAGCGGCCGCATACACCGAAAAGGATCCGGTATAGCAGAATAGATTGAGGATTTTTTTGCCTGAAGAAGCCTGCCTCACCCTGATTCTTGTCATCCGGTGATCCAGGAAGAGTCCGGTATCCAGGTAGTCCGTGAGATTGATCTTGAATTTCAATCCCTGTTCCCTTACGACCATGAACTGTTGTTCGTTATCCAGTTTTTGGTACTGGTCCTGGCGGTTTGATTTGCGTTGACGTGTCCGCAGAACGATGCGGGCTGCGGGCATTCCCGTGATCTCCTCAATGATCGTCTTACAATCCTCCAGCCATTGTTCGTGTTCAGCCTCCTCCATATGGTGGTTGCGCCGGTACTCGGCCACATACAGCCAGTCTTCATACTTTTCGATACACAAAGGGAACTCCGGAAGGTCGTGGTCAAATATCCGGTAGCAGCTGAGCTCCTGTCTTCTGGCGATTTTGCCCAGATGTCTGAACACTTTCGTGAGCCGGTTGCGGAACATGGTTGCCTTTTCGAGGGAAATCATGAAAGGCAAGATAGTCACTGTTGTTTAGAAGTCGCGAAGGATCCATTGGTGCAGCGTGTTCCCGTTCCAGGTTCCGGGAACGATAATGCGCCGGATGCAATAAAGCGGATCTACCGGATCTGGTTTTTCATTGAGTTGAAAAGCAGCTACAAAACCCCTTTTTTTGAGTTCAGGGAATGCGGCCGTGTTCCACAACCCGAAGGGATAGGCAAAATAGCGAATGTTTTTACCCGTAATCTGTTCGAGCTGCCGGGTGGGCTTGTCAAGCTGGGTAATCCAGTCATTGCCCTCGTATTTTTTTACATTGTGATGATCCCAGGTATGGGAACCGATGGTATTACCATCATCAGAAAGCGCACGTACCTGGTCCCTGCTCATGTAGTGTGGCTTTCCCAGGGAAACCGTCATGATAAAAAACACGGCTTTGAACCCATATTTTTTCATTTCAGGATAGGCTGTGGTGTATTGATCGAGATCTGTATCATCAAAACTCAGCATAATGGGCTTTTCAGGCAGACGGGCGCCCGATATCAGGTAGGCATACAATTGATCCGGTGTAATGGTATGGTAGCCGCTGTCGGCCAGCATACGCATTTGAGCGGCAAATGCTGCCGGCGGTACGATATATGTTTTTGAAACCTTTGAATCGGTTGGCTTCCAATCGCGGATCTGGTGGTAGCAAAGTATGGGAACTTGTTTTTTACCTAGTATAACAGAGGCGCGGGGAATGGAAAGGGACGGAGCGATCGGATTGGACCGGGGTCCGGATAATTCGCCGGTTGTTGCAGGAATGGTCACTTCGCCCGCAAAAGATGCCGTCGTGGCCTGATTGAGTTCCGGCGAAATGTCTTCAGGCAGGGACTGACAGGATAAAATAAATAACAGAAAACAGCAGCTAAGCAGTTTCATGGGATCGGATTTCAAATATCATAACGCTTCTACCCCATTCATTTATTGCGTTGGCAGGTAAACCCTTTCATGTAAATTGCAACAGTCTATTTTTAAAACTTTTTCCATGCGCTGGAATTTAATTTTGGTTTTTTTTGCCATATCCATTTCGTGTTTTTCCCAGGATCCTTACCTGTTTATTGGTACCTATACGAGTGGAAAAAGTAAGGGCATTTACGTATACCGGTTTAATACGACAACGGGAACCGGCACTGAAGTGAGTACCATAAAAGCCAGGAACCCCTCATACCTGAGTTTATCTTCGGATGGCAAACATCTTTACGCGACTGATGAAGATGAAGCGGGAGGCGCTGTGGGAGCCTATGCTTTTGAACCCGCGACGGGCCGGCTGGCGCTGTTAAATACGCAGTCAAGCAAAGGTACCTGTCCCTGTTATGTATCAGAGGATAAAACCGGCAAATGGGTATTTGTCGCCAACTATTGCTCCGGCAGTTTGACCTCTTTACCCGTTAACAGTGACGGATCATTAGCACCCGCGATCCAGACGATTCAACAGTTCGGAAAAGGTCCGGATACCGCGAGGCAGGAAAAAGCGCACGTGCACTCAACTATTTTTTCTCCCAACGAAAAATTTCTTCTCGTGGCGGACCTCGGAACGGATCAGGAACATGTTTACGCTTTTAATGCAGGACAGAATATTCCGCTGACGGAACCCCGTGATTCGGCCGTTTCACTAAAACCCGGGACGGGCCCGCGTCATATCGTTTTTCATCCATCCAAGCCTTACGTGTATATTATCGGGGAACTGACCGGTACCGTGGACGCTTTTCATTATGATTCCACGTCGGGTAAACTGATCCATTTTCAGCGCATACGTACAACCTCCGAAGATTTCAAAGGAGATCCGGGCAGCGCGGATATACATATCCGTGGCGACGGTAGGTTTTTGTATGCCAGCAATCGCGGAACCGCAAATAATATGGCTGTATTTGCCATCCGTAAAGAGGGTAAGCTGGAAGTCCGGCAGATCATTTCTGTAAATGGAAAACATCCCCGAAATTTTGTGATTGATCCGACAAATCATTTTTTGCTTGTTGCCAATCGCGACACGGATAATATCGTCATTTTTTCCATTGATCCGGTGTCGGGATTATTAAAAGCAACAGGAAAAGAAATCAGCATTCCGAATCCGGTGTGTTTGAAGTTTCTGACCAACGGGGGTTGACAGACGACAGACGTCAGATGACAGATGACGGATGACGGATGACAGAATTATATTGGCACATCGGCACATCGGCACATTGGCACATTGGCACATTTGTAAATCGGCACATTGGCAAATTGGCAAATTAAACAAAATGTATGTGGTGGTTCTATGCATTACTTTCCGCGTTGTTTGCTTCACTAACCGCCATTTTTGCAAAAATTGGCGTGTCCCATGTGAATTCCAACCTGGCCACAGCCATTCGCACCATCATCATTCTGCTGGTGGCCTGGGCGATTGTTTTTTTCCGGGGTGAACATAAAACAATTCATACCCTTTCAAAACACAGTCTTTTTTTTCTCATCATATCGGGACTGGCCACAGGCCTTTCCTGGATATTTTATTTTAAAGCACTTCAACTCGGGAAAGTCTCCCAGGTAGCACCTGTTGATAAGCTGAGTGTGGCCCTGACCATTGTCTTGTCCGTCATTTTCCTGGGTGAAACCCTTAGCTGGAAATCCGCCCTTGGCGCGCTGCTGATTATTGGTGGAACGATTGTGCTGATTTTTTGAGATAAACGATGGTTGACGTTTATAGATATCTCTCCCGCAAAATATTGATATGGTGTTTGTGGTGACCGTAAATCACATTGACAATAAAACGCACCGACAGCAGATAATTATTGGCGAGCCCTTTTCTCCCCAGTGCCTCATCTGAAAGAGATTCAATAAAGGCAATACTGGATTCCCTTACCAGTGAATATTCCCGCATAATATCTTCTTTTTCCCTTTCGTTTGCACAGGCGTATTCGGCAAATGAACTTTCTTCAAATCCCGGAAGGTTCGTTTTGTCCCCGCGTGAAAAACGCAGGGCCCGGTAGATAAAAATTCTTTCCGAGTCTGACATATGAACCAGCATATCCTTGATGGTCCATTTGCCGGGCGCATAACGATAATTCATTTTCTCTTCAGAAAGAGGATGGATGATCTCCTCTGTTTCCGAAAAAATGTCTTCCAGGTGGATAAGCAGGTTACCGTCATCAGGAACCAGGTTTATATATCCCTGCAAATAGGCCGGGGCACCCGGATCATTTGGTTTATATATTTTTTTCAATCAGCATGAATTCAGAATACAAATTTAAGAAACTCCTCTCCGATCGTAACGGCGAATTTTGGAGCCGCCTGTAACGACCCTTAGTTTATCGATACAAAAAATAAAATAGTCTACTATTTTTGTAGACTAGTAAAATTGCTTTATCATTGCAATCCGTTCAGGTCGTGTGGCCGAGTGGTAAGGCACGGGTCTGCAAAACCCTGCACGGCGGTTCGATTCCGCCCATGACCTCCCGGAATTTACATTTTGATGGCAGTCGTTACGGGGCGTATTTCCATACGCCCCTTTTTTTATTTGGTATTCCGAAGAAATTTTGCGCCTAACTTTAATATCATTTATTAATTATCCCCGATGAGAAAATATTTCTTTGCTATCTGTTTAGTATTCTCTATACAGGTCCGGTCGCAACCCCTGAGTTCTTCCGGAATCGACAGCGTGGCGGAAAGAGCCAGGGCTTCTTTTAACGTGCCGGGCATCGCCGTTGCGGTAATCAAAGACGGAAAAATTATACACTCGAAAGGTTATGGTGTCCGTTCCCTGGCGACCGGTTTGCCGGTTGATGCAAACACGTTATTCGGAATCGCTTCGAATAGTAAAGCATTTACCGCTTTTGCACTGGGTATCCTGGTGGATGAACATAAAATTTCCTGGGACGATAAGGTGCGCAGGTGGATCCCGGAATTCAAACTATACAGTCCCTATGTCACGGAAGATTTCAGCATCCGCGATCTGCTCACCCACCGCAGCGGACTGGGACTGGGTGCAGGTGACCTGATGTTTTTTCCGGACTCCAGTGATTTTGAGCTGAAAGACATCCTGTATAATCTGCAGTTTTTAAAACAGGCTTCCAGTTTCCGGACAAAATTTGACTACGATAACAATATGTATATTGTCGCCGGTGAAGTCGTGAAACGCGCCAGTGGTATATCCTGGGACGATTTCGTGGAAACGCGCATCCTGCAGCCCATCGGAATGAACAAAAGCGCCTGTTCATTCGACCGGCTGAAAGACAAATCGGATGTGATAGATGCCCATGCGGAAGTGGAGGGGAAAGTACAGGTGATTGCCCGGAGTGTTTCAAAAGTGGATCATTCAGCCGGCGGTATCAACTCAAATATTTCCGACCTGTGTAAGTGGGTGAGCCTGCTTTTAAACCAGGGTAAGTACGGACCGGATCTAAAAAGTCTGTACAGCGCACAGATACAAAAAGAAATCTGGTCGCCCCAAACCATAATTACCAGCGGTGATCCGGGTTATTATAACACGCATTTCAAATCCTATGGCTTTGGTTTTTTTATTGAAGATGTAAAGGGTCTTAAACAACTCAGTCATACCGGCGGACTCGAGGGAATGGTCACCCAGATTACGATCATTCCCGAATTACAGCTCGGCATCATCGTGCTCACCAACCAGGAAGAAGGCGATGCTTTCACTTCGATAACCAATACGATAAAAGACGGATATCTCGGATTACCGCGGAAGGACTGGGTTACTGAACTGCTTGCGGATCGAAATTCGGATCGGGCACATGACAAGACGATTACGGATCCCATTTGGTCTGAAATCAAAAAAAGCCAGACGAATCCTCCCAAGATTGATTTTGATATTTATTCGGGTACTTACCGTGATCCCTGGCTCGGTGAAGTTTTTGTTTCGCTTAAAAACGGTAAATATTGGTTTGATTCCAAACGTTCACCCAAACTCACGGGAGAACTTCTTCCCTATAAAGAAAATAGTTTTGTTGTGAAATGGAATGACCGGAGTATGGGAGCAGACGCATTTGTTATATTTCGTCTGAACGAAAACGGAAGGTCCGATGCGATGCAGATGAAACCGGTTTCGCCATCAACGGATTTCAGTTACGATTTCCAGGATCTCGATTTTAAAAAGCTCCCCTGATTATTTATGTAAATTCCTTCTTCAGTAATTCGTACAATCGTTGAAACTTTTGAAAGCCTTTGGCGTAAATGGCATGAACCGCCATATCGGGACTATATGTTTTGCTGATCACGGCTTCAGAAGAACCGGCAATACCCAGTGCCTGCATACCGCATCTGGCAGCTCCCCAGGCGGAATTTTCAATCGTTTCGCAAATCACTACCGGAAGATTGAAAACATCACATAAAATCTGCAGCCAAGGTTCGTTTTTGGCAAAACCGCCAGTGGCGTATATCTTATGGATATCAGCATTTTCAAGTAATGGCTGGCTGATGGCATATAGACAATAGATCACGCCTTCCATGGACGCTCTGATCATTTCCGCCTGACCGTGATTTATATGAAGTCCGAACAGAATGCCCTTCGCGTCTGCATTCCAGATCGGAGACCGCTCTCCCAGTAAATAAGGAAGAAATATCAACCCTTCAGAACCCGGCCGGATGGAGGAAGCCTGATTTAAGAATTGGACGACCGTTTTATCCGATTGAAAAAAATCTTCCTGCAACCACTGCAGAATGATACCGCCATTATTGCTCGCTCCGCCCAGGAGCCATTGATCTTTTTTAATATAATAACAAAACGTTCTCATGTCCGGATCAATATGCGGTTTACTGCCTATTATACGTGCTGCACTGCTCGTACCGACCGTGATCACCAGGGATCCCGGGTCATGGGAAGCGCCGAGATTGGCCATTGCGCCGTCACTGCCTCCGATAACAAAGGGAATATTTTTCAGCGCAGGAAATAATCCGGAAGAAAAAAATGTTTTTTCAATGTCAACAATTTCCGAAAGCCTGTCAGCCGTGATCCCGCTCTGTTCCAGTATCCAGGGATCCCACTGCAGGGTTTGTCTGTTCATAAGTCCCGTGGCGGCAGCCATGGAAACGTCTATAAAATAGGTTCCGAATAATTTAAAGAAAACGTATTCTTTTATTCCGATGAATTTAAACGCATTTTTAAAAAGTTCCGTCTGATTTTCCCGCATCCATTGCAGTTTACAAAAAGGAGACATGGCATGAACGGGCAGACCCGTGCGCTCATACAATTCCCGGGCGCGGTTTTCAGCATGAATTTTAGCGGCGAAACCCGCCGCCCGGTTATCGGCCCAGATAATGGAGGGAGAAATGGCGCGGCCATTCTGATCAACCGCAATCAGGCTGTGCATGGCGGAACTGAAACTGCATAAAACGGGAAGATGCGGGGCCAGGGTCTGGAGAATATTCTCTACAGTTTTAAAAACAGCGTTTGAAATTTCTTCCGGATCCTGTTCACTCCAATCGGGAAAAGGATGTCTGATCGGATACGAAAGCGTGGCTTCATCCAATGCCTTTCCATCCCTGGAAAAAGCAATTGATTTTACTGAGGTGGTTCCAATATCGATCCCGAGAAAATATTCCATAATCCCCCTTAAGGCCCAAATATAATTACTTCAGGGCCCGCTAATTCAGCAGGAAAGAATAGAATAGAAAATGACAACTGATAACGGGAGGAACGGTAGGAACCGGATCCGTTGTGGGTGGCAGGGGTGTGGGTTCAACAGGGGGCCATTCGGGTCCGGGTTTTGGAGAAGAATTTTCGATACGGCCGAGATGAAAAACGAAATAAGAAGTCGCAGACATCATATTATCTTTAGGTAGATAATTACATACTTCATGCCATGCTTATCAGAGAAGCTTGATCATCCCACCACTTATGGATTTTAACAATAAAACCGTACTGATTACCGGAGCCAGCCGGGGAATCGGAAAGGCCATCGCATTAAAACTGGCATCTGCGGGAGCAAATATTGTGATCGCCGCAAAATCAACCGCAGAGGACGGACGCCTGGGAGGCACCATTTATTCTGCAGCTGCTGAAGTGGAAGCGGCAGGCGGAAAAGCGCTTGCCGTGTATTGTGACATCCGGGATGAAAAACTCATCCAGGATACAATGGAAAAAACGGTTGCCGCATTCGGGGGATTGGACATGGTTATCAATAACGCATCCGCTATCAGCATCAGCAATACGGAAAATACGGAACCCAAACGCTTCGACCTGATGTTTGATATTAATGTGCGTGGAACTTTTATGGTGGTCCGGTATGCTTATCCGCTGTTACGGAAATCTTCAAACCCTCATATTCTTACTTTATCGCCGCCATTAAATTTCGATATGAAATGGTTTACACCCCATTTGGCTTATACCCTCACAAAATACAATATGAGCCTGATGTCTGCAGCCTGGGCCGAAGAATTCAAAAAAGATGGTATTGCTTCCAATAGTCTCTGGCCCGGAACACTGATCGCAACTGCTGCAGTAAAAAATTTACTGGGTGGTGAAAAACTTTTTCAGGTCAGCCGCAAACCGGATATCATGGCGGATGCCGCTTTTTATATCCTGGGGAAAAATGCCGGCACCACGACGGGAAACCATTTTATTGATGAAGACGTGTTGCTCGGGGAAGGGATCCGGGATCTCGATTCTTATTCCGTCATGCCAGGCGGCCCTTTACAGCGGGACCTTTTCCTTTAGACTTTTCATGCCTGGTGAATACCCGGTGCGTAATCGGGCTGGAAAGGATAATGGATGTGGTTGTTTCCCCATATTCCATCATATGCGCTAATAATTCCTGCAAATGCCCGGAATTTTCGACAATGACTTTCAGAAAAATGCAATAATTCCCGGTTACCCGATGACATTCCACCACTTCGTCCAGCTTCCCGATATAATTTAAAAAAGGGACCAGTTTCCCAGAATGCGCCGTAAACGCGATCAGGGCCTTTAAACCATATCCCGTTTTTTCATAATCCACTTCTATCCGGTAACCCTGGATAATACCGGCTTCTTCCAGTTTGACCATTCGCTCCGCCACGGCGGGCGCCGACAATCCCACTTCTCTTCCAATATCTGCAAAGGAGGCTCTTGCATTTTCCTGTAGGGAAGCCAGGATGGACCAGCTCGTTTTATCTAATTCCATATAGAAGGCATTTAGAGCAAATTATCTTCTTTTCGAAAGCAATTGTTTATAAATTCCGTTATTTCGAAAGCAAAGTTAATAAATTTCCTTTTAACTTTGGGTATTCATTTTCAGGAGAAGTTAAAACAGCAACTGATGAACAATTCCGGATCCAAAACGCCCGGTTCCCTTTCTGTGATCCTGGCTTTCTTAACCGTATATATTGTATGGGGTTCAACTTATTTTTTTATTCGCCAGGCCCTGTATGGCTTTCCCCCTTTCCTGCTGGGGGCTATCCGTTTTCTTGTTGCCGGCCTGTTCATGATGATCTGGGCCGTCTCGAAAAAAGAAAATCTTTTCGACCGGGATACGATAAAATCAGCCGCTATTAGTGGATTTCTGATACTCTTTATCGGCAACGGAACCGTCATCTTCGTCGAGCAATATGTTGGCACGGCCTGGGTCGCTATCATAATTTCCGCCGCTCCGTTATGGTTCGTTTTGTATGACAAAAGGCACTGGAAAGAAAATTTTAGCAGCAAATCCATTCTTACCGGGTTGATGCTGGGACTGATCGGTATATTTTTATTATTTCTTCCGAATATATCTTCTGCCTATAAAACCGACCGGAATCCGTATGAACACATCGCGTTGTTCGCAGTCATTCTCAGTTCGATGTCCTGGGTTGTGGGCTCGCTATACGTAAAATATAAAAAAACGCAGGCACCCGCGACGGTAAACACAAGCTGGCAGATGTTTTTCGCAGGACTCTATTTTTTTGTTGGCGCCGGATTAACCGGGGAATTTCAAAGTTTTAAAATAGCGTCCGTTTCCTGGCAGGCCTGGGCCTCTCTTGGTTATCTCATTGTATTCGGCTCCATACTCGCTTACAGTTGCTATGTATGGCTGATGGAAGTGCGCTCTCCTGCAGAAGTGAGTACCTATGCCTATGTAAACCCCGTTGTAGCTGTTCTGCTCGGAGTGTTTCTGGCTGCGGAACATATCAATTCATTGCAGATCGCGGGCTTGCTCGTCATATTGATCAGTGTATTACTGATTAACCTGAATAAATATTTAAAAAAACCGAGACTGGCGTGATTTGATTATTGATTATTAATTATGGATTATGGGCTATGGGTTAAAGGTTTTGAGTTTGTTTTAGA
>Ga0209839_10000862_pt1 | contig 15459 bp, 20 predicted proteins | sample OrgsoiDNA2013050_FD_185800 | JGI IMG/M metagenome (GOLD analysis project Ga0209839, IMG submission 185800) | Permafrost soil microbial communities from the Arctic, to analyse light accelerated degradation of dissolved organic matter (DOM) -... | ecosystem: Environmental > Terrestrial > Soil >... | reverse complement strand
GCCGCGCTCGGTCGCCTCAGCCGCTGACGCGGCGCTGATCCCGAATGATGACTCGGACGCGCTGTCCAGGAAGACAGGCTGTGCGCCCAGCGCCAGGATGGCCTGCCCCGACATGACCGGCCCGAGGGCGGAGACGCCCACCAGGTCACCGGACCGGACGCCGACAGCCCGGCAGGCCGCAATCAGGGCCGACGTGCCGCTCGAAACGCAGAGAGCGAACTGCGCCTCCGTGAATGCGGCGAAAGCCTTCTCAAGATCGACAACGACGGAGGAGTTCCCTGACCCGCCCTCAGCGACCGCCCGCTCCAGATGGTCCATGAGGTCTCCTCTCTCAGGTCATCCATTGCAGGCCGCGTGCCCGGAGCAGCGAGTCGAAGGCGTCATACACCGGTACGAGCTGGTCAAGCTCAGCGACACCGTCCGGGCCACCCGGCTGCCCGCCGGTGATCCGCTGGCGAAACGCCGCCAGCTCCGTCGAGTAGCCAGCGGAGGCGTAGCCGACGCCGGCCGGTGATCGTCGCCACAGGACCCGCGCGCCGGGATACTCGCCGATGCTGGGCTCGCCGCCGTTCGGATGGCAGATCAGCTCGGACAGATTGCGCAGGGACAGGAGATCACCGCTCTCCGACAGGACATTCACTTCGTGGTAGAGGCCCGCGCCGCATGAGCCGAACGACGTCTCGAAGCGCGAGCCGGCACTGGCGTTCTCCCCGGTGACCGTGCAGAACAGGCCGCGCTTGACGTTGAGGAACTGGCCGCTTACTGACTGAGGGCCGGGTACGAGCATCAAGGCCAGATCGAGGGCGTGAATGCCCTGGGCGTAGAAGAGACTGGCCTCGAAGGACGTGCGCTCGTGAAAGGGCGCTATTGGCTTGCGCGCGACTTGCGTGATCCGGGCGAATGAGACCTGGCCGTGGCGGCCGGATCGTAATCTGCCGATCAGCGCCCGCATGCCGTCGGCTGACCGGAAGTTCATGCCGACACAGCAGGCCCGTCCCGCCGTCCTGGCGTGGCTGACGAGGGCCTGCAGCTCGCCGGGATCAAGCGCGGGCGGCTTCTCGATGAAGACATGCAATCCTCCCGACAGCGCCCACGCTGCATGATGAGCCTGCTCGGTGGGCGGCAGCGCCACGATCGCGGCCTCGGCATCAACACCGGAGCCCGCATCCAGCTCGTCCACTGATGCGTGGACTCTCGGGATGTTCCACTGCCCGGCCAGGGCGCGCGCCCGGTCCGTGTTCCGGTCCACGAGGCAGGTCAGCCTGATGCCAGCCGAAAGGCATGCCGGGATGAGGATTCCGCCGCCGTGATCACCACAGCCGATCAGGACTGCCTGCACTCGTGATCATCTGCCTTCGAGATTGTGAGCGGCGTCATGGTCGGGCCACAGCGCCAGCTGGCGGTCGGTCGTCGGCGGAGCGGGAGCGGGCCTGAAGAGGCTCCCGATACCCAGCGGATTTCCTTGCCGCCGCCTGCGGGCGATCCACCAGTTCCCGACGGCCGATGCCTGCCGGCGGTACTCATCGATGTCGTAAGCCATGCCGAGCCGGGCGATCTCCTCGTTGAGCAGCAGGGCGAGACCCTCAAGCGCGGTCGCCTCCTGCATGGTCAGGCTCCGTACGGAGGCGTAGCCCTGCAGGAGCTGAGCGACCCGCTGCTCGCGCAGGCGGGCTCTGACACCGATCTGGAAAAAGCCCGTGGCGACGAGCTTGGCAAGGTCGAAAACAGGAGGCGCCCACATCACCTTGTCGAAATCGATGAACCCGAACCCGCCGCTCGTCGGAACGATGTTGGCCCAGTGCATGTCGCCGTGGATCGGCTGGCTCGGCAGGCCGCCTGCCTGAAGGTCAAGCCAGGCCAGGATGCGCTTGCGCCATATGTGCCGGGCGACATACCACGGCGGCAGTTCCTGATCGGCGTCCGTCGAAGCTGGCAGTTCCGCTCGCTCGAAGGTCAGTCGCCGGTCCGAGAAATCGTGGCCCGACGCCTCCAGCCCGGCGTGCAGCGACGCGAGACATGTTCCGAGGAGGCGCATGTCAGACATGCCGAGGGCCGGGGAGCCGATCCACGTGCATGCCTGTACCGTCAGGATGCGACCGCCGACATCTACGCTGCTCAGGGCAAGAGTCTGCGGGCACTCGACTGCGGTGATGCCATCAACAACGCCCGCGATACGCCGTATCAGGTCCAGCGGCTTAGGAGTCAGGCGCAGCGCGATCACCGGGGATGTCCCGTCGGCCGGAACTCCGCGCCAGACCGTCGCTTGCGTGGCGCCGGCAACACCCTCGTAGACGTAAAGATGCCTTCCGAAGCGCTCGTCGCTCAGGCTGCCGAGCGCCCGCGTCAGTAGCTCCTGGCTGTCAACGGCCTCATCAGGCATTACGGGTGTCCTTCTACCGGGGCGTCTTCGCCGGAGCGGCCTGATTCTTCAGAAGGTGGCTCACCAGGGCCGGCCAGAACGCGATGCCCTCGACCATCCACGACGCAGCCGCAGCCGCCGGCCGGACGAGCAGCGAGGTAGCGTCGCCTTCCCGGCTGCTCGCCAGCGCGGGGATAACTGGATAGCTGGCCAGTCCCAGCAGGATTGCCGCATCAGCTAGCGTCCCCTTGCCGCGCCTGAGCCGCTCGATCGCCAGGCCAATTCCGGTGACAACCGTCGGCGTGCTCAGGCCCCAGGCTAGCGGGATCGCAAGATGCTGGCAGCGCAACAGGGCGACCTCTGGTCCGGAAAGGGACACCGCGCTGCGGGCGCGGGCCCACCGGACCGCGGCGCCGAAGTTGAGCAGGCCACGCATCCAGGCGCGCTGCTGAGTAATGAGGTCGCGCGCTGTGCGCGGAACCTCCGCCCGGTCCCTGCTGGCCAGCAGGCCGATGCGTTCATCCATCAGCCGGCAGATCCACCCGAGCAATAGCCCGTCCGCGTAGGCGAAATCAGGGAATCCGCCGATCTCATCCAGCAGGTCAAGCCGGATGAACTCCCCGTGCCCGAACGTCGAGAACGGTGAGGTAGCTGACCACCAGTGCGGCGAGCCGCTGCCCCGCATGTTGCGTGCCCAGTAGTGCGACCGAGTCCACCACGTCTGCAGCACCGAGTTGCCGCCAGCCAGCCAGCTGACGCCCTCCCGCCGGGGTACGACGTAGTCGGCGAGCTGCTGGTAGGCCCTCGTATCCGGCTGTGCCCGTGCGCGCTGCTGCAGCTCGCTGAAGGTTGACACCTGCGGCCGGGAGTCAGCGTTGTAGACGCCGATCCAGAGGCGAGCGGAACCCGGCTCGCTGCCAAAGCGCCCGCGGGCTTCGCTCACCGCCAGATTCAGCTGAGCGGCCCGGAACCGGTCAACTGCGGCGCAGTGCGCCATCCTGAGCCGCGGCTCACCAGATGCCATCTGGTCAAGGGCAGCTGCAAGAAGGGCACGGGTGGAGCGCTGACCGTCGTCTTCCTCCTTGGCCGTCGTCACGAACAAGACCTCGTCGACCCCGCCAGCCTGGACCAGCGACTTCCAGCAGGCGACCGCATCCGAGACGATCTGCTGCTCGTGATACACCGGCACGATGCAGACCAGGTGAACCCGCTGCTCCTCAGCATTCGGAGGCGCTACCGATGACAGGCGCGCTGCACTCCAGCTGGCACACCGCCGAGTCTCGGTGATCTCTGTCAGGCGACGCAGTAACAGAGATCCGGCCAGGATGAGTGCGGCATATCTAGCGATTCCGGACGAGCGATGCCATGTACCCGAAGCCATGGGCTACCTCCTGACAGAATAGGACCGCAACTGCTCTAGCCCGACGCTGCCCCAGCCGCCGTGCGCGGGCATAGTTGTTCCATCCGATATTGGAAAGTATCGCTAGCAGCACAGCACGAGGTCCATGCTCGCGATAGCCCCGCCGCTTCCAGATCAGCGCCCTGGCTCTTCCGCTGCGAATGCACCGCTCCATGTAAACGCGAAAAGTTGCAGGATGATCGTGCAGAATAGACATTCCGGTGAGCAGAACGCCATGTACCTTTAAGTCCAGTCGCCGTCCCAGCTCAACATCGCTATAGGCTGGCAGGGCTTGGTCGAACGCGCCTGATGACTGGATTGCCGAGCGCCGGTAAGCTGAATTACCGCCGTTGACGTACGGGGTTCCTGGCTGGTCGGGTCCGCTGTCGTCGCTGAGATACCATGCGCCGAACGTTTCGAGATAATAGACGAGGTCGCGCAGTTGCGCGTAGAGGTTCGTGCTGTCATGACCGGTAACCCGGCCGCCGAACGCCACATGATCCGGATAGCTAGCGAGGCCACGTTGCAGGCTGGATAGCCAAGTCCTCGCGGGGAGCGCGTCGTCGTCCAGGAAGGCGACAACCGGTGACCCGGCATGTCCGATACCGATGTCGCGAGCCGCCGCAATACCAGAGCGGCAGGCGAGGTGCACCGTCCGGTACGGCTGCCGCTCAGGTACCCAGCCATACACGGGACAGCCGTCAAAAACGAGAATGATCTCGACGTCAGTGGCGGCCGGCTGCTTGAGCTGTTCCTCAAGGATGGCGCACAGCCGCTCGCATTGAGCGCTCCGGTCACGCGTGATTACCACTACGCTGAGCGCAGCAGAGCCGGGGCCGTCGCTCATGTAAGTGCTCCCAGCCGCTCCAGTTCGCGGGTGACTTCCGGGTTGGCTACATACGTGTGGCCTATCAGACCTGCCTGCCCGCCCGCCTCGGCCCATCCGGGCGTGTCTTCGATGTAAAGGATGCGCTCCGGGAACATTCCGCTGACGTGTATAACGTGCTGATAGATCCGGGGGTCGGGTTTCGCCAGGCCGATGCTTGCCGAGCAGAAGACTGCATCTGCGATATCGCGGATGCCGTGGTGCGCAAGGTCTCCCCATAGCCGGGTCGTGGCATTAGTCAGGAGATAGAGGCGCACGCCACAGCGGTCTCTAGCGGACCCCAGGAGGTGGACGAGTTCCTGGTTCAGTTCGCCATGGTAGGCAAGCCACGCATTGATTGCCTTCTCTGGCAGTGCGACACTGACCTGCCTGAACCACTCATGAAAACCAATCTGCCCGACAGTTGCTAACCTGCCGGCCGGGGACTTCAGGGCGTGGAAGAGCACGGAGCCGCCGGGCAGGCCATTTGCCTGCTCTATAGCCGCCGGTACAGACTTATCAAAGCGGATGAGGACATCTCCCACGTCACAAACAATCGCGTCGATCTGGCATCGGCTTCCCGCGGGCCGCATGAGCACCTCCCGTCAATACCGAGAGCTGGCTGAATAACGTGTCGGAGAGCGGCCGGGTGTTTTCAACATGACTACCTCGTAGCATCCAGCAGTGGATCCGGGGATGCTCGATGAGGCCGAGCCTGCAGCTGGTCTGGCCCGGCGCGAGCCTAGCGCCCGCGTCGCCCGCCCAGCCGCTGGCTGATCTTGCTATGAGGTCGGCGATGTGCTGCACTCGCGTCCTTCCCGGATTGCCGCTTGGCAGGCCCCACTATGGTGCAAGCAGCCCTTCCGGTGGAAGGTGGCAATTACGGGCACGGACGAGCACGCAATGCTGTCGACGTAGGTCTGGCAGTCTCTCGCCGATACCCTTTGCCCATGTAGGTCCGGATGCCGCGGGCGTCGCGTTACCGGTGAGACGGGGGGAACCTCATTTGAGCTAGAGATTGTTCGTCCTTGCACGTCTTTGCCATCTTTCCGGCCGATGACTTCGGGTGCAGGGTGGGAAGCGGTCGGCTGGCAAGCGACGGGAAGGATCCGATGGAGCCGGGTTTCGCGTCGTCGGACATCGACACGGGCAGGCCGCATCCAGCGCGCCTGTACGACTATTACCTGGGCGGCAAGGATCACTACGTGGTCGACCGGGAAGCCGCGGAGGCGGTGCTGCGGGCGGTGCCGGAGGTCCGGGCGATGGCCCGGGAGAACCGGGCGTTCCTGCAACGGGCGGTGCGGTTCCTGGTCGGCGAGGCCGGCATCCGGCAGATCATCGACATCGGCACCGGCATCCCCGCGGCCGGCAACGTACATGAGGTCGCCCAGCAGATCGACCCGGACGTCAGGGTCGCGTACGTGGATAACGACCGTTGCAAGTCGGGTTGTGCGCACGCGCCGTCATCGCAGGTCAGGTTCTCTTCGCTCAGGGGGCCGTGTCGCACGGGGGTCGCGCTGACCGTGATCCTTACGGTTCCGTGGCGTCCGTAGCTCTTAGGTAGCGCAAGCGCACCCAGTACATGCTCTGCTTTGCCTCTGTCGCTATTTCTCTCCACAGCATGTGTTCCTCGTCGCGTAGCCTGACGATCATGTGATCGGGGATCGTCGGCCTAGGGCGCGGGCCGCGCCGCCGCGCCAGGTCTCCTACCCGCGCGTACACCGCAGCCGTGCTGATGCCGATAGTCTCGCTGATCTCGCGTATGGACTGGCCGTCACGGTACAGGCGCCGTGCTTCCGTCCTTTTCTCAGCCGGGTATGCCCCTGCTGGAACCGGCCCGTGCCGGAACTTGACCGAGCCGGCGCGGGCCGGGCTCATGTGCCGTCCTGCGCCGCGTCGTGAATAAACCGGCGGGCCGACTCCACCGGAATGCGGTAGCAGCGCGGCCCGAAGCGCCTTACCTCCGGCGAGCCATCGTCAATCCGCCGGTAAATAGTCATCCGGCCGATCCGGGTAATCCTGGCCAGCTCAGTAACCGTCAGAAACTCAACCGCGCCGTCGCGGACGGCTGCCATCAGGTCAGCAGTATTCATCGATTTCCCTGGCTTGCGGTCGGAGTGTCACTTGCGCGCGCGGGCGGCCTGTCGCGCCGGACCCCGGGTCTCTCCCAGGCGTTTTTCAAGTTCATCTAGCACATGCCTCAGCTCCGTGAAGCATATTGCCTGAGTGCCGCTCTCTCCCGCCGGGTAAGTTGCTTCCCATCGCCGCATCTCGCGCCGGAATCTGAAAGTTACCTCGGGGTGAGCCTTGCTGAACCTCATGTGGCGCACGACCTGATCCTCTGCCCGGTAATCCAGGCCACGGCTTTCCACGCGGTTCTCAGCCATCAATTAACCCTCGCCGCCGCAGGGGCAGTCCGCTTGCCCGCAAGGCGTTGATGATCTCATCGAGGATTCCGCCAGCGCCGCCATCATCGAGCCTGCCGAGATATTCCCACGTCACGCTGCCGTCATCGCTTACCCGGACCTCACCCCGTTCCGGGGACCGGGGATTGGTGACGACAATCTGCTCAACGTGGCTATCCTGGCTTTCGTCATCGGGATAGGTAACTAGCCGGAATTCCAGTCCGCGGCTTTCCAGCTTCTTCCCCAGCATCCGGATAAGCTCGCCGTTGTCGCAGTGCGCCCGGCTGCCCTGGCTCTGACTCATGCCGGACCTCCCTGTGTGCAGCCGATACCGGCATAGAACAGCACGGGGCGGCTGGATTCACGACGGCGGCCGGAACGCCACGCGGCCGCATCTACCAGACCGGGGTCTATCAGATCCATGCCGTTGAAGAACCGGGCGATGTCGCCTCTGCTGCGAACTGTTCCCCGGACTAGCGCGCCGTCATATATCTCGCGTGCCTGCCTGGCTGCGTCATCGGTGATCTCGTCACCGGTCACATGCGAGATCACTAAATAGCTGCCCGGAGCCATATGCTCGGTGATGCACCTTACAGCCGACCACGGGCTATCGCTATCCGGGACGAAATGAAGGACCGCGACCAGGAGAACGGCGACTGGCTGGCTGAAGTCGATCAGATCCCGGACAGCGGGGAGGGTGAGCAGGTGACGCGGGTAGCGCACATCACCCTCTACGGCCTCCACGTCCGGAGTGTCCGCCAGCAATGCCCGGGCATGCGCCATCACTACCGGGTCGTTGTCGCAATAGATGACACGGGCGTCCGGGTTTACCGACTGGGCAATGTCGTGGACACTCCCGCGCGTCGGCAGGCCCGTTCCGATATCGAGGAACTGGCCGATACCCGCGTCGGCTGCCAGGAAGCGCACGGCCCGGCCCAGGAATGCCCGGTTGTCCCGCGCCGCCCGCTGCGCATCCGGGACTGCTTCCACGAGCCTCCGTGCTGCTTCACGATCCGCCGCGTAGTTGTCTTTTCCACCCAGCAGCACGTCATAAATCCGGGCCACATTAGCCAGCCGCGAATCAAAACGCATCGGCTCAGTTGCTGAACTCAACTGCCCAGGCTCACTCACCAGGTATCACCACCCTCCGGTCTGTCAGTTCGTCAGATAGCCACGAGTATGAACCGCCTGGCAGATTGCCTGGCTTTCCCCCAAATTTGGCAGCGCTTAACGTCCGTAACAAGGCCATCCATGCGGCCATGTGGAGGACAGATCTGCGGACAGGGGGTCCCGGAAGGTCGGGTAATGTCCTCACTTCGCCCGTCCGTTGCTGCTTACGGCACCCCAGGGCCGCAGTGCGCAGCTGGCGGCCGATAGGCTACGAGCATGATTGAGGCAGTCGTGTTCGACGTCGGCGAGACATTGGTAGACGAGACGCGAGAGTACGGTGCGTGGGCTGACTGGCTGGGCGTGCCACGACACACTTTCTCGTCGGTATTCGGGGCGGTCATTGCTCTAGGTAAGGATTACCGCGACGTGTTCCAGTATTTCCGCCCTGGGTTCGATCTAAGCACCGATCGTCTGCGCCGCGCTGATGCAGGGCTGCCAGAGGCGTTTGGCGAAGATGATTTGTATGAGGACGTGCGGTCCTCCATGAGCGCGCTACGGGACATGGGCCTCTGGGTCGGGGTAGCGGGAAACCAGACGATACGGGCAGGGGCCATTCTCCGGGAGCTGCGACTGCCGGCGGACATGATCGCAACGTCTGATGACTGGGGCGTTTCAAAGCCCGATCATTCGTTCTTCCGCGCCGTGATAGATGTGGCTCCATGCGAGCCTGATCGCATCGTGTATGTCGGTGACCGCCTCGACTATGACCTGAAACCGGCCAAGGCTGCCGGGATGCGTACCGCGTTTATCCGCCGTGGACCATGGGGTTACATCTGGGGGCATCATCCGGACATGGCAAGTGCGGCAGACTGGCGCATGGACTCCCTTAACGAGCTTCCCGGCCTGGTGGCTGCTGCTATCCAGTCAGTGCGCTAACTGTCGTATTCCAGTCGTAAAGGCGTTCATCAAGCTGACGGACGCAAGGCAGGGAATCCCACTGGGTTAGCGATTGTCGCACGGATCGGACGCGCTCCATTCCGGTCGCGTACCAGTAACGCGCGAGATTGTCGAGCGCGGCCTCAGCCAGGGCGCATGCCTGCTCTGGATCCTTTTCGGATACCGCTACAGCCGCTAGGTCCGCCAGTGTTACGGCCCGTTGTTTCGACTCATTTTCCGTGCTACTGCTCAAAACCTGCTGGAGCACTTCCCGGGCAGCGCCCGGCTGATGGTCAGCGAGTAGCGTGTTTCCTTTGAAGCCGGCAAGCCGGTCTGCCGAGAACCAGTCCAGCCAGGCGGGGGAAGGCCGCTTTTCCTCCGCCGACAGGATGTCCTCGGCATGACTGATCAAGCGCAGCGCTTTACGGGTATCCCCGAATCTCGTCTCAGCCTCTGCTTCTACCGCGTCGAGCCATGCGAGCATTTCTGGTGAGGCGGGGCCACGACGAGCGAATGCGCGCGAAGCCCGTATCTTGTCTCGTGCTTCCTCGGCTCGCTTCGCAATTCCTGAGAATGCGGGAATGAACGCCATATGCGCGAGCACAGCGGAGCCAATTATCGGATCGCGAGCATCTTGCGCGGCCTGTAGCGCCACGATAAAGCTATCCTGTGCCGCTTCCGGCTGCTGGAGGTCAAAGAATTCTAGCCGCCCAGCAAGCATGCTGGACTCGGCCACTGCCGTGGCCAGTGACGTTCGGGCAGCTTCCGGAACAGCATATAGCAGCGCTGTCCCGAGATTCGCGTGCGTTGCGACTGGCTTATGCAGACGTGCCGCCGGAACCGTGTAATACAAGCGACGATGAGCTGACGTAATACTGACATACTCGCTAGCAACCGAACCGGGCAGCGTCGCCACTGGAGAGCGCAACGGAAAGGCGGCCAGTGCGCCGCCGCCGATGCCCGTATGGGCGGGAAATGAGCGCTGGCTCGCGTCCTCGCCCGAAGGCCGGGCAGCCGGATCATCGGCCCACGGTGGCGCGAATCCAAGGTCAGTGACGGATCGCTGGAACAACGCCTCCAGGGCAGCCTGGTGGTCTGGATGCGGCCACGGCGGGCTGTCAGACTCCCACCGTCGCACTGTGCGGGCGGTAACTGAGATTCGCAATCCGATAGATTGCGCAGTCCGCGTGACCGCATCGGCGAGCGCTTGCTGGGAGCGCAGGCCGAGCCCCTGCCTCGCGCTCTTCAGCCGGGTGTTACCTGGCCCGGACGTCACCATGCCTGCCTCCTAATCTCACGCTGGCCACTGCGTCCACAGTAGATCCCCAGACGCCTGAAGGGGACATCCGGCGAGCGATCTACCGGAGATGTCCGCAGATACGGCCTCCTGATGTCCTTAGAAGTGGCCTAGTAAGGGACATCCGGACGGGGCACGATAGATAGTGACCAGGCCCGTGCCGGCTCGGTCAAGTTCCGGCGCGGGCCCGGTTCCATGGCAAAAGGGGCCACGCAAGAAAGGAGGCCAAAGGCGATCCGCACGACGTGACAGTAAATACGGGGACCGGCGCGACAGGCCGCCCGCGCGCATGGCGATTCGCGGGATGACGGCTCGCGCCACGAGCAAGGAATAAAGGGAGTGCGCAAGAAATAGCGGACAACAGAAGCCGGGCCGCCCCGCCCACGGTTAGGAAAGCCGGGCGGCCCGGCAGGAACAACAGTTCCCGGTGCCGATGGTACCCGGGACTGTCGCGCTGCGCATTCTCATTTCCCGGAAAGGAGGCTTGACCTGCACTGATGGAGAGAAGGTGATCAAGTGATGTCACGCTCGCTGCTGCCTGGCTGCCGTCCGGGCCGGATGTGCGCGTGCGGCGCGCTGGCCAGGGATGGTGCCCTGGCCTGCGTTAAGTGCGTGTCTCGTGACCGCTGGTCGCGCCGTAAGGCGCGGCGCGGTTTCCGCGACAGCCTGATCTAGCGGGCTGCCGCACTACCCCGCCGTCTTACGTGAAAGGAGGTGATTAATTGGCGGTAACCCTGTCGGTCCTGGCCCTGCTGGCCGTCGCGGTATTCGTCTTGTGCCGGTATGCCGGCCTGCGTGTCCTGCACGCGCTGGTCTGCATCCTGCTCGGCTTCTACCTCGCATCGTCCAGCCTGGCCCCGGACATTAACCGGATCGTAGCAGGCATTATCCACGCGCTCTAGCAGGGCGCTCAAACCCGGAAAGGAAAGCACAGCGATATGAAGCTCTCACGGTCGTGTCCCGCGCGAGAGCGCGGGACACGGGAAAGGACCGCCCTTGACCGATAACGGCGTTAGGAGTACCTATGACAGAAATTCACCCCCGTATTACCCCTGCCGAAGCAGGTTTTCTCTTCACCGAGGTAATCCGGCTCGCCCGGGCACTGGCCGCTGCGCGACTGGAGTCCGCTAACCGCCTCGCGGCCATGCGCGCCGCCCTGCGCGCCGATGCGGACGGCGAAGCCGACCCGCTGGCATACCTGCGCGATGAGATCGGGGATTACCCGGCCCCGGACGGGGGCCGCCCTTGACGCGCCGCGATCCTTACCGGCAGTACCGCCGGCACATGCGCCGCAGTTACCGCTCCCAGCGGGGCCGTTATCCCGTTATCGTGCCCGTCGATTACGGGTATCAGCCGCTCGGCATCATCGCGCTAGCGGCCATCGGCCGGCGGGCATTCCGGCACCGCTCCGCAGTCGCCCCGTTCTGGGTTGCGCTGGCCGCGTTCATCGCGGCCGGCGCGGCCCACGGGCACCACGCCCGATGGTGGATACCGGTAACCGTCATCACGACCATGACAACGGCCGTGCTCGGCTTCCCGCTCCCGGTTCTGCGCCGGCACCCAGCCGGCCGCAGGATCGCCCGTGTCCTTTCCTGGCTATGGGAGCGATGCGGGATAGACCGGGCCATGGAACGCGCCTACGCGGGAACGGTTATCGCGACTGGTGGCGGATGGCTCGCGGCGGCAATCGCCAGCGGCCCCACCGCGAAGCCGCTACCGCTGACGGCGCTGATGGCCACGGTAATTCTCGCGGTCCCGTGGTGGTTCCACCGCCGGCGCCGCGCGAAAGTCCGGGTAGAGCGCATTATTTCCGGCTGGCCGCAAGTCGCGGACGACATAGGGCTGCCCGGATCACGGATCGCCTCGGTGGTGGTGGACGCGTGGGGATGGACCGCACGCGTCATACTCAAGAAGGGAACCACCGTCGCCCACGCGATAGCCAGGATACCGGACATCGAATCGGGCCTGGAACTGCGGCCCGGCAGCGTCCGGGTATTCCCCGATGGCAAGCAGGCCAACCAGCTCGTCATGCGGGTAGTCGACACCGAGCCGCTCGCCGCGCCTGTCCCGTGGCCCGGTCCCTCCATCAGGTCAGTAACCCAGCAAGCGGAAATCGGGATATCCGAGGACGGCCGGCCCGTCCGCGTTCTCCTGCTACGCCGCAATGTTCTTATCGGCGGAATCGCGGGATCGGGGAAATCAGGAATACTCAACGTCATCATCGCCATACTTGCCGCATGCCACGATGTGGTGCTGTGGGGCGTGGACCTGAAAGGAGGAATGGAACTCGGCCCGTGGGAAGACTGCTTCGAAAGGATCGCTACCACCCCGGAAGACGCCAACGAGCTATTCCGCGACGCGGTAACGGAACTGAACAGCCGGGCCGCCCGGATGGCCGCCACGGGAAAGCGCACATGGGAACCCACGCCGGATAATCCCGCGCTCATCATCATCACTGACGAGCACGCGGAACTTCCCGAGGAATCCCACGACTGCGCCGACTCGGTCGCCAGAAGAGGCCGCGCGGTCGCGGTCAGCCTGATAGCCGCAACCCAGCGGCCCACCCTGGCAGCCATGGGCCGCAATACCGCCGTCCGCTCGCAAATGGACATCCGCATATGCCTGCGGGTACGGGAACCCCGCGATGCGGACCTGATACTCGGGCAGGGATCGGTTACCGCCGGCTGGCACGCCCACAAGCTCACCCAGCCGGGCGAATTCCTCATCTCCGATCCCGAGCACGGCACGCCAGAACGCAACCGGGCCTACCTCATCGACGACGAAAGAAGGGACCAGCACGCGGCCCGCTACGGCCACCGGCGGCCGGCGCCATCGGCCCCGGTGCCGGACGTGCCCGGGGCGGCCCCCGAACCGCCCGGGGACGCGCCGGACGGCCCGCCCCGTGGTGACGACCGGCCCCGCCCGGAAACGGGGCTGTGGGACGCGCTCGTGGACGCCGGCCCCGAAGGGGTCTCCGTCGGCGAACTGGAGGCCGCGTGCGGCATGGCCCGCCGCTGGGTCTACTACCGGCTCAACGAGCACGCCCGGGCGGGCCGCGCCGTCCAGGTCCGGCGCGGCTACTGGCGGGCCGCACGGCCCGCAGACGGCCCGCCGGCCGAACCCCCCGACAGTCACCGACAGTGATCGTGCACGGGCTTGTGCACGGGCCTCGCGCCTACGCGTATGGGCCACACAGACGCTGCACGTGCACGTGCACAACCCCCGCAACGGCTACAGCGGGTAGCCGACGCCAGCCGAGTGGTTCGGAAGGGGGTGATGCCTCACGACGAACAACCCCAGCGGACAACCGGAACCGGAAGAGGTGAACGCCTATAAGGCGGATAACACAGAAAAGGAAACCGTGATTATGCTGGCCACGGACTTCAGGCTCTCTGAAGTGCTCAGGCACATCGAAGCCGGAAGGATTGTGCGCGTCATTCCTGCACCCGACGCCCCGCGCTAGCCGCTTAGCGGCAAAAGAGAAGAGGCTCACCCGGAATCTTTCCGGGTGAGCCTCTGCCGTTCCGCGTGCTGTCACGCGGATTTGACGGAGCGCCGGAAGCACAAGCCATTGCCAAGGTCTGCGATTCCGTTCGTGTCCCCCGCGTCTGCTGAGCCTGTCGTGCCGGTGTCGATTACCCACTGTCCCTCGTTGTTCGCGAGGGTCATTCCCCAGGACTCTTTAACCGCGCGGACCATTCCGCGCTTGACGGTGTCGTCCCCGTCATTCCACATCCGGGCTACTGTCTGCCCCGTTGGCGCGTAATCGTAGCTATCGGGCACGACCGTGAATCCCTCTATGCGCGCCTTAACCGCCTTGCGCTCTGCGACCAGCGCGTCTAGCTCGTCATCACCTTCGGTGGCGGACAGGCGAGCCTGTATCTTGCGAAGCCCAGCGTTCAGCGCGTCTATCTCATGGGCGTTCCCCGCTACCAGCTGGAATGCAAGAATGTCTTCAGTCGTGTCGCTGGCGAACATGCCGCTGATCAGGTCGATAACCGGCTGAGCGTCGATTCCCCTGAACCGCCCGCAGGAAACACGCTGCTTAGCGAAACCCCCGCAGCGAAGCTTAGGAGTACGCGGGTTACCCGCCGGAGTGTGGCCGGCGTTCAGGTAAAGCTTGCCCCCGCATTCCGGGCAGTCAAGAATACCCGAGATCCAGTTAGCCGGCCACGCTACCGGCCGGCCCCCTTTATTTCCCCGCGCATCCGTCATGTTAGCGGCAAGCACCTTGCTAGCGCGCCACCACAGCGCGGACTCGACTACCGGGGTAACCTCATGTGCCCATGTCTCGGTGACACCCTCATGCGTGTACCGGCATTCCTCAACCCCCGTATGATTCGCCGCGAATCGGATAAGGTTCTTGACCGACTGCGGGTACAGATCGTGGCTACGCGCGATAGACAGCAGGGATTCACGGCCCGCGACACGCTCGTAAATGTCCCTGACAGCTTCCGGGTTAACGCAATACGCTTGCTTCGCGTAGCGTTCCCCCCGAGTCTCCCAGAATGACGGCAGCGCCCCGTGATGCGCGTTGTTATCCCGGATCATCGAGATACCGCGATAAGTCGAGTTCTTGACGGTCTTAGACTTTTCCGCGTTCGCGTGCTGTGTAACCAGGGTGACGACACGACCGGCGAAATCGGTCTTGCCGTAGTTCGGTTCGGTGATAGAGATCACGTCCCCGCCAGCGGAACGGATAGCCAGCAGCACCGCCGCTTGCGCATCCAGGTCTTCCCTGCGGTCAATCCGGCTGGAGTCCGTCACGATCAGCGTGGACCAGTCGCCGCGTTCCATGCCCGCGATGATCTCCAGCAGTGCGGGCTCCTGCATGCCACCCGACGCACTGTAGCCGTGAAGCTTGAGGATCTTCACGAGAGTGCTCCCGCGCTTGGCAGATTCCGCTTTGATGTCCCTGACCTGAGATGCTTCCTCCTGGCTGCCAGTGGAGACCCTGGCTAGCCCGATGTCGAGTGTCATGCTGGGCTCCTTCCCGATGTGACGCCGTACATGCACACTACCCGACAACGTAGGACCCGATCGTGCACGTGCATGCCAGTGCCCTGCTCGCCGGCCGCGGTAATACCA
>Ga0209839_10000861_pt1 | contig 15466 bp, 15 predicted proteins | sample OrgsoiDNA2013050_FD_185800 | JGI IMG/M metagenome (GOLD analysis project Ga0209839, IMG submission 185800) | Permafrost soil microbial communities from the Arctic, to analyse light accelerated degradation of dissolved organic matter (DOM) -... | ecosystem: Environmental > Terrestrial > Soil >... | reverse complement strand
TGCCGATCTATCACATCTTCGGCTTCAACACGAACATGATGCTGGCCATGCGCATGGGCGGTGCCAACATCCTCGTCGCCAATCCGCGTGACCTGCCGGCCGTCTTCAAGGAGCTACAGGGCGAGAAAATCCACAGCTTCCCCGCCGTCAACACGCTCTTCAATGCGATGGCCAACCATCCCGATTTTTCGAGCGTCGACTGGAGCGGGCTGGTCATCTCGGTGGGTGGCGGCATGGCCGTCCAGAGCGCCACGGCCAAACTCTGGCTCGAGAAGACGGGCTGTCCGATCGTCGAAGGGTACGGACTCTCGGAGACTTCGCCTTCAGCCACCTGCAACCCGGTCGACAGCACGGCCTTCAGCGGCAACATCGGCCTGCCGATGCCGAACACCGAGCTCCAGCTGATCGACGACGCCGGCAACGAAGTGCCGATGGGTACGCCCGGCGAGATCGCCATTCGCGGGCCGCAGGTGATGGCCGGCTACTGGCAGCGGCCCGATGAAACGGCCAAGGCAATGACGGCTGACGGGTTCTTTCGCAGCGGCGACATCGGCACCGTCGACGAGCGTGGCTATTTCAAGATCGTCGATCGCAAGAAAGACATGATCCTGGTCAGCGGCTTCAACGTCTACCCGAACGAGGTGGAAGACGTCGTCACCCAGATGCCCGGCATCCTCGAGTGCGCCGCGGTCGGCGTGGCCGACGAAAAGAGCGGCGAGGCCGTCAAGCTGGTCATCGTCAAGAAGGACCCTTCTGTCACGGAGGCGGCCGTGCGCTCATATTGCGAAGCCAACCTCACCGGCTACAAGCGGCCGAAGGTCGTCGAGTTCCGCACAGACTTGCCGAAGACCCCGGTCGGCAAGATCCTGCGCCGCGAATTGCGGTAAGAGGCGTGAAATTGGGGCACGCGCAGGATGAGCCGGTACTGATACATTTCGCTCCATGTCGCAGCGGACGCCCATGAGCGCGAGCATGACGGGAACGGGAATTCACGGGTGATCTGGGTCAAGACCGACGCCGGGCGTGTCGAAATGCAGTCGCGGTCGCTGGTCAAGGACCGGGCCCGCCGCAATTTGCTGCTGCTGATCGACGGCAACAAGTCCGAAGAGATGCTGCTTGCCAATCTGGCCGGCATCACCGCCGACGATTTTCAGGAGCTGCGCAAGCTCGACCTCATTGCGCCGGCTGTCGGTGCGGTCACGGTTGGCCAGGGCTCGCGGAGCAGCACTCCGGAAGCAGTGCGTCCGACGGTTCCGCTGCCGCTGCCGATGACGGCAGAGCCGCTCGACTATCCGCAATTCACCGCTGCGCTGACCAAGATCATCTCCTCGAACCTCGGGCTGCGCGGGTTCACGCTGACGCTTGCGGTCGAGAAGGCGAGCACGATCGAAGAGCTGCGCGACGTGGCGAGGCGCGCGCTGGAGCAGATCCGCGAGCGCAAGGGCGACAGCGTCGCCGACGAGGCGCGCAAGACCCTCTACGGCACCTGAGCGCGGCGCGCATCGCTTCCCTGGGGCCTCAATGTGAAGGTCGTCACCGCCCTCTGGCGTGTGCTGCGTGGCACCCTGCTGGCGCTCGCTGCGATCATCCTGCTCATCGAGGAGTGGGGCTGGCGGCCGCTCACCGCCTTCGCCGCGCGGCTGGCGAAATGGCCACCGCTGGCGCGGCTCGAGGCGCGAATCACCGCGTTGCCGCCACGGGTTGCATTGCTCCTCTTCCTCGTGCCGGCGCTGTTGCTGCTGCCGGTGAAGATCGCCGCGCTCTGGCTCATCGAGCAAGGGCGGACGTCCCTCGGCGTCGTCGTCATCGTCGTCGCCAAGGTCGTCGGTACGGCGTTCGTCGGGCGGCTTTTCATCCTCGTCGAGCCGCAGCTCATGCGGTTTGCGTGGTTCGCCCGAGTCCTCGGCTGGTGGCGGCAGACGCGGGCTCGGGCCCTGGCGATCATTCGGGCCTCGAGCCTCTGGCGAACCAGCCGTGCTGCGCGGCGCGCCTGGCGTATGTGGCTGCGCCGGGTATTCCACTGATGCCGGCGCGCATCCATCTTCGTGCGCCGCTCGTCGAGGGGGCGACCGTCGAGTTGCCGCCGGCCGAGTCGCGCCACGTCCAGGTGTTGCGCCTGCAGCCTGGGGATGGCCTCGTGCTCTTCGATGGGGAGGGCGAGCTCGAATGGCCGGCCGAGATCGTGCGCATCGAGCGCAGCCGGGTCATCGTGCGACTCGGCGTGGCTCAGCCGGTCGATCGCGAGATGGCCGTTCGCGTCACGCTCGCCATCGGCATCCCGGCGAACGAGCGCATGGATGGTTTCGTCGAGAAGGCAGTCGAGCTCGGCGCCGGTGCGATCCAGCCGCTCATCTGTGCTCGCTCGGTAGTGCGTCTCTCGGGTGATCGGGCCGAAGCACGGCGTCGCCACTGGAGTGCGGTGGCCAGTTCGGCGAGCGAACAGTGCGGGCGCACGCGCGTGCCGGACGTCGCCATGCCGCTCAGGCTCGACGCTTGGCTGCAAGGCATCGGCGGTGTCGAGCCGGCATCGAAAGCGCATTACCGGCGGTGGCTTCTCAGCTTCGCGCGCGATGCGCTGCCACCGGCTGCCCATGGGCTGGAGCACACCGGTGGCCGGCCGAACGAGCTCGTGATTCTGAGCGGACCCGAAGGCGGGCTGGCGCCCGATGAAGAAGCCGCGGCCCTGGCGCAGGGTTTCGATCCGGTATCGCTCGGCGCGCGCGTGCTGCGTGCCGACACGGCGCCGCTGGCCCTGCTCGCCTGGCTCGGCATCGCGCTCCTCGGGTCCGGGCCATGAACCGTCGCCTCCTGCTTCTCGCCCTTTGCCAGGGCTTCTTCCTGACGAACAACGTCACCTTCATCGCCATCAACGGCCTCGTCGGGCTGCGTCTCGCGCCCAGCGCCTGGCTCGCGACATTGCCGATCACCGCCTACGTGGCGGGCGGTGCCATCTTTGCCGGCCTGGTCGCACGGCATCAACGTGCGTGGGGCCGCCGGCGCGCGTTCCAGGCAGGCCTTGCCGTGGCGATCGCCACCACCGCGCTGTGCGCCTGGGCGGCCCTCACGGGGCATTTCTGGTGGCTGGTCGCCGGCGCCACACTCGCCGGCTACTACAACGCCAATGCCGGCCTCTACCGTTTCGCGGCCACCGAGCTGGTCGAGCCCGCATTCAAGGAGCGTGCGATCTCGTGGGTGCTGGCCGGCGGCATCATCGGTGCCTTCGCCGGGCCCAACCTGGCGCGGCTGACACGCAATGTCCTGCCGGCAGAGTTCGCCGGCGCGTACGCCGCGCTGGCAGTCGTCGCCCTCGCGTCGCTCGCTACCGTGTCGTTCATCCGCTTTCCGCCGCTGACGCTGCCGACGCTTGCGGCCCCCGGCCGAAGCCTGGCGGAGATCGCGGCGCAGCCGGTCTTCATCGCCGCCGTCATCGCCTGCGCCCTCGGCTACGGCGTGATGAACCTGCTCATGGCGGCGACTCCGATCGCCATGGCGATGTGCTCGCATCCTTTCGAGAGCACGGCGATCGTTCTCGAGTGGCACGTGCTGGGCATGTTCGTGCCGAGCTTCTTCACCGGCAGCCTCATCAAGCGCTTCGGCGCGCTTCGCGTGATGACCGTCGGGCTCGCCCTCAACGCGGCCTGCATCGCGGTGGCTCTCAGCGGGGTCGAGCTGATGCGCTTCGTCATCGCACTTTTCACGCTCGGCGTCGGCTGGAACTTCCTCTTCATCGGCGGCACGTCGCTCTTCACCGAGGCCTATCGCCCTGAGGAAAAGACCAAGGCGCAGGCGGCCATGGACACGCTCGTGTTTTCGACCATGACGCTCACCTCGTTCAGCTCGGGCGCGCTGGTGACGACGCAGGGCTGGACCTGGCTCAATCTCGGTTCGACGCTGCCGGTGGTGCTGATCGGCGCCGCGCTCGTCTGGTACGCGGCGAATCGTCGCACAGCGCTCAGGGCACTGTCGGCGACGTAGGGCCTGCCGGTCGCCGGCACGAGCCCGCGCCTCGAGTCGACAAGCTCTCTACCGCGCGCGCGCCGAGCCGGCAACGAGATCGAAGCGGAACAGGCGGCATTCGATCGGCCCGTTCCACATCGGCACGCGGCGCGATTCCTTCAGGCGCATGGCCGTGGGCAGGCGCATGTCGGGGCTCAGGATCCACGCCGTCCAGCCACCGGGGTGGGCCGTGTAGGCGCGCTTCCAGTGCGCCGCGAGACGCGTGAAGAAGTCGCCCGGCGTCGCCCGGTCTTCTGCCGATTCGCGCGCCAGGCGCGGCGCGGCCTTGCCGCCGACCTCGATGCGCTCGCCGTACGGTGGATTCAGCATCAGCGTGCCGTGCAGGCCTTCGGGCAGGGCGGGCGCCGGCCGCTCGAGCGCGTCGCCGCCGTTGAAGACGATGGCGTGCGCCACGCCGGCCCGCTCGGCGTTGCGGCGGGCGAAGTCGACCATGCGAAAGGAGAGGTCGCTGGCGAAGATCGGCACCTGCGGCGCGTGAACGCGGGCCCGCGCGAGGCTTCTCATCCGCTGCAGATCGGCGCGCATCTCGGCGCTCGCGAACGGCAGCATGCGTTCGAATGCGAAGCGGCGCAGGTCGCCAGCGGCGATCCCGCAGGCGATCTGCGCCGCTTCGATGGCGATGGTTCCGGAGCCGCAGCACGGGTCATGCAGCCCACCCCCGGCCTCGGGAGTGCCGCGCCAGCCGGCCGCGGCGAGCATGGCCGCGGCCAGCGTCTCTTTCAGCGGCGCATCGCCCGTGTCGCTGCGCCAGCCGCGCTTGAAGAGCGGCTCGCCGGAGCTGTCGACATAGACGGAGGCGCGCTCCGCCCCGGCATGCAGGACGATCGGCAGATCGGGCCGCTCGGTGTCGACGTTCGGTCGCTCGCCGCTCTGCTCGCGCAACTGGTCGCAGACCGCGTCCTTGATGCGCAGGGCGGCGAAGCGCAGGCTCCTCAGCGGGCTCTTCTGCGCCGTGGTGTCGACGCGCAAGGTCTGCCGCGTCGTGATCCAGTCGGCCCAGGCGACGCCGCGTGCGAGCTCGTAGAGATCGTCTTCACTTCGATAGTCGCCCGCCGCCACCTCGATGAGCACGCGCTGGGCGAGCCGGCTCTCGAGGTTCAGCAGCATCACGTCGCGCGGCTCGCCGTCGAGCGAGACGCCGCCGCGCTGTGCCTCGACGCGGACTTTCGGCAACAAGGCTCGCACCTCGATCTCGAGCAGGGCCTCGACGCCGGCGGCGCACGGCAGGAACAAGGGCAACGGCATGCGTACCGGGGGCGGCGCGACGCCTACATCGCCTTGCGCAACTGCGCCGGCGCGATCTTCAATGCTTCGCGATATTTGGCGACGGTGCGCCGGGCGACGTGGATGCCCTGCTCGTCGAGCATCTGCGAAATCTGGCTGTCGGAAAGCGGCTTGGCGACATCTTCGGCATCGACGATCTGGCGAATGAGCGCGCGCACTGCGGTGCTCGAGGCGTTGCCACCGGAATCGGTGGCGAGCGAGGAGCCGAAGAAGTACTTGAGCTCAAAGGTGCCGAAGGGCGTCGACATGTACTTGGCCGTCGTCACCCGCGAGATGGTCGATTCGTGCAGGCCCAGCTCGTCGGCGATCTCACGCAACACGAGCGGCTTCATGGCAATCGCGCCGTGGGTGAAGAAGCTCTTCTGGCGCTCGACGATCGCCTGCGAGACGCGCTGGATCGTGTCGAAACGCTGCAGGATGTTCTTGACGAACCAGCGCGCTTCCTGGAGGCGCGAGCTGAGCCCGGCGGCGGCGCCGTTGAGCGACGCCGCGGCGCTGCGGCTGCCGGCGCCGCGCTGCTGGCGGATCGCGTTGGCGTAGAGATCGTTGATGCGCAGCTTGGGCATCACGTCGGGGTTCAGCAGCACCTTCCAGCCGCGACCGGCTTTCTGGACGATGACGTCGGGAACGACGATGTTGGCCTCGGCGCGCGCGAACGGCCTCGCCGGTTTCGGTTCGAGGCTGACGATGATGGCTTGTGCCTCGCGCAGCAGCTGCTCGTCGGCGCCCGTCACGGCCATCAGCCTCTTCATGTCCCGCCGCGCCAGGAGCGGCAGGTGGCTGCGGCAAACGATGATGGCGATGGCCTGTGCCTCGGTTCGCGGCCGGTGGCGCAGCTGCAGGATCAGGCACTCGGCGAGATCGCGCGCGCCGACGCCGGTCGGCTCCATGCTCTGCAGGAAGCGCAGGCCGCAGCGCAGGCTCTCGAGCAGCGGATCGGTGCTCTCGGCGTCGTCACGCGGGTCGGTGTCGATCTCCAGGCCACCTTCGCGCAGGCGGGTGGCGATGTCTTCCAGCGAATCGGCAAGGTAGCCGTCTTCGGTCAGCGAATCGATCAGTACCAGCACCGCTGCCGCGTCTGCCGGCGTCAGGCGAAGGCTCGAGAGCTGGCTGCGCAGGTGGTCCTGCAGGCTGACGGGCTGCGTGTCGCGGTCGGTGTCGTCGAAATCGTCGGCGTCGTTCTGCGTTCGCTTCTTGCTCGGCGTTTCGCGAATGCCGTCGAAATCTTCCCGCTCCGTGCCGTTTTCCCAGTCGTCGCGCTCGGTGCCGCCAAAATCTGCGGCACCGTCGATGGCCGGCACGTCATCGCCGCCGCTGCCGTCGCCGCCGGGCTCCGCCGCGCGCTCGGATTCGCGCTCGCCGGCGCGCTCTGCGTTCGAAAGCCGCTCGGCAAGCGGCTCGAAGGCCGCAGGTGCTTCTTCGTCCTGCTCGAGGAAAGGGTTCTGCTCGAGCATCTGCTCGACTTCCTGGTGCAGCTCGAGCGTCGACAGCTGCAACAGGCGAATCGATTGCTGCAACTGCGGCGTCAACGCCAGATGTTGCGAGAGCCGAACCTGAAGTGAAGGCTTCATGGCTGATGGCTGGCGGGCAGCGAGGGAAGCATGCCCCGCGGACGACGCAAAGCGCCACCGATAGCCGGCCGCCCGCCGGGTCGCCCCAAGGGCGTGGCCGCCCCCTCGGGGGGCAGCGAACGAAGTGAGGCGCCATCGGGCACGCCACGCCCGCCGGGCCGCCCCAAGGGCGTGGCCGCCCCCTCGGGGGGCAGCGAACGAAGTGAGCGTGGGGGCTCCATCATCTACATCCGGAAGTTTTCGCCGAGGTAGACCTTGCGGACGTCGGCGTTGGCGACGATCTCCGCCGGCGTGCCTTCGGCGAGCACGCGCCCCTCGCTGATGATGTAGGCGCGGTCGCAGATACCGAGCGTCTCACGCACGTTGTGGTCGGTGATGAGCACACCGATGCCGCGACGCTTGAGAAAACCGATGATTCGCTGGATCTCGATCACGGCGATCGGATCGATGCCGGCGAAGGGCTCGTCGAGCAGGATGAAGCGCGGCTGCGTGGCCAGGGCGCGGGCGATCTCGACGCGTCGCCGCTCGCCGCCGGAAAGCGCCGGCGCCGGCGAGGTCCTGAGCTTCTCGATCGAGAGGTCGCGAAGAAGCCCGGCGAGCAGCTCGTCGATTGCCGGCTTCTTCAGCGCTCGCCCGTCGGGACCGACCTGCAGTTCCAGAACGGCGCGGATGTTTTCCTCGACGTTGAGCTTGCGAAAGATCGAGGGCTCCTGCGGCAGGTACGACAGGCCGAGGCGCGAACGCTGATGGATCGGCATGCGCTCGACGCGCCGGCCCTCGATCGAGATCTCGCCGCCGTCGGCGCGCACCAGGCCGACGATCATGTAGAAGCTCGTCGTCTTGCCGGCACCGTTGGGCCCGAGCAGGCCGACGACCTCGCCGCTCCTGACGGCCAGCCGAACGTCGTTGACCACGGTCCGCGCGCCGTACGACTTGCGCAAGCCGCTCGCTTCGAGCCGGTGCATCGTCTCGGCAGGCTGGGCTTGGGTCACTTCTGTTCTCCGAGCACCGGCGTTGTCTTCAGCGCCGGTCCGCTCGAGGCGGCGCTCGCCGCATGCGCCGCTTCCAGCGCGGCGGGGCTGCCTTCCCTCGGCGTCAGGACCGCACGAACGCGCCCTCCGGGATTGGCCGCCGTGGCTGGGGCGCCACCGGAGACGTTCAGCACTTCGGTGGCGCTGTCGTACGTCACCAGATTGCCGGCGATCTCGTCGGCCAGGGCACTGCCGCGCAACCGGCGCACCGAGGCGCCGTTGACGAAACGAATGACATCCGATTTGCCGTCGTATTCGAGGCGCTCGGCGTCGCCTTCCATCCACTCGTCGGGCGCGTCGCGCTTTTGCCGGAAGGTCGCATGCTGAGTGGGCGAACCGAAGGCCACTGCCGACTGGTAACCGTCGGGCGACTCGCGCACCTCGATTCGGGCGGCACGAATGACCATCGTGCCCTTGCTGACGACCACGTTGCCGTTGAACACGACGAACTGGTTGAGCAGGTCGATCTTGCCCGGCAATTCCGATTCGATGTTCAGCGGCTTGAACCGGTCGGCCTTTTCAGCCCACGCGGGCGAGCCGGCGCCGACGGCCCAAGCAAGCCAGCACGAGGCGACAAAGCCGAAATGGCGGCGCGCTGTCGAGGGGCTGTCTGGGCGGTGGTTTCGCATGGCGGCATGAAACTTGCAGGCCATTCTATGCGAGGGCCTGCACTATTAGCCGCAGCGAGCGTGTGAATCTCCCGGACCCGCTGCAATTGCGTCGGGATCGACCCCGGAGCCGCGAGCGCTCCCGATCGGGGGCGCCGCGATGGCCGCTGCCCGGCCCCTGCCGAACGGGTCGCTTTCGGCTCAGACGCCGCGAACCTTGACGATCAAGGCGTCGACGACACCGAGCATCCGGTCGTTTGAGCCGGCAGGCATCGCCGCGCCGCCGTTCGCGTTGGCGAGGGTGCCGTTGGTGAAGTAGCGCCCTTGCACCCCCATTGCCGGAACAGCGTCGATCCTGTATGCGGCGGCCAGCTGCCGGGCCTGTTGAGCCTTGGATTGAACCGCGAACGAACCAAAAGCGGTCATGAACTTCACCGGGTCGACGCCGTTGCTGAGCATGAACGCCGCAATATCTTCCGGCGTGCGCAGCCGAACGTGCTGCTTGTGGACGGCGTCGAAGACGCGCCGGTGCAGCCTGGCCATGAGGCCGAGGCTTTCAATCGCGTAGTAGAGCCTTTGCTGCGCGCCGAACGGCTCCTCGCGAAACCAGATCGGCACCCGGGTCAGTGCCACGTCGCCCGGCAGATGCTGCGACCAGGCCTCGAGCGCCGGCTCGAACGCATAACAGTGCGGACATTCATACCAGAAGAACTCGATGACTTCGATGTGCCCCGGCTGCGTCTGCGGCACCGGCCGCTCAAGGCGCACATAGTTAACGCCTTCGACCGGCGCTTTCGGCTGCGACAGCGCCGGCAAGGCCGCCAGTCCGGCGCATGCGGCGCCGAGCATCCGGCTGGAAAAGTGGCGTCGGCTGAACGGCATGGGCGTTATCGCAGCGTGAGGCTTGGGCATGGGCCGGCGTTGCTCGGGAAGTTCAGGCCGGGCCGACAGGCGGCCCGGCGCTATTTCTGAACGGCGACGATGGCAGCATCGACGCCCGCCTCGCCCAGCTTTTCTTTCGAGGCGTTGGCATCCTCACGCTTCTCGAACGGGCCGACACGGACGCGATACACCGTGCGCCCGCCTTGTTCGCGCTCGGTCAGCCGGCTTTCGACGCCCATCATGGCCAGCTTGGCGCGCTGCTGCTCGGCGTCTTCGTTGCGGGCATAGGCGCCAGCTTGTACGAAATAGCTGAACGGATCGGGCCCGGCACCGATCAGCGGTGGCTGCGAGGCTCTGGCTGGCGGCGTGGCAGCCAGCGCGGGGGCGCTGGCCACGACGCCAGCGCGTGGCGGGCGGGCTGCACCTGAAGAAGCAGGCATGGCCGCGTCGCTGACGTTCGGGGTCGCGAGCGCCGGCGGCGCGGTCGCCAGTGCCGGCCCGGGCGCAGGCGTCGAAGCGGCGCCGGAAACCGGCGCCGGGTTCTTGCCCGCCAGGGAGCCATTGGGATCCCAGTTGCGATTGCGCTCGGCCTCCGCTGCGTCTTGTGCCGCCGGGCGCTGCGGCACCTTGTTGACGAAGGGATTGGGGGCCTTCGTCACGTAGAGCGCAACGCCGAGTGCGGCGGCCAGGCCGATGAGCAGGCCGACGACGAGGCCGATGAAGAAGCCGCCACGCTGGCGGCTCGGCACCGAGGAGATGAGTTTCATGCCGGGTCGGGATCTCGTTGCAAGCGGTCGGGAGCACTCACACCGAGGACGGTGAGCGCGTTTCGAATGACATCGCGCGTCGCCGCGAGCAGTGCCAGTCGGGCGCGCGCCAGCTCGGCGTCGTCGACCAGGAACCGCTCGGCGGCGTAGTAGCTGTGAAACGCCGCGGCGAGCTCGCGAAGATAGAAGGCCACTTCGTGCGGTGCGAGGTTGGCTGCCGCCGTCGCCAGCATGTCGGGGTAGTCGGCGAGCTTCCTGAGCAACGCTGTTTCGCTCGGCGCCGCGAGAAGGGCGAGCGCGGCTTCGGCAGGCTTCGACACATCGCCGCCCTGCGCGCGGTACTGCTCGATCACCGAACAGATGCGCGCATGCGCGTACTGCACGTAGAAGACCGGGTTCTCGTCGTTCTGCTTTCGGGCCAGGTCGACGTCGAAGGTGAACTCGGTATCGGCCTTGCGGCTCAGCATGAAGAATCGCACGGCGTCGCGGCTCGTCCACTCGATGAGGTCGCGCAGCGTCACGTAGCCGCCCGCGCGCTTGGAGATCTTCACCTCTTCGCCGCCGCGCTCGACGCGAACCATGGTGTTGAGCACGTACTCGGGGTAGCTCACCGGGATGCCCTCGCCGGCGGCCTGAAGGCCGGCGCGCACCCGTGCGATCGTGCCGTGGTGGTCGGTGCCCTGGATGTTGATCGCCTGGCGGAAGCCCCGCTCGAATTTGGCGAGGTGGTAGGCGACGTCGGGCACGAAGTATGTGTAGCTGCCGTCGGACTTGCGCATCACGCGGTCCTTGTCGTCGCCGTAGTCGGTGGTGCGCAGCCACAGCGCGCCGCCGTCCTCGTAGGTCTTGCCGGCAGCGACCAGTCGCGCCACGGTCGCTTCGACCCGGCCACTCTCGTACAGGCTCGATTCCAGAAAGTAGTTGTCAAAGCGGACACCGAACGCCTCGAGGTCGAGATCCTGCTCGTGTCGCAGGTAGGCGACCGCGAACTCGCCAATTCCCTCGAGATCGTCGATAAGGCCCGACGCGGTGAACTCGCGGTCATCGGCCTTGACGGTCTTTGCCGCTGCGAATTCGGTGGCGATGTCGGCGATGTATTCGCCGTTGTAAGCGGCTTCTGGCCAGCCGGCGTGGCCGGGTGCGAGGCCATGCAGCCGTGCCGAAACCGAATTGGCCAGCGTAGCGATCTGCACCCCGGCATCGTTGTAATAGAACTCGCGGGTGACCTTGCGACCCTGCGTCTGCAGGAGATTGCAGACCGCGTCGCCGAGCGCCGCCTGGCGTGCGTGGCCGACGTGCAGCGGCCCGGTCGGATTGGCCGAGACGAACTCGACGATGACGGGTTCGCCGCCCGACTCCGGCCGCCGGCCGAACGCCGGGCCGGCGCCGAGGATCTCGGTCACGACGCGCTGGCGCGCGGCGGCGCGCAGGTGCAGGTTGATGAAGCCCGGGCCGGCGACATCGATCGACTCGACCCAGCGCTCGACCGCGGTCTTGGCGCGCAGCGCCGCGATGAGCTCGGCGGCGACTTCTCGCGGATTGCGCCGCTGCGCCTTGGCCAGCGGCATCGCGGCCGTGCAGGCAAGGTCGCCGTGCGAGGCCTGGCGGGGCGTCTCGAAGGTGGCAACGATGGTGTGGCCGGGGCTCACTTCGTCGATGGCAGCGGAAAGCGCCTCGAGCAGTTCATCACGGGCCCGGGTCATTCACGAATTCTACGAGGCGGGTCATCCGGGCGCGGTTTTCGAAGGCCCGCGCCGCCTGGCGCGAAGTGTTCGCAGACCGTGAATAAGGTGGAATCGCACGCCTCGACGACGCGCGGCGACCCAGGCGTGGGTGCCAGAATGCCGCACTCTTACACCTCGTTTCGATGTCTTCCACCAGCACCGTCTCCAAGCCTGTCATCGCCTTGCCGGAGCCGACGCCCATGCCGGCGCACATCGGCAAGTACCGCATCCTCGGCCGCCTCGGCGATGGCGCCACGAGCGAGGTCTTTCTCGGCTACGACGACTTCCAGGGTCGCAACGTCGCCATCAAGCGGGTGCGCGCGTCGACCGCGGCCGACCCGGTCGATGGCCACTACTCGGAGCGATTTTTCGCCGCCGAGGCCGCGCTCGTCGGCCGTCTGCAGCACCCGAACGTGGTCCAGATCTTCGATGCGGTGGCTGATTCGAGCGAGCCGTACCTCGTCATGGAGTACGTGCCTGGCACCACGCTGCGGCCGTATTGCCGCGCCGATCAGCTGCTCTCGCTCGAGCTCATCGTCGAGATCGGCTTCAAGTGCGCCATGGCGCTCGGCTACGTCTATCGCCAGGGGTTAATCCACCGCGACGTCAAGCCGGCGAACCTGCTGGCCGTGTTGAACAACGGGACCATCACCGACGTCAAGGTTTCAGATTTCGGCAGCGTGCTCAATCTCGGCTCCGACGTGACGCAGATCCACCGCGTCGGCTCGCTGGCCTACATGTCGCCCGAGCAGCTCGACGGCGGCACGCTCGATTGCCGTGCCGACATCTACTCCCTGGGCGCCGTGCTCTACCACCTGATCGCCGGCCGCCCGCTCTTCGATGCACAGGTGCAGTCGGCCATGATGCATCAGATCTACAACGTCAAGCCGGTGCCGCTGGCGGGCATCCGTGCCGGGGTGACCGAAGCGCTCGATGCCGTGATCCAGAAGTCTCTGGCCAAGCAACCGGACGAGCGTTACAGGGACTGGGGTGAATTCGCGCAGGCGCTTTCCACGCTCGTCACGACGCAGCAGGTTCCTCGTGGCCAGTTCCAGGGCGTGCTCGACTCCGAACGCTTCACCCTGCTTCGAACGCTCGAGTTCTTCGCCAATTTCGGCGACGTCGAGCTGTGGGAGGTCGTGCATCGCGCCAAGTGGCAGCGCTTTCACTTCGGCCATGCGCTCTACCGAAAGGGCGAAGAGGGCAACAGCTTTCACATCATCGCGCAGGGCGAGGTCGAGGTGTTTCGCGACGGCAAGAAGGTCGCGCAGCTCGGTTCGGGTACATCGGTCGGCGAAATGGCGTATCTGGCGCCGAGCGCCGAGCTCAAGCGCCACAGCACCGACGTCATCGTCACCGAGCCGGCAACGACAATCTCGTTCACCCCCGAAACGCTGCTGCAGGTGAGCGGCAATTGCCGCCACCTCTTCCACGATTCATTCATCAAGGTTCTCGTGCGGCGACTGCATTCGGCGCACGAGCAGCTCGCGCATCCACGACGGATTTTCTGAGGCATTGCACCGCGGGCTTGCCGGCCACGGCCCGGGCGTGATCCAATCTCGGCCGGCCGGCGCGCTCGCAGCGAGCGCGCCCCGATCGAAACCACCTCAGGAAAATGACATGAAGCGACTGCTGACCCTTTCCGCCGCGATCGTGCTGGCGTGCTCTGCCCCCGTGTTTGCCAAGGAATCGCCGGCGGCCTCGGCCAGCGCGCCGATGACGAAGCAGCAGTCGAAGATGGGCGATTGCAACAAGCAGGCCGAAGGCAAGAAGGGCGACGACCGCAAGGCGTTCATGAAGACCTGTCTTTCCGGCGCGAGCGCCATGGCGGCCCCGGCCACGCCGATGACGCAGCAGGAGAAGATGAAGAAGTGCAACGTCGACGCCGCCGGCAAGAAGGGCGACGAGCGCAAGGCCTTCATGAAGGGGTGCCTCTCCGCCTGAGACGGCCGGGCCGCTCGACGGCCCGTTGCGTCGGTGCGCCGAAGGCCGCGGGCGCGGTCGACGAAGGGCCCCGGGGCCCGCGCCTCCGGGGCACTGCAGCGGCCAAGAGCGTTCGGGCGCGAGGCATTCGGGGAGCCGTCGTGCTGATTTCGATCGAAAAAGTCCTGGGCGCGCCCGCACTGCGGCAATTGCGCGGACTTCTGGCAGCAGGCGCCTGGATCGACGGCCGGGTGACCGCCGGCCATCAGGCGATCGCGGTGAAGTTCAACGAGCAGATCGACGAGCGTTGCGACGTGGCCCTGCAAGGGCAGCGAATCGTTCTCGGCGCGCTCGAACGCCATTCGCGCTTCGTTTCCGCGGCCCTGCCGAACACGGTCTATCCGCCGATGTTCAACCGGTATTCACAGGGCATGAGCTATGGCGCGCATGTCGACGGCGCGGTGCGAATCGATCCGGCCACGGGCCGCAAGCTGCGCACCGACATCTCGGCCACGCTCTTCCTCAGCGACCCCGCCGACTACGATGGCGGCGAGCTGCGGATCGTCGGTCACTTCGGCACGCACGGCGTCAAGCTTGCCGCCGGCGACATGGTCGTCTATCCCGCCACCAGCCTGCATCAGGTCACGCCGGTCACGCGCGGCGTACGGCTGGCTTGCGTGTTCTGGGTGCAAAGCCTCGTCCGCGACGATGCACAGCGGGCCCTGCTGTTCGACATGGACACGGCGATCCAGCGGCTCGGCCAGGCCGGTGCCGACGAGCCGGCCCGCCAGCTCCTCGTCGGCTGCTATCACAACCTGCTGCGCCAGTGGAGTGATGCCTGAGGGTCGGGTTCGCAGTTTCCCACGTGGGGTCCGCGATCGGCTCACCAATGCGGGCTGCCTGCAGATCAGTGCCGAACGGCTCGCATAATTCGTACGCATGAATGCCGTCGCTCCGATCGCGCCACGGGCTGTCCTCTTCGACGCCTACGGCACGCTGTTCGACGTGTATAGCGTCGGCGTGGTAGCGGAGAGCCTTTTCCCGGGCCTGGGTGAGCGTCTCGGCGTCGTCTGGCGCGACAAGCAGATCGAATACACGCGACTGGTTTCCATGAGCGGCCGGCCTCTCAGCTTTCGCGACTGCACGCTCGCTGGCTTGCGCTATGCCGCCCGCAGCCTCGACCTCGCCCTCGACGATGCGGCCGAGGCCGCCTTGATGCGTGCCTACGAACGGCTCACCCCCTTTCCCGAAAATCGTGCCGTTCTCGAGACGCTGGCCCGGCAGGGGGTGCGAGCCGGCATCCTCAGCAACGGCGACCCGGACATGCTCGCGGCAGTGGTGGCCAGCGCCGGATTCACCGGCCTTGTCGACCCAGTGCTGAGTGTCGACGGCACCGGTCGATTCAAGACCGACCCGGCCGCCTATGCCATCGGCACAGCCGCTCTCGACCTTGCGGCACGCGAGGTACTGTTCGTGTCGAGCAATTGCTGGGACGCGATCGGCGCCACCTGGTTCGGCTACACGACGCTGTGGATCAACCGGTTCGGCCTGCCGATCGACGAGCTCGGCGCTGCGCCGACGCGAATCGGCACCAGCCTGCGCGCCGTTCTCTCCTTTTCCTTCGCCTCTTCACGGAATCAAGACGCATGACGCTGACCC
>Ga0209839_10000858_pt1 | contig 15475 bp, 9 predicted proteins | sample OrgsoiDNA2013050_FD_185800 | JGI IMG/M metagenome (GOLD analysis project Ga0209839, IMG submission 185800) | Permafrost soil microbial communities from the Arctic, to analyse light accelerated degradation of dissolved organic matter (DOM) -... | ecosystem: Environmental > Terrestrial > Soil >... | reverse complement strand
CATGTGACGGGCGAGGTGAACCAGCAGCGCGGCAGACCGCCGCGGCGGTTGATCGATGATCGGCAGAGAGCGCATCCCTCATGGTATACCACTTATCGGTGTAAAGCAATTCATCGGTGTGCTAGAACTAATTTGTGTTTTATAAACGAATTGCTGAAAGCACGACATGACCCACCACCTGCTGCATATGGACTCGAGCATCCAGGGCGAGCGCTCAGTCACCCGCGGACTCACCGCTCGGGCAGCCGACGTCTGGCGCGCCGCCCATCCCGATGGCACGATCACCTATCGCGACCTCGGCGCCCACCCGCTTCCGCACCTCGACGACAGCGGCGGCCTGGCCCGCATGGTGGCGCGCGAGGCACACACGCCGGCCCAGGCCGCCTCGTGGGAGCTCTCGAGACAACTCGTGGACGAGGTCAGGCAGGCTGACACGATCCTGCTCGGCCTGCCGCTGTACAACTTCGGCCCGCCGAGTGCGGTCAAGGCGTGGGTCGACCATCTCGTCGCGCCAGGGCTCTCGCTGGACCCCGTGACCCGCGAGGGATTCCTCGGCGGCCGCGATCTGCTGGTGCTCGCGGCCCGGGGCGGCGGCTACGGGGCGGGCACACCGCGGGAGGGCTGGGACCACGCCGAGCCCTGGCTCCCCCATGGGGTCAGCCTGCTCGGCTTGACCCCGCGGTTCATCACCGCCGAGCTCACGCTCGCCGATGTCAACCCCCAGATGGCCGACCTCAAGCCACTCGCGGCTGCGAGCCTTGCCGCCGCCCGGAGCGCGATCGACGCCCTGTGGAGCCCTGCCGCCGTCGCTGCATGAGACGACACGTCGGGACGGAAGTGTTCCCGGTTGAGGCGCTCGAAGACTTCGGTCTAGAGCACCTTCGCGAGCCGCACGTCGGTCGCGCGGGCGGGGTCGATCAGCGCTGCGAGAGCCGCGTCATAGGTCGGCAGCGACAACACGACCCCGTCGTGCAGGACCATCAGGAAGCGGTCCATGCTTCGCAGGAACGCGCGGTCGTGGGAGATGGCGACGACGGTCCCTTCGAAGTTCGCCAGCGCTCGCTCGAGCGCTTCGGAGGAATCGACGTCCAGGTTGTCGGTCGGCTCGTCGAGGAGCAGCAGGTTATGACCCTCCAGCTCGAGTACCAGCACCTCGAGCCGTGCTTTCTGGCCCCCGCTCAAGACGTCATAGCGACGCTGTGCCGCCTCGGCCAGGCCGTAGCGAGCCAGCGCGCCCATCGCGCCCTGCACGCCGGCGCTACCGACCCGTTCTAGGACTACATCGATCACGACTCGCCCGGCCAGGTCCCCGCGCGACTGCAGCTGGGTGAAGAACCCGGTGCAAACGCGCGGACCGACCACCAGCTCGCCTGCGTCTGGCGCCAGCTCACCCGCCAGTACGCGCATCAGCTGGCTCTTGCCTGACCCGTTGGGACCGAGTACACCGACCCGCTCGCCGAAGTGGACCTCGTCCGAGAATGGCGACACGAGTCCGGCGATCCCCAGCGAGCGCAGGTCCAGCACTCGCCGGGCGGAGTCGCCACCGCGGATCCGCATCACGATCGACGCATCGGCGACCGGTGCGGGCGGTGGTCCACCCTCGCTGAACCGGCGCCATCGAGTTTCAGCGGCGTCGGCCTTCTTGGCCCAATCGCTCGAGTAGCGTGCGCGCTGCTTGAACGTCTTCATCAGCCCGAACAGGCGGCGCTCTTCATCGCGCCAGCGCTTCACGGCGTCGCCGAGCCGGCGTTGACGGTCCTCACGAGCGCGCGCGTAGGTCGCATACGAGCCACCGTGGAGCCACGCACCATTGCCCTCCAGGGTCAGAACCGATCTGACGGCACCCGACAGAACCTCACGATCGTGGGAGATCATCAGGATCGTCTTGCGCGACTCGCGGATCTGTTGCTCAAGCGCCAGCTTCGCCGACACGTCGAGAAAATTGTCCGGCTCGTCGAGCAACAGCAGATCGGCGTCGGAGGCGAACAGCACGTCGAGCACGAGCCGCTTGCGTTCACCCCCGGAGAGCGTGAGCGCGGGGCGATCGGCCAGCTCCGGCAACGCCGAGTGGACGATCCTGCGGCAGGCCGCGTCCCACTCCCCCTCGAGCTCGTAGCCACCCAACGCCGACCAATCCGCGATCGCCGTGCCGAGCTGCATACCGGCGCCGTCGTTGCCGGCGGCCAGCTGAACCTCATAGCGGAGCACGCGTTCGCCGGCCAGCCGGACCGCCAGCGGTGCCAAAGAAAGCAGCAGCTCTCGCACGCTGCGCGACTCACCGTCGGCACCGACGTCCTGGGCCATGTAGCCGACGATCCCACCAACCGAGATCTCGCCCTCGTCGGCCGGCAGCGCGCCCGTCAGCACCCGGAACAGCGTGCTCTTGCCGACGCCGTTGGACCCCACCACACCTACGTGCTCACCCGCGGACACGCGGAACGAGACATCCGAGAACAGCAGATCGCCCCCCGGGTGGGCGTAGGCCAGGCGAGAAACCACCACATGGGTCATCGAGACTCCCCGGCGTCGTGGCGACCGAGATGCCGGTACGGGCCGGCGAGAACGCTGAGCGGTGTCGTCGGGTGCATTGCGCTCGCGGATCTCGCTCCGGGATCAGCCGTACATGTCCTCGAACAGCCCCGCGTAGCGGTCGTTGACCACGCTGCGCTTGACCTTCAATGTCGGAGTCAGCTCGCCCTGTTCGACCGACAGGTCGTGATCGAGGATCGCGAACTTCTTGATCTGCTCGGCCGACGCATAGTTGGCGTTGGCCCGATCGAGCTCCCGCTGGACCAGCTCCCGTACCACGTCGCTCGCGGCCAGCTGCGGGATCTTGTCGAGCAGCCCGTGCTCAAGCGCCCAGGGGACGATCTCCTCCTCGTCGAGCGTGATCAACGCGACCGGATACGGCCGCCGGTCACCGTGCATGGATGCGTGGGAGATGTACCGCGACTGCTTGAGCTCGTTCTCGATGGTCGACGGCGTGAGGTTCTTGCCCCCTGCCGTGATGATGATGTCCTTCTTGCGGCCGGTGATCTTCAGGTATCCCTGATCATCGAGCTCGCCCACGTCGCCGGTGTGCAACCAGCCTTCGACTAGCGTTTCGGCCGTCGCCTTCGGATTGTCCCAGTACTCGCGGAACACGTTCGGGCCACGCATCAAAATCTCCCCGTCCCGCGGCGCGATTCGGATCTCGACTCCCGGCAGCGGCCGGCCGACGGTTCCGAACTTGAACTGCTCAAGGGTCGCGACCGTGCCAACCGCGACCGTCTCGCTCATCCCCCGACCTTCAAGCACCGGCACGCCGGCGGCAGAGAAGAACTCCAGGATCTCCGGGGCGATCGGGGCCGCCCCAGTCACGGCAAGCCGGATGTGGCCGCCGAACAGCTCCCGTACACGCTGGAAGATCTGGCTGTCGGCCCGAGCGAACGCCTGCTCCATCTCCGCCGGCACGGGCTCGCCCTGCGCCCGGCGCCGACGCACCTCGAGTCCCAGCCCAATCGCCTGGCGAAACCGCTGACGATCCTCGTAGCTGGCATTCTCCTGCAGCTTCATCGCGGCACCGTAGAGCTTCTCGAAGATCCGCGGCACGGAAGGCAGGTAGGTCGGCTGGGTCTCGATCACCTCCTGGAGGATCTGCTTGGTGTCCCCGCCGTAGTAGACGATCGTGGTGCCCTGGTCGAACGACGCGAGCTGCACCGTCAACGCAAACGCGTGCGCCTGCGGCAGGTAGAGGTAGCTGACCTCTCCCGGCTGCACGAACTTTATCTCCTCGACCATCTCGCAGACCGACATCGCGTTGGCGTGCGTGAGCACGACGCCCTTCGGTGGACCGGTTGTGCCCGAGGTGTAGATGATCGTGTAGGCATCCTGTCGGCCGACCGCCTCGCGGCGGGCCGACAGCTCGCTGCGTTCACCGCCACCAGCTCGGAGCGTCTGAAGCGTCAAGTCGCCGCCGCCGGCCTCGACCCCGATCACGTGCTCGAGCTCGGGCAGCGCGTCGCGGACCTGGTCGATCTTGTCGCGCTGGCCGGCGTTCTCACACACCACCGCCCGGGCGCGAGAATTGCCCGCCACCCATTTGCATTCGCGTGCCGAGCTGGTCGGATAGATCGGCACCACGACTGCGCCGGCGGCTGAGATCGCGTAGCTCACCAACGTCCATTCGACCCGCGTGTCGGACAGTAGACAGACCCGGTCGCCAGGCGAGATGCCGAGGTCGATCAGACCTACGGCGAGCTCGTCGATCGCCCGGCCCGTCTCGGCGTAGGTCATGCCCCGCCACTCCCCTGCAACCTTGTAGCGCGCCGCGAGCTGCTCGCCGAACCGCCGCGCCGCCGAGGCCGAGAGCCCCGCCACCGTGGTGGCAATTGTGTTCGAACTCGTTATCGCCTCGGTCATTCGCGTCTCCTCCCTCTCACCGCCGGTTACAGCCGGTTCCGGCCGTTGGGATCGTGCGCACGTCATTCCTCCGTCACCACGGCAGTGACCGGCGCGTGTAGGTTGGTTCAGGGGACGGTGAGCCCCTGCACAACCACTGGCCCGAGGGTGGGGTCGAGCTCAGTGTCCTGAGCCACGCCGGACGGCGGAATCGTGTCGATCACCTTCGGCACCGTGTTGGGATCGACCGAGCAGATTGGGCTCATACCTCCTGCCCCACACACGCCGAACGAGAACCCACCGGCCGTGGCGGTGAAGGCGCGTGCCTGGTCGGGGCTGAACCCGTCCTGACCGGTCAGCACAACGGTGAACACCCATCCCGGGGCAACCGACCCGAACACCGCGCGCGGGAGCACCAACGTTGCCGTCCCGCTTGGCTGGTCGACCACCAGCTGACCTGACCCGAGCGAGGCCCCCGACGAATCAACCCAGACTACGGGCGCAAAGGCCGGGGCCTGGGCTTCGATCCGCTCGCTCCACGCATCTGACGGCGCGATGGTGTAGTTGCGCGAGGGGAACGGCGCCGCGGTCGAGGTGGTCGCCGCCGCGGGATCCCGGACGTATACGTCGAGCAGTTGGGCTCCAAAGGCCGCTCCAAAAGTGGGCGCCAGGTTGGCGACCTTGACTTGGATGTAGACGTCGGTGGCGGTCTGATTGACCTGCATCCCGGTGAGATCGAACGCACCCGGCTGGAACGAGGGGTCGGTTGGGTAGACGTAGGTTCCGGGGCCGTTGTCGTCACCGGCCGGGTCGGTGGCGTTGAGGACCATCGTTCCAGGCGGCGCGACGTTCGTAACCGCAAGCTGTACGTATCCGGTGCTGTTCCCCAAGGTTGCGGACACGGTGATCGTCGTGGTGCCGAAACGGGTGGGGAGCGACAGTGACCAGTTACCGGACGAGTCCGCGGTGGCGAGCGCTGTATCCGCTGTCCCTCCGGCTGCACCGACCGCCGCCGCGTCGACGCTCGCGCCCGGCGACGTGGTGCCGCTCACCATCACCGTCGCTCCGGTCACGCTGGAGCCGTTCGTGGGAGTGCTCACCGACAGCGGCAACGAGCCAGGCATGCCGTGGGCGACGTAACGCTCGCTCACGATGACGGGAGTCTCGAGGTTGCGACCGGCGGTCAGATTGAGAGCCAACCGAGCGTATTGGGACTGCGCCCAGGTGAGCGGACTGGCCGACCCCGCGGGGTGTCCGGGGTCGAAGCCAATCGAAGCCGTGGTCGGGTCGCTGCCGGTGGCCGAAGCCGGGACCGCTGGATCCTCCCACGCCTGCTCGGGCTCCAGGCCCTGACCGGAGGTCATGTTGGCCATCGCGTGCAGCAGGGCCGCCGCGGCGGAGGGGTTCCGGTCGGCGACGTTGTATTCACCGCGCTCGCCGTCGAGCACGGGCCACAGATGCCCCGAACCAGTATCGGTCGTCGGCCAGGGGGCGCCGGTCGGGGAACAGCTGGTCGGATCGGGTTCGAAGCAGTCTCCGTAGCCGTCCTTGGATCCCGGGCCGCTGGTTCCGTAGCGATAGAAGGCGAGGCCGCTGGGGGTTTGACGCTCGATCGTCTGGTCGACCGCCGCGAGCGACGAGCGCACCGTCAGGTCAGTGGCGGGGAGCACTCCCAGACGGACGAGCTCCAGGAAACCGGCGTCGATCAGCGAGCGCTGATCGACGGTGATGCTGCCGTTACCGAGGTTCACCATGTCACCCGAATTGGGGTCTGCGGTCTTGGCAATCCGAATGAAGTAGCTAGGGACATCGGTGCTGATGTAGGGCCCGTTGGTGGTCACCGTCCAGGCCTTGATGTTGCGGGCAAAGTCGTCGGCCGTCGCCTGATAGAGCGCCGCGCGAGTGGAATCTCCGTTGACCGACGCGATGTGTGCGGCCGCGGTCAGGCCGGCGATCTCCGCGGCGATGGTTGAGGGGGAGTAGCCCGATTGCTCCTCCCAGCGCTCCACGCCGTCGGAGGGACCATGGGCGACCAGGAAGTCGGCCGCTGGGATCACATGCTGGTGATACAGGGTCGAGTCACGGGCCAGTCCGGACTGCCATGCCATCAGGATTGGGTAGGAGGTCTCGTCGAGTTGGACGCCGCCGGTGTCGGGCGCGGGCAGGCCGTTGGTCAGCGAGTTGCGCGGCATCGAGCCATCGCTCTGCTGCTGGCGGTCGAACAAGAAATAGGTGGCGGCTCGGGCGGTCCGCAGATCACCGGCGGCCAGCAGGCCGGCGAACGCCTCGTACAGGTCGCGGGCGAACACCTCGCGGTAGGAGCCGAAGTAGGTGGGCTTCCCGTTGGTGAAGTTGCCGGCCGCAACCGCCTGACCCCATGGAGAGGCCAGGCCAGCGGCGATCGCTCCCGGGAATGTCTTGTCCTCGCTCGCCTTCACCACGTTGATCGACTCGTAGTACTCGCGCACCGCCGCCGGACCGAGGGCTGCCGACGGCCGGCGCAGCCTGGCGTCGTAGCGCCGCCACTGTTGCTCGTAGGCTGCCCAGGTGTGGTGGAAGGGCCGCGTCAGGGAGGAGCCGGCCACCGCCAGCGCCTTGGCCTCGGTGGTTCCGAATCCAAGCGCCAGGTCCACGCTCTGACCGCGACGAAGCCGCACGCCGGCGGTCAGGGTCACGTGTCCATCCGGCGCCGACGTGTAGGGCGTGAGCTGACGCGCGGTGTCGAGCATCGTGAGGCCGTCGCTGGCGCCGCCGGCGTAGCCGACACTGGCGCTGGAGAAGCCGCCGGAGGCCTCCAGCGCCTCGAACGTGGGCACGGCATAGCTGCGGTTCACGGCATTGGTGGTGGTGTTCGTGTTGGACGCGACGGGCACGGGCCCGCCGTGCACGCTGGCCAGGCCGGCAGTGTTGCCGCCCGCGTTCTGCGGGCCGGTGTGGTTCGGCAACTCGCCGCCGCCCGTTCCGCCGGCCAGGGGGTCGAGCCGCACGTACAGCCGGTCACCGGATGGTCCCTGGAACCGGGTGCGCATCAGCACCGCGTCCCGATGCGGGTCCGCCAGGTAGGTCGTGAGGATCCGGTAATGGTGGGCGGCGTTGGCGGCGACCACAGTGCACGCCATCCCGGTCGGGTCGGGAAGCACGGTGTAGGTCATGGCGCGGGTCTGGGGGTCGGTGAAGCTGTGCCCGTCGGTGACCAGGTACTGAAGGGTCTTGACGTTGGTGGCGTCAACGGTCGGCCAATACACGTCTGAGAGCACCCCGTCGGCCACCGTGAACCACACCTTTGAGGTGGTGTTACGTGCCGTTCCGACGCAGTCCTTGCGCGCCAGGTCGAAGTAGCTCTCCGCTCCAGGGGCACCGGGCGCGACGGCGGCGGCGCTCACTGACCGTCCGGCCGCGGCGCCCGTTGCCGGGAACGTCGCGGCAAGCGTGCAGGCAGCCGCGAGCACGGGCAGAACGTAACGTTTCACGACTCTCCCACCTCCCACCTCACCCTGTTGGGCGAGGCATCACACAGCATTACACCCGCCACCATAAGACACCCGTCAAGCAGGCTCGGTCATGCGCCCGCGATGTGCGGCCGGCGCAGCCGGGCGCGGCCGGGCGCGCCGACTAGGATCGGAGCGGTGGCTGGTCGCGACATAGCGCCGCGCGAGCGGAACCTGCTCGGGCGCGCACCATCCGGCGGCCTCGTGGCCGGCGCGATCGTCTCGGTGCAGTTCGGCTCTGCGGTGGCCACGAAGCTGTTCTCGCAGGTAGGCCCAGGCGGCGCGGTGTTGTTGCGCTTGGGATCGGCAACCATCGTGCTGCTGGCGCTGTGGCGCCCGCGGCTGCGGGGTCGACCGCGGCGCGAGCTGCTGCTCGCCTGCATGTTCGGAGTGGTGCTCGCCGGGATGAACCTGAGCTTCTACCAATCGATCGACCGGATCCCGCTGGGGATCGCGGTAACGATTGAATTCGTCGGGCCGCTGGCGGTTGCCCTGGCCGGGTCGCGACGGCCCATTGACCTGCTTTGGGTCGCGCTCGCGGCCGCCGGGATCCTGGCGCTGACGCACGGCGGGATGCATGGATTGAATGCCCTGGGGGTTCTGTTCGCGCTCATCGCCGGCTGTCTGTGGGGTGCCTACATCCTGCTCAGCGCCCGGGTCGGAAGGCGGTTCGAGGGCGGCACCGGCCTCGCGCTGTCGATGTGCGTCGCGGCTGCGGTGGCGCTGCCGGCGGGCGTGATCGCCGGCGGGACCCACCTGCTTGAGCCGCGGTCGCTAGCGGTCGGGGCGGCTGTCGGGATGCTCTCCTCGGTAATCCCCTACTCGTTCGAGCTTGAAGCGCTGCGGCGCATCGCCGAGCACGTGTTCGGAGTGCTGATGAGCCTTGAGCCCGCCGTGGCCGCGCTCGCCGGCCTGATCGTGCTGGGACAGGGTCTCAGTCCCCGCGCACTGGTCGGAATCGCGCTCGTCGTGGTCGCCTCGATCGGCGCCTCGCGCCAGCTGCGCCGAGCGACACCCGTCCCGGTCTGATTCCGAGGCGGTCTTAACGAAATCTGTACAAGCTGGGTCTGACTCTTAGCGCCGCCTGACGGACGGTCACTGAACATGTGCTGTGCAGATGTCAATCACCAGCCATCCAAGCGGCCCGGGAATCTCCGTCACGCCCGTCGGCATGTCGCGGCGTCATGCGGCGGCACACGCGGTCCGGGTCCGGCTGGCTCGCGCGTATCTCCGTCCGAGCGCCCACTGGCGGGGCGCCGAGCTTGACCGTCAGCTCGCCGCCGGTGTGAGTCCGCAGCTCACCGCCGTTCTAGCGCTGCGCGCCGAGAATGATCACTTCGCGACGCAGCCGCGGGGCTGGCCGACGGCCTCGCTCGAGCCCTCGGCGGCGCCTGCCACACGCCTCCGGGCTTCACTGCCGCCGTGCGCCCTCACGCCCCCGAGCTGATCGAGGCGAGCGGCGTGATCAGGGGCTCAGTGGATGCCTGCGAAGTCCCGAACCGGTCGATGCGCAGGGCATCGCGATCCTGCGGCGGCTGCTTACCGACGCGGGCAGCGCGCTGTACAGGACAGCGCACCACCGGGCACCTAGCCGATCAGCTTCGTGCAGCGGCTGCAACACTCTGACCCTGGTAGAGGAATTGCACGAGGCCCTGGTCAGCACTTGCTGAATCCGGTGATGCCAACGCGAACGGGAGCGCGCGACCATCGTCTCCTCCTTCGATCTGAGGCGTCGGTGACACGCTGCCACTACGGCGGCGGCCGACCGAGCCTGGCGGCAGCGGGCACGGACGGTCTGATCGCTGGCGTCATGGCGAACCACCCAGCTGCAAAAAAGCCCCGCAAGCGAAGCTCTTTTGCGATGGAGCTAGGGGGACTCGAACCCCCGACCTCCTGGGTGCGATCCAGGCGCTCTCCCAACTGAGCTATAGCCCCGGGCGGCGGCACAAACCGCACGGTGTCCGCGATAGTCTATTGTCTAGCTTCGCTGCGACAGCGGTTCAGTTGCAACTCGCGGCCGGCAGCGTGCTCGGCGGATGCGGCCATCGACAGCGCGCTCGCTAAGCTCCCAGGGTGGGCGTATTGGCCTATCGGTGCAAGGGCGGCCACAAACCACAAACGGGGTCGGCGGCCAGTAGGCTTTGGGTCATGGGTCTTCTTGACGACGCGATTCGCGAGCATCTAGATCTCAAGCGCCGCCGCGGCGCCGACCCGGCGGAGGTGGAACGTGCCGAACACGAGGCACTCGGTCCCGTCCGCCGCGGCCGTGAGGAACCGGCAGACCCCGAGCCGAGCTACGAGCCGGACGCTGACCGGGGGGCTGCCTATAACCAAGAGTCGGATTACGACCAAGAGGACGAGCAGGGCTGGGGCGATGAGCTGACCGAGGACGAGCCGGAGACCCCCAAGAAGGGCGCGAGGAAGTTCTTCCAGCGAAGGTCCCGGCAGGCCGCCGAGCCCGAGTTCCTCGAAGAGCCGCTCGGCGAGCCGGAGCCCACCGAGTCGCATGAGCCCACCGGCTTCGTGGAACCCGAGATCGACGACGAGCCGCAAGCGCCGCCGTCGCCCCGTGCTCGGCCGAGGGGTTCGGCACCTCGCCAGACCCGCGGTGAGGAGCCCGCTGCGCCCGAATCTCAGCGCGCCGCCACCCCGCCGCCGAGTGGGCCTGCAGAAGGCGAGACGGTCGAGTACGACGTCGAGGGAGCGCTCGATGAACACACGCAAGAGGGCGATGACGTGCTCGAGGAAACGCCTGAATTCCTGCAGGACACGCCCGAGCACGACCGGCTCTGGTTCGAGCAGCGCCCGCCGCGCGATTTCGATTTCGAAGGCTGAACCCTCGGGCTTCGACGTCGACCGTCGAAGCAATCTGGGCAATTTCGACCGGCTTTCCCGCCATTGACGGGATTGAAATCCTCGGCTATACATTCTCAACCGGTTTAGTGGAGTTTGTCCCGAGAAAGGATCCGGATTGTTCTTCCGGCAGGTGCTGTACCGCGATCTGGGCTGCGCCTCCTATCTACTCGGAGACGCCGGCGAGGCGGTTGTCGTCGATCCTCGCTGGGACATCGACGTATACCTCGATATTGCAAGTACCGAACGACTGCAGATCACTCACGTGATCGACACCCACGATCATGCCGACCATATCTCGGGACGCTGTCGTCTGGCTCAGGCGACCGGCGCTCGTGCCTTCCGCGCGGCTGGTCCGGGGCAGCAGTCCGACGATCGGATCGGCCCCGGCCAGATCATCGCCCTGGGCAGCCTGCGGCTTCAAGCCATTGCCACTCCGGGACATCGTCCCGAGCATCTGACGTTCGCGGTGGCCGATCTGTCGCGAAGCCCGGAGCCGTGGCTGTTGCTCACGGGAGACTCATTGATGGTGGGGGACGTCGCCCGTCCCGATCTCGCCTCCGAGGCGAGACAGGGCGCGCGGACGCTCCACTCGAGCCTGAAGCACCTGCTCGCGCTCGGTGATCACGTCGAGGTCTGGCCGGCCCATGTGGGAGGCTCCTTGTGCGGCAGCGCCGGATTGAGCACGAAGACGAGCTCAACCGTTGGCTATGAACGTCGCCAGAATCCGACCCTGTTGATGGAGGAGGCCGACTTCGTCAGCAGCCTGACTCGGAACCTGCCGTCGCGACCACCCAACATCGACCGGATCGTCGCGCTCAACCGACGCCGAGACGGCGCGGAACCGGCTGAACCGCAGCCGCTGAGCGACGATCGGTTGCGTCGCCTGCTGGCAGGTGCAATCACTGTGCTCGACAGCCGTCAGCCGGAGGAGTTCGACGCTGGACACCTGTCGGGCGCGGTCAATTTGCCCCTAAGCGCTCCGGGCGTCGGCACGCGAGCCGGCTGGGCTCTGGACTCCAGCGCACGGGTTATCATCGTTGCCAAGCATCCCGACGCCGCGCGCGAAATGGCTAGCGCGTTGCAGGCGGTTGGCCTGTGGCAGCTCGCCGGTTACTCGGTGGCGGACAGGTCAGCCTGGGAGCGCGGCGGGTTCGTGATCGCCAAAGCCCACTCATGGGATCTCGACCACCTCGCAGGTCAGCTGCGCCGAGACTCGGTCGAGTTGGTCGACGTCCGCGAGGGCTCAGAATGGGCGTGCGGACACGTTCAGGGATCCCATCACGTGCCGTTGAGACGCTTACGCGATGTCAGCTCAATCCGGATACCCGAACGTGGCAGGACCACCGCCGTGGCCTGCGCAGCCGGCATTCGGGCAGCGTTCGCCGCGAGCCTCCTCCGTCGCGCCGGCCATAAACACGTCGTCCGCGTCGCGGGAGGCGGAGTCGGTGACCTCAGCGCCCGCGGCATCCCGCTGACCGTCGGCGCCGACTGACCCGACAACAAGCCGAAACGCCCATCCCTAGGCGCTCCCGGCTCGGATCAGCACCCCACAGCCACCGCTTCCGAGCCGTTAAGCTCCGAACCACGGGGCCATAGCTCAGTTGGGAGAGCGCCTGCTTTGCAAGCAGGAGGTCGCCGGTTCGATCCCGGCTGGCTCCACTGTAGGAAAGTGCTGCAAATACCTCGCTTTCTCGCCTATGGGGATCAGGGCGACGATGGTTCCGGTGGCGGGCCGGGGTGCATGAGGGTGCACTGGGATCTTGGCAGCGTTGCTCCGCTGCTGCGCTTAGCCCCCGAGAGGAGGCCGCGCGTGCGCCTGAGAGTGCTGCTCCTGGCGACGAGCAGGTCGCCCTGTGCCGTATGTCGTGAGCCCTGCTCTCAGTTCAGCCCGGTACTCCCGCGCTGCTCGCTCGACCCAAAGCACGAGCTGCAGCAGCGCCATCTCGTTCGCCGGAGTGGCTGCTCTTGGCGAGGACCAGCTGTCTGACGCTTGAGCCTCGCGTGGTCGCATCGGCGCCACAGCGGCAGCCGACGGGCGTAGCTGTCGAGCACGACCTCACGAGCGATCATCAGCCTCCGGAAGTTCAATCCGTCGCGCGCGTTCCACGCTTCTCACGTGGAGACGGTGGCGCACGGCGCACAGCGCACGACTAGGGGCGTACTGCGATCACGGTATATGGGAGCGAGGGAAGCACTTCCGTGTTGCTCGTGTCGTTGCAGAACCTAATGTGCGCGGTGTTGGCCTGGGTCACGATCACGGAACTGAATGCCAGACCAAGTGCGCTGTCGTTCACCCAGCCCATCAGGAGGTCACCCGGAGCGACGGTCACGCCGGTGCCGCTCACATCGGCTCCGAAGCAGGTCCCTGCCGCGATCGAGCCAGCAGGCTTGGTGTCGTTGTAGGTCCAGACGGCGAGGTCGGACAGGGTCAAGGATCCGGCGGCGACCTTGGCGCTAGTCACCGATCCGGCCGCCAGTTGGCTAAGGCCGACGGCGCCGTTGGCGATTCCCGGCGACGGATACGTACCGGTGAGGCTTCCGCCAGCGGTGCCTGTGGGTGTGCGGGAATCCGACAGCCGCGAGTCATTACCGGCGGCGGCCTGGTTGGCACCGGTACCGAGCGAGCGAAGCGTCGGCGTGGCCGCGGCTCCGTCAAGCAAGGGGGCGGCGATGTCGCCCGAGGCAACCGCCGCTGGCGCAAGTGACGGGTTCGGGTAGGAGCCCGTCAGGGCTCCCCCGGCGGCCGCGCCGACGATGCTGCCGGAGGGTCCAGGCTGACCCGTTTGCCCTGGCGGTCCCACCGCACCCTGCGGGCCGGTCTGTCCGGGCGCTCCCACCGCACCCTGCGGTCCGGTCTGTCCGGGCGCTCCCTTCCCACCAACGGGGCCCGCAACGCCGATCGGCCCGCGTTGGCCAGCCACGTTCCACTGCAGCAGCTTCTCCCCGCGCGGGCATCGCGTGCGGGTCCCATTCAGGTGCAAGGCGCCGTCGGCCGTCGCACAGGCGCGGATGACGTTCGTCGGCCCAGCGTGACCCGTCGCCGCCCACGCCCCGCCACCGGTCGCCAACACCAGTGCGGCGGTCGACGCCACGTTTGCGTATGTCAGCCTCGGCCGTCGCATCCAGCCCTCCTCGACTCACTCAGAGTTCGCCCCTCAAGGCGCCGGTGCGGAGTGTAACCCGGCAAACCAGTGCTCGATTCGACCTGGAACGCCGGAGCCTGTATACGCAGAATCCGCCAGTACGCACAGAGCCGGCCGGTCGGATCTGCAGTCCTAGCCTGCACCGATCGACACAACGCCACCCCGCTCGCGGGCGGCAGGCGCGAGACTGTCGGTTTGCCGCTAAAGGGGCCACGTGACGCGTAGGCGGCAGATGGCTGCTCCCGGACAGAGGGAGTCACGGCGAGCGCGCGGCTCAGCGTATACGCGCCGACACGAACGCAGGTGTCGGCAGCGGAGACGACGTCCGTTTCGCATCTCGCTAATCTCGAGACTGCCTCCCGTCGAGGCGTACGTAGGCAGTCGCCCGGATTGTGCACGCTGCCTCGCGCGCCTCGCTTTCGGCGATCACCGCGACCGGCGTACCTACCTAAAGAATCGGCAGCCGACTGCTCCTAATCGGCGACATAGCGAGCGCCCGCGCTCTCGGCGCCGGACGCCTGTTCAGCTGCGAAGGCATCCGTCGCCGCCTGACCGGCTACAGCTTCTTCACCTGTCTCGGCCTGGATGTCGAAGCCGTTCAGGTCGAAGTCCCCGTCAGCGCGGGCGTCCTGCTCGTCTTTGAAAACTTCGCCTTGGCCCATGGGCGCCGCGGGAACCGCAGGGCAGGCGAGCTCCATCAGCGCTTCGATGGGCACCAGTACCTTACCCCGCCGGTTCAGCGCGGACTGTGCGACCGCTTCTCGCGGTGTTTGGGGAGCGTCAACCGGCTCGGCGACGGTCGGCCGTCTCCGTGTCGTAGGCGGCGATGACTCAAGGAGCGCGGCATCGGCGCCGCGTTACTACCGGCAAAGGCCTGATTCGCGCTCTAGTACTCGCCATTAGCGCCGAGGTTCAGCGCGAATCCAAGTTTGAAGGGTCCACCGTTCACGGTCCAGGGCGTCGATGCCCACACGTACGCGTCGACGTAGCGCCTGGCGATTGCGGCGTCGCCCGCCGACAAGTGCCAGCGAGGGTTGGCGACGTCGGTGGTGGGCGGGATCCCGGTTCGCTGACAGAGCGTCTCCGTGCGCGAGGCGCACCGCGGCGTGTCGTTTGACGGTACCGAGACCTGCCCGGCGAGATAGGCCTGCCCGTTCTGCGCGGTGTTGACCAGAAAGTGCTTCCCGGGGATGCCGTGGTGATCAAGGTACGCGAGGACCTCCGCGCCGTACTCGAGCTCCTGGCTCATCGAGCCGTACTGGGTGTCGTTGACGGAGAACCCGCGCGCGTGACGGATCCCGTTGCTGATCAGCAGCGCGCCCTGTTGCGCGGGCGAGAGCCACCCATATGCGCCGGCGTCGACGTAGACCGTGGTATGCGGATCGGCCGACAGGACCTTGGTGCCATACGCGTCGATCGTCTCTGGCTGCTGGTTCGGGGTCCGCCCCGCGAACGGGAGATCAATCTGCAGGATCACCAGCGCGCGCGCGTCGCCGATCCCGGCCGCGAGCCCCTTGTACCATCGCTCTGAAGCAGCCACATTCCACTGCCCGTCCCCGCTCCACGCACCCTCCCACGGGCTGAGCTCAAACGTGCCGAACTGCGTCA
>Ga0209839_10000855_pt1 | contig 15500 bp, 19 predicted proteins | sample OrgsoiDNA2013050_FD_185800 | JGI IMG/M metagenome (GOLD analysis project Ga0209839, IMG submission 185800) | Permafrost soil microbial communities from the Arctic, to analyse light accelerated degradation of dissolved organic matter (DOM) -... | ecosystem: Environmental > Terrestrial > Soil >... | reverse complement strand
ATGCGAAGCGTCGGCGAGGGCGACTCCTGGGACTGCGGCGAATCAGGGAGCTGAGCTTGGATCGTCATGCCAGCAAGCTCATCAGGCGCACCGAATAAGCAGCTCAGAGCCGCCGAATAAGTTACGAAGTGACGCTTACGCTTGACCGGTCGAGGTCGGCCCGGGCTGCAATCCACCGCAACGCTCAACCTTGGCGTTTCGGTTCCACCCCTCGGAACCAAAACGCCAAAGTACGCGCGCTACGACCTATTTGAGCTCGACGCTTCCGCCGGCTTCCTCGATGTCGGCTTTGAGCTTGTCGGCCTCGGCTTTGTCGATGCCCTCCTTGACCGCCTTGGGCGCCTCATCGACAAGTGCCTTTGCCTCCTTGAGGCCGAGCCCCGTGGCGGCGCGCACGACCTTGATCACCTGGATCTTCCGCTCGCCCGGCCCGGTGAGAATGACGTCGAAGGCGGTCTGCTCCTCGACCTCCTCGCCCGCGCCGTCGGCAGCCGCACCCGCCGCCGGGGCGGCCGCGACAGCGGTGGCCGAGACGCCGAACGTCTCCTCCAGCGCCTTGATCCGCTCTGAGAGCTCGAGTACGGAGATCGTCTTGAGCTCGTCTACCCACTCTTGCGTGGTGGTCATGGTTCCTCCTTATTCGTCGGACGGATCCGCGTCCGACGCGGTGTCCTGTTCAGATGGTTGTGCCGGTTCGCGCTCGGCCTCCGCCGGCGTCTCGACCTGAGCTTCGGGCTCGATGGCGGTGGCCGGCGCCTGCACCTGAGCCTCGGGCTCAACCGGGGCTTCCGGCTCGATGGCGGTGGCCGGCGCCTGCACCTGAGCCTCGGGCTCAGGTGCGGCTGGGTCGGCCGCTGCCGCCGGTGAACCTCCGCCGTCGGTCGGTTCGCTGTCGGCCGCTTCCTTGTCGGCCGGTTCGCTCACGGCCGATCCGCTCACGGCCGATTCGCTCACGGCCGATTCGCTCACGGCCGGCTCGCTGTCGGCCGGCTCGCTCACGACCGGCTCGCTCGCCGGCGCGGCACCGCCCCCCACCAGCACGGGCGGGTCCATATCCGCGATCGCCTTGAGCTGGATCGCCAGCCCCGAGATCAGCGCGTTCAGACCCCGCACCAGCCCGGAGAGCGGCGCGGCGATCGTTGCCACGAGCTGGCCCTGGAGGATCTCGCGCGCGGGCAGGCGTGCGATCGACCGGACGTCGGCGGCGCTGAGCACCGAACCGTTCAGCAGGCCGCCCTTGAACTCGAGTAGGTTCAGCCTCCGTGCGGTGTCGTTGAGCGCCTTGGCGGCCAGAGCGGCGTCGCCATGGACGAGCGTGAGGGCGGTCGGCCCGACGAGCAGAGGCTTGAGATCCTCGGCCCCGGCCTGGTCTGCCGCACGCTCGGTGAGTGAGTTCTTGACGATCCGGAATGTCGCGTCGACGTCACTCAACCTGCCCCGCAGCTCCGCGGCCTGGGCGACCGAAAGGCCCCGGTAGTCGACGGCGAAGATCGCGTCGGCGGCCTTGATCTGGCCGGCGATCTGCTCCACGACTGCTGTCTTCTGGTCTCGGTTCATGTTGGCTCTCTCTGACGAGCAACGCCCGCGCGGCGGCGGGCGTCTGGCGGATCCTCCGGATCCGCTTTGAGGTTGCTACGCAACCTCCGGCGGAGAACGACTGGATCGCTTCGACTTCCACCTGCTCCGGGCTTGCGCGCGCTGGGCGGCCGGAGGTCTCGGGCTTTGTCTCTCGGTATGGCTAGGTGGGAGTTTACGCGGCGACGGGTTCCTCGATGATGTCGCGCAACCGCGACGGATCTACCTTGACGCCGGGGCCCATCGTCGTGGCGAAGGTGACCGAGCGGATGTAACGGCCCTTGGCGGCCGAAGGCTTGGCCCGAACCAGCTCGTCGATCACCGCCGCGTAATTCTCGAGCAGGCGGAGCTGATCGAAATCGCTCTTCCCGATCACGAGATGGACGATCGCGGTCCGGTCGGTGCGGTACTCAACCTTTCCGGCCTTTGACTCCTGCACCGCCTTGGCGACGTCCATCGTGACGGTCCCGACCTTGGGGTTGGGCATCTTCCCCGCCGGACCGAGGATGCGACCGAGCCGGCCGACGATCGGCATCATGTCGGGCGTCGCGATCGCGACGTCGAAGTCGTCGAAGCCCTCCTGGATCTGCTTGGCCAGATCCTCGCCCCCGACCACATCGGCGCCCGCCTCCTGCGCCTCGCGCACCTTGTCGCCCTGGGCGAAGACCGCGATCTTCACGTCCTTGCCGAGACCGTTGGGGAGCGCGATCGTGCCGCGTAGCTGCTCATCGGCATGACGGACGTTGAGACCGGTGCGGACGTGAACCTCAACTGATTCGTTGAATTTGGCGCGCTTCAGCTGCTTGATCAATGAGATCGCCTCGGCCGGCGCGTACTCGCGCTCGCGGTCAAAGCGCTGCTTGGCATCCTGGTAGGTCCTGCCGTGCTTGGCCATTCAGATCACGTCCACTCCCATCGAGCGCGCGGTGCCGGCGATGATCTTCGCCGCGGCCTCGATGTCGGTCGCGTTCAGGTCGTTCATCTTCTTCTCCGCGATCGCTCTCAGCTGGTCCTGGGTGATCCTGGCGACCTTGTCCCGGTGCGGCTCGGCCGAGCCCTTGTCCAGCGAGAGTGCCTGCTTGATCAGCACCGCCGCCGGCGGGCTCTTGGTGACGAACGTGAACGAGCGGTCCTCGTAGACGGTGATCACCACCGGGATCACGGTGCCGGAATCGGCCTGCGTCTGGGCGTTGAACGACTTGACGAACTCCATGATGTTCACGCCGTGCTGACCCAGCGCCGGACCGACCGGCGGCGCCGGACTGGCCTGGCCGCCAACCGCTTGAAGCTTGATCTGAGTGAGGATCTTCTTCGCCATCGGAAGCTGAAACTCTAGCTAGATCTTCTTGACCTGATCGAACCCGACCTCGACCGGAGTCTCGCGGCCAAAGATCGAGACGAGCACCTTGAGCCGCTGAGCGTCCTCGTTGACCTCGGAGATCTCACCCGAGAAGTCCGACAGCGGCCCGGAGATCACCTTCACCGATTCACCGATCGAGAACTGGGCTCGACTCCGCGGCCTGACCTCGGTCTCGCGATGCAGCAAGCGGTTGACCTCGTCCTGGGTGAGCGGGACCGGCTCGTTCGACGCTCCGACGAAGCCGGTGACCCCAGGGGTCCCCTTGACCAGCGACCACGAGTCCTCGTTGAGGTCCATGTTCACCAGGACATAGCCCGGCATGGTCCGCTTCTCCACCGTGATCTTCTGGTTGTCCTTCATCTCCGACACGGACTCGGTTGGCACGACGATCTGTCGCACCGAGCGTTGCTGGCCAAGCGACACGACTCGGTGCTCGAGGTTGTGCTTGACCTTGTTTTCGTGGCCTGAATAGGTGTTGACGACGTACCAGCGGAACATGTTCTCTCTCGGGGCAGGATGCGATTACTACTTCAGGATGAAATTGACGATCTTCGCGGAGAGCTCATCGGCCACTCCTAGGAAGACGCCGGCCACGATCACAAACCCGATCACAACCCCGGTGGCCTGCATCACTTGCCGACGGTCCGGCCACTGTACCCGTTGTAGCTCGCGCCAGCTTCCTTGCAGAAAGTGTACGAGGCGGCTGCCCGGCCACTCTCGGTGCTCGGCTACGGCCGTGTCGGACGTCGTAAGCTCGCCGCCGTCTCGCGCCGAGCCGCCGTCTTGGAGCGCCGCCCCGTTGGGGTGTCCGGTATGCCCGGCAGCCGCGAGACCGGCTTCGAGCTCGAACTCATCCGCGTCCGCTTGGGTTCCCTCGACCAGATCGGGGCGGCCGACCGCAAGCTGCGCCTCGGCCAACTCCACATCGGGCGTGGCGTGCTCGAGCGGATCGGGAGTCCCGTCGTCATCAGCGGGCGCAGTCACAATCCCGGGCACGGGGTCTTCCGCCGATCGGCGGCCTCGCCGCTCTTTGGCGCGTTTACGGTTGCGAGCCACGGAGTACTCCTGTCGTGGGCTCAGCGCGTTTCGCGGTGCGGGGTGTGACACCTGCACCAGCGGCAGTACTTGCGCAGCTGAAGCCGTTCAGGGTTGTTCCGCTTGCTCTTATTCGTCTGGTAATTCCGGCGCTTGCACTCTTCGCATGCGAGAGTGGCGGCGATCCGGACGTCTCCACGGGCCATTACGCGCTTCCCGACAGATTGTGATCAGGGATACGGCCGCCGAGCCATGGGCGTCAAAAAACGCCGCCCGGCGCCGGAGGCCAGTGTAGCGCCCCTCTATTCCACTAGCTCGACCGGCGAGAGGTCCAGCTCCAGCAGCGTGTCGCCCCGCAGCACGCTGACCGGCAGCGCGCCCCCGATCGTCTCCTGGCTCATCAGCCGCTGGACATCATCGACGCCTTCGATTGCCTGCCCACCAAGCTCGACGATCAGGTCCTCGGAGCGCAGCCCCGCCTGCTGCGCCGGGCTCCCTGGAGCGACGTCGACGATCTCCACCCCGGCGCTGCGCCCGAACCGAGCCCGGGCGCGGGGGGGCAGCGGACGCGGGCCGGCGGCGATCCCGATGTAAGCCCGTCGGACCCGCCCGTCGCGCATCAGGGCGCCGACGATCCGGCGCGTAGCGGTGTTGATCGGGACCGCGAGTCCCAGCCCCACGCCGGCGACCGCGGTGTTGATCCCGACCACGCGGGCTGCGCTGTCGACCAGCGCTCCACCCGAGTTGCCGGGATTCAACGCCGCGTCGGTCTGGATCACGTTGTCGATGTAGCGCATCGTTCGTCCGGCCCGCGCCGGCAACGAGCGTCCGAGTGCGGAGACGACGCCGGCGGTGACCGAACCGGCGAAGCCGTTGGGATTGCCGATCGCGACCACGAGCTGGCCCACGCGCAACTGCTCGGCCTCCCCCAGCGTGGCCGGAACCAGCTGATCGCCGTCGGCCCGCAGCACCGCCAGGTCGGACAGCCGGTCAAGGCCGACGACCCGGAAGCTGAGCTCACGCCCGTCGACAAACGCCGCCCTCCCGGTCCGTCTGGGGCCCGCGACGACGTGGGCGGAGGTGAGCAGGAAGCCGTCGGGCGTGAGCGCCACCGCGCTCCCGGCGCCGGCGGGCACCCGCCCGCTGCGGCCTTCTCGCAGCACTCGCAGGTTGGCCACCGAAGGCGCCAGGCGCTCGGCGACGTCGACGACCACGCGCGAGTAGGCGTCGAGTGCGTCCGCCTCACGCGCGTCAAGGCGGGGCTGCGCGGCGTCGCTGACGCGGTCTCCGTTCGGAGTGGTGGGGTCCACGTCAGAACTCGACCGCAACGGTCCGTTCCTCGGTGCCGCGGACGACCGTGAGCTCAAGCCGTCCCTGCTCACGCGCGGCGTCAAGCGCCTCGTAGAGGACATCGACTCGCTCCAGCGGGCGCCCACCAGCGGCCGCGATCAGATCACCGCACTCGATCCCCGCCCGCTCTGCCGCGCTGTCGTCCTCGACCGCGCGAACGAGTGCGCCCTCGCGCTCGGGTAGCCCGACCGCTCGGCGGAGGCGACGGGCGACCCGCGGCGGGGCGATCGCGACGCCGAGCTTGACCCGCGGGGGCGCTTCGCCCCGACCAAGCGCGTCGACGCGCTCCTTCAGCGCCTGGTCAGCCGGGATCGCCAGGATCAGTCCGCCATCGACTCGTACCGAGTTGATCCCGAGCAGGCGAGCCTGCGCGTCCAGCAACGGCCCGCCCGAGGAGCCGCGCGGGAGGGGCGCGGTGTGCTCGATCGCGCCGACGATCCTACGACCCCGAGGGCCGCGAAAGCTGCGCGCCGCCGCCGACACGAACCCCGGCGTGACCCGCAGACCACGGCCGCCGGGGTTGGCGACGGCGAGCACCGCGCGCCCGATCTCCAGTGGTGCTTCATCCGAGCGCCATTGCACCGGCTCGACCCCGGCGGTCTGCACCTCGAGCACCGCGATGTCCAGGTCCGGGTCAGATCCGGCGACGCGGGCGCTCTCGCGCCGGCCGTCGCCGAAGGTGACGGTCACCTCGTCGCGTCGAAGGTTATGCGCGTTGGTCAGCACCCTTCCCGGCGCGATCACGACTCCGGAGCCAACGCCCCAGCCGCGACCGAGCCCTACGACCGCCGGTCCGACCCGCTGCACCGCGTTCTGCACCGACGTTTCCAGTTCCTCGAGCAAAGTCATCCGTTGTCTCCTTGTTGGCGCGGAGGCTGTCGCCTCTTACGCCACAGCCTCCGCGCTCACCGCCACGCAGTCTGTGACTGGTCCGCAATCAACCTAGCTACTTGCAATTTGCAAGTTAGAACTCTACCACCTCGAACAGCGGGCTTCCGGCACGTAGGATGCGTCTGTAGATGGCCGACACACCCCAGGACTCCAGCGCTACGGCGCCCCGCCAGTCACCGGCGCCCGCCGAGCCGGCCGACGATCCCGCCGGCTCGGCGCTCGCGGATGCGCTCGCGGCGGTCGGCGACCGCTGGACGCTGCTGTTGGTCGCGGCGTTGCTGGACGGGCCACGGCGCTTCGGCGAGCTCCAGAGCGACGTGCGCGGGATCGCGCCCAACGTGCTGATCCAGCGGCTGCGCCAGCTGGAGCGCAACGCGCTGGTGGTCGCGCGTCCCTACTCCGAGCGCCCTCCCCGGTTCGTCTACGAGCTCAGCTCAGCCGGTCAGGAGCTCGCCGGCGCATTGAGGCTGCTGGCCGGGTGGGGTGCCCGTAACGCCGAGGGGGCTGCGGCACCCCGCCACGCCGCCTGCGGAACCCCGATGGAGGCGCGTTGGTGGTGCCCCTCGTGCCAGCGACCGGTGGCCGACGAAGCGGGCGAGGAGCTGCACTTCGCCTGACGGACACCGCCGACTGGCGCGTTACCCGGAACAATGGGCCCCATGCTCCGGCTGATCGGCGTCGTCATTTCGATCGGGATCGCCGATTCGCTGAACCCGACGACGATCGGACCGGCGCTCTACCTGACCACCGGGGAGCACGCCCGCCGGCAGTTGATCCAGTTCACCGCGGGGGTGTTTACGGTGTATTTCCTCGGCGGCGCGATCATCGCGCTCGGCCCGGGGCAGCTGTTGCTCAGCCTGATCCCCCACCCGGGACCGCATCTGCGCTACCTCCTGGAGCTGGTGGCCGGCGTCGCGATGCTGGCCGGCGGTGCGTTCCTGTGGGGGTATCGCGATCGCCTCGGCGGGCGGGGGCTGCCGGAGGTCAATCCGGGTGGCAGGTCGAGCGCCGTTCTGGGCGCCACGATCACCGCCGTCGAGCTGCCGACCGCGTTCCCGTACTTCGCCGCGATCGCGGCGATCGTCGGCTCCGGTCTGGACCCGGTCCGCCAGCTCGTGTTGCTGGTCCTGTTCAACGTCTGCTTCGTTCTCCCGCTGCTGGCGATCATCGCCACGCTGAGCTTCGCGGGGGACGACGCCCAACGGATGATCGCTGCCGTGCGTGTTTGGCTGGAAGCGCACTGGCCGACGGTGCTGGCGATTCTGGCGCTGCTCGCCGGAGCGTTTGTGACGCTGCTCGGCGCGACCGGGCTGGCGAGCGTCAACCGCGGACACCTCGGACACTTCGCCCGCGGCGTGCGCAGGTTCCTGCATCCGTGAGCGTGACCGCGATCTGATCTAAGGGCTCCCGCCTGGGGACGCAGGGGCGTCGCCGGCGCTGCGGGCCTGGCGCACCAGCCGGCGCATCCCGCGCAACCAGCGTTCGGGCTGCGCGCCCTTGAGTGCCATGTGCTTGGCGACGTCCTCGTGGGGGAGGATCAGGAATCGCTCCTCGCGAATCCCGACCACGACAGCGGCCGCGACATCGGCGGGCTCGAGCAACCCGCCGGCCAGCAGTGGGGCGGCCCCCACCGGATCCTCGAGCGCGATCTCGAGCATCGGTGTGCGAACCGCCTGAGGGCAGAGACATGAGACCCTGATCCCGGCGTCCGCATAGTTGATCGCCAACCATTCGGCGACCGCCACCGCGGCGTGCTTGGTCGCCGAGTAGGCGATCGCGGAGACCTGCGTCAGCAGACCCGCCGCCGACGCGGTGTTGAGCAGATAACCCTCGCCGCGGGCGACCATCGCGGGCAACAACGCCCGGGCGGCCCACACGTGCGCCATCACGTTGATCTGCCAGGTCAGCTGCCATTCCTCGTCCGAACCCTCCGGTCCGCCCGGCGGGCCGGCCACCCCGGCGTTGGAGCAAAACAGGTCGATCGGCCCGTTCGCATCCGTGGCTCGCGTGATCAGCTCCTGGATCTCGCTTTCCCGGCTCACATCCGTTCGCACCGCGATCCCGCCGATCTCCGCCGCGGCGGACTCGGCGCGGGGAAGATCGAGATCCGCGAGCACCACGGCGCGGGCCCCCTCGGCCGCGATCCGCTGAGCCAGCGCGCGGCCGATTCCGCTGCCGGCGCCGGTCACCACCACGTGTCGACCAGCCAGCTCCATGGTGTCAGTACCTCGTCTCCATCCCGCGGGCGGCAGAATAGTGCAACCTAAGTGGTCTCCGCCGTAAGTACGGTCGCACCGCATTGATGACGGCGACCCAAAAGGAGGATCTGATGGATTTCGAACTCAGCGATCGATGCCAGCAACTCCGCGAGCGCCTGCTCGCGTTCATGGACGAGCACGTGTACCCAGCCGAAACCGTGTACCGCGAGCAGTTGCTGACCTCCGGCGATCCCCACTCTCATCCCCCGGTGATGGAGGAGCTCAAGACCGAGGCTCGCCAACGCGGTCTGTGGAATCTGTTCCAACCGCACCAGGACTGGGGGGCCGGCCTGACCAACGCGGAGTACGCCCCGTTGGCCGAGATCATGGGCCGCAGCCACATCGGCCCCGAGGCGTGCAACTGCGCAGCGCCTGACACCGGCAACATGGAGGTGCTGACCGTGTTCGGCACGGCGCAGCAGCAGGACCGATGGCTGCGACCGCTGCTGGAGGGCGAAATCCGGTCGGCGTTTGCCATGACTGAGCCCGCGGTGGCGAGCTCGGACGCAACCAATATCGAGCTCCGGATCGACCGCGAAGGCGACGAATACGTGCTCAACGGCCGCAAGTGGTGGGCCTCGGGCGCGATGCGCGAACGCTGTCAGATCCTGATCGTGATGGGCAAGACAGACCCGCAAGGGCCTCGCTATCGCCAGCAGTCGATGATCCTCGTGCCTCGCGACACCCTCGGGATGACGGTGGTGCGAAACCTTGGGGTGTTCGGCTACGTGGATCCCGAGGGCCACGCGGAGATCGTGTTCGAGAACGCCCGGGTTCCCACCTCGAACCTGATCGGCAACGAGGGCGACGGGTTTCTGATCGCCCAGGCACGCCTCGGACCGGGCCGCATCCACCACTGCATGCGGGCGCTCGGCGCCGCCGAGCGGGCGCTCGAGCTGATGTGCCGGCGCGCGCGCGAGCGCGTGACCTTTGGCCAGCCGATCAGCGACCGTGCGAACGTCCAGGATTGGATTGCCGAGTCGCGGATCGAGATCGAGATGGCCCGCCTGCTGACGATGAAGGCGGCCTGGCTGATGGACACGGTCGGGAACAAGCACGCTCGGATGGAGATCTCGGCGATCAAGGTAGCCGCGCCCAACGTCGCGCTGCGCGTCGTCGATCGGGCGATTCAGGTGCACGGAGGTGCCGGCGTATCCGAGGACTTCCCGCTGGCCATGATGTACGCCCACCTGCGCACGCTCCGCCTCGCCGACGGACCTGACGAGATCCACAAGCGCACGATGGCCCGCGCAGAGCTCCGGCGGGTGGCAAGCCAGGACGAGGCCACGAGCTCCGGTTGAGCTTGCCGCGCCGCCTGCGCCGAGCGACGCTTGCTCACCGGTCGCGCTCGCCGGCGCAGAAGGTTTGCCGCGCAACCAACGTTGATCGGTTGTAATGCGGCGCGCTTCCCGGCGCCGCATCAAGGAGCGATATGACACGAATTGTCAGCATTGCGGTGGTCTTGGTTGCGCTTGCGGTGACGGATTCCGCGGCGTACGCCGCCACCGGCCCGATCGGCTTGTGGCACCTGGACGAGGGCACCGGCACGATCGCCTCCGATAGCTCCGGCAACGGCAACGGCGGGACCGTGTTCGGGGGCGCTCAGTGGGTGCCCGGACGTTTTGGCTCGGCGCTCAGCTTCAACGGCAACGCTGCCGGAGTGCGGGTAGCCAATAGCCCGTTGCTCGAGCCCAGCACCGCGGTCAGCGTGAGCGCGTGGGTGATGCACGCCGGCAGCCCCGGCAGCTACCGTTACATCCTCGCCAAGGGCGCCACCGGCTGCATCTCCGCCTCCTATGCGCTGTTCACGGGCGCGAACGGGGGTCTCGCTTTCTACGTGTCCAACGGCCACGGGAATACCTACGTCATCTCGCCCGACGCCGGCACCGGGGTGTGGGACGGCAACTGGCACCTCATCGTCGGCACGTTCGACGGCAGCAACGTGCGGCTGTTCGTAGACGGCAACCAGGTCGGTTCCGGAACCCCGCACGCGCCCCCGATCGGTTACGTGCTCACCGACTCCAACGATCTGTACATAGGTGATTACCCTTCCGCTGCACCTTCCTCCGAGTGCCAGGCCCACAGCTTCCTCGGGTCGATCGACGAGACGACCGTATGGGATCGCGCCCTCACCGCAGCCGAGGTGAGCGCAATGCTGCACCAACCCACGGTACCGCCGCCGGCGACTTCCGGGCAACCGCCGACAGGCGGAGCAGGTGCGGGTACAGGCACGGGTACGGGTACGGGTGCCGGATCGACGCCGGCGGGACAGCCGGCAGCGCCGGGCCGCCACGCCACGCCGCCGTCGCTCCGGCGCTTGAGGGTGTCGCCATCAGCGGTGTCCGCGGCTTCGACCGCACGCCGCCGGGCGGGCACCACCCGAAGGATGAGCGCCACGATCAGCTACACCGACTCACAGGTGGCCCGTACGACGCTCACGGTGGTGCTCGCGCAACCCGGGGTCGCGCACAACGGACGATGCGTAAGGCCGACTCAGGGCAACCGCAGGCACGCGCGACGATGCACCCGGTACCTGACATTGGGCAAATTCGCTCACACCGACCGTGTCGGCGCCAACCGCTTCGAGTTCGCGGGCCTGTCCAGGCCGCTTGCACCCCACCGCTACCGGCTCGATGCGGTCCCCAGTGCGCACGGCGTCACCGGCGCGACGATCAGCACCACGTTCACGATCCTCCGATAGCCCAGCCGCGAGTACCCGGGGCGCCCCGGCATCACCAGTCCGGCGGCTCGAGCGTCGGTTCAGGCGCTGCCGAGCAGGACGCCCGCGGCGACGATCAGCGCGCCGCCGAGTGCGACCTGCAGGAGGCTGGTGCGCAGCGAAACCGCGAGGAACCGCTTGCGGATCAGCGAGATCGTGACGAGCTCCACCGCGACCACCACTCCCGCCACGGCGAGCGCGGTGTTGACATCGCTGATCAGGAACGGGAGCGCGTGAAACACGCCTCCCAGCGTCGTCATCGCTCCGGTCACGGCACCGCGTACGAGCGCCGACCCGCGCCCGGTTTCGCTGCCGTCGTCCGATAGCGCCTCGGAGAAGCCCATGCTGATTCCGGCCCCGACCGCGGTCGCGAGGCCCACGAACAATGCCGCGTGCGAGCCCGACAACAGAGCCGCGGCGAAGATCGGCGCGAGCGTCGACAGGGTTCCGTCGATCAGCCCGACCAGTCCCGGCTGCACATAGCGCAGCAGAATCGCTCGCTCGTCCATCCCCCGAAGTCGCACCAACGTCTCCACCATTGCGCTCACTATAACAAGTGTGTTAGATTAGGAACCCCTAATAGGCGACCATCGGTGTCCAAGCTCGACAATCCGCAATCGGCCCTCACAGCGGCCGACCCGTCCGATCTGATCGGCCTGCTCCGCGCCCGAGGCCAGCGAGTCACCTCGCAGCGGTTGGTGATCCTTCGCGAGCTGCGGCGGCGCGGGCACCACGCCACCGCCGAGGAGATCCACCGCTCGGTGCGCCACGAGCTGCCCGGAACCTCGACCCCAACCGTCTATGCCACGCTGGACCTGCTGGTCGAGCTCGCCTTGGCGCGGAGGATCGACACCGGCCTCGGCGCGGCCCTGTACGACGCTCGGACCGAACCCCACCAGCACATGGTCTGCCGCCGCTGCGGACGGGTTGACGATCTCGACGGAGAGTTTGACGCTGAGCTCGTGTTGGACCGCGCCAATGCCGCGGGCTTCCAGCCGGAAGGCGCCGAGCTGGTGATCTCAGGTCTTTGCCCCGACTGCGCCGGGGACACGAGCCGGCTCTGAACGAGCCGCCTCTGACGTCGCGTCGCGGTCAGAGAGGATCTTCGCGCGCTGACGCTCGGGGGGGATGCGCACGACGTTCCACGCCAACCCGAGCCGGCGCATCCCCGAGATCAGCAGCCCCGAGGGATCCAGCTCGTACCAGCGCAGCCCGTGGTAGGCGGAGCGCGGGAACGCGTGGTGGTTGTGATGCCAGGACTCGCCCAACGAGAACACCGACAGCCAGCCGACGTTGGTCGAGCGGTCATCGATATCGAACCGGCGACTGCCGAAGAAGTGGCAAACCGAGTTCACCGACCAGGTGATGTGGTGGACGAGGAAGATCCTCACCAGGCCTCCCCACACGAGCCCGCGAAGCGCGCCGCCGAGCGTAAAGCCGTCCAGGATGAAGCCGGCCACGGTCGGGATCAGGAGCGAGAGCCCGACGAGCAGCGGGAAGCGCCGGCCGATCCGGCGCATCGCCGGATCTTCGTAGAGCTCTGACGCGTAGCGGCTCCAGTCAGCCTGTCCCTGCGTCTCAAGCAGCCAACCGACGTGGGCGTGCCACAGGCCAGGCAGCCCGCTGCCGTGGCCCACATGTGGGCTGTGCGGATCGCCCTCGCGATCGGTGTGGGCGTGGTGCTTTCGATGATCAGCCACCCAATCCAGCACCGACCCCTGGACCGACAGCGAGCCGAGCACGGCAAACGTCCGCTCGAGCCACGGATAGGTCTGAAACGCGCGGTGCGTGAGCAGCCGGTGAAACCCAACCGTCACGCCAACCGCGGTCAGGAGATACATGACTGCGAGGATTGCCAGGTCGACCGCATCGACCGCTCGGTTCCAGAGCAGAACGATGGCGAGCAGAACCCCGAGGAACGGGACGACGACCCCGACCAGGTTGGCATAGCGCTCGGCACGAGTCACTCGACAAGAACATCATATATTTAGTTGTATTTCTTACAGATCTTGAGCGTCCGTGCGGCGAGAAACTTAGAGTTTTTCTATAGATTCCGTTCGTAGTGCTCCAATCGACGGTCAAGCGGCGATGGCCGGTTCGAGTTCGCGCGCGATCCGACCCACGGCGGTGCTCAGGGCCCCGGCGGCCAGCAACGCGTCCGTAGCCTGGGCCAGCAGCCGGCCGATCAGTCCACGCCCGGACACCGCGATCGATGCGTGAACGTCGCTGCCGTCATCGGCGGCGACCGCAACGTACTCGACGTCGAGACGGATCGGGCCGGTCGCGCTCAGCACCAGGTGAGCGTCGTCGGCCTCGGTCACATCGACCTCGAACTCGAGCGAGCGCCCGGCCAGGCAGCCCTGAACCCGAACGTGGTCACCGGCGAGCAGCCGCTCACCGTCGAAATCCACCAGCTCGAAGTCGATCGGCGCCCAGCGGGCGATCGCCTCCGGTTCGGTCAACAGCGCCAGCACCCGATCCGGGACCACCGCCACCCTCGTCTGAGCTCTCCAAGTCCCCATGGCGAGCACTCTTGCGCACCGAAACGGCCCCGTTTGTGACATCGAACACCGATCCACGCCGTCCTGCTTGACCGCCTCGCACGGATCCGCTCGATCGCAGCTTTGTTCCGCGTACGGAAGCGATTAGTGTTCCGTCCGTGTCAGGTTCGGTGAATAAGAATCTGGTCTTGGCCGCGATGGTGTTTGCCGTCGCGATGACGTTCATCGACCAGACGATCGTGGTGATCGCGATTCCCAGTCTGCAGAAGGATTTGTCGCTGTCCGAGACGGGTTCGCAGTGGATCGTGAACGGGTATCTGCTGTCGCTGTCGGCGCTGTTTGCGTTCGGCGGCAAGCTGGGTGACGTGCTGGGGCGCCGGCGGATGGTCGTGATCGGCGTGGTGGGATTTGCCGGGGCTTCGGCGTGCTGCGGGTTCACGCCAACGGGGAGCATCGCCGAGGCGTGGATCATCACTTTCCGCGTGGTTCAGGGCGCAATGGCGGCGTTGATGTTCCCGGCGGCGGTCGCGATCGTCGTCGCGTCGTTCCCGATCCGCGAGCGGGGCAAGGCGATGGCGATCTTCTTCGGGATCTCAGGTGGTCTGACCGCGATCGGCCCGCTCGCCGGCGGTTATCTGACGCAGTGGACCTGGCGGGCGATCTTCTGGATCAATGTCCCGGTCGCGATCATCGCGCTGGTGCTGATCTGGAAGTCCCGGCCCGATGACGACAGGCACCCCGCGAAGCTCGACTACCGCGGTGCGGTGCTGATCACCGGAGCGATGGGACTGGTCGTGCTCGGGTTCGAGCAGTCGAGCGTGTGGGGCTGGGGCAGCGCCGCGACGTGGGGCTGCATCCTGATCGGCCTGCTGCTGATGGTCGCGTTTGTGTTCTGGGAGCTGCGCACGCCCGAACCGCTGCTGCGCCTGGCGATCTTCGCCGATCGCGGGTTCTCGATCGAGACGATCGTGCTGGGGCTGATGTCGGTGGTGTTCGTGCCGTACTTCTTCTTCGCCAGCATCTATGCACAGCTGTCGCTCGGAGAGAGCGCGACCAACGCCGGGCTGTACCTGTTGTACTTCTTCCTCGGGTTCGTGATCGCGTCCCAGATCGGCGGGCGGATCCTCGACGCGCGCGGCGCCCGGCCCGCGGTCGTGTTCGGCAGCGCCCTCGCCGCGGTCGGCTTCTACCTACTTGCCGGAAAGCTGACCGACCTGTCGCTCGGCAAGCAGTGGGTGTACGTGATGATCGCCGGGGCTGGAGTCGGCCTGATGCTCAGCCCCGCCAGCACCGACGCGGTCAACCGCGCCCCGAGCACCAGCTACAGCGAGGTCACCGGAATCACCCAGACCGCGCGGAACTTCGGCGCCAGCCTCGGACTTGCGGTCCTCGGCGCGGTCCTGATCAGCCAGAACAAGACCAACATCACCAGCGCGCTGACCAAGACCGGCGTCCCCAAGGCCGCCGCGCAGAAGGTCGCCGCGGCGTTTGGATCCGCAGCCCCGCACGCGACCGCGGGCAGCCGGCAGGCAACGTCAGTGACCCATGAGATCCAGGTCGCGTTCGCACACTCGACCCAGACCGTGTTCTACATCATGGCCGGGGTGATGGCCACCACCTTCCTGATCGCGCTCCTGCGCCTCCCCGGCGGCCGCGTCGCACTGCAGGAAGAAGCCACTGAACCGGCCGTGCCGGCGCCAATCGTAGCCACCAGCTAGCCGTTGCTCGCCGACGTAGCGCCCGCCCCAAGATGCAAGCTGACGAACTCCCCCTCGACGACCTGGTCAAGATCGGTGCCGCCGCCGCCGCGC
>Ga0209839_10000854_pt1 | contig 15507 bp, 14 predicted proteins | sample OrgsoiDNA2013050_FD_185800 | JGI IMG/M metagenome (GOLD analysis project Ga0209839, IMG submission 185800) | Permafrost soil microbial communities from the Arctic, to analyse light accelerated degradation of dissolved organic matter (DOM) -... | ecosystem: Environmental > Terrestrial > Soil >... | reverse complement strand
GTGCCCTAAACGCGGCCCTAGAAGGGCCGCTCTTCCACGGTGATGCACTCGTTTGGATTTGTTCCGCAGCTTACAAGTGAATCACGCGCTGGGCTGCTTACAAGTAAGTCTGAACCTTGGACAAAAACACGAACGCCGCCGACTTCCCGGCGGCGTTTCTCATTTTGAATTTCTTCAATCCGCTTTAGCGTGGAGCTTCTTCCAACAGTCCCTGCTCCAGTTTTTCCTGGCATTCGATGCAGTGGCGCGTCCAGGGAACAGCGTCCAGGCGCTTGGCGTTGATCTCTTTGCCGCAATGAATGCATTCGCCGAAGCTGCCTTCGCGGAGGCGGGCAAGGGCCTTGTCGACCATCTGCAGGGTTTGGCGGTCGTTGTTGCTCTGGCTGAACAGGAATTCCTTGGTATAGGAACTGGCGGCGCGGTCGGCGATGTCCTGGGCGGTGTCTTCGTCGGCGGAGCGGCCGTCGGCCTGCGTACGGTTCACGGTGCGGCGCAATTCCTGCTGCCGCGTCTCTAAACGTTTTTTGAATGCTTCCAGCTTCTTCTTATCCATAGGTCACTTCAACTCGGATCACTTTCAAAAATGTCACATCAAACTCTTAGGACGCCCCTTCCTGGAGGCGTCCCGGGTCATAAGGCCAAACGAAGATGATAAGCGCGCAAATTAAGATGCGTCAACCGCCGCCAGGGCTGCAGCGAGAGTCGCCCCGGAGTGATTGTAGATTCGGGCTCTTTGACCGGATGTGATGCAGATCACAAGTCGCATTGGATCAGGGTATTAGCGACGGCATTCATCTCGGAAGCGGATCTTTCATACTCGCCAACGCGTAGCCCATGACGGCCATGGCGGCGGCGTTCTCGCGCAGTTCGCTGGGAACAATCTTGTCCAGCGTGTCGGCGGCGGTGTGGTGGTAGTTGAAGTAGGTGCGACCGTCTTGCAGGATGCCGAGTGCGGGCACGCCCGCTTCGGACATGGCGGAGATGTCGGCTCCCGGCGGATAGCTGCTTTGCTGCGCGGCGGTGGCTCCGAAGCTTTGCAGGATGGCGAGCGCGGGGCGCAAGAGTTCTGCCGCGTGCGGGGTCATCTTCACGTCGAAGCCGAGAGGATGGGCTGCGCCGGAATCGCTTTCGATGGCGGCGACGGTGCGAATGAATTCGGCGGAATAATCCTTGGTGTAAGCCTGACTGCCGGAGCCGCCGGTCTCTTCGTCCATCCAGGCAATCACGCGCAGCGTGCGCTTGGGGTGCAGGTGGAGCTTCTGTAGAATTTCGGCGGATTCCATCGCGACCACGACCCCGGCGCCGTCGTCGATGGCACCGGTGCCGAGGTCCCAGGAGTCGAGATGTCCCGAGACCACGACGATCTGCTCGGGATGTTCGCTGCCTTTCAAGTCGGCGATGACGTTGTAGCTGGTCCCGTCGGGCAATTTCTGCGGGGTGAGAGTGAGGTGCATGCGGACTTTGCCCTGCGCGGAAAGATGAGCGATCAGGCCGGCGTCTTCGGCGGTGACCGCGCCGGCGGGAATGCCAGCAGGGAAGCTGAAGCCGGTGTGGGGCAGGCGAAAGTCTGCGTTGCCGACGGAACGGACTAACGCGGCCGCCGCGCCCAGGTCGGCCGCGGCTTTGGGTCCGGCTGCGCGATAGCGAACGGCTTCACCGTACGAGATAAACGCCATTCCGGCCGCGGCTTTCTGCTTGTCGAAAATTTCATTGAAGAGGACGATTTTGCCGGCAACTTTGTCGTGGCCGAGGGCTTTCAGTTCGTCGAAATTGTTGACGACGACTACGTCGGTGGTGATGCCGTCGGCGGGCGTGGAAGTGCTTCCGCCGAGAGCGGTCAGAACCACCTTTTGCGTCGTGCCTGCGGCCTGGCCTGCGTATTCAGTGAGTTCAGCGGTTTCGGCGCCGCGAACCCAGTGCGGGACTTTGACTTCCTCCAGGTGGACATCCAAACCGAGGGCGCGCAATTCGGCGGCAACGTAATCGACGGCGGCTTTGGCCTGCAGCGATCCGGCGGGGCGCGGGCCGATGTTTTCGGTTAAATGCGCGACCTGGTGGTAGGCGTAGTCGTCGGAGAGCGCGGCGGCCTTGATCGCGGCGAGTTCTTCCAGCAACTGAGGAGGGAAGTTCTCCTGCTCCGCCTGGGACGCCTGCGGTGGCGCCATGAACGAGACGGGCGCGTTCTTAGGCGGCTGGTTCTGGGTTTGGGCCACGGCGGGCAGGGCGCAGAAGGAGATGACGGCGACGTGCAGCAGGAACCGGGAGTTAGTCATGGTCGGAGGCCAGTGTATCCGACAGCGGGCGAGAACGAAACTGACGATTCCCGACCCTGATTTCGCTTTTTCAGTTCGACCGTCCAATTCAGTACTAGCGTCAGGGGATCGCTGCCTTCTTTCAGGTTGCCGGTGTTCACTAGGAATTTCTTGCCGTCCGCCGTCACATCGAAGGGACCGCTTTGCCGCTGGACGCCGCTCACCTGAAACAGGATGTGGGGCTCGTCCAACTGAGGCGCGCTGCCGGAGGTGTTCACGCCAGCCAAGAGCAAAAAATGGCCCCATCGCTGGGGCCACGTTTCAAGAGGCTACGGATTTGGTGGGCAATGTCAGGAAAGGCGATGCAAAACTCCGTTCCGCCAGGCGGACCGGTTCGGGTAGTGACGCGGAGAATCGAAGAGAGTGAAGGTCATGTTGCTAGAGTTTGCGGCCTCTTTATTACCCAGTACAGAAGCACTTGCCGCGCCAAAGCTCGAAAGCTCTGTGATCGCTGTCACATGACAGCATAACTGCAAGAGGATTAACGACTTAGTGGGAAGGCAACGGGTCGTTCGAAGGCAGGCGTGGAATTGAGGGGAAAAAGGGAAGTGCAGAACAATGCATATTCCATGCACGCCGCTACCAAAATCGCACAAACACCAAGCCCATGGCGGGTTCTGGCCAGCCATGGGCTTGAGTGAATGAAATGTTCTGCGGTCTAGCTGTTGCCGGCGACGGTGCGCAGTTTGCCCGGCAGGAAGTGATAGGGAGGCCACGGACCGCTGATCGCGACTTCGCAGTTCTTCAACTGCTTGGCGGCGGTGGTGTAGCGGTTCTGGTACTTTTCCACGCTCTTGGAGTCGATCAGGTGGGCGATGTCGATCAACATGCCCTCGGGAGCGACCTTCTTGCAGCTGACTTCTTCCTCCAGCGGGCTGAACAATTTGTGCACCTGGACCGACAGTGCCCGCGCCTTGGTCTGGCGCTCGCGTTCGCGGGACGCCTTCACCTTGAGCTTGGACAGGTAGTCGCCGCCGACCGTATCGGGCAGGACAACGTCGATCATGGCCTCGCGCAGGGAGCCATCCCGCACGATCAGCTTGATGTGCATTTCAGACTTGCCGCGCAGTTTGGCGACGCTCAGGCCAAACGCGCGCCGGTTGACCCGGACGGCCTGGCGAAGTGCGTCATCGCTGTCGAAAATGGTGCCGAATTTGAAGGGTAGGACGGTGGAATTGCGGAAGCAGTTGCTGACCACGCGAGCGTGGTCAATCGCGGATTTGTGGTCCAGTTCGCCCGCTGCGTGGTCATATTCGCTGACAATGACGGCGAATTCACCACTGGGATAGCTCAGAACTGCGGCGCCGTTCACTCCTTGAACGCCCTCTAAGAGGAAGGGGCGGCGAGTGCGGGTTCCATTGGGAAGGGTTTGATGCTCGGTAAGACAGTACGCGTACCACGCCATGTTGAACTCTCCGAACCGGGATGGAGGCAGCCGGGCTACCTCTCACGTCGAGTTTTTCGCCAAAGCTTGTACTGCGAGTGGAAGTACGTAACGGGCGGTACAGGGTCAAACAAGCTGGAAATGCTTTACAGTCGCATCCCCTATTTGCATATTACTTTGGGCATCTAGGAAAAAGCAACTTATTCTTGGAGGGAAGCATCGAAAAGCCCTTATTTTGCGGGCGTCGAGCGGTTGGTGCGCTCTTGCAGGGCGAGAAGAACCACACGCAGCATCTCGTCCCAAGGGGCGGGTTTGCCGGTCCAGATTTCGAACTGCCGGGCTGCCTGATGGGCGAACATTTCAATTCCGGGGATGATCTGCGCGCCCCGTTCCTTGGCCAGCTTCAGGAAGCGAGTCTCGCCCGGATCGTAAACCATATCAAATACATAGCGGGCATTGATCTCGGACTCTTGCAGGGGTGTTTCGCGGGTATTGCCCATCCCAACCGGGGTGGCGTTAATGATGACGTCGAAAGCCAGCTTCTTCAAATCTGCGCGCTTAATGAGGCGGGCCCGCGCCTGGTGGGCGAGTTTCTTGGCGGGAGCGGCAGTGCGATTCAGAATATAAACTTCCGACCCTCGTTCTTTGAGGCCAAAAACGGCCGCGCGGGCGGCACCGCCGGCACCGATCACCAGGATGCGGGCTCCCTCCAGAGTATTCAGACGGCGTTCGAGGGGGCGGACGATGCCAGAAGCGTCGGTATTAAAGCCGTAGAGCTTGCCATCCTGTGCCCGTACCACGGTGTTGCAGGCGCCGATCTTGGTGGTGTGAGAGTCGGTGTTGTCGAGATGGGGCAGAATAGCTTCTTTGTACGGCATCGTCACGCTGATGCCGTGGATGGGAATCTCGCGCACGCAGGTCAGCAGGTCTTTCAGCGTCTTGGCGTGAAGCGCGAGATAGACGGCGTTGACGTTCTCCCGACGAAAGGCCGCGTTCATGATGGCCGGGGACAGCGAGTGCGCGACGGGGTCGCCCACAACTCCGTAGACTCGCGTAGCCACATCGACTCGATCGATGCGATAAACATTGCGCAAGTCCTGCGCGGTTACCTGGCCGGGGGCGGTCTCTTCTCCGGCAATGGCGGATGCGAAGGTGAAGACGCTTCCGGCCCGCACGCCGAGAACGCGGCTGATAATGCCTTGTTCCCCCATGCACATGCCAACCAGGGAGTGCCGGTCGCCCTCCCGCGCCAGAAACTTGATCATGGTGACGTTGTCGGCGAGCGTGGTGGCGGTGCTGACGATCTTGTAGAAGTCGGCAGGGTAGGCGAGCATTTTTTCCAGAGTCTCGTCCAGCTTCTTGGTGGCACGAAAGTCATGGAAGGAGAGAATGAGGGCGCCGCGGGTGCGAAGCTTCTGGAGTTGTTCGGGCTTGCACTTGCTTGCGGTTTGCAATTCAACATCGACCAACTGGCAACCGGCGGCGGCAGCTTTGCCCAGAATGTCTAACTGGGACGCGATGGAGCCCCGGAACTTGCCCCCACTGGCCACCCGGCGGCAGGTCGCAATCACGACAGTGCCAGGATAGGATTCCAAGAAGCGCTTGATTCTCGGGAGGGCCAGGCCAGGCTTGGAAAGGTAATCCAACCTGAACTCTAGAAAGGGGTTATCGCGAACCAGGAGCTCCGCTTTTTCGACCATCTCATTGGGGTCGGAGCCGATGACGGCCACGCAGACTCGTGGCAATCGCAGGGGCAGAAGACGGGGCGCGTAAGGAGCAGAATTCATCGTTCCGAGTCAGGAAGCCCGGGTTTGGGCACATACTGAATGACGGCGCATTATTACAGGGCCTTAATTACTTATGCAACAACGGATTCATGGTGGGGGTCAGAAAGGCGCGAAAACCTCCACCCTAGGGTGCCCAACACCCTCGTAACCTTGACCCACCCTTACCTGCTTGTTACCTTCCGGCTGAAGCCTTTCTTTTGTGGCATTTAACTAGGGAGGGGACCGAAGCGGTCTTTCCCCGGAGGTAACATGAAGAAAACAGGACTGTTCGTGTTGTTGCTCGCAACGGCGACTTGGGCGCAAAGTGGTCCGGACGCTAACTCAGCCGAGGCTCCTCAGGGAACTTCGCCGACCACAGCCAGCTTTCCCACCGAGCGGGTTCAGACGCCCACCTATGCCGACTTGTATTGTGCTGGATTCATCAGCAAACAGATCCTGCCGGACGCCAACTACATCGCGGGCGGATTGCAGACGCCCACGACGACAAAGTTCACACGCGGCGACATCGTGTATCTCCAGGGAACCGGATACAGCGCGGGGGCGGAGTACGAGATCGTGCGTGCCCTGAAGGACATCAACGAGTACGAGATGTACCCCGGGGAAAAGAAACTGCTAAAAGAAACCGGCCAGCCTTACGAGGAAGTTGGGCGCGTGAAGATCGTTGACACGCGCAGCAAAGGCGCGATCGCGCAGATCGAGTATGCGTGCGACGGGGTCAATCCCGGCGATACGGCGATACCATTCGCGGAAAAGCAGGCCGTGACGTTCCATACTCCGGTGCATTTCGACCGCTTTCTGTCTACCAGCAGCAAGCTCTCGGGCCGCATCGTGATGGGAAAAGATTTCGATTCCGAACTGGGGACCGGGCACAAGCTGTACCTCAATGTCGGCTCGAACCAGGGCGTGAAGATCGGTGACTTCTTCCGCGCGGTCCGTTCGTATGAAGCGGATCTGAAAGATCCCGTGGATTCCCTGTCGTTCAAGGCCGCGATCGCCGAGGACACCCAGAAGAAGACGCCTTCGGTCGATCCTGCCATGTTTACCAAGGGCAACGGTCCGGTGATTCATGTCCGGGACTTGCCGCGGAGAGCCGTGGGGGAGATCGTGATCATCGGCGTGACCAATACCACTGCCACTGGAATGATCGTGTTCGCGATGGAAGATGTGCATTCTGGAGATGGCGTGGAACTCGATACGGTGCAATAGCTTTTGCAGCTTCCGCTCAGTACGAAGCCGGGGACGGGAAACCGTCCCCGGTTTTGTTTTTAAGGCCTGTTTTTTCTCCGAAGACCTCTGCGGTAAAGGCCTCGATGGTCGCGCCCTTTTGCCATGCGTCCAGAGGCAGGCCGGCCTTGCGGCAGGTTTGTTCGAGGAAGGTGATGCGGTCCCAGTTGTGCTCGGTGGGCACTTGGGGCAGGAGCAGACCGCGACGTCCGGCCATACTGATCAGCAGCCCGTGGCGGCCGATCTCAATGGTGTCGGCTGAAATTCGTTGCGGCGGCGAGAGGATGCTGAGTTCGATTTCCAGATCGCGCGCTTCCCCCAACGTAACGGGATGGAATCGGGTGTCTTCAAAAGCGGCGGCGCGCGCGGTGTCTGCCACGGCGCGATACACGGGGCTCACGGGAAGGACGTAGCCGACGCATCCGCGCAATTCACTGCGCAAGTAAAGTGAAGTGAAGGCGCCGCGAGGTTCGGCGAGATGGTCCGTCGGTGGGTCGAGCGGAATATCGCGCTGCTCGATGGCTGAAAGAATGGATTCGTGGGCCAGGCGAAGCAGCAGCGTGCGCTCGTCCTTCGAAAACTCACCTCGAAAGACGTTGCCAGACTCCACAGCAGCGGGACTAGGTTGAAGCAGCGACATCGCGATCCGCCGGTGGCGGCACGGGCTTTCTGCGCCGGCTGAGGATGAAGGCGCGGCGACGCCGTTTCACCCCGCGCCGGTCAATCTTCGACCAGAAAGCGACAAAGTAGTCGATGGCCGACACTAAGGAAACACACACCATGAACCAGATGGCTGCCAGCGCGATCCAGTAGATGGGGAATACGTAATTGCCGTAGACCACCCATTCTTTCCAGCGGTGGTCGAGGATGACGGCCACCACAGAGACAATCTGCACCACCATTTTGAACTTGCCCAGTTCGCTGGCTTCGATGGTGAAGCCCTCGGAGGCGGCGATGGAACGCAGGCCGCTTACCAGGAATTCGCGTCCAATCACGATTACGGCGATCCATGCTGGAACCAGGCTGGGATTGAACTGCACGAGCGTAACGAAGGCCGCCGCGATGAGGAGTTTATCGGCGAGCGGGTCGAGCAGAATGCCCATGGTGGTGACCTGCCCGCGCTTACGGGCGAGATAGCCGTCGATCCCATCGGTCATGGAAGCGGCGATGAAGATCGCCGAGGCCAGCAATTCCTTCTCTCCGTGCAGGCTGCTGAACCGGCCGCTGGCAAGAATCCACATCAGCAGAGGAATGCTGAAGATACGGATCAGCGTGATGGAGTTGGGAAGATTCACACGACTGGGTGGCTCCGGAGGCCAGCCGGAATCCAGTTTTGATTATGCTCCACGGAAGGAGGGAACGCAATGGAAGGGCCGGGTCCAGCAACCATCGTCGTGGCGGCAGAGACGTTGCAAGCAATGTCTCTACAGAGGAGATTACTTCGGCGCCGGCGCCATTGCTCCCGCTTTGGGTTGCTTGGCGATGATCAGATCCTTGACCTTGTCGTAGGTGGCCTGGGGAATGATCTTCTTCTGCACGAGTTCGTTCTTGGCGCGGTAGGGGCGGCCGTCGATGATTTTCTGCGAATAGGCGTCGCCGATGCCGGGCAGGGCCTTGAGCTGATCTTTGGTCCCGGTATTGAGGTCGAGCTTGTCGGCTGCGGCCGCCTTCGCCGTCTGAGCTGGCGTCGCATTGGCCTCAGGTTTCAAGCCGGTTTCGGGGCCCTGGCCTGCCGCGAAGCCGCTCACCAGAGAAAGCGCAAAGCACAGCACAGCGATCTGCGCCATCAGTCTTCTTTCAACGAATTTCATAGATTCTCCTTCAAACCGTAGCCCTCAGGGGCTAAAGCCCGGCTCCTGATCGGGCTGCTAACGGCACGGCTGAAGCCGTGCCCTTCCCATTCCGAAATGCGCGCTAGGCGTAAATGCCGCGCTGGCGGATCGTGTAGGCCACGCGGTCGATCGCCAGCATGTACGCCGCTATGCGGTTGTTGACGTGATGAGTTTCGGCGTAGCGGACGACATCTTGGAACGAAGACTTCATGATTTCGTCCAATTGCTCGTTGACCACCGATTCTTTCCAGAAGTAGCCCTGGCGATCCTGCACCCACTCGAAGTACGAAGTGGTGACGCCACCGGCGTTGGCAAGAATGTCGGGGATGACGAAGACGCCTTTGTCGGTGAGGATGTCGTCGGCGGCGGATGTAGTAGGCCCATTTGCGCCTTCTGCCAGTATGCGACATTTTACGCGGTCAGCATTCCGGCTGGTGATGACATTCTCGGTGGCGGCAGGGATGAGAATTTCGCATTCAGTGACGAGGAGTTCGGCAGCATCGCACTTCTCCGCGCCGGGGAATCCGTGGACGGTGCCGTTTTTCTGGCGGAAGTCCACCAGAGCCTTGAGGTCGATGCCGTTCTTGTTGTGCAAGCCGCCGCCAACTTCGGCGATGCCAATCACCTTATAACCTGCCTGATGCATCAGCAGAGCGGCGTTGGAGCCCACGTTGCCAAAGCCCTGAATGATGACGCGAGACGTCTCGTGGTGGAGACCCAGCTTTTGGCAAGCTTCATTGCAGACGATCATTACGCCGCGGCCGGTGGCTTCACGGCGTCCACGGGAGCCGCCGATGTTGATGGGCTTTCCGGTCACGCACGCCGTCACCGTCTGGCGCATGTGCATGGAATAGGTGTCCATCATCCACGCCATGATTTGTTCGTTGGTGTTGACGTCGGGAGCGGGGACGTCTTTTTCGGGGCCGATGAATTCGATCAGTTCGGAGGTGTAGCGCCGCGTCATGCGCTCGACTTCGCCCATCGACATTTTGTGCGGATCGCAGATCACCCCACCCTTGGCGCCGCCGAAGGGAATATTGACCACGGCGCACTTCCAGGTCATCCAACTCGCCAGCGCGCGGACTTCGTCGAGCGTGACGTCGGGCGCGTAGCGAATGCCGCCTTTAGCCGGACCGCGCGCGATGGAATGCTGCACGCGGAAGCCGGTGAATACTTCGAGGTGGCCGTCGTCCATCTGCACGGGGATGTAGACCGTGAGTTCCCGGTTGGGATAGCGCAGGACGCGCCACAGGCCCTCGTCAAGGTTGAGTTTCTGGGCAGCCAGATCGAAGCGTGCTCGCTGCGATTCCCATGGATTGCTTTCTTTGTCCACGTGCGGGGGCGTCGCCATCGTCGTCATAGAAGTGGTCTCCGGAATGAATGCAGGTCGGGATTTGCAGATAAATGCCGGCCATCGCCGGGAGCGTTCCCGGTCGGAGCGGGCAAACGTTCCGAGTATATGAGGGCGGATGGCAGGGAAGCAAGCCGAGGGACCCAACTTGAAACCTCAAAGTCAAGGTCTTCGGCAGAGGCGTTTTTCAGCTCAGAGTCTGCACGATCTCTTTGAAAACCCGGCCACGGTGCTCGTAGCTCTTGAACTGATCGAAGCTGGCGCAGGCAGGAGCCAGCAAGATCACGTCGCCGGACTGAGCCACGGCATTGGCCTTGCGGATGGCATTTTCCAGGGTCTCGGCGTGCACGAGTTCGGGGCCCCCGTCTTTCGAAGAAACGATCTGCGATTCGATCTTCGCCGCCGCCGCGCCAATGGTGTAGACACGCTTCACGCGCTGTTGGAGCAGGTGGTTGAGGAGGGTGTAATCGCTGCCTTTGTCCTTGCCGCCGAGAATCAGGTGGATGTTCGCCGGGAATGACTCCAGAGCTTTGATGGTCGCGTCCACGTTGGTGGCTTTGGAGTCGTTGTAGTAGTCGACGCCGCGGATGGTCGCGACGAACTCCAGACGGTGCTCGACCGCCTTGAAGTCGCGCACTGCCTGGCGAATCTTCTCAGGCGCGCACCCCATCAACGCGCCGGCACACACCGCCGCCAGCACGTTTTCCAGATTGTGCGCGCCTTTGAGCGGGATTTCGGAAACTTGCAGGATCTCGCGCTGACCGCTGGCGTCGCGGAAGAGGATGTTGCCGGCGTGAGTCCACGCGCCTGGCTGCACTTCTTTCGAGCGACTGAACCAGAACACTTGCGCGCGCGTTCGCGAGCCCATGGCTACGCAGGTGGGATCGTCGGCATTGAGCACGGCGAAATCGCTCGCCTGCTGATTTTCGAAGATGCGCGCCTTTGCGCCGGCGTAGATTTCGAAGGTGCGATGGCGATCGAGATGATCGGGGGTGACATTCAATACGACGGCAACTTTTGGGCGGAAGGTCTGAATCGTTTCCAGTTGAAAGCTGGAAATCTCGAGGACGATGACGGTCTCCGGCTTGGCGCGTTCGGCGAGCGATATCGCAGGCGTGCCAATGTTGCCGCCGACTAGCGCGGGGAAGCCTGCGGCCGTCATGATCTCGCCGGTGAGGGTGGTGGTCGTAGTTTTGCCATTCGATCCGGTGATGGCGACGATGGGTCCAGGTAGGAATTGGGCGGCGAGTTCGATCTCGCCGATTACAGCCTCGCCAAGAGCGCGGGCCTGCACCAGTGGCGGTGCGTCTACCGGGACGCCGGGGCTGACCACGATCAGGTCCTGGCCGCGAAATGTGCGATCGCCGTGGCCTCCGGTCTCGACGGTGATGCCGTGATCGAGCAGCACGGGGATTTCGTTGCGCAGTTCGTCGCCGCTCTTGGTGTCGGAGACGGTAACTTTCGCCCCGTGCGCCTTCATGAAAAGCGCCGACGCAACCCCGGACTTGCCGAGGCCCACCACCAGCACGCGTTTGTTGTTCAGATCCATCGAAAACAATCTTCTACCACGAAGGACACGAAGTTACACGAAGGGAACACCTTCCCAAAGAATTCCTTCGTGAACCTTCGTGTCCTCGTGGTTCGTGATCCCCCAAGCTCCTACCTCAGTTTCAACGTCGTCAGCGCGAACAATGCGAACACCAGGGAGGCGATCCAGAAGCGCACAATGATCTTCGACTCCGACCAGCCCAGCAGTTCGAAGTGATGATGCAGCGGGGCCATTTTGAAGATGCGCTTCTTGCGCAGCTTGTAAGAGCCGACTTGCAGGATCACGGAGATCGCCTCGATCACGAACACGCCGCCGATAAACGGCAGCAGCAGTTCCTGCTTGATGATGACGGCTACAGTACCGATAGCGCCGCCCAATGCCAATGATCCCACATCACCCATGAACACTTCCGCGGGATGGGCATTGTACCAGAGAAATCCGATCGACGATCCGACCATCGCGCCACAGAAAATGGTCAATTCGGCCACTTGCGGCATGCGCTGCAGTTCCAGATAGGTGGCAAAAGTGGCATGGCCGCTGACGTAGGTCAGCACGGCCAGTGCGGCCGCGGCTATGACCGTGCAACCAATGGCCAGCCCATCGAGGCCGTCCGTGAGATTCACCGCGTTGCTCGAGCCAACGATCACGAATGCTACGAACCCGATGAAGGGAAGAAATCCCAGAAACCACAAATGTGGGAAACGCTCGAGGCCTTGCACCACCAAGTCCGGATGGAACTGCTTGAAGAAGGGCACGATCAGCTTAGTGGAATACATCCCATAGGTCTGCATGGCGATCAGCATGGAGGCGATCACGATGCTGGCGGCGATCTGCAATCCCAACTTGGCCCGACTGGTCAGGCCAAGATTACGCCGGCGGGTCACCTTGGTGTAGTCGTCGGCGAATCCGATGGCCGCGAAGGCGCAGGTGGAAAATACGGCAATCCACACGAATCGGTTGCTGAGGTCCGCCCAGAGCAGGGTGGGGACGACGATCGCGATCACGATCAGCAGTCCACCCATGGTAGGCGTGCCGGCTTTTTTCTGATGAGCCTTCGGACCCTCTTCGCGAATGTATTGTCCGATCTGGAACTCGCGCAGACGTCCGATAACGAGAGGCCCGACGATCAGCGCGGTAAACAGGGCGGTGAGACTGGCGAACGCCGTGCGGAAGGTAACGTAGCGAAAGATGCGGAATGGCGCGACGGAATGTTGCAGCTTGACGAACAACAGCCAGTAGAGCAATCAGCCTCCATTCCTCGCGGTAGTCAGTTGCTGGTAGCGCGCCGCGCCTTCCAACTCTCGAGCGCCTTTTCGAGTTTTACGCCGCGGGACGCCTTCAGTAGCACCACGTCGCCATCGCGCGCCTCGCGAGCCAGCCATTCTCCGGCTTCCTCGGGCGTCGCGACGAACTCGGCTTGCCCGCCTGCGCCCCGGGCACCATCGACAATCGCCTGGGCCAATCCGCGCACTCCGAGGAGAACATCAATTTTATTCCCGGCGATGTGCTGGCCCGCAACGCGGTGCATTTCTTCTCCCGCCGGGCCCAGTTCGAGCATTTCACCGGCGACCACAATGCGCCGTCCTGCTTTCATCGCAGCCAGCGCATCGACCATGGCGTGCAGCGCCTTCGGATTGGAATTGTAGCAATCGTTGATCACCGTGATGTTACCCAGTTGGAGAACCTGCCCGCGTTTGTCGGGCGGGGTGAGAGTGGCCAGCGCGGCGACGGCGTCTGACGGCTTGAGTCCGCGAGCGACGCCTACGGCTACCGCAGCCAGGGCATTCAGAATGTTATGTTCGCCGACCAGGGGCAGACGGGCAGGCTCGCGCCCGCTCAACATAACTACGTCGAACTCGGAGCCCTCAGCGCCCCGGGTCCGTACGTTTTCAGCACGGACGTCGGCAGTGGAACGCATACCGTAGGTGGCAACCCTGCCTTTGAAGTCACGCCCGAACTGCGAAACGTATTCGTCGTCGGCATTGAGCACTGCCGTTCCACTGGAGGGAAGGGATTCGATCAATTCGTATTTCGCCCGCGCGATGCCGGCGAGCGAATCGAAAAACTCCAGGTGCACGGGCGCGACGTTCGTGACCACACCGACCTCGGGCTGCGCGATTTTCGCCAGCGCGCGAATCTCGCCCGCATGCGACATGCCCATCTCGATGACGGCCACGTCGTGCTCCGGTTCCAGTTTCAAGAGCATCAACGGCAGGCCGAAATGATTATTGAAATTTCCTTCGGACTTGAGCACGCGGAAGCGCGCGCCGAGAACATGAGCTACGGCCTCTTTCGTGGTCGTCTTGCCCGCGGAACCGGTAATGCCCACCAGTGGCTTGCCCCAAACCTTTCGGACGGCGGTGGCCAGTGTTTGCAATGCAACCAGGGTGTCGTCCACGGCCAGCAGTCGGGTCTTCTCGGGATAGCGATGCAGTTGATCTTTCTGGACTACCGCCGCGACCGCGCCTTTTTCAACGGCCGCACCGACATAATCGTGTCCGTCGAGACGCTCACCCTTGACCGCAAAGAATAGTTCTCCCGTCTTGATCGTGCGCGTGTCGATGGAATAGCCTTGCGCGACTTCCTCGCGCGGAAAGGCTCCCGTGGCAGATAGGAACTCAGCGATTTTCGAGAGCGTCAACTTCATTCCTGATCCCTAGCCAGCCACCTGCTCGCACTCGAATCCCGCCGCGCGGAGAGCCTTGCGAGCCTCTTCGACGTCGTCGAAGGGATGCGATCCTTCGCGCGTGACCTGTACTTTTTCGTGGCCTTTTCCCGCAAGCAACACAATGTCTCCGGGGCGCGCTTCTCCGATCGCGAGGGCGATCGCTTTGTGGCGGTCCACTTCGACACTGTACTTCACGCCCGTCTTCTGCAGGCCGACGATTGAGTCGTTGATAATTGCGCGCGGATCTTCGCTGCGCGGATTGTCGGAGGTGAGCACCACGAAATCGCTGCCGCGCCCGGCGGCTTCGCCCATTAGCGGACGCTTGGCGCGATCGCGGTCTCCTCCACAGCCGAACACGGTGACGACTCTGGCGGTTCCTCCGCCGCGCGAGACGAACTCGCGGGCCAGCGCCGTGAGATTGCGCAAAGCGTCGTCGGTGTGAGCATAGTCGACGACCACGGTGAACGGCTGCCCGCAGTCGACGCGTTCAAATCTTCCTGGCACATGCGTGAGCAACTCGACGCCGCGGGCAATCGCCCGCGATTCGCACCCGCGCGCGTAGCATGCGGCCGCTGCGGCCAGGATGTTGTACACATTCACGCGCCCAATGAGCGGAGAGAAGACAGGAATCTTGTCCTGTGGCGTGGCCATGTCAAAGCGCGTGCCGCGCGGATTGATATCCACGTTCTCGGCGTGGAAGTCGCCGTGCTCCCACCCATAGGACAGCACCACCGCGCTGCGCTTGCGACTGAATCCGGCCAGCTTCGCGCCATATTCGTCGTCGAGGTTGGTTACCACCGCGCGCGGCGCATCGGTGCCGCAACCTTCGAAGAGCACACGCTTGGCCGCGAAGTATTCCTCCATCGTCTTGTGGTAATCGAGGTGGTCGCGCGTCAGGTTGGTGAATACGGCAACATCAAAAGGCACGCCGAACACGCGCTCCTGCGCGAGAGCGTGCGAGGAGACTTCCATAACCGCATCGGTCGCGCCCAGGCCCAGCGCCTCACTGAAAATGCGAGCCAGTTCGAGCGCCTCCGGCGTGGTATGTGGGGCGGGATAGACGTTGCCGACGACATGATATTCAATCGTTCCGATCAGAGCGCTCTTGCGCCCCGCAGCGGTAAGGATCGACTCGACCAGAAACGCCGTTGTACTCTTCCCGTTTGTCCCGGTGATTCCGGTGACTGCAATCCGTTCGGCGGGCCGCTTGTAAAGATTCTCACTCAATCGCGCCAAAGCGCGCCGGCGTGAGTGAGGACCGCGCCGTGAACAACAAGGAGAAGAAGCGTGAGCCATCCGGCCACTGCGAGCTCGATTGCACGAGCGCGATCTCTCAGGCGGTTCATCATGCAAACTTGAGCAGCTTCGATGCCGGGAGGGAACTCACGGCGTGAGTGATT
>Ga0209839_10000853_pt1 | contig 15526 bp, 15 predicted proteins | sample OrgsoiDNA2013050_FD_185800 | JGI IMG/M metagenome (GOLD analysis project Ga0209839, IMG submission 185800) | Permafrost soil microbial communities from the Arctic, to analyse light accelerated degradation of dissolved organic matter (DOM) -... | ecosystem: Environmental > Terrestrial > Soil >... | reverse complement strand
CCGGGGCGCGGACGTCAGCGATCCCGGGGTGGTCGCCGGGCTGGCCGCCAGGCCGGTCATCGAGGTCAGCACCGACCCGCGGGCCCCGTGGACCAGGGTCGACGGGATGGACGTGTCCGCGGCCATCAGGACCCGCGAGGTCACCGGCGCGGTCAGCGCCGTCGCGGCCGTCCCGGCCGTCCGCGCGCACCTGATCGCGATGCAGCGGGACATCATCGCCGCCGCGCCGGGCATCGTCGCCGAGGGCCGTGATATCGGCACGGTGGTCGCGCCAGCGGCGTCCGTGAAGGTCTTCCTGACCGCCGACGGCGCCGCCCGCGCCAGCCGCCGGGCCACCGAAGCCAGCTGGTCGGCGGCCTCTACCCGGGCGGACCAGGACCGGCGTGACCGCCTCGACGCGGCGCAGAGTGAGAAAGCTACCGACGCGGTCGTGATAGATTCCACCGGGCTAGGCTTGGACGAGGTGGTCGACACCATCGTCCAGCTGGCCCGTCAGCACGCGGATATCCCTTTCCCGCGGCAGAAGAGCAGATCATGATGCCGAACGAGGCCGAACCCAACTCCGATTCCAGCCCCGAACCCAACTCCGATTCCAGCCTCAATCCCGTCCCCGTGGTGGCCGTGGTCGGCCGCCCGAACGTGGGCAAGTCCACGCTGGTGAACCGGATCCTGGGCAGCAGGCAAGCAGTGGTGGAGGACGTCCCCGGGGTGACCAGGGACCGGGTCACCTACGACGCCCTGTGGAGCGGCCGGGAGTTCACGCTGGTGGACACCGGCGGCTGGGAGCCCGCGATCGAGGGCACGGAAAGCCTGGCCGCCCGGGTCGCCGCCCAGGCCAGGGTCGCGGTCGACGCCGCCGACGCGGTGCTGTTCGTGGTGGACGCCACGGTGGGGGTGACCGACGCGGACGCGGCGGTGGCCAGCGTGCTGCGCCGGTCGGGTAAGCCGGTCGTGGTCGCCGCCAACAAGGTCGATGACACCAAGGGCGAATCCGAGGTCGCCGCGCTATGGTCGCTGGGCCTCGGCGAGCCCGTGCCGGTCAGCGCGCTGCACGGACGCGGCAGCGGCGACCTGCTCGACCTGGTGCTCCAAGCGCTGCCGGACGCCCCGAAGAACACGGAGGAGGCTGAGGGCGGCCCGCGCCGGGTGGCCCTGATCGGCCGCCCGAACGTCGGCAAGTCCAGCCTGCTGAACAAGCTGGCCGGCCAGGAGCGCGCGCTGGTCGATTCGGTGGCGGGCACCACCAGGGACCCGGTCGACGAGCTGATCGAGCTGGGCGGCACCACCTGGCGGTTCGTGGACACGGCGGGCATCAGGCGGCGGTTCAGGGAGAACCAGGGCGCGGACTACTACGCGGCGGTGCGCACCGCGGGCGCGCTTGACCGGGCCGAGGTCGCCGTGGTGCTAGTGGACGCGAGCGACCCGCTGACCGAGCAGGACCTGCGGATCGTCTCCATGGTCATCGAGGCGGGCCGGGCGCTGGTCGTCGCCTACAACAAGTGGGACATGGTCGGCGAGGAACGGCAGCATTACCTGGAGCGCGAGATCGAGCGGCAGCTGTACACGGCCCGCTGGGCGCCCCGGGTGAACATCTCCGCGGCCACCGGGCGGCATACCGACCGGCTGGTGCCCGCTATCGAGAAGGCGCTGGCGGGCTGGGAAACCCGGGTGCCGACCGGACGGCTCAACGCGTGGCTGACCGGGCTGGTCGCGGCGACCCCGCCGCCGGTGCGCGGCGGCAAGCAGCCGAAGATCCTGTTCGCTACCCAGGCCGGGGTCCGCCCGCCGCACTTCGTGCTGTTCTCCTCGGGCTTCCTGGAGGCGGCTTACCGCCGGTTCATTGAGCGCAAGCTGCGGGAGGAGTTCGGCTTCGAGGGCACCCCCGTCCAGGTGTCCGTGCGGGTCAGGGCCAAGCGTGAGTCCCGGGGCGGACGCCGGTCCTCGAACCCGTCCGCGCGGGCGGAGCGCCGGCACTGACCCCCCCTCCGGATCTTCTCGACGCCGACCGCAGGCACGTCTGGCATCCCTACGGGCCCATGCCCGGGCGGATGGAACCGCTGGTGGTGGAGTCGGCGTCCGGGGTGCGGCTGCGGCTGGCGACGCCGGCCGGCGGGGTGCGTGAGCTCGTCGACGGCATGTCGTCGTGGTGGGCGGCCATCCACGGCTACCGGCACCCGGTGCTCGACGAGGCGGCGGCCCGCCAGCTGGCGCGGATGAGCCACGTGATGTTCGGCGGGCTCACCCACGAGCCCGCGATCCGGTTGTGCGAGCGGCTCGTCGCGCTGGCGCCGGACGGGCTCGAGCATGTCTTTCTGTGCGACTCGGGGTCGGTCTGCGTCGAGGTCGCGGTCAAGATGTGCCTGCAGTACTGGCGGTCGGCCGGGCGGCCAGCCAAGCGCCGGCTGCTGACGTGGCGCGGCGGGTATCACGGTGACACGTTCATGGCGATGTCGGTGTGTGACCCCGAGGGCGGCATGCACGCGCTTTGGGACGGGGTGCTCGCGGACCAGGTGTTCGCCGCCGCGCCGCCGGCTGGCTTCGCGGCCGGCCTGGACCCCGCGTACGCGGCGTCGCTGGCCGCCCTGATCGAGGAGCATGCGGACGCGCTGGCCGCGGTGATCGTGGAGCCCGTGATCCAGGGCGCGGGCGGGATGCGCTTCCATGACCCCGGCTACCTGCGGGTGCTGCGCGAGGCCTGCACCGCGCACGGCGTGCTGCTCATCTTCGATGAGATCGCGACCGGGTTCGGCCGGAGCGGCTCGCTCTTCGCGGCCGGCCACGCCGGCGTCAGCCCCGATGTGATGTGCGTGGGCAAGGCGCTGACCGGCGGCTACGTGTCGCTGGCCGCCGCTTTGTGCACCCCGGCCGTGGCGTCGGGGATCTCCTGCGGCTCGGTTCCCGTGCTCGCGCACGGGCCGACGTTCATGGGCAACCCGCTGGCCTGCGCGCTGGCGCTCGCGTCGCTGTCCGTGCTGTTCGACCCCGAGTGGTACCCGGGCGGGTGGCAGGCCTGCGTGGCCCGGCTGGCCGCCGGGCTGAACGCCGGGCTGGCCCCGGCCCGGGATCTGCCCGGGGTGGCGGACGTCCGGGTTCTCGGCGCGGTTGGCGTCGTGCAGCTGGACCGCGAGGTCGACGTGCCGGCGGCGACCGCGGCCGCGGTGCAGGCCGGGGTGTGGCTGCGGCCGTTCCGCGACCTGATCTACACCATGCCGCCGTACCTGACCTCGGATTCCGATCTCGCCCTCATCTGCCGGGGCGTGCTTGCCGCGGTGCAGTCCCTCGAAGCCGGCCAGGCCTAACGCGAACGCTCCCGGCGGCGGGGCGGGGGAAGGCGTAGCCGTCGCGTCGGTGACCGGTTTGGCCCCGCCCGCGAAGCGCACCAGGTCGTGGCCGTGCACCACCCGCCCCGGCATCGGATCCGAGGCCGCCCGCCGGGTCAGCGCGTCCACCGGAAGCTCGCGGGTGCTGGCCGCCAGCACCAGGTTGCCGAACCTGCGGCCGCGCAGCAGCCCGGGGTCCGCGATCAGGCAGGCGTGCGGAAAGACCGCCCGGATCGTCGCGACCTGCGCGCGGGCGTGCCGCAGCGGCGGGCCGTCGGCCACGTTGACGGCCAAGATCCCGTGCTCGTCCAGCGCCCGGCGGGCCGCGGCCGCGAACTCCGCCGAGGTCAGGTGGGCCGGCGTGCGACCGCCAGCGAAGACGTCCGCGATGATCACGTCGAAGGAACCCGCCGCCAACCGTTCCAGGACGGCCCGGGCGTCGCCGATGCGCACCCGGATCCGCCCGCTCCGCGGCGGCAGCTTGAGCCGGATCAGCCGCCAGAGGGACTCGTCCACCTCGACGGCCACCTGCCGGGAGGCCGGGCGGGTGGCCGCCACGTAGCGGGCCAGCGTGAGAGCCCCGGCGCCCAGGTGCAGCACCCGCAGCGGCTGACCCGCGGGCGCGGCCAGGTCGATCAGGTGCCCCAGCCGCCTGACGTACTCGAAATCGAGGTAGCCGGGATCGTCCAGGTCGACATGCGATTGCGGGACGCCGTCGATCAGCAGCATCCACGCCGCCCGCCGGTCGGCGTCGCGCAGGAGCTCGGCCCGGCCGGTATCCAGGGTCTCCTCCTGCCTCACCTGCCTCCTTCGGGTCATAGCTGCCATTATCGGCGGCTTCCGGGCCGGACCGGGTGGCGGCTCGAAGAATGCGGTCCGGGTGTGCAAGGCTGTGTTAGGTACGTCCTACGCCGCAGGAGGCCCGCATGGCTGTCGACCAAACCAAGCCCGCCGGGGAGCCCGCCGGGGAGCCCGCCGGGGAGCACGCCGGGGAGCACGCCGGGGAGCACGCCGGGGAGCACGCCGGCGGCGAGCCCGAGCCCGATCCGGGTGCTGGGCCCGACCTCGATGAGATGAAGCGCAAGTTCCGTGAGGCGCTCGACCGTAAGCGCGGGGCGCACGCCACCGCGAACGCCGACGGGACCCAGGAGACGGGCAAGGTGCACGGATCCCACGGCCCGGCGGCCAGCCGCCGGTCGTTCCGCCGCAAGAGCGGCGGCTAACCCGGGCCGCGGCTAGCCGGGGACCGCGCGGAGCCACCCGTGGTCATCGGTCCTAAGCGGTCGCGGAATGAGCCGCCGGGACCCAGAGCTGCGTCTGCCAGCCCGGCGGCTGGCGCTCGGCCTGCGGCTCGGCGGGCGGCCCCGATGGCGGCCCCGCCTGCGGGCTCGCTTGCTCGCTGTCCAGCTGTGGCTGGACGGCCTCGGCCAGATGAAACCAGACCGTGGTGCCGCCCGTGTTCCTGAGATACCCCCACTGGGCGGCGAGTTCCTGGACGAGGAACAGCCCGTGTCCCTCGGCCGCGTACAGATCGCCCTTCACGATAGGCGTGCCCGCCGAGCCGTCATCGATGACCTCGACGAGGACGCCGTGCGGGATGCCGATCACCACGATCGTCACGGTCCCGCCCTCGACGCCAGACTTGGTGTGCGCGATCGCGTTGGTGACGATCTCTGACGTCAGTAAGGTCGCCGTATCGTTGTCGGTGCCGATCTCGTGGGCGCTGAGCGTCCGCGAGACGAAGGCCCGGGTCGAAGAGACCTGCTCCGGACGTCCGGGGATGGTCAGCGTGGCGAGGACCGTAGCATGCGAGCCGCCGGCGCCCACCCGTCCTCCCCGTGGTCTTGGTCGGCGCGGCGACCCGGACCACGATCGTCGGGAATTACCTTCGGGCGTTGCCATCTTCAGATCCTCCACTTGCCGAGATCGTGCTTTCACTTGTTCGCGACCCGTGGCCATCGACCGCTCGCACTGTCACATCCGTGACCCCGCCACTGTGGTACGCCTAGTCCGTCGCCTATCAACTAAACATCTGGCACATCAACTGCATAAATAACATCAGGTACCCGAATAGGGTGATGTACCTTATCTTTACCCAATATGTCCGGGTTTGTGCCTTTGTGATTGACTGCGGGACTAGCATTCAAACGATGATGATGCGCATGCCTCCTCTCACGCAAGTGCGTAGAGCAAATTTCCCAAATGAAATCCCGGATGGGATTTCATCGTGAGTGTTAGTGCTGTATCGTACTGGTTGTCAGGGACGGTACGGAGTGTTCCGGTTACACACTGATACTTAAGCGTGGGTCTCATGGCTGATGGGTCCCGGTCTCCTTACCATCGTGAGCACTAATCCGCTACTGCACCAGGAGGCGAGCTTCTCGTGCCCCTTGGACCAACCGTCCGCAGGCGCAGGCTCGGCGTTGAGCTTCGGCGCCTGCGGGAAGCGCATTCGCTCAAGCTCGAGGAAGTGGCAGAGAAACTCGGCTTGGCCTCTTCAACGCTCTCGCGCATCGAGACGGGTAAGGCGCCGACCAAGTCGGCGTACCTGACCGCCATGCTGGCGATGTACGAGGTCGAAGATCCGGGTGCGCGCAAGGTCCTGGTCGACATGGCCCGCGAGGGTCACCGTAAGGGCTGGTGGTCGATCTACGACGACGTGCTGCCCAGCGGATTCGACATCTACGTGGGGCTGGAGGCGGAGGCCTCGGGCCTGCGCAGTTACGAGTCTGACGTGGTCCACGGGCTGCTGCAGACCACCGACTACGCCCTGACGGTGCTGCGTGAGCTGCGGCCAAGGGACAGCGCGGAACAGGTCGAGCGGGTGGTGGACCTGCGCATGCAGCGGCAGCGGCTGCTCGACCAGGATCCGCCGCTTGACGCCTGGATCATCCTCGACGAGGGCGCGATCCGGCGGAAGATCGGCGGCTCCGCGATCATGCGGCGCCAGCTTGAGCACCTGGTTCAGGCGAGCAGATGGCCCAATGTGACGTTGCAGGTCCTTTCTTTCGAATCGGGCGCCCACGCGGGCCTGATCGGGCCGTTCGCCATCCTGGAGTTTCCCGAGCGGACGGATTCGGACGTTGCTTATACCGAATCCCTGGGCGGCATGATCTACCTGGAGAAAGACCGGGAGGTCCGGGCTTGCGCCGAGGCATTCGACCGGATGCGGGCGGCGGCGCTTTCCCCGGCCGCCTCGGTCGACCTGATTCAGCAGGTGGCACGCGAGCTCACCTGATGTTGACGACTTACTAGAAAACCAATCGCACAATCAAAGGAAGGGAGAGGCGGATGGACACCGACCTCACCGGTCTGCGCTGGTTCAAGAGCAGCGCAAGCAGTGCCGCAGGCTGCGTCGAAATAGCGCACCTGCATGAAGGGGGAGTGGCGGTCAGGGATTCGAAGGACCGCACCCAGCTGCCCCACATCTTTAACCGCCACGAATGGGAGTGCTTCCTCATCGGCGCGAAGAACGGGGAATTCGACCTTCCCGTCGCTTAAGCCTTCCCGTCGCTTAAGCCTTCCCGTCGCCACAGCGCCGGTGGAGGACGACGGGCGGGGCTCACCCGCTCCAGCCCCGTCCGTCTTTTGCGCAGCCGAGCGCCATAGGTGAATGGTTTGGGGGGGAGAAACCGGAGGGCGGTGGGTCTAGCGTCCACCGCCCTCCGTTTGCCTGGCTAGCGGCCGCTCTAGCGGCCGGGGGGTCCCTGATGCTGATGGAGCTCGCTTTCGAGCTGGCTGATGATCGCGGTGAGGATATGCGGTGTCTCGCTGGGCTTGGCGCTGACCACGCTGAGTCGTTCCATGGCCAGCTGGTAGCGGTCAACGTCCGATTTCTTGTCGAAGTACAGAGCGCTGGTGAGGTGTTCCAGGTACGCCACGTCGGGGAGATCCGCCTCGCTGAACCGCAGGATGGTGAATCCGCTGGGGACGGCGTGACCGCCCATGCCGGCCGGAATGATCTGCAGCGTGAGGTTCTGCCTACTGCTGAGGCTGAGCAGGTAGCGGAGCTGATCGCGCAGGATTTCCTCGCTTCCGACCGGCCGCCGCAGCGCGGTCTCCTCGACGATCGCCCAGAGCCTGAGCTGTCCCTCGGTGAACCGGCGCTGCCGTTCCTTGCGCAAGATGATGTGCCGTTCGGATTCGCCGATCGGGATGTCGCAGAACGCGAGAACGGCGGCCGTGTACTGCTGCGTCTGCAGCAAGCCGGGTATCAGCTGCGGCTCGTACATCCGGATCGAGGTCGCGGCCTCTTCCATCCCGACGTAGGACTGGAACCAGTCGGGCAGGATGTCGTTGTACCTGTGCCACCAGCCGGGCCGGTTGGCCTGCTCGGCCAGGCTCAGCAGCTGCTCTCGCTCGACCGCGCCGACGCCGTAGAAGGTGAGCAAGTCGAGCACGTCGATCTCGCGGATAGCGTTCCGGCCGAGCTCGATGCGGCTGATCTTGGATTCCGATCCGCGGATGGCGCGGGCCGCGGCCTGGGCCGTGATGCCCCGGCTTTCCCTGAGTCGCCGCAGCTGGGTGCCCAGCAAGATGCGCAGCACGGTGGGCCCCTCTGTCGGCTCGGGCACGGCCCCTCCAGGATCTTCGTTCGCCGCAGAATTGTCTCCCGCAATTGCGCGGCAAAGCGTTGTCATCTATCATTCGTAATCGCCATGGTATCCCATCTGGGATTGAACGCTACCCCCAACATTGGCTACTTTTCCGAGTCGTCCTGGACACTTCTGTCTCCGGACAGTAGTGTCTGGCTGAGAACACTATTGACCGGTTACGCTGGTGCCGACTGGCGCTGGCTCTTGGGCCTGTCCCGGATATCCCAGCAGAGCCCTGACCGGGTGCCTGGCCTGCACGGATCCGCGATCAGCAGGAGCCGTGCACGGAACGAAAGGAACTCGACGCTGATGAGCGGTGAGGGCGCCAAGGACCTCGACGACTGGCGGACGACATTCCGGCCGGATATTCCAAGCCCCGCCCGCATTTACGACTACCTGCTCGGCGGGAAAGATAATTATCCTGCTGACAGGCAGGCCGGAGAGGAAATCGCCGCCCATCTGCCGAACATTCGCCAGGCTTACGGGTGGAACCGTACCTTTTTGCGCCGGACGGTGAACTTCCTTATTCATGACGCCGGAGTCCGCCAGCTGATCGACATCGGTACCGGGCTGCCCGTCACGGGGAATGTTCACGATGTGGCGACCCAGGCCGACCCGGCGACGCGGATCGTTTACGTCGACAACGACCCGGTGGTGCTCGCGCACGGCCGGAACATGCTCCACGGGGTACCCAACGCGGTCATGCTCGAGCATGACCTGCGAGCGCCCGCTGAGATCCTGGCCGACCCCGAACTGCGGCGGCTCATAGATTTCGCTGAGCCGGTCGCCATCTTGCTCTTCGCCGTCTTGCACTTCATCTCCGACGCCGACGACCCCGCGGCCATCATCGCCGAGCTGCTTGCGCCATTTCCTTCGGGCAGCTATGTGGCCCTTTCGCACGCCACGGCGGATGGAAATCCCGCGATGAACGATGCGGCCAAGGTGTACGACGCAGCCACGGCGCAGGCACACGTCCGCCGGCGCGATGACGTCCTGGCCCTGACGCGCGGTCTGGACCTCGTCGAACCCGGCCTGGTGTGGACACCTCAGTGGCACCCAGAGCCGGATGCGGAAATGCCGTCACGGCCGGAGGAATTCTTTTGCTACGCGATGGTCGCCCGCAAGCCGTAGGACCCCGCCCGCCCCTGTTGGCTAGTGGCGCCGGCGCCACTAGCCGGCGAGTCCTGCGTCAGCCTCCGGCCACGGCCGTCTTGAACAGGGCCGCGACGTTCGTGCCGAGCACGGCCGAATACGAGACCTGGGGCGTATCGCCGCCCTGCTTATACCCGCCGATGACCCCGATCACCGCGCCCTGACCGGTCGTGACGTCGACATCGGCGAGGAACGGGCCGCCGCTCGTCCCGTCGGTGTAGGCGCCGCAGTCGAACTCGAGCTGGTCGGTCATCGGCTCCTTGAGCCAGTTCTGGCAGGTGATCGGCTGGTTGGCGGAGTCCGGGTAGCCGATCACCTGAACCAGCTGACGGGTGGCAGGTGCACCGGTCGCGAGCTTGTCCGCTCCGGTCACGTCCTCGATCGGCACGCTCGAGCCCTGATGGCTGACCCGGAGGAAGGCCACGTCATCATCGGGGTTTTCTGATGACTTCCACGCCTGGTCCACGTAGACCTTGGTCACGGTCCACACGCCGTACGGAGGGGTGCTGCCGTCGTAGCCGGGGACGAACGCGATGGTGCCGGACATGCTCGTGGCGCAGTGCGCCGCCGTGATCACCAGGTCTCCGTGCGGGCTGTCGATCACGCTGGCCGTGCAGAAGTGCTGCTTCAGTTTCCCCCCGGACGTGGCGAACAAGGCTCCGACCGCCGGGGTCCCGGCGAACGCCTGTCCGTTCCGTGAGTTCGAGGCGAAATGCCTGATGGCCCGGACGAAGCCGGTCGCGATGTCGCCCGCCGCGCCGTTGGCGGGCGCGACCGTGGCGATCACCCCGACCACGAGCGCCGTGACCAGGGCCGCCCGGGTCGGTTTGCGCGCGGGCAGGAACCAGTGCGCTCGTCCTGCTCGGAACAGCACCTGCCTGGGTCACCCGCTTCGTTTTGCCCGGATTATGGACATTCAAGAACATCTTCGATACTCAATTGTGATGCAGAAGGTGCAACCGTACTAGGGGTGAACGCTCTAAAGATGATCAGAAGTCACCCGAGTGCGCTGGGGATTCCCTGTGAAACGGCTGCACGCCCGCCGCGCGGGCGGCGATGGGCCGGCCTCTACCTGGGATCAGGCCGGTCGATGTTCCAGTGCCTGCTCTGCGAGGCGACCCAGCCCAGTTCCGCTTCCGGGTCAGCATCCGGATCTCTGGAGGTGCGGGGCAGCATGGTGAACCGCGTGACACATCGCTGCCCGCCCTCGTGATCGCCGTAAAGAAGTTCCACCGTCCACGGCTGGCGGCCTTCGATGACCTTGCGGGCCTGCTCATATCTGGGATCGTCGGGGTCGCGGAGGGCGCCCTGCCAGAATCCGATATCGCCGACCGGTATGTACAGATCGCGGTTCTGCCGCTCGAACTCCTCGAGCGGCGCGTGCGTGGCGTCGCGGTGCCACTCGGGGTAAAACCGCCAGCCGTGCATCACCGCGATGCCGTTGCCCACGTTGCGCAGGCCCATGGCGAGGTAGACCGGGTCGTCCGGCCCCGTCGGATCGTCCTTGACGCCGACCTCGCCCGCAGCGCCGCCGCCCGGGAACTCCACCCATTTCTTGTCCCCGAAGTTGACCTTCTGGGTCGGGTCGTCGCGACGGGAGGCCATCAGCACGGGCCGTAGCCCGACGAGCAGCGATTGCTGGGCGACCTTGGCCGTCAGGTTCGCCGACTTGACCGCCGAGAACGTGGCTATCGCGAGAATCAGCGTGCCGAACGCCGTGGCCAGGCTGGCGACCGTGGCCCAGTTGCTCCAGTTCACCAGCGATCGTGTACCTGGGCGCGGAAATACTTGTCGTACAGGCCCTCGATCGCGTCGAGTTCGGCCTGCGGCAGTGGCGGCAGGCTCGCGGCTTCGGAGTTCTGCCGGGCCTGGTCGGTACTGCGCGCACCAGGAATCACGCTGGTCACTCCCGGCTGCTGGACGACCCACCGAAGGGCCCATTGAGCGGGGGACCCGCCGGTGATGGCCGCGAACTCCCGGGCGGCCTCGACGCCGGCCTCGAAGTCGACGCCAGAGAACGTCTCCCCGACGTCGAACGCCTCACCGCGGGCGTTGTAGTTGCGATGATCGTCGGCGGCGAACGTGGTGTCCTTGGTGTACCGGCCGGACAGCAGCCCCGACGCGAGCGGAACCCGGGCGATGATGCCCACTCCGGCCGCGGCCGCGGCGGGCAGGACCTGGTCCAGCGGCTTGCGCCGGAAGGCGTTGAGGATGATCTGCACGCTGGCCACGCCCGGCCGCGCGATCGCCGCCAGCGCCTGGTCGCAGGTTTCCACGCTCACCCCGTACGCGGCGATCCGCTCCTCGGCGACCAGCGTGTCCAGCGCGTCGTACACGGCGTCGGTGGAAAAGACCGGCGTCGGCGGGCAGTGCAGCTGCACCAGGTCGAGCCGGTCGGTGCCGAGGTTGACCCGCGACCTGTCGGTCCAGGCGCAGAAGTTCTCCAGCGTGTAGTTCTCTTCCTTCTGGTCCACCCGGCGACCCATCTTGGTCGCGACCGTGATGCCCTGTCCGGCGTTGCCGGACAGGAACCGGCCGATGATCCGCTCGCTGCGCCCGTCACCGTAAACATCGGCCGTGTCAAAGAACGTGACCCCCGACTCGACCGCCGTCCGCAGCACCTCCATGGCATCGGCCTCGGACACGTTCCCCCAGTCCGCGCCGAGCTGCCACGTGCCGAGCCCGATGACCGAGACCGGCCTGCCTGTCCTGCCGAGAATCCGCTGTTCCATGCTTGGCGATCCTACTAAGCGCGCGTCCTGCCCGGCGCAGGCACGGCCGCACGGTAGGCCCCGGGCGTGACCCCGTAGTAACGCCGGAACCAGCGGGTGAGGTGCGCCTGATCGGCGAAGCCGGCCTCGGCCGCGGCCCGGGCCGGCGAGCTGCCCTGGGCCAGCAGCCTGCGCGCCGCGCGCACCCGCAGCTGGCGCTGGTAGTCGCTGGGGGCGAGCCCGTAGGCCTGCGTGAACGCCCGGTAGGCCGCGAACCTGCTGCATCCGGCGGCCGCGGCCAGGTGGTCGGCGGTCAGGTCGGCAGCGGCGTCGCCGTCGTGCAGCAGCTCGCGGATCAGTGCGGCGACCCGGCGGTCCGGGGAGCGCGGATTCCGCGCCGGGATCCGCCCGGCGGCGTGCCGGGCGAGCAGCCGGGCCGTCGCGGTGAGCCGCTCGTACCGTTCCAGCTGGGTGGCCTCCGGCCCGGTCAGCGCGCCGTGCAGCGCGCGTAGCGATCTGGCCACCGCCGGGTCGTCGGTGACCGGTGCGCGGAACAGCGGGTAAGCATCCCCGGTGCCGATGAGCGAGGCGAAGAACTCGGGCCAGATGTGCACCATCCGGTAGGTGAACCCGGCGTCGCCCGCGGCCTGCCCGTCGTGCGGGTCGTCGGGGTTGAAGGTCATCACCATGCCGGCGCCGCTCACGTGATGTCCCTGGCGGCAGGTGAACGCCTGCGCGCCGGCTTCGGTCACGCCGAACGAGTAACTCTCGTGAGCGTGCCGGTGATACACGTGCGAGGTGAAATGGGCGTGCATCGCTTCCACCGGCACGCCGTCCGCCCGCCAGTACCTGGCCCAGTCCCGGGCCGGAGATTCGGTGCTGACCGCCATGGCTCCATTATCCCGGGGCTGACCGCTCCAGCGTTCAAGAGCCGCGGCGCCGGGCCGGCCACGATGGCGGTACGAACCCGCGGCCAGGGAAGGTCTCATGACCATTCGTTTCGACACCAAGATCGCCATCGCCGTGCGCGCCGACCTCGAGCCGTGGCAAAAGCTCAACGTCACGGCGTTCCTAGCCAGCGGGATCGCCGCCAGTGCCGGGGAGGTCATGGGCAAGCCGTACGAGGACGGGTCGGGGAACACCTACCTGGAGCTGTTCCGGCAGCCCGTGGTGGTGTACGCGGCCGACGAGCAGACGCTGACCCAGGCGCATCAGCGCGCGCTGGCCCGGGCGATGCCGATGGCCATCTACACCATGGACATGTTCGCCACCGGCGGCGACGACGACAACCGGGCTGTGGTCCGCGCCGTCCCCGCCGCGGAACTGCGGTTTGCCGGGCTCGCGCTGCACGGGCCGCGAAACGCCGTGGACAAGGTATTCAAGGGCGCTACGCTGCATCCATGAAGGCATGCTTGTACAGGAGCACAGGCCCGGCGGCTGAGGTGCTGCGCGTGGAGGATGTTACCCGGCCCGAGCCTGGACCGGGCGAGGTCCTGGTCCGGGTGCACGCCTCGGGGGTCAACCCCACCGACTACAAGGCCCGTGCCGGGATGACGCCGCGGCCCATCGACGACTTCCAGATCCCGCACCACGATGGCGCCGGCGTCATCGAGGCGGTCGGTCCCGGGGTGGACCCCGGGCGTGCCGGCGAGCGGGTCTGGCTGTGGCTCGCGGCGGCCGGCTCACGGTGGGGCACCGCCGCCGAGTGGAGCGTCGTGCCTGAGCGGCACGCGACGCCGCTGCCTGAGCGCGCCTCGTTCGACCTCGGAGCCTCGCTTGGCGTCCCGGCCATGACCGCTCACTACTGCTTGTTCGCCGATGGCCCGGTGGTCGGCCAGACGGTTCTGGTGGCCGGAGGTGCAGGTGCCGTGGGGCACTTCGCCATTGAATTGGCCAAACGGGCCGGGGCTCGTGTGGTCACCACCGTGAGCAGCCCGGAGAAGGCCGCGCTGGCCGAGAAGGCAGGCGCGGACCTGGTGGTCAACTACCGCTCACCCGACGCCGTCCAGCAGATCCAGGCCTTCGCTCCCGCCGTCGACCGGGTGATCGAGCTGGCGCTTGGTGCCAACCTCGCGCTCGACCTCGCGCTGGCGCGGCCGCTCACCACGATCGTGACCTACGCGGCCGAGCCCTCCAATCCGGTGCTACCGGTGCGGGCCTGCATGTCGGCCAACGTCAACCTGAAGTTCGTCCTGCTCTACGGCGTGGCGGCGGCCGCGCTTGATCAGGCCGCCGCCGACATCACGGCCGCGCTGGCCGCCGGGGACCTGACCGGCCTGCCGGTGCACAAGTTTCCGCTGGACGACACCGCCGCGGCCCACGAGGCGGCCGAAGGCGGAGCAGTCGGCAAGGTCATCGTGGCCCCGTAGCGCCGCGCAGGATAGAGCAGTGCAGGCATGATAGAGCAGTGCAGAAAGTGCGGAAGAAGCCGGGGCGGCGCGCACGGGGTCGCGCGCCCCGCACGCTACTTCTTCGGGAAGACCCCGGTGTCCTTGGTGCCGCCCCAGAAGACCTTCGTGCCGACCCGGTCGCGGCGGCCGGAGCCGTCGCACCGACGGCAGCGCCGGTACGAGCCCTTGTAGACGCTGCCGAAGTGCCGGCCTGACATGCTGCAGGTAGGGCACTTTCTGAGCGGGTGAATGCGCGTCGACACGAGGTAACCGACGCCAATAATGACAACAATAAGTAGCGCTGCCATGCCGGGGACTCCTTACTGACCCGCGCTGGAACCGCCCGCATCCCTGTGCCGCTTGACACGCGGCCGGGCACTGCGACCCTCAGCGCGAGTTGACCACCGCCGTGGGCACATAGGGTGAAATATCACCCCCTGTGCCGACTCACTAGCACAGAGTAAACTATTCTGACTTAATATGTGAATTATCTTGCCATGGTAGTACGCGTCATGAGCGCAGTTACCTTATTTTTACTGCTGTATCAGGTGGAGTCAGCGGTATGCGCTAATGCCAAGCTTCACCGCGAGGCCGATGCCGCAGAGGCTGACGAAGAAGCGGAACGCTCCGGCGGGCACCTTCCGGGCAATCTTGGGCCCGATCCAGCCGCCAATGAGGAAACCCGCGGCCAGCGGAGCCACAAACGTCCACCTGACATCGCCGAACAACGCGAAGCAAACGGCCGCCATGGCATTCGCCATGCCCGAGAGGGCGTTCTTCACCGCGTTGACCTTGACCAGCGACTCCTCAATCATGGTGCTGAGCACCACCAGCAACATGACGCCCGCGGCGGCACCGAAATAACCGACGTACATCGCGACGGCGAACAGGGCGATGCCGTAGGCCAGCGGATGTCCCACCTCCGGTGCCGGTGCCAGCTTCCTGATCCTGGGCTGGACCAGGAGCACCACCGAGGCGGCCGCGATCAGCACCGGCACGACGACGGTGAAGGTACTAGCCGGGGTCACGAGCAGCACGGCCGCCCCGGCCGCGCCGCCGAGTGCGGTGATCACGCCGAGACGGAGCACCCGCCGCCCTTGTCCGGCGAGTTCCGGCCTAGAGCTTGCTACTGATCCGGCGCCGGTGAGCACGAGCGACACGGTGTTGGTCATGTTGGCACTCAGGGGCGGAACCCCGAGCGCGAGCAGCACCGGGTAGCTGACCAACGATGCGATGCTGACCACCGTGCTGAAGATGCCGCCCAGCGTTCCGGCCGCTAGCAACACCAGCACCTCAGAGAATTTCATCCGATGCCAGGATCGCGCAGTCGCGTGTGCCCCGCATCCCTGGACACCCCC
>Ga0209839_10000852_pt1 | contig 15555 bp, 12 predicted proteins | sample OrgsoiDNA2013050_FD_185800 | JGI IMG/M metagenome (GOLD analysis project Ga0209839, IMG submission 185800) | Permafrost soil microbial communities from the Arctic, to analyse light accelerated degradation of dissolved organic matter (DOM) -... | ecosystem: Environmental > Terrestrial > Soil >... | reverse complement strand
GTATGCGACGGTGGCGGGCGCGGCGATCGGACTGGGGGTCGGATTCGTGGGCCGTTGGCTGCGCACGCGGATCGACGACCCGCCGATCGAGATCGCCGGCTCGATGTTCATGGCCTATGCCGCCTATCTGCCGGCGCAGGTGATCCATGCCTCGGGTGTGCTGGCGGCCGTGGTCGCGGGCCTGTATCTCGGTTGGCACAGCAGCGGGGGCGCGTTCTCGGCTCGCAGCCGGCTGCAGTCCCGTGCGTTCTGGGAGACGCTGGTGTTCCTGGTCAATGCTGCCCTGTTCGTGCTCGTGGGGCTGTCGTTTCACAGCTTCAGCACCGAAGCGAGAGGCCCGGTGGGACGGTTGGCGCTGACCGGGGCCGCGGTCGTGGTGACCGTGATCGTGGTGCGCCTGGTTTGGATGTGGGGCTTCGGCTGGCTGATCCGGCCACGGCGCCGCAACTGGGTGATCGACCAGCGAGGATGGCGCGAACGGTTGCTTCTGGGTTGGTCGGGCATGCGCGGCGCGATCACGCTGGCCGCGCTGCTGGCGGTGCCGGAGATGACCGACGTGGGGCGGCCCCTGGCCGGGCGCGACGACATCATCTACCTGGGGTTCGCGGTGATCATCGTGACGCTCGTGGCGCAGGGCATGACCCTGCCGGCACTGGTGCGGTGGCTGCGTCTGAGCGAGCACCCCTCGGTCGTCGATGCCGAGCGCCAGACGCGCCTGCAGCTGACCCGAGCCGTGCTCGAGCAGCTCGGAGCGGCGTCCGACGCCGGGAAGCTCCCCGAGGAGCTCACCGATGGCCTGCGCGCGCAGTACCTGGCCCGGCTACGCCGGCTGGAGAGCTCGACCGACGAGGCCGGTCTGGAGCAAGAGGTGTTGGAGACCGCACGAGCCGATCTGGCCCTCCGTCGCGAGCTGATCGCCTTCCAGCGGCGCACGCTGAGCGAGCTGCGCCAGCAGGGTCAGGTCGGGGTCACCACGCTGCGGACCATCGAACACGATCTGGACCTGGAGGAGGCCCGCCTGTCCTCGGCCTCCCGACTGGTGTCGTGAGTCGAAAATGCGCTCGCGAAATCTCGGCTCGCGACACACCGTTGGTGCGCCGAGCACGCTGCGCCGACGCCGAGCGCGCTTGACCCGGTCAGGCCGCCTCGCTGTCGGTGTGGCGGATCCAGGTGGCGTACATCTCGGCATAGCGCCCGCCGCGTCGGAGGAGCTGATCGTGGCTACCGATCTCGGCGATCCGGCCGTCCTGCACGACGACGATCCGGTCGGCCTTCATCGCGGTCGTGAGCCGGTGCGCGATCAGGACGGCGGTGCGCGCCTGCAGCAGGATGTCGAGGGCCGCCTCGATCTTCGTTTCCGAGAGCAGGTCGAGGTTCGAGGTCGCCTCGTCGAGCACGAGCACCCGGGGGTGGGCGAGGAACGCGCGGGCCAGTGCGATCAGCTGGCGCTCGCCGGAGGACAGTGATTGGCCGCGCTCGTGCACGACGGTGTCGAGCCCGCCCGGCATCCGCTGCACGACCTCGGCGAGCCCGACCGCGTTCACCGCCCCCCACACCTCCGCCTCGGAGGCGTCGGGGGAGGCGAACGCGATGTTGTAACGCAAGCTCCCGGCGAACAGGAAGGGCTCCTGGGGCACGACCCCGACCTGGCGGCGCAGCGAGTCGACGGTCACGTCTCTGAGGTCGTGTCCGTCGATCAGGATCCGGCCTTCGGTCGGGTCGTAGAAGCGGGTGATCAGCTTGGCCAGCGTGGATTTGCCCGCTCCGGTCTGCCCGACGAACGCGACCGTCTCACCGGCGCGGATGCGCAGGTCGACCTCGCAGATCACCGGGACCGCGGAGTCATAGCCGAAGCTCACGTGATCGAACCGGATCTCCCCTTGGATCGGCGGCAGCTCCGTTGCGGCGGCGCTCTGCGGGGTACTCGGCGGGGTCGCGAACAGCGTGCGCAGCTTCAGGATCGACGCCTGCCCCTGCTGAAAGGTGTTGTACTGCTGGACCAGCAGCTGGATCGGCGCGAAGAAGCGGTTCAGGTACAGGAAGAACGCGACCAGGGCGCCGATGCTGAGCTGGTGGCGCAAGACCATGTTGCCGCCGATCGCCAGCAGCGCGCCCTGCGCCAGATAGCCGAGCAGCTGGGTGCCGGGACCGTAGGCGGCGTTGATCTGCGCGGTGTAGTTGTTGGCCCGTCGATAGTCCCCGACGACGTTGCGGTGGTGCACGACGTTGCGGGGCTGACGGTTGCTGGCGGCGACGGTGCGGACGCCGTGAAGGCTCTCTGACAGGTCGGCGAGCACGTTCGCGATCCCGTCCCTGACCCGTTCGTAGCCGCGCTGCGACGCCGCCCGGAACCACAGCGACCCGCCGGTGAGCACCGGCACCACGAGCGCCAGCGTGATCAGCGTCAGCTTGACGTCCATCGTAAACAGCACGATCGTGATCACCAGCATCGTCAGCCCCTGTACGGCGAACTGCGCAAGGCCGTCCTGCAGCAGCGTCTGCAGGTTCTCGATGTCGCTGGTCATCCGGGTCATGATCACGCCCGCCTTCTCGCCGGTGTAGAAGTCGAGCCCGAGTCGCTGCAGATGAGTGAACACGCTGACCCGGAGGTCATGCATCACCCGGGCGGCGATCCGTCCCGTCACCCTGACCAGGGAGCGCTGGGCGAGTGCGGTGATCGCGATCGCAGCGAGGAAGATCCCGGCGACCAGCCCGATCACCGCCATGCTCTGGTGGGGAGGCGTCATCCCGTCGGTGATCCCGATGTTGATCAGCCACGGGCCGGCCTGGTTGGCGACGCTGACGATCGTGACCAGCCCGGCCGCCGCCGCGCCGAGGCGCCAGTGCCGGAAGATCAGCCCTCTGAGGGTCAGGTGGGCCAACGCGGCGTCGTGCGCTCGATAGCTGAACGCAGCGGTTGGCTGACCGTGATCCGGCTCCTCGGCGAGAAGCCGGTCGACGCCGGCCTGGAGCTCTGAGGGGATGCCGGCGAACGGAAGTCCGCCGCCCGGACTCGCCGCCGCCTTCGACCCACCGGCGGCGCCGAACGCCGCTCCGCCGGAGCTTCCGAAGCTCATCGCCGCGTCGCCTGCACCCGGGCCTGGCGCTCGGCCTCCTGCGCCTGGGCGAGAACCTCGACGTACAGTGGCGTCGTGGCGAGCAGCTCGGTGTGGGTGCCGTCGGCGACGATCCGCCCGCCGTCGAGCAATACGACCCGGTCGGCGAGGCCGATGGTCGACAGGCGATGGGCGACGATCAGCGTCGTGCGCCCCTCCATCAGGACGCGGAGCCCCTGGTGGATCTCCTGCTCGACCTGGACGTCGATCGCGCTGGTGGCGTCATCGAGGACCAGGATCGGCGGGTTCAGCAGCAGCGTGCGGGCGATCGCCACCCGTTGGCGCTGGCCGCCCGAGAGTGTGTAGCCGCGCTCGCCGACGACGCTGTCGTAGCCGTTCGGCAGCTCGAGGATGAACGGCTCGGCTCCCGCGGCTCGGGCGGCGGCCTCGATCTCGGCCAGCTCGGCGTCGGGGCGGCCGTAGGCGATGTTCTCGCGGATCGAGGCCGAGAACAGGAACGGCTCGTCGAGGACCAGGCCGACCTGGGCGCGAAGGCTCGCCAGCGAGAGCTCGCGCAGGTCGTGGCCGTCGACGGTGACCGAGCCACCGGTGACGTCGTAGAAGCGCGGTAGCAGGCGCGAGACCGTTGTCTTGCCGCTGGCGGTCCGCCCGACCATCGCCACGGTCTCGCCCGGGGCCAGGCGCAGCGAGAAGCTCGACAGCACCGGCGGGCCGTCGCCGTAGGCAAAGTCAACCGACTGAAAGCTCACGGCGCCCTCGCATTCGACGAGGTCGATCGCGTCCGGCCGCTCGAGCACCGTCGGGCGCTCGTCCAGGATCTCGTAGATCCGCTTCGCCGAAGCGGCGGCGCGCTGGCCCAGCATGATCAGCATCCCGAGCAGCTGGAATGGCGCCTGCAGCATCACGATGTAGGCGCTGAAGGCGAGGATCGCCCCCACCTGCAGCTGGTCATGGATCACCAGGTAGCCGCCGAACAGGAGGATCAGCGCCAGCGCGAGCTGGGGCAGGTTCTGCACCGCCGGGGTGAAGCGGGCGCGGATATCGGCATCCTTGATGTAGGCCCACTTGAGCCGGTCGGCGGCCCCCTGCAGCGTGCGCAGCTCGCGCGGCTCGGCCACGAACGACTTGACCACCCGCACGCCGTTGATGTTCTCGTCGACGATCGTCGCGACCTCGGCCAGGCGGGCCTGGATCAGCCACGAGACCGGGTACATCGACTTGCGCATCCGCACGCTGAGCACGAACACGAACGGCAGCGTCGACATCGCGACGAACGCCAGTGGCACGTTGATCGACAGCATGTAGCCGAACGCCACCACGGCCACCGCGCATTGGACGATGATCGCCGGACCAAAGGTGAGATACATCTGGACCGAGCGAATGTCCGAGTTCGCCCGTGAGATCAGCTGGCCTGACTGGACCCGGTCATAGAAGCTGAACGACATCCGCGTCAGGTGCTCGTAGATCACGTTGCGCAGGTCGAACTCGATCGCGTAGGCGGTGCGCATCAGGAACAGACGCGAGAGGTAGGCCGAGATCCCGATCGCCACCGCGAGCACGAGCACCAGCCGCACGTAGTGCGACAGTGGCACCGTCGCGTGCTGCAGCGAGTTCGTCACCGCGTGGTTGAGCAGCACCGGGATCTGCACCTGCAACAGCAGCGCGACGAACGACAGGATCAGCGCGACCAGCAGCGTTCGCTTATGCGCCAGGACGACCGGCAGCGCCCGGCGCAGCCACGACAGGCTCCGATCGGGGTCGATCCTCGCCCGCGGCGGCCGGTAGCGGGACGCAGGCACGGTCGGCATCAAGCGCGCCGCTGTGTGGGCGCGCGGGTAGCGATCGTCGGTCGCGGTCGCGCTCACCGAGTGACCGCGGTGCTCCGGGCGCTGGGGGCGCTGGGGGAGCCGGGGGAGCCGGGGGCGCCGCGAGCGCGAGCCAGGCGCGCGGTGCGGTAAGCGTCGAGCGCGTCCCGCCACGGGCGCAGTCCGGCGAACGCCGCCGCCGCGCCGCCGGACCGCAGCGCGGCGATCTCGCTGAGCCGCCGCTCGATCTCGGCCTCGGCGGTCTCGAGCAGCCGCCGCCCCCGATCGGTGAGCTCGTGGCCCACGCGGCGCCGATCGTCGCGGTCGTTGTGTCGCTCGACGAGTCCCCGGGCGACCAGTCCGTCGACCACGCCGGTGACACTCGGCCGGCTCACCGCAAGCTTCTCCGCCAGGGCCGACGCGGCCTCCTGACCTCCGTCGAGCAGAATCAGCACCCTGTACTGCGGGAGCGTCAGATCGACCGTCGCCAGGGCAAGCTCGACCTGGCGCGCCAACCGCGCGAGCACCCTGCCGGGGCGCTCAGGTGGTTCGTCAGGCATATAATTAGGATAGCAAACTAAATTCGGCGGTGAGCGTTGGCTCTTTCAGCACGCTCTGGGCGAGCGCTTCGGCGAGCCGACAGTGCCGGGAAGGTATCGTCGTGAGCCGGCGATCAGCGAGGAGATGACATGAGGGCAGTGCGATTCGACGCGTACGGCGGGATCGATGTGCTGGAGGTGCGCGAGGTCGAGGACCCCGGCGCCGGCCCGGGTCGGGTGCTGGTGGCGGTCAAGGCAGCGGGGATCAACCCGGGTGAGATCGCGATTCGCGAGGGATTTCTGCACGAGCGCTGGCCGGCGACGTTCCCCTCGGGCGAGGGCACCGATCTCGCCGGCGTGGTGGCGAGCCTGGGCGACGGCGTGAGCAAGTTTGCCGTCGGCGACGAGGTGCTCGGCTGGACCGAGGAACGCGCCAGCCATGCCGAGTTGGTCGCGGTTCCGGCCGATCAGCTGACCGCCAAGCCGCCGTCGGTCCCGTGGGAGGTCGCGGGGTCGCTGTTCGTCGTCGCGTTCGCGGCCTACGCCTCGGTTGACGCCGTCGCTCCGCAGGCCGGCGAGACGGTCGTGGTCTCGGCCGCGGCGGGCGGCGTAGGCTCGATCGCCGTGCAGCTCGCGCGCCGCACCGGAGCGAGCGTGATCGGTCTGGCCGGCGAGAGCAACCACGACTGGTTGCGCCGCCACGACATCGTGCCGGTGAGGTACGGCGACGGGCAGGGCGAGCGGATCCGCGAAGCGGCGCACGGCCCGATCGACGCGCTAATCGACACGTTCGGCGGCGGCTACGTGGACCTGGCGATCGAGCTTGGCGTGGCTCCGCAGCGGATCAACACGATCATCGACTACGACGCGGTGCAGCGACTCGGCGTCCACGCGCAGGGCACCCACGCGGTCGCGACCGCGCCACTGCTGGCGGAGATCGTGGGGCTGGTGGCCGACGGGAGCCTCGAGCTACCGATCGCGCGCACCTTCCCGCTGGATCAGGTTCGCGACGCCTTCCGCGAGTTGGCGGGGCGCCACAGTCACGGCAAGATCGTGCTGCTGCCCTGACCGGGCCTAGCGCCCTGACTGCGCAATTTCCCCCCCAGCCCTGATCGAGGTCATCATTAGCGGCGACCGGCTCGTAGGTGCCAGCCCAATTCGACCCCGATGCTGGCCAATCCGCCGGCGATCGACGCGATCGCCAGCGCGGAAACGCCGGCACCCAGGATGATCCCCAGGACGGCGGCGATCACGAACGCCACCGCGAACGCGACCATTCGGGCGCGCGGCGGAGCATCGTTGCCGAACAGGGCACTCCAGCCGGACCCCGAACGCCGATTTGGTTGTTGTGCCATCAGTGTTGGCCTCAATCCCGATTGTCGCAAGGCTGTCCGCCGTCGGCCAATTGGGAGGGCCGGCCGGTGTGGGGAGCGGCCGTGCAGCGCACCGCTGGAGCGCTGACGGGCGTCTATCCGCCCGGGTACCTCGAGCGCCTACGCAGCGATTGGCCGGAGTGATCGTTCTCGATGCCAGCGCGCTGATCGCGACGTTCGACGAGCAACTCGCCCGGGCGGCGTGCAAGCGCGGCCTGAGCACGCCGTGACCGACGCCTGTGCGCCGTATGATGTCCGGCCGAGCGCGACGCATGATCCCGCGGCGCTCGGCGCGGTGCTCAACCGTTGCGCCACATCATCGCAAAGCTCCCCTCTTTTCAGACGCCAACGGAGCTGCGCAATGCGCGGCCCAGGCTGGTGCTCGGCGTGGTGGCTGGTGAACCGGCCACCGCTCGGGCGCGATAGGGCGAGTTGACCAGCCATCGCGTGAGCTCGTCGGCCGGGTAGGCGCGGCCCACGTGAAAGCCCTGGGCGGCGTCACACTTATGCCGGGCGAGCATCCCGAGCACCTTTGCGTCCTCGACGCCTTCGGCGACGACGGTCAGGCCGAGGCTATGGGCGAGCTCGATCGTGGAACGGACGATCACCTCGTCGTCGCTGGCCGCGGTCAGGCCGGTGACGAATGATCGGTCGATCTTGATCTCGTCCACCGGCAGGCGCTGCAGGTGGACCAGGGATGAGCAGCCCGTGCCGTAGTCGTCGATCGACATCCTCGGTCCCATGTCGTGCAGGCGACTCAGGGTCTCCGCCGCGTCGGCGCCGATCAGGGCGCCCTCGGTCAGCTCCAGCGTCAGGTATCCGGGCGGGGTGCCCCAGAGGTCGGCCAGCTCGGCCACCGTCTCGACCAGATTGCTCCGGGCACGCAGGCTGTGGTCGGAGATGTTGACCGCCATCGTCAGGTCGAGACCCTGATCACGCCACGCCCGCTGCTGGTGCAGCGCCTCGCTCAGCACCCCTCGGGTCAGCGGCTCGATCAACTCGGTGCGCTCGACCTCGGACAGAAAGCGGTCGGGGGCCAGCAGACCCAGCACCGGGTGCTGCCAGCGGACCAATGCTTCAACGCCGGTGATCTCGCGGGTCTGCAGTTCGATCTTGGGCTGGTAGTGGAGGACGAGCTCGCCGCGCTCGACGCACCGACGCAGGTCAGCCAGCAAACCGAGCCGGCGGGCGGTTTCGGTCTCCTGCCGGGCGTCGAACACCGCGTGGCCGCAGCCGGAGCGCTTGGCCACGTACATCGCCGCATCAGCGCGGTGCAGGAGTTCGGCGGTGGTCGTGCCGTGCTCGGGGCACATCGCGATGCCGATGCTCGCCGACACGTGAACCACCGCATGGTTGACCACGAACGGCGGCTGGCAGGTCTGCTCAATCGTCCAGGCCACCGCCGCCGCCGACGCCAGGTTGGTCGCCTCCGCGGGCAGGACCCCAAACTCGTCCCCACCCAGCCGAGCGATCGTGTCGGTCTCCCGCAATCCCCGACCCGGCGCTCGGCGGCGATGATCATCGACAGAGGGCGTCCGATGATCTGCTCGTCGCGGTAGCCGAACAGCGCTCGCGCCGCCGGGTTGACCGATTCGATCAGCCCGCGGTCATCGGCGGTGACGATCCCGTCCGCGACGGTCTCGAGAACCAGCTCCGTGCTCGCCTGGCTGTCGCGCAGCGCCGCATTGAGCCTCTTGATCGAGTCCAGCGTGCGCTTCAACTCCTGCGCCTGGACGAACAGGTCGACGAACACCGAGACCTTCGCCCGCAGCACATCCGCCACGATCGGCGTGAACACGAAGTCGACCGCGCCGCCGGTATAGGCGGCGAGCGTGTCGGTGTCCTCGGACCCGAACGCGGTCATGTAGATGATCGGCGTCCGGCTGGAGTCCCGCCGCTGGCGCAGGAGGTGACCCGTCTCGTATCCATCCAGTGTCGGCATCCGCACGTCCATCAGGATCAGCGCGAACGTCTGGGTCAGCGCGGCCCGCAGCGCGGCGCGTCCCGAGTCGGCCAGCACGACGACCACATCCAGGGGGGCGAGCATCGCCCGGATCGCGACCCGCTGGCTCTCGCGATCGTTGACCACCAGCACGGCTGACGGCGGCGCCGCACCCAAACTCTCGCCGGGGCCGTCGAGCGAACCCTCGCCCGAACGCGCGACCAGAGCCTCGACCCGATGGTCGACCGAGTCCCCGTTGGCCATCAGCAGGGCACCGGGGATGCGCGAGCCACGGTCGCGGCGAGGAGACACTCGCCGAGCACCCGCAGCAGCTCGTCGCTCTCGACCGGCTTGGCGACATAGGCGCTGGCGCCGGCATCGATGCAGCGCTGGCGCTCCCCGGCTCCGGTCTTGGCGGTCAGGGCGACGATCGGGAACCGCGCTGACCGCTGCAGCCTGCGCATCGCCCGGATCGTGTCGTAGCCGTTGGTGACCGGCATCATGATGTCCACCAGCGCGATGTCGATGTCCGGGGTTCGTTGAACGATCGCGATTCCGTCCGCGCCGCTCTCGGCCGAGATGACCTCGAGCTCGCTGCGCTCCAGCAGCGCGGTGAGGGCGAAGATGTTGCGGAAATCGTCGTCGACGACCAGGACCTTGTGGTCCGCCAGCCCGGCGACGGCAAGATCCGCGCCTGCGGTGGCCGGCCCGAGGCCGGGCGCCTGGAGCGCCGCGGGCGCCAACTGCAGCGTGGCAGCTTCTGGGGTCTCGAGGATCGCCGTGCCCGCTTGATCGTCGAGTGCGCTTGGAAGGTAAACCGTGAACGTGCTGCCCGCGCCGAGCATGCTGGTGAGGCCGATCTCACCCCCGAGCAGCACCACCAGCTGGCGGCTGATCGACAGTCCGAGTCCGGTGCCGCCATATTGGCGGGCGGTTGTGCCGTCTGCCTGGGCGAAGTCCTCGAAGATCCGCGCCTGCAGCTTCGCCGCGATCCCAATGCCGGTGTCGCTGATGCTGAACGCCGCCACCGTGTCCGCCGCCGCGAGGGTGGGGTTGTCCGGGCTCCAGCCGCCGTCGGACCGGCTCACCCGCACGCTCACCTGGCCCTGGTCGGTGAACTTGAACGCGTTGGCGATCAGATTCTTCAGCACCTGGCGCAGGCGCCCCGGGTCCGTGGCGATGCTGAGCGGAGTGCCGGGCGCCAGGTCGACCGAGAAGCTCATGCCCTTCTGCTCGGCGACGTGGCGGAACTCGTGCTCGAGCGCGTGCTGCAGCTCGACCAGCGGTAGCTCGGTGATCTGGAGCGTGACCGTGCCGGACTCGACCTTCGCCAGGTCCATGACGTCGTTGAGCAGGCGCAACAGATCCGTGCCCGAGGCCTGGATCACGTTGGCATACTGCACCTGCGTGTCAGTCAGGTTGCGCTCGGGGTTGGCCTTCAGCTCTCCGGCGAGGATCAACAGGCTGTTGAGCGGCGTGCGCAGCTCGTGGGACATGTTGGAGAAGAACTCGGACTTGAACTTCAGCGACACGGCCAGGTGCTCGGCCTTCTCGTCGACCAGGCGCTTGGCGAGCTCGAGCTCGTCGAGCTTCTGGACCAGCTTGCTGTTCAGGACCCGGAGCAGCTCGCGATCGAACTGGTCGGCGACGATCGGCGCCACCCGGCCCTGGTCGGAGTCGAGGGCCGCGTTGACCACGCGGATGATGTCCTCGGGCTCGCACGGCTTGACCAGGGTGTGCAACACGCCGCAGCTCTCGGCGACCTTGCGCACCTCCCGCTCGTCGTAGGTGGCAGTGCAGAAGACCACCCGGGTGCTCTCGAGCGCTCCATCGGCGCGCAGCTCGCGGACGAACTCGTAGCCGTTCATATTGGGCATCGTCAGGTCGGCGATGATCAGGTCGGGTTGATGGGCCCGGGCCAGGGAGAGCGCGTCCTCGCCCGTGGACGCCTGCACGACGGCATGTCCGGCGTAGCCGAGGACGGTCGAGAGCAGGTCGCGTTCGGTCGCCCGATCGTCGAGCACGAGGATCGAGCTCACCGCTGCCCCCCCGCGAGCGGCGAGCAGGCCGAGCAATTCGCCGCCAAGCAGGGCGCGGCGGTTGGCCCGCGACCGACAAGTTGGCACGTTCCCATCCCACCGATATCGACACGCGACAGCGGGGAGGCGATACCTGGAACCAGTGAACTTGCTCGCCCAGGCCACCTGGTTCGAACGAGCGCCGCAGACCGCTGGTCCAAGCTGAACATGACCCGACGTCGTCAGCATCGACTACGATGTGCCGCGATGGGTCGCGGTGGCGGGGGATGAGCGAGCGTCTCGAAGCGGACCGGCTTCGACGATTGGTCGAGCTGGGTCCGGTGTTGGTTTCCGAGCTTGATCTCCCGAAGCTGTTGCAGCGCCTGCTCGAGACCGCGCGCCGTGTGACCGGCGCCCGATACGCCGCGCTCGCCGTGTTCGATTCAGAGCATCAGGAGCTCGAGCGGTTCATCACCCTCGGGCTCTCCTGCGATCAGCAGCTGGCGATCGGTGCGCCACCGCGCGGACGGGCGCTGCTGGGGCGGCTCGCCGCAGCCCGCCGACCGATCCGGATCGCAGACCTGAGCGCCGATCCGAGCTCGTCCGGCTTCCCGGCCGGGCACCCTCCGATGACCGCCTTTCTCGGCGCGCCGATCCTGATCCGCGGCGTCCCCTGTGGATCGATCTACATCACCGACAACCCCCGCGGCGAGTTCGACCACGGGGACGAGGAGTGGATCAAGATGCTCGCCGCGTGGGCGGCGATCGCGATCGAGCGCGAGCGCCTGCTGGCCGCCGCGGGCAGCCGCAATGAGGCCCTGGAGCGGGCAGTGCGCGGGCTCTCGGCCACGCAGGCGATCGCCGTGGCCGTCGGAGCCGAGACGGATCTCACGCGCGTCCTCGACCTGGTCGCGGAGCGCGGGCTCGCGATGATCGAGGCCAAGAGCATCTTAATCTTGCTCCGGGAAGGGGACGATCTGGTGCTCGTGGCGGGGGCCGGCAAGGGCCACCCAAAAATCGGCGCGCGAATCCCGATCTCCGCCTCGAGGGCGGGGGACGCGATGGTCATGCAGCGGCCGATGCGGATCAGCGACGTGAACCTGGAGTTGCGCGTCCTGCCTCAGATGCTGGGCATGCGGCCGGCCCGGGCGGCGCTGCTGGTGCCGCTGGTCTACCGGCGCTCGGCGCTCGGCGTGCTAGCGGCGTTTGACCGCGACCACCAGACCCATATGTTCCGCGAAGAGGACGAGCAGGTACTGGTCGCCTTCGCCGCCAGCGCGGCGACGGCCGTCGCGACGGCGCAGAGCGTCCAGGCCGACCGGCTTCGCCAGACGATCGATGCGGCCGAGGCGGAACGAAGGCACTGGGCCCGCGAGCTGCACGACGAGACGCTGCAGTCGCTGGGCGGGCTGAAGATGCTCGCGTCGAGCGCTCGGCGGGAGGCTGATCCCGACCGCGTGTCAGCGCTGCTCGATCAGCTCGTGTCGGGGCTCGAGCTGGAGATCGAGAACGTCCACGCGATCGTCGGCGAGCTTCGCCCCGCCGCTCTCGACGACCTCGGGCTGCGGCCCGCGATCGAGACGCTGGCCGAGCGCCACCGCGTCGTGTATGGCGTAAAGGTGGATTGCGAGCTGGAGCTTCCCGATCCGCTGCAGTCCGATCGGCGGCTGGCGCCCGAGCTCGAGACGACGCTCTATCGGCTGGTGCAGGAGGGTCTGTCAAACGTTGCGCAGCATGCTGGTGCCGGGCGCGTAGGGATTGGCGTCACGGCCACCGGCTCGCAGGTGAGGCTGGAGATCGCCGACGACGGTCGCGGCTTCGATGTCTCAGCGGTTGCCGCGGGATTCGGCTTGATCGGCATGCGGGAGCGCGTTGCGCTTGCCGGCGGCACGATCGAGTTGGTCTCGTGCCCCGGCGGCACGACGGTTCGGGCGACGCTGCCCGCGGGCAACACCGCCTCGCTGCTCGCCCAGGCCGAGACCAGCCCGCTGCTCGCCCACCCCGTTGGCTGGTCCGAATCAATCCTCGAGGCTCGATAGATCGAGCACCTTGTGCTCGAGCGCAAAGCGCACCAGATCGGCGCGGGACGTGAGGCGGAGCTTCTGGTGGATGTGCGTGCGATGGGACTCGACGGTGCGCACCGAGACGTAGAGCTTGGCGGCGATCTCGGGGTTGGTGTGGCCCAGCGCGGCCAGCCGCAGCACCTTTAGCTCGCGCTCGGTGAGGCCACCGGGTTGCGGATCGAACGCCTCGGCGGCGATCTGCGCTCCGAGCTGTGGGTTGAGGTACGGCTGTCCGGCGGCGGCCAGCCGCACCGCGAGCACGAGCTCCTTGTCGGAGGCGTCCTTGAGTACGTAGCCCATCGCGCCGGTGCCGAGTGCCTGACGCGCGAACGCCGGGTCGCGCTGCATCGTCAGCACGACGATTCTCGTCCCCGGGGCCTGCTCGCGCAGCTGCGGGATCAGCTTGAGCCCGGGCTCGCCTGGCAGGTTCAGATCGAGGATCAGCACGTCAGGATGATGTCCGCGCACGCAGCGAGTGGCGCCCTCGGCATCGCCGGTCTCGGCGACGACGCTGAACCCCGGTTCCGCTTCGAGCAGGTATCGCAGACCCGAGCGCATTACCGAATGATCGTCCGCAAGAACGATTCGCACCGTGCGTTCGGGACTTGTGATCCCCGTGCTCATGCCTGAACGCACGGTACCGCTCTGAGCCGGAGAGTGGATGCGGGTTTCCCGCAATCAACCGGGGGGTGATCCCGCTGTGTTTTGTGCGCTGGACGCCGATGATCTCGGCGCGCCGGCGAGCTAGCGTCGTTCGTATTCGGACGCTAGGACTGTGTCCGGAGACTCAGTTTCGGGAAGGACCGGCCCGTATGTTCCTGAGCTCGGCAGACGCTCCACTTTTGTGGTTGGTAGTGCCGATCGCCCTGATCGGCTGGAGGTGGGGCTTTCGCTGGGCGCTGGGCGCGGTGATTCTCGCCGTCGCGCTGGTGCTGGCACCGATCTGGCCTCGGCCACACATCAGCGTATTCGGTCATCTCAGCCGGGCGACGGCGTTCGTGACGGTCGCGATTCTCGCCGGCATGCTTCACCAGCGGCCCCGCCGCAGCGGCAAACCCGTACCGGGCGGTTCCGCCGGGACCCCCGCTTCCGAGCAGGCGCCCGGCACTCGGGCCGAGGACCTGCTCTCGCCGCGAGAGCTGCAGGTCCTGGCGATGGTCGCCGAGGGCGCGCCGAACTCTGAGATCGCGAAGCGGCTGGTGATCGCGGACACAACCGTCCAGTCCCACGTGCAGCACATCCTCCAGAAGCTGGGTGTCCGCAACCGCACGGAAGCCGCGGCCCGGTACCTGCGTCGCTGATCGCCGACGGCTTTCGGGTCACCGCAGGCGCGATCGGCGCTACACACCGCCCCGGTCCCTCAAACCAAGTAGGGCAGGACCGAAAGCTCGTGGCTTTGGGGGATGGTGGGTCGCACATCGGCGGTCGATGGGTTCCCCGTATGTGCGCGGAACCGTCGGTTGCCGGCGGGTCCACCAGTCGAAAAGCTTGCAGGACGATCGGCCGCCCGCCGATCGCGACCTCAGGCGCGGCGGCGGGCACTGACGTGTCCGCCGCTTCGTCTGAGGACCGCGATCGAGCTGCGCTCGCCGATGAGCTGCGCGGGCGACAGACCACCGTGCCGACCTGCGTGATCGAGCGCTGTCGGTAGGCGACCGCGAGCTGGGCGCGCGCGACGCGCGCGCAGGCGTGGCTCCGGGCCCTACCCGCTGATATCGGTCGCCGACACCGGCACCGGGATCTCGCCCTCGATGCGCGAGCGGATGTTCGAGCCGTTCTTCAGCACCAAGCCGGGCACCGGTAGAGGGATGGGACTTGCGACGGTGTGCGGGATGGGTCGAGCAGGCCGGCGGGTTGATCGAGCTCGAGCGCCGTGCAGCTCACGTGAGCACGTTCCGAGTGCTGTTGCCCCGAGCGAAGCCCGCGGGACCCGCGGAGGCCGGGGTGGCCGCGGCGGCCGGGGAGGCCGCGGCGGCCGGGGAGGCCAGGGAGGCCGGGAAGCCCACGGAGCCGCCGGTCGCCGATATCGCTGGTCGCGGACGAGCCGAGCGCGGGGACGTCGCGTGGTGCTGGCCTGTCCGCCGCGAGTTGCCCTTCGACGCGCGTGACGAAGATGCGATCGGCGCGCTTGACCGCACGCTGCAAGGGCTGCGCGAAGCTCGCCGAGCCGAAGACACGAGCTTTGACCGGCTACTCGGCGGACTCTCACACCCCGCCAACTCGCGCCCTCACTCTCTGCCGACTGGCGCCCTCACACTCTCTGCCGACTGGTACCCTCACACTCTCTGCCGACTGGCACCCCTCACTCACTCTCCGCCGACTGGCACCCTCACACCCCGCCGGTCTGCACGATCAGCGCCACCGCCTGTACGCGGGTCGTGGCCCCGAGCTTGGTCATCGCGTTGCGCACGTGGGTGCGGACGGTCTCGGGGACAGGAACAGGGCGATCGCCGACCCGGTCAGCCCCTCGGCCAGCAGGCAGAGGATCTCGTGCTCACGCGTGACCGGCTACTCGGCGGACTCTCACACCCCGCCAACTCGCGCCCTCACTCTCGCTACTCCCGGAAGTTCGCCCCACCGGAGGGCGCTACCGAGTCGACAGAGTGTGAGGGCGCCAGTCGGCAAAGCGCTAGCTTGCTGTCGGCGGTTACCGCGCGATTCTCGGATGCTTGCTCGGCACGCACCAAGTGTAGCTCCGCAGAGTGACACTCCGTGGGGAGATCACGCGCCTGTCCACG
>Ga0209839_10000851_pt1 | contig 15569 bp, 15 predicted proteins | sample OrgsoiDNA2013050_FD_185800 | JGI IMG/M metagenome (GOLD analysis project Ga0209839, IMG submission 185800) | Permafrost soil microbial communities from the Arctic, to analyse light accelerated degradation of dissolved organic matter (DOM) -... | ecosystem: Environmental > Terrestrial > Soil >... | reverse complement strand
TGATCCATCGGCGATGTCGGACGATGTGCAGCGCTCCTCAACAGCATCAATTCAGTTCACTCGGTTTGATGCGTGCTGTACACTACGGTGCCGGGTTGCATCAAATGTTCTACACTCCGAGAGGATTGTTATGTCGGTTGCGCCCATTTCGTCGATCATGCGCCTGTTGCTCGTCTCATTCGGAACCTTGTCGCTTCTCTTTACTACACCGCAAGCCCAGGCTCAGGACAAGGTCCTGCGCGTCGGAACGCTAAAACTCATCCACGGCATCACGCCCTACTTTTACGAGAAATTCGCCCCGCCCGGCTACACCGTCGAGGTCATACCGTTCGAGAGTCCGACGGATGGCAAGAACGCCGTGCTGACGGGCACTGTCGATACCTGCATTCACGGTATCGCTGCGTTTCTGCTCGGCGCCGCCGCGGGCGAACCGGTTGTGATCGTTGCCGCCGCGACCAATCGCGGGATGGGCATCGTTGCCGATGCCAAGTCCGACATCAAGACGATCAAGGACCTCAAGGGCAAGCGCGTTGCCATCTTCCCGGGCTCGACGCAGGAGGTCGTCATTCTCGAGCGTCTCAAAGCCGAGGGTATGTCGATCAGCGACATTCAGCCGATTCGGCTTTCGTTCAGCGACATGGCGGCGGCGCTCGCCCGCGGCGACATCGATGCGTATGTCGGAGCGGAGCCAGGCCCCGGGATCAGCCTCGCGAACGGGACCGGCAGGCTGATCGAATATCCATATTCAACGCCGATCGGTTCGCTCAACATGATCCTGTCCGCGAGCGAGAAAACGATCAAGCAAGACCCCGAGCGGATCAAGATGATCGTCAAGATGCATGAGCAAGCGACCGATTACGCGATGGCACATCCCGAAGAGATGATTCAGGTCGCCATGCAAAAACTCGGCCAGCAACGCAAGTCGATCGAGATTGCCGTGCCCAATGTCGAATTGACCTGGAAGATCGACGACGAGTTCATCAAGCGCGCCAAGGCCTACAGCGAACTCATGGTCGAGAAGAAGCAGGTTCGGCAGGCACCCGACATGGCCCGCGCGATTACCGAACAGTTCATGTAGCCGATGGCCGTGGACGACCGCGTCACCACCCTGCCCGAAGCCAGCGACCGCGGCGCGCCGGAAGCGGCCGCGGCGTCTCGCCGGCGCCAACGGCAGCGGCTGGAAACGTTGCGCGCCTTCGCGCTCGGCACCGGCTTTCCGATCCTGCTGGTGCTGATCTGGGATCGTGCCGTCGCGCTCACGGGTACGCGGCTGATTCCGAGCCCGTATCAGGTCGCCGTGATGATGTACGACTTCTCGTTCGGAGGCGTCTACGACGACGCGTTCAGCGGCACGATCCTGATCCATATCTGGAAATCGGTGCAGCGCGTCTACGGTGGTTTTTTCCTCGCCGCATTGATCGGCATTCCCCTGGGAATGTTGATCGGGCGCATCAAGATCCTGCGCCAATTGCTGGATCCGACGATCTCGCTGCTGCGCCCGATCCCGGTAACGGCATGGTTGCCGCTATCGATGATCTTTTTTGGCCTTGGACCGAATGCGGCGATCTTCCTGGTGTTTCTCGGCGCGTTTTATCCGATCCTGCTGAATACGACATTTGGCGTTCGCTCGGTCGATCCGCGGCTGTTCGAGGCTGCTTCCATGCTGGGCTGTTCCGGCACGGCAATGTTTCGCGAAATCATCCTTCCGGCTTCGCTGCCGGCCATCTTCAACGGACTGCGGATTGCGCATGGATTCGCCTGGATCCTCATCGTGGTCGGTGAGATGACGGGCGTTCCGACCGGCCTCGGCTCGGTCGTCATGGATGGCCGCACGCTTTCACGCACTGATCTCGTGATCACCGGCATGATCGTGATCGGCGCCTGCGGATTTGTCACCGACAGGATCATCGTCGCGATCAGCAATCGCCTCCTGAGCTGGAGTCCGCAGCACCTTGAGTGACGAGCCCTCCCCCATCATCCTGACCATCCGCGGCGTGACCAAGCGCTTTGCGGTTGATGACGACGAGGTCGAGGCGCTGGCGCCGGTCGACCTGACTATAGCGCAAGGAGAATTTGTCTGCCTGATCGGGGCCTCGGGCTGCGGAAAATCGACGCTGCTGCGCATTATTGCAGGCTTTGAGGAGCCGACCACCGGAGACGCCCTGGTTCACGGTAAAGCCATCAAAGGACCCGGCAGCGACCGCGGCATGGTGTTCCAGGATTATGCGCTGTTTCCGTGGATGACGGTGTGGGAAAACATCGGCTTTGGACCGCGGCAACGCAAATTGCCCCACAACGAGATCCAGAGGGTCACCGCTGAATTCGTGAAGCTGGTGGGACTGGAACGCTTTGCCGACCGCTATCCGAGCCAACTGTCGGGCGGGATGAAGCAACGCGTCGCGATCGCGCGGGTGCTTGCGAACGATGCCAATATCCTCCTGATGGACGAGCCGTTCGGCGCGCTTGACGCGCTGACCCGCGAGCAGCTCCAGCACGAACTCCTGCAGATCTGGTCGCGCACCGGCGTGACCACCATCTTTGTCACCCATTCGGTCGAGGAAGCGGTGCTGCTGGCCGACCGTGTGCTGGTGATGAGTGCCGGACCGGGACGGATCGAAAGCGATTTCCGTATCAATCTCGCCCGGCCGCGCGACGTGTCGTCGCCGGAATTCAATGCATTGCGCCGCGACATCGCGCGCCGGCTCACCAGCCATCTTGTACCGTCGCCGAAACGCCTTGCTGTTACGCCTTCGGCGGATCCCATATCATGACGCGGATCGGTGTCGGATCAAAACCGTTGCAGGGATTGTTGACCTGGGGGCAATTGGAGATGACGAACAGCACGTCCATGTCCGCCGTCACATCAACGTAATTCCCGGGAGCCGAGATGCCATCGACGACCGTAAAAGCTCCCGAAGGATCGATCGGCACATTCATGAAGAAATTCAGGTTTGCGACGATGTCGCGCTTGGTCAGTCCGTGCTTCGACAGCTCGAGAATGAAATTTTCGCGGCACGCGTGCTGGTATTTTGTCGCTTCCTCGAAGCGGACGGCGTTGCTTTCGCAGGAGCAGCAACCTGCCGAGGTGTCGTGTCGGCCGCATGAGTCCGCGCTGATGTGCGCCATCACCCGGCCCCTGTTCGAGACCAGCCGGGTTCCGAGTTCGATATAGGCCGATCCCTGAACCCGCAGCGTATCCTGCGCGCTATAACGTTCCGCAGTATCATCGGCGCAATAGAGCAGCGCATCGACGGCTTGCTGCCCTTCGCTGTCGACGATCCGCAAGGTCTGCCCCTGCTTCAACACGCGCGACCACGGCCGTTCCGCCGGAATGTCGTGAGCGTATACGGCATCGGAGCCGTCTGGAATCGATGACGAGGCTACGGGGCTGGTCATTTAAGCGCTCCTCAGGCGTAGAGCCGATCCGTGAACGCGAAGGCGCGGACGATTTCCGGTGACGTTGTCCTGCAGGGATCGTCCTGCGCGGGCGGCGGCGCGCGGTGCCTGATCAACGTGATCGGTTCAGCGGCGGCAGGCCGCGTTGGATCGAGCGGATGGGAGCAATTCGACAGCACCAGCGCGAGATTCATCTCGGCGCGTAGATCAACAAAATCCCCCGCCCGCTTCCGGTTCGAATTCCAGAGGAACCGGCCCTCCGTGTCGACCGAGACGGGAGCGAAAAACGTCACACAGGGCGGAATGTCCCGGAGGCTGAGCCCGATCTTGGCCGCGGCGGCAAGGAAATTCTCCTGCGTATTGCGCGAAGGTGTTCCGAACGCATCCAACGTTGAGGCCGGCGTCGAGCCTCCGACCAACAGATCGTGAGCGCCGCTGGTATCTTCGACCAGCGACAGCAATACACGTCCCATGTCCGACAGGATGACGCGGCCTTTCGAGATCGCCGTGCTCCACTGTACCTTGACAGTGTCGGCGCAATTGATGCGCTCGGAGGTATCCTCCTCGCGCCAGCCGATCAGCGAGACGCTGGAGCGGCCGGAATCGTCGACGATCCGCAGCGCCTCGCCACGCCGCAATCGAACCGTGGCGTACCACCCGGCGGGGACCTGTTCGCGGCTGATGATTGCGTCCGGCGCGATCGGTGCGCCGTCGAGCGCCGTCGCTTCGGGCAAGCCCTTTGGGGTCAGTTCCTGTCCCGCAGCACGAAGCTCGTCGTAGCGCCGCCGATTCGCATCGGCAATCTCCTGCCTGGTCCGTGCCATCGTCATCCGCCCGCCCCGGCCCTGAAACGCTCTTCGGTGATCGTAAAATGCGCCTCGACGGGCTTTCCGGCCGTGCCGTTGATCGGCAGGATGTCCTGCGGGCAGGCGGAAAACGCGATCACCAGATCCATCTCGGCCCGCAGCCGAACATAGCCGCCGGGTATCGGGCGCGGCGGAGCCGCGAAGCCGAGCTGACCTTCCGCCGACCAAGGAATATTCATGAACAGGTTGAGCGGGCTCGGCGTTTCCGGAGGCTTGAGGCCAAGTTCAGCCATCCCGGCAAAGAGATTATCCGTACAATTGTCGTGATAGTCGTGCACGCCGAGAAAGGCGTAGCGGTAACGGTCGCAGGCCGCGATCAGCGTGTCGTGAATTCCGCCAGATGTGTCTTCGGTCAATGTCAGGATCGGCCGGCGCTTGTTGGTCCGCAGGACGTCGCCAGGCCTCGGAACCAGATGCAGGCTGTGCGCGCGGGTATGCTCGTTCGACATGAACTCGCCGAGATCGGCGCGGTTGAACGCCCAGGTGTCGACCACCTGTTCGCCATGGGTATTGATGACGGTGACAATCTGCCCGGCCGATACAAAGATGGCCTTGCCACGCCTCGCTGGAATTTCGATTGGCTGGTCCGTCATGCCGGCGCCTCACGATCTGACAGCGATCATGTCGATCTCGACAATCCCGCCGCGGGCGAGGCCCGTCACCCCCACCGTGGTTCGGGCCGGACGCTTGTCGGCGGCGAAATAGGTCGCGTAGATTTCGTTCATCCTGGCGTAATCGCCGTTGAAGTCGGTCAGGAAGATGCGCACGCAAACCACGTTGGCCAACGTCAAGCCGCAGCCTTTAAGCACGCGGCTCAGATTGTCCATCACCTTGTGTGTCTGCGCCTCGATGCCGGGCGGAACGGGGAGAGAATCGTCGTCCGGATCGGTCGCGAGCTGGCCGGTCACGAAGACGAACGCTCCGGCCTCGACGGCATGGCTGTAGGGTGCGACCGGCTTCGGCGCGTCGGGCAACAGATGGAAGATCGGATGCATGGTGGATGTCCTCCGGGCTCAAGTTGTTCTCAGCGCCTGCCGTTCGCGATGTCACCAGCGTAGCGCTGGAGAAACTGGCGCGCGCGTTCGGTCTCGGGATTGGAGAAAAACCGGTCCGGCGATCCGGTCTCGACCGCCCGGCCGCGATCGAGAAACAGCACCCGCGTCGCCGCCTCGCGCGCGAATCCCATTTCGTGGGTGACGATCACCATCGTCATGCCCTCGCGGGCGAGATCGCGCATCACCACCAGCACTTCGCCGACCAGTTCCGGATCGAGCGCGCTGGTGGGTTCGTCGAACAGCAAGAGATCCGGACGCATCGCGAGCGCCCGCGCGATGCCGACGCGCTGTTTCTGCCCGCCCGACAGTTTTGCCGGAAACGCGTCGCGCTTCTCGCTGAGCCCGACCTTTGCGAGCAAGGCCAGCGCCTCGTCGCGAACCTCGGCCTTCGGCCGCTTCTGGACCTGAACCGGCGCTTCCATCAGATTTTGCAGCACCGTGAGGTGGGGCCACAGCGCAAAATGCTGAAACACCATGCCGATGCGGGTTCTGATCTGCGACAAATCGCGATCGCTCATGATGATGCCGGCGCCATTGATGCCGATCCGCTCTCCGTTCAAGTAGATTTGCCCGGCGTCCGGGCGTTCAAGCCAGTTGATGCAGCGCAACAATGTCGATTTGCCCGAGCCGGACGGTCCAAGCACGCAGATCGTCTCGCCCTTGTCGACCTGGAAGCTGACGTCGGAGAGAACCTCGACACCGCCAAACCGCTTCGACACCCCGGCGACATCGAGAACCTTTTTGATTTCTGCCATCGCTCGTCCCTATCGACGGGCTTCGGCAACGCGGCCGATCGAGCTGACCCCGGCCTCGATCACGAGACAGAGTCCCCAATACAGAAACACCGCGGTAATGAAGGCCGCGAACGGAACGTAATGCCGCGACTGGATCGAGCTCGCGGCGTGCGTCAGTTCCGGCAGCGCGATGATGGTCAGGAAGGCGCTGTCCTTGATGATCTGGATCATCTGATTGCCGATCACCGGCCCCGCCGATAACAGCAGCGGCGGAAGGATGATGCGGCGAAACAGCTTGATCTCCGAAAAGCCGAACGCGATGCCCGCCTCGATCGGTTCGCGCGGCTGTACCACCCAGGCGCCGCGCAGAATCTCCGCCATATAGGCGGCATTGTAGATCGTCAGGGCGGCCAGCCCCGAGGTCCAGTTGTCCAGCCTGACGCCAAACGACGGAAAGCCGTAATACACAATGTAGGCAAACAGCAGAAACGGGACACATCGCATGCCGTCGACGAACACGCGGGCCGCCCTGGAAACGGCGCGCTGTTTCGACATCAGCGCGGGGGTGAGGACGAATCCCAACAAAAGTGCAGCGATAGCGGCGAGCGTGGACAATATCGCCGTATTGGCCAGCCCACTCAGAAGCAATGCGCGTTCGTTCCAGACAATGCCGAAATCGTGGATCATGCGGCGGCCTCGGCTGCGACCTGGCGCCGTTCGATCCAGCGCTGCAGCGACACCAGCGCAAAGACGATCGGCACGTACAGCGCTACCGCCACCAGAAACGGCGGCAGCGGCTCATAGGTCTCGGCGCCAATCCGCACGGCGGCGCGCGTGATGTCGACGACCCCGACTACCGCAAGCACCGGCGTGACCTTGATCAGCAGTGACATCTCATTGACGAGACCGGGAAGGCTGACGCGCACGATCTGCGGCAAGACGATCCTGCGAAACCGTTGCCCGGCGCGCATGCCGACCGACTGCGCCGCCTCGTACTGATCCTTTGGAAAATTCATCAGTGCGGACCGCCATACCTCGCAGTTGAAGGCCGAAGTGTTCATGACCAGCGCGACGATCGCGGCCGAGATCGGATTGATCGGCACGCCGATATTGGGAAGGGCGAAAAACAGCAGCAACAGCAGCGTGACCAACGGGGTGGCGCGCAACATGCTCACATAAAGCGTCACGATCCCTGCTGCGATCGGAACATTCGCCCACCGGATCAAGGCAAGACCAAGTCCGATCGGCAGCCCGATCAGGATGCCGACAAGCGACAGCGTCACCGTCACGATGGCGCCCTGAAAGATGGCCGCGATGTCGCTCCCGCTCATGACGGATCATTGCTGCCAATGGCCGTCAGAATTCCGGCTCGAACGCAACCGGCAGATCCGGGAATGCCTCGCCGAACCATTTCTTCTGCAACTCGGCAAACCTGCCGCTTTCCTTCTCCTTGGCGATGAAGCCGTTCAAGAAGTCCAGCAATTCCTTGCTGTCCTTTGCAACCGCCCAGGCCGGGAAGGATTTTCCCGAAACCGCCTGGCCAACTTCAAACACCGGCTTTTCGGCCACCAGTGTTTTCAGGTTGATGATGGTGTTGACCACGTAATCGACCCGGCCGAGGGCCAGATCCTGATAGGCCTCGGGATAGGACGTGTACTCGACGACCTTGCCGAGCTTTCCGCCATCCTTTTCCAGCATCGCGCCGAGCTCGGGAAGACGGGCCAGCAGCGCGCTGCCGGCCTGAACGCCGACGGTCTTGCCGCTCAGATCCTTGATCGAGGAAATCGACTTGTCATCCTTGCGTTTGACGTAGTAGTGCGTCGCGTCCGCGATCGGGCTGGTAAACGCCAGCGACTGCTTGCGTTCCTTGGTGATGATCGCCGCCGTGATGGCGACGTCATACTTGCCGGTGCTGACGCCGGCCAGGATGCCGGTCCAGGGCAGGATTTCCTGTTTGATCTCGAAGGGCGCATATTTGCGCAGATCTTCGATCAGCTCGTTGTCGAAGCCGGTCGGCTTGCCATCCTTGACGAATTCGAACGGACGGAAATCATCCTCCGTCGCCACGATCAGGCCGCGCTTCTTGATCTCATCGAGGCCGGCGGCCCGCGCATTCCCGATCAGCATCGGCATCGCGAACTGCGCCGCCAGCAAGGCGAGCATCAGGCGTCGTGACAGAAACTTGGAGCAAGTGGGCGGATACATGGTCATGATGAATCTTCCTCCGTTGATGTGGTAGCCAGTCAGTCGTGGTCGGCAAAAACAGGTGGCGGGGTCACCGCTTTCCGCGATCCTTTCAATCCAAACTGAATCCGTGTGAACGCAGATAAGGCGGAAACGCCGCGCCTTCTGCCTTGGCGGCCTGCCGAGCCTTGTCTTCGGACCAGCCGTAGAACGCCGCCTCGCCAAACTCGGCGTTGGACCGCTGCTGCTCCTTGGGGATCGCGTGCAAGGCGTCGCGCCTGTGGTCGTAGTCGTCGATCGCGTGCGGAAGCGAGCTGTCATCATAGCGATCGCGGTGGGTCGTCACGCGCCGCGGCAGCCGCAGACTGACGTAACCGTCGGCCTGCGGATAGCCAAGGCAAAGTCCGGCGACCGGAAAAACCAGATCGGGCAATTCCAGGATGGTCGCGACCTTGTCGATCTCGTTGCGAATGACGCTGATCGGACAGACGCCGAGGCCTGCGGACTCCGCGCACAGGATCATGGTCTGCATCGCCAGCGCGGCATCGACGCTCGCGTTGAAGAACCCTTCCAGCGTGCCGTTCCGGACCGGCTTCCCGCGCAATTCGCCGATACGCTGCAGCCGCCTTGCGTCTCCCAGAAAAACGAAGAATACCGGCGAGAGCCCGATCCACGGCATGGCCGGGAATAGCTTTCCGATCGCGGAGCGCTGCGCCGGATCGCTGACCCGCAAGATCGATGCCTGCTGGAAATCCGACTTGGCCGAACTGCTCAAGGCCGCGGCGACCAGCAGATCGAGCAGGCCGTCACTTGGAACAACGTCGCTGTACCGGCGCACCGTCTTTCGCGAGAGGACCCGGCGGATAAGATCGTTCTCGGCGGCACCCTCGCCTGACGGACCGCCATCGCCAAAGCGCCGCTCGATCACGTCTGCATAAGCGGACATCCGTACGATCCCCGACCAAAGTCACAAGGCGGGCGCGTCATGACCCCTTGCCACCAAACTCAATTGACTAGTTCTGGAGCAAATGACGTGCCACGCCGGCTGCCCGCTCGCGACGCGCTTATCGTTTCCACTGCGCGGCGGGGCAATCGGGTCGATCCGGCCAAGTGTCTCGGGATTCCGGAGAAAATCGCCTCCTCTCCCAACCGAAGCTATTGGGTGAAATGCGAAGTATACTTCGCAATGGCCGGCTGTTCGCGACCGCTTGTTTGCATCTGCCTTTTCGGAGGCACGATGCCCAGATTGTAATCGCTCGGCCGGCCCCTGCGTCTGGGCAGGCTCAATCGAGTGCGGCCGGGCCATGTTTCCGATCGGAGCTTGCCGCCACGATCCGCTGCATCATGGAGATGAGCCGCTTTTGGTCAGCCTTGCCGAGGTCAGCCACCGTCTCACGGTGTGCGGCGCGAGCCGACGCTTCCATTTTGCGGAGCAATATTGCTCCGGCCTTTGTCAGCCGGCAAATTTGCGCCCGGCGGTCCCGGTGGTGGATCGAGCGCTCGATAAAGTTACGGGATTGCAACCGCTTAAGTGCGCCTGTGGTCGTTGTGCGATCGAGCGCGACATCATCAGCCAACGTCGTCTGGTCGGCGGTTCCGCGCTGCGCCAGGGCGGAGAGAAGGCTATACTGCAGCGGCGTAATCTCAAAAGCAGCGCAGCTCTTGTGGAACAGCGCGACGTGGATTTGGTGCAGCCGCCGGATCAGAAATCCCGGCCTCTGGTCCAGCGGCCAGGAATTGCCGGTCTTTCGCGCTGGCTTCCTGGCCATCTTCAATCACTCTGTCCTTGCCCATGCTGCATGAATTTGATGCAATCTATGGCACGAATGTTGCTGCATGAAAATACGATATGAGAATACGATGAAAATACGAAGCATGCTTCGTAATTAGCTGGCAGCTCGAGCGGCACGCCGGCGATCGGGAAAGGAGATCGGCCATGTCTGTGAGCACCACATTTGATCTGCTTCTGCGCGGAGGCCGCGTCATCGATCCGGCTTCGGGCGTCGATGGCATCAAGGATGTCGCTATTCGCAACGGCAAGGTCGCCGCCGTTCAATCCGACATTTTGCCGACCAGCGCCAGGGAGATCATGGATGTCACGGACAAAATCGTTCTGCCCGGCCTGATCGATACCCATGCGCATGTCTATCAATATGTGACCGGCCGTTTCGGCGTCAGCGCCGACATGGTCGGCGTCCAATCCGGGGTTACGACCCTGGTCGATCAGGGCGGCCCGTCCTGCATGACGTTGCCGGGTTTTCGGCACTTCATTGCCGGGAAGGCGCTGTCGCGAACTTACGCCTTTCTCTCGGCCTATCTGGTTGGAGGCCTGGAAGGACACTATTATCCCAATCTCTACAGTCCCGACTGCGTCGATATCGATGCCACCGTGAAGGCGGCGAACGCCAATCGCGATCTCGTTCGCGGCATCAAGGCTCATGCCGAGATCGGCGGCTTTGCGCGCTGGGGCATTCGCGTCATCGAGATGGCCGCCGAGATCGGGCGCCGCGCCGACCTTCCGGTCTACGTTCATTTCGGACAATTGTGGGGTCTGCCGGAGAGCGGAACCAATGGCGAAGACGTCGATACCATTCTGGCGCGGGTGATTCCGGTGCTTCGCGCCGGCGATGTTCTGGCCCATCCGTTCACGCGGCATCCCGGCGGCTTCGTCAATCGCGAAGGCGAAGTGCATCCGGTCATCCAGGCGGCGCTCGACCGGGGCTTGCGGGTCGATGTCGGCCACGGCAGCCACTTCTCGTACCGTCTGGCGCGCAAGGCCATTGCCGCCGGCATCATTCCGACCACGTTGGGCGCGGATATCCACGGCTACAATACCCATGTGCCGGCACCGGCCGGGACGCCGGACGAACATGCCGATGACGAAAACCACCCCTTCGCAAGTCAAGCTAAATTCAGCCTGGTGCAGGCGATGAGTTCGATGATGGCGCTGGGCCTCACGCTGGAGCAGGTGGTGCCGATGGTGACGTCGCATCCGGCCGAAATGCTGGGCCTGTCGGATACGATCGGCGCGTTGCGCCCCGGCATGGAGGCCGACGTCACCGTGCTGACGGAAAAGCCCGGCCGTTATATTCTGAGCGACAACGAGAAGACGGAGGTCGTCGCCGACAGCCTGTTGCAGCCGGTGTTCTGTTTGCGCGCAGGCGTGCGCCATGATGCGGTCGCTCCGATCCTGCCACGGGCGGTAGCCGCATAGCAGCGCGCGACCGATAGAGTTGGAGACGGCCATCCATGTCGCATGTTGAAAGCGATTCCGCTTCGGACGCGATGGCCGATACCGGACAAGGCGTCGGAGCCCGGCTGCTTCGCAAGGAAGACGATCGCTTCATGCGCGGGCGCGGCCAGTACGTGGCCGATATCCGTCTCGCCGGCCTGCAGGACGTCGCCTTTGTTCGCAGCCCGCTGGCACATGCACGGATAAAGGCCATCCACGTGCCGGAACGTTATCGCGATGTCGTGTTTACGGCTGCGGATCTGACCGGGGTCAAACCAATCCGCGCTATTTCGGGGTTGCCCGGGTTCAAGATATCGGAGCAGCCGGTGCTCGCCACCGGCAAAGTGCGTCACGTCGGCGAGCTCGTCGCGATGTGCCTGGCGCCGACGCGGGCGGAAGCCGAGGATATCGCGGCTGCGGTGACGTTGGACCTTGAGGAGCTTCCGGCCGTCCATGATATGCGCAAGGCGCGTGAGGGCGACACCGCGCTTGTCCATGAGCATTGGGGCGACAACGTCTTTCTCGAAAGCGCCTTCGAGGTCGATATCGCACCGGCCTTCGATGCCCCCATCAAGGTGACGCGCGAAATATCGACGGCGCGGCAATGCATGTCCCCGCTCGAGGGGCGCGGCGTGGTGGCGACCTTCGATCATCGCCTCGACCAGCTCACGCTCTACACCGGCGCCCAGATGCCGCACATCGTTCGCAACGGCCTGTCCGATTGCCTCGGGATCGAACAAGGCCAGATCCGGATTGTCTCACCCGACATCGGCGGCGGATTCGGTCACAAGGGAATCCTGCTGCCCGAAGAGGTCTGCCTTGCCTGGCTGACGATGCGCAAGGGCCGCGCCGTCCGGTGGATCGAGGATCGGCGCGAGCATCTGACGGCGAGCGCCAATTGCCGCGAGCACTTCTACAAGATCACCGTCTATGCCGATCGCGACGGCCGCCTGCGCGGGATCGATTGCGAGGCGACCGTGGATTCCGGTGCTTACTCTTCGTATCCTTTCTCAGCCTGCCTCGAGGCCGCGCAGGTGGCGAGCATTCTGCCGGGCCCTTACCGGATGCCAGCCTACCGCTGCCGGACTTTTTCGGTCGCGACCAATAAATGTCCGATCCTGCCCTATCGCGGCGTGGCCCGCACCGGCGTCTGCTTCGCGCTGGAAATCATGCTGGATGCGGTGGCGGTCGCTGCCGGCATTGAACCCGGCGAGGTCCGGCTGCGCAATCTGGTTGGCCCGGACGAAATGCCGTTCGACAACATCACCAAAAAACATTTCGACAGCGGCGATTATCCGCAAGCGATGCGGCGCGCGCTGGCGGCCATCGACATCGCGGCGGTGCGGGCGCGTCAGCGCGCCAAGGAACCGGACGGGCGGCTGGTCGGCGTCGGCCTCTCGATCTATTGCGAGCAGGCCGCGCATGGCACGTCGGTGTATGCCGGCTGGGGCATTCCAATGGTGCCTGGACACGAGCAGGCCAATGCGCGGATGACACCGGATGGCGGGCTCGAAATCCGGGTCGGCGTGCATTCGCACGGCCAGGGTCTTGAGACGACATTGGCCCAGGTCGCGCACGAAATTCTAGGGCTCGATACCAAAAAAGTGCGGGTCGTGCATGGCGATACCGCCATCACGCCCTATTCGACCGGCACCTGGGGCTCGCGTTCGATGGTGATGGCCGGCGGCGCGGTTGCAACCGCCTGTATTGAAATCGGCGAGCGCGCCAAGCTCATCGGCGCCAAGCTTCTTCAATTGGATCCGGCGCTGGTTAGTTTGCGCGACGGTCGGGTGTGCGGACCCAACAGCAGCATCGGCCTCGCGGAAATCGCCCACACCTGGTACCGGCGTCCGCAGGATCTGCCACCCGACGTCGATCCGGGCGGCCTGGAGTCGACCAGCGGCTACAAGCCGCGGCGTGACAGCGGCACCTTCAGTTACGCCGCCCACGCCGTGACCGTCGCGGTCGATCCGGATCTCGGCGAAGTCGAGATCCTCGACTATGTCATCGTCGAGGACGGTGGCGTGCTGGTTAATCCGATGATCGTCGACGGCCAGATTTATGGCGGTCTCGCGCAAGGCATCGGCACCGCACTCTACGAGGAGATGCCGTTCGACAGCGCCGGACAACCGCTGGCGACGACGCTGGCCGACTACCTGCTTCCGGGTCCGACCGAGGTCCCCGAGCCCCGGCTCGATCACATGGAAACGCCATCGCCCTACACGATGTTCGGCGTCAAGGGCATCGGTGAAGGCGGCGCCATCGCGCCGCCGGCGGCGATCGCCAACGCCGTCAACGACGCGCTGCGGCCGCTTGGGGTTGAACTCCTGCATTCGCCGATTTCGCCGCACCGGGTCGTCGAGGCGATCCTGGCGGCGCGTGCAGCGGAAAGATCGGCCGCATGAAAGCGGCAGCGTTCGCCTATGAGCGCCCTGCCGATCTGAATGCCGCGTTGGCCTTGCTGGCCGACGCGGACGGCGTGACCAAGATCATCGCCGGAGGCCAGTCGCTCGGCCCGATGCTCAACCTGCGGCTGGTCGAGCCGGATCTGATCGTCGATATATCCGGACTTTCCGAACTGAAGCAGGCGGAACGCCACAGCGATGAACTCGTCATCGGGGCCTGCATCACCCATGGCGACATCGAGGATGGGCGAATACCCGATGTAACGCGCGGCGCCATGCAGCGGGTTGCCGGCGCCATCGCCTACCGGGCGGTTCGCAACCGCGGCACGATCGGCGGCTCGCTCAGCCACGCCGATCCCGCCGCGGACTGGATTTCAGCGCTGGCCGCGCTGGGTGCCAAGGTCACGCTGCGCAGTCTTGCGGGGGCCCGTGATCTCGCCATCGCGGATTTTGTCACCGGCGCGCTGGAATCGGCGCTGCGGCCTGGCGAGATCGTCGAGGCCGTCCGCGTGCCGGCGATGACGCCATCGGCAAAGTGGGGCTACGTCAAGGCTTGTCGCAAGACCGGAGAGTTCGCCCATGCGATTGCCGCGGTGCTGATCGACCCGGAGTCGGCCCGCGCACGCGCGGTCATTGGGGCCGTGGAGGCACCTCCGCTCGTTGTCGCCGACGCCGCGGCGCTTTTTGGTGGACGGATTACAGCCGACTTCAAACGGCAATTCGATGCGCGAGTAGCCGACGCGATCCTGATCAAAGCCGGCATGGCGAATGCAACCGACCGCCACATCCATGTCGCGGTACTGCGCCGTGCGATCTTTGAGGCCGCCACGTGACCATGATCGCGTTGACCGTGAACGCGCGCGCGATCAAGGCCTCCGTGGAGCCGCGCACCCATCTCGCTGATTTCTTGCGCGACGATCTTGACCTGACCGGCACCCATCTCGGCTGCGAGCACGGCGTGTGCGGAGCCTGCACCCTGCTGCTCGACGACATGCCGGCGCGTTCCTGCATCACTTACGCCGTCGCCTGCGACGGCGCGCGCGTCACCACGATCGAAGGATTGGATGATGATGAAATCACCATCGAGCTTCGCGCCGCCTTTACCCGCGAGCATGCGCTGCAATGCGGATATTGTACGCCGGGGATGCTGATCGCGGCGCGCGACCTCGTGCTTCGCCTCGCCGCGGCGGACGAGCGCCAGATACGGGTTGGGCTGAGCGGCAATCTCTGCCGCTGCACCGGATATGTCGGTATCGTGCGGGCGGTCCGCGCCGTGATCGACCAGCGGCGCCGGCGAGGGATTTTGGCCGTGCCCGGCGGAGGGCGCACGGCGCTCGGCCCGGCGGGATCGGGCAACGGCGCAACGACTTCCGCTTCAGACGTTGCAGAAGTGCCAGCGGCAAGAGCCGAACTGCGCTCCGGAAATGGCGCAATCGCTATCCCGGACTTCACGCCCGCGAAGGTTTTTAAGGATCATTTCACGGTCGCTTATCCGCCCGGGGCGGTCTTCGACATGTTCGGCGATGTCAAACAGGTTGCCGCCTGCCTTCCCGGCGCGTCGCTCACCGCCGTGCCGACGCCGGAACGGGTGGAAGGCCTGATCCGCGTCAAGCTCGGCCCGATCGCCGCGAATTTTCACGGTGCCGCACGCATCGAGCGCAACAGCGGAAATTTGTCGGGTCGGATCGTCGGAGCGG
>Ga0209839_10000849_pt1 | contig 15580 bp, 13 predicted proteins | sample OrgsoiDNA2013050_FD_185800 | JGI IMG/M metagenome (GOLD analysis project Ga0209839, IMG submission 185800) | Permafrost soil microbial communities from the Arctic, to analyse light accelerated degradation of dissolved organic matter (DOM) -... | ecosystem: Environmental > Terrestrial > Soil >... | reverse complement strand
CGAGCCTGGCAGCGTATGCAGCCTTTTCGGTCGATGATTGATGACCAATTCCGGTGAATACGGACATTCTTAAATTACCGGTTCGGATTGCACTGGCTATCGAGGGTGTAATGCGAACCGCTAAGAACCTCCATCCGATTTGTCCGCTTCAGGATGGGGCTCGACTCAGAACTGGCTGTAAGCCCGGTCTCCCGTCGCGATCTTGAAACGGCCGTGGGCCGCCCAGGGCCTTGCGGCGTTCTCCGCGCCGCATGACCCGTGACCGTTTATAACGGGCTACCGGCCTAGAAGCGGTCGATAAGGACCACCGCCTGGATTCCCTTCCGAGCACACCTCTCGTCGCCGATGGCAGGAAAGGTGGGAGACCTGACATTGCCGCCATCGGCCGCAGCGCGCAGGATGGCAGCATGGCGGCTCGCGGCGTGCTCATCCTGCTCTACGAGGGCGTGCAGAGCCTGGACGTCACCGGGCCGCTAGAGGTCTTCGCCGGCGCCTCGCGCTACCAGGAGGCACGCGGCGCGGAACCCGCCTACCGGGTCACCACCGCGAGCCGGGACGGCGCCCCGGTCACGACATCCAGCGGGCTGACGCTGGTGCCCGGCGGCGGGCTGGCGGAGCTGCGGGCGGGGGAAACGGACACGCTGGTGGTTCCCGGCGGCAGCGCGGCACCCGACCCGGAGCTGGCGTCCTGGCTGCGCCGCAACGCCCGGGCAGCCCGCCGGATCACCTCCGTCTGCACGGGCGCGTTCCTGCTGGCGGAGGCGGGCCTGCTGACCGGGCGGCGGGTCACCACGCACTGGGCCTACAGCGATGCCCTGGCCCGGCAGTTTCCCGACGTGCACGTGGATCCCGAGCCGATCCACGTCCGGGACGGCAACATCGCTACCTCAGCCGGGGTGACCGCGGGCATCGACCTGGCCCTGGCGCTCGTCGAGGAGGACATCGGCCGGGCGGCTGCCCTGGCCGTCGCCCGGCACCTGGTCGTCTTCCTGCACAGGCCCGGTGGCCAGGCTCAGTTCAGCGCGCAGCTGCGGGCCCAGGCGGCGCGGCGCGAGCCGCTGCGCGAGGTCCAGCAGTGGATCAGCGAGCATCCGGCGGCCGACCTGTCGGTGCACAGGCTCGCCGACCGGGCCGGCCTGTCACCCCGCCAGTTCGCGCGGGCCTTCGCCGCCGAAACGGGCGTGCCGCCGGGCCGGCACGTCGCGGCGATCCGGCTCGAGGCGGCGCGGCGGATGCTGGAGGACTGCTCCGCCGGCATCGAGCAGGTCGCCCGGGCCTGCGGCTATGGCAACTGCGAGGCGATGCGCCGCGCGTTCATCCGGGCCCTGGGCGTCCCGCCCGCGACCTACCGGAACAGATTCTGAGCACCGGCCGTAAGGAGTCGTTCGTTATGAATATCGCCATCTTGCTGTACGACAGGTTCACCGCGCTCGACGCGATCGGGCCGTATGAGGTCCTCAGCCGCCTGCCCGGTGCTCAGGTCACCTTCGCGGCCGCGGCCCGCGGCCCGGTGACCTGCGACACCGGGATGCTCAGCCTGATCGCCGCGGCGGCCATCGCCGAGGTGCGGCACCCCGACATCGTGCTCGTGCCCGGTGGCCCCGGCCAGGAAGAGCAGCTGGCGGACGGTCCCGTGCACGAGTGGCTGCGCGCCGCCGACGTGACCAGCAGCTGGACGACGTCGGTGTGCACGGGCTCGCTCATCCTCGCCGCCGCCGGGCTGCTGGAGGGACGCCAGGCCACCTCGCACTGGCTGGCGCTGCCCCGGCTCGCGGCCTACGGCGCCAAGCCGGTCAGCCGACGCGTGGTCATGGACGGAAAATACATAACGGCGGCGGGCGTCTCGGCCGGCATCGACATGGGGCTGGATCTGGCCGGTCGGATCGGCGGCCGGACGGTCGCGGAGTCCATTCAGCTCATGCTGGAGTACGACCCTCAGCCGCCCTACGGGGCCGGGTCACCGCAGAAAGCGCCGGCCGATCTGGTGATGCGACTGCGGGCCGGCAGCCGTCACTCGGCGGCCGGTCGGGCAGCGGGCTAAGCCGGTCCGGCGGCAGGCTGGCCGGGCCCGGCGGCGGCGCGCAGCGCCTTCACCCGGCTGGCCGGGTCATCCGAGCCGAACACGGCCGCGCCCGCGACGAACATGTCGGCGCCGGCCTCGGCGCAGCGGCCGATCGTCTCCTCGGTCACGCCGCCGTCTACCTGCAGCCAGACCGACCCGCCGCTGGCGCTGACGAGGTCGCGCGCCCGGCGGATCTTCGGCAGGACCAGGTCGAGGAACGGCTGGCCGCCGAACCCCGGCTCGATGGTCATCAGCAGCAGCATGTCCATCTCGGGCAGCAGGTCGGCATAGGGCTCGACCGCGGTCGCGGGGTTGATGGCCAGCCCGGCCCGAGCGCCCGCGGCCCTGATGGCCCGCAGGGTCCGGACCGGCGCGCTGGCCGCCTCGGCGTGGATGGTGACGTTCCGCGCGCCCGCCTCAGCGTAGGACGGCGCCCAGCGATCGGGGTCGTCGATCATGAGGTGGCAGTCCAGCGGCAGGCGCGCGTGCCGCAGCAACGCCTCCACCACGGGCAGCCCAATGGTCAGGTTCGGCACGAAGTGGCCGTCCATCACGTCGACGTGCAGCCAGTCGGCGACGGCCGCGACCGTCTCCGCCTCGTCGGCGAGCCGGGCAAAATCCGAAGCCAGCAGGCTGGGCGCAATCTGAACCGTCATGTCAGTCCCGTCACCTCAGTGCTGAGTGTAAGACGCGCTGAGTGTAAGACGCGCCGAGTGTAAGACGCCGGCGAGGGCAGCCTAGGCGGGGGCGCCTTGCGCGCTGGCGAGCGGAGCGCGATCCGCGGCGATAGCCTCACCAGGGACGCCCCGCCAAGGCCATGCCCGCCGAAACAACGGCAGGCCCGAGGCCACGGCGAACCCGAATGTCACTGCCCGCCGCTACCGTTCGATGTTGTATTCGAATCTCCGACTGGCGAGGAGGCTCCACTTGACCATCGAGGCGCCCGACAAGCTGCTAGACCGGGTTCGCAAGCTGCTGGCGAAGGCAGAAGACGAGAGCTGCACGCCGCCTGAGGCGGAGGCACTGACGGCCAAGGCCGCGGAGCTGATGGCGAAGTACGGCATCGACCGGGCGCTGCTCGCGGCCGTGCGGCCGGAGACCGACGCGCCGGGCTCCCGGTTCGTGGAGATCGACAACCCGTGGGGCCGGGTCAAGGCGCACCTGCTGTGCGGGCTCGGCTCGGCGTTGCGCTGCCAGTGCATCATGATCACGACGCGGTCGGGGCTGCGGATCCACGTGTTCGGCTACGAGTCCGACATCGAGCGCGCCGACGTGCTGTACACCTCGGTGCTGATCCAGATGTGGCACGGGCTGGCCGCCGCCCGGGTCCCGGACCGGGCCAGCCCGCGGTCGTGGCGGCGGTCCTGGCTGCTCGGCTTCGCCGCGGCGGTGACCGGCCGGGTCAGGGCCGCCGAGCAGGCCGCCCGGGCGCAGGCGGACCGGGCCGCGCCGCCCGGCGAGCCATCGCGGACGGCGCTGGTGCTGGCCGACCGCTCGCTGGTCATCCGCAGCGCCGTCGCCCGCGAGTACCCGGTCACCCGGACCGCCCGGCTGACCTACAGCGGATCGGGCTACGGCGTCGGTTACGAGCAGGGTCAGCGCGCCGACATCGGCAGCCGCCGCGTCACCCAGCCGGGCAGCCGTGCGCTAACCGGCGCCGGAGGCTAGCTCGCCAGGGCCCAGGACGGCGTGACGGCCGTGTGACCACAGGCCGTATGACCGCAGGCCGTGCGGTGCCGTAGCCGTGCGCAGTCAGCTGCGGGCTGCCCGCCGGAGCAGGGCGAGGAAGATCGCGTCGGTGCCGTGCCGGTGCGGCCAGAACTGGGCGTAGCGGCCGTCTGGATCCGGGCAGGCCAGGCCGGGCACCTCGGCGAGGACCGCCGGGGCGTCGAGCACCTCGATGTCACTCCGGTACGGCAGCACATCCGCCAGGACGTCCCTGGTCTCGGCGACATGCGGCGAGCAGGTGACGTAGGCCACGACACCGCCGGGGCGCGCTGCGTCCAGCGCCGTGGCCAGCAGCCGCCGCTGCAGGTCGCCGAGGCCGGCGATGCTGTCGGGCGAGCGTCGCCAACGGGCTTCGGGCCTGCGCCGCAGCGCGCCCAGGCCCGAGCACGGCACGTCCGCGATGACCCGGTCGAAGGCCCCGGACCGCCAGGCCGGCCGCTGCCCGTCGGCCAGCACCACGCCGACGGGCAGCGCGCCGCCGACGGCGGACTGCACGAGCCGGGCACGGTGCGGCCGCAGCTCGGCCGCCACCAGCCGGGCACCGGCCTGGGCGGCCAGTCCGGCTAGCAGGCGGGCCTTGCCGCCGGGACCGGCGCACAGGTCCAGCCACCTGCCGCTGCTGCCGTCGGGGGCATCCAGCCGGGTCAGCGCGATGGCCGCAAGCTGGCTGGCCTCATCCTGCACGCCTGCGCGGCGTTGGGCTACTGCCGGAATCCGGGCCGGATCACCCTCGCCGAGGTACGCGCCGAACTCCGACCAGCGAGCCGGGGCGGCTCCCACGGCGGTGAACTCGGCGACCCCGGTCAGGCCGGGGACGGCGCACAGAGTCACCCGCGGGCGCTCGCCATCGGCGGCGAGAGCGGCCTCAGTCTCGGCCAGGTCGCCGTCGGGGTCCTCGCCCAGCGCCTCCTGAAGCGCCGCGACGATCCACCGCGGGTGGCTGTAGCGGATCGCCAGGTGACCGGCGAGGTCGTCCGCGCGGCTCGGCGCGGCGATCTCCAGCCAGGCGTCAAGGTCGCGGGTCGCGACGCGCCGCAGGACCGCGTTGACGAAGCCGGCCGGGCGCGGCCCGACCACGTCCCGGACCAGGTCGACCGATGTGGCGACGGCGGCATGCGGGGCCACCCTGGTGGCGAGCAGCTGATGGGTGCCAAGCCGCAGGATCTCGCGCACCGCGGGCTCGAGCGTGGCCAGGTCACGGTCGCTGCAGACGGCGAGCACGGCATCGTAGGTGCCGATGCCGCGCAGCGTGCCATAGGTCAGCTCGGTGGCCAGCGCCGCGTCTCGGCCGGTCAGCCCGCGCTGCGTCAGCGTGGCCGGGAGGAGCAGGTTCGAGTAGGCGTCCCGCTCGGCCACGGCGCAGAGCACGTCGCAGGCTGCCCTGCGAACCGGGTCGGCCCGGCCGTGCCGCTGAGGGCGGCGGCCGCCTGGCTGCCGCGCCTGCTGCCTGCCCCTGCCCCGTGCGTCCTGGCCCCGTGCGTCCTGGCCCCGTGCGTCCTGGCCCCGTGCGTCCTGGCCCCGTGCGGGCGCTCGACCGGCCACCTAGCCCAGCACCGCCTGGCGGTCCTGCAGCCGCAGTCCGCGAGCCCAGTCGGCCGCCGGCATCCGCCGCTTGCCGTCGACCTGGACGTCGCCGAGCTGGACGGGCTGCGTTCCGGTGCCGACGAGCACTCGGTCGCGGAGCACCCGCAGCTCACCGGGGCCGGGCTGCGACTCCGCCGGGTGGGCGGCCGCGCCGTCGCTAGCCAGAGGACCAGCGGGAATCCCGGGAGTCCCCGGAGCCTCAGGACTCACCGGAGCCTCAGGACTCACCGGAAGCACGGGGCTCACCGGAAGCACGGGGCTCACCGGAACCACGGGCCCCAGCTTGATCCTCGTCCCGTCGAGCCTGGTCCAGGCTCCCGGCGCCGGCGTGCAGGCGCGGATGAGCCGGTCCACCGCCGGCGCCGCCAGCTTCCAGTCCACCTCGGCGTCCGCGGTCGTGACCTTAGGCGCGAAGCTGACCCCGTCGGCGGGCTGCGTCCGTGCCTCCAACTCGCCGGACTCGATCATGTCCAGGGTCGTGACCAGGAGGCCCGCGCCCGCGACGCTCAGCCGCTCCAGGAGCGACCCAGCGGTGTCGGACGGCTGGATCGGCTCGGTGACCACGCCAAACGTAGGCCCGGCGTCAAGCTCGCGCACCAGCCGGAAGGTCGTTGCCCCGGTCATGTCGTCCCCGTGCAGGATGGCGTGCTGCACGGGAGCGGCGCCGCGCCAGGCCGGCAGCAGCGAGAAATGCAGGTTCACCCAGCCCTGCGCCGGGATCTCCAGCACATGATCCGGGATCAGCGCGCCGTAGGCGGTGACCGGGCAGCAGTCCGGAGCGATCTCACGCAGCCGGGCGACGAACTCGGGATCGCGCGGCCGGGCCGGCCTGAGCACCTCGACGCCCGCGTCCGCGGCTCGCCGGGCGACTGGGCTCGGGCCGAGCCTGAGCCCGCGGCCCGAGGGCGCGTCCGGCCTGGTGACGACCGCCGCGACCTCGTGCCCGGAGCCCAGCAGGGCTTCCAGCGACGGCACGGCGGCCGCAGGGGTACCAGCGAAGATCAGTCGCACGGGGCTAGCTGACCTTGCCGTGGGTCGGGTGCGGGGAGGCCCGCACGACGGGGACGGGCTCGCCCCACCACTCGGCGGCCCTGATCTCCTTCATCGCGAGCTTGCGCTGCGCCGGGTCGAGCCGGTCGATGAACAGGACGCCGTCGAGGTGATCGGTCTCGTGTTGCACGCACCGGGCTAGCTGTCCCGTGCCCTCGAGCGTGACGGGCTCCCCGTACATGTCGACGCCAGTGGCCACCACACCGAAGGAGCGCGCGGTCGGGTACTGCAGCCCGGGAAAGGACAGACAGCCCTCGTCGTCGATCTCTTCCTCCGCCGACAGCCGGAGCGTGGGATTGATCAGGTGGCCGAGCACCTCATCGATGTTGTAGGTGAAAACGCGCAGCCCTACGCCGATCTGCGGCGCGGCCAGGCCCAGGCCGGGCGCCTCGAGCATCGTGTCGCCGAGATCCTTGACCAGCCTGCGCAGCTCCGCGTCAAACACGGTGACTGGCTCCGCGGGGGTCCGCAGTACCGGATCACCGAACAGACGAATCGGCTTGATGCTCACCCAGCCCTCACCCAGCTCTCACCCAGTTCCTCCTGGCCCGTGACCCGTACGCTGTCGCGACGCGCCTAAGTCTACGAACCCTGACCGGCGCTGGCGCCCGCCGAACGCGCCTTGAACGCGGCCTTGCGCGCGGCCCGCGCGACGCCGGGGTCGGGATGATGCTCGCTCAGGGCGGTCAGCAGGTCGACAACGCCCGGATGGTCGACCTGCCACAGGCCCGCGACAATGTCGGCCTGCGCCTGCGCCGAGACCTCCGGCAGCAATTCGGCGACCACGTCCCGCGGGTCGGCTTCCTCGAGCAGGCCAGCGCCGAGATCCACCAGCAGCCAGGTCCGGTCCGCGGGCCGTAGCTCCGCCTCTTCGTCATGCTCGTGCAGCCACACCGCGGCGTGGGCGCGCAGCAGCGGATCGGCGAGGGCCGCCCGGATATCGGCGACCGCCGCGTCGCCGATCCGGTCCAGTACCGCGAAGGCAGCACCGCGCAGCCCCGGCGAGCCGCTGGCAGCCGCCCGGATAAGCTCCGTCGCCGCCTGCGTGGCTGTCCGGCCGGACAGCCAGGCGCCGATCTCGGCCTCGCCATCCTCGGCATCGCAGCTGGCCAGCGTCATCAGCAGCCCGACAGCACCATCGCGCACGGCGCTGCCCAGGACCGGGACGTGCCAGCCCTGCCCGCGCAGGCGGCGGTGCACGCCCCAGATACCCAGCGGGGACAGGGCGACGGTCAGGCCGCCTGCCGTCTCCTCCGTCCCGAGTTCCACGACGCCGAGGTCGGCCAGCGTCTCGAGCGCGCGTGACAGGGCCGCCGCCTCATCTGGCTGATGCGTCCGGCCGTCCCCGACCGGCTCGCCCTGGTCCTGCCGCGGGGTGCCCGCCGCGGCGGTGTAGGCCTCGAAAAGCGCGTCGATGCGGACCGGTGCGCCGACCGTGTAGAGGGCCGTGGCGAGACCATCCAGGTCCTCGGCGTCCAGGATGGCGGACAGGGCGCTATCCCAGGCCCCGAGAACCTCGGTGGCATCCCACCGGTTCGCGCCATCCGTGCCGCCGCCGTCCAGCAGGCTGGTCGCGACGACGACCCGCCAGGCGGCATCGACCTCGTTCGGTGTGAGGTCCAGGGCGGCCGCCGCAGCCTGGGCATCTGCCGACGTCAGCACGTCGCCGGCGGGGCGGCCGGGACGCTGGATGGCCCAGGTGCTGAGGTCGGCGGCCGCGCGCAGCAATGGTGCCACCCGCGCGGCGGCCGCCAGTTCATCGCGCGGCGCCAGCCGGACCGGTGGCATCCGCGGCCGCTCCCCGCGGCCCGCGCCGACATCGCCGGCCAGGGCCGTCTTTCCGCTCGCGCCGTGCGCGGCATCGCCGGACGCCGCGTTACCACCCGCGCCCCGGGCGGGGGAATCACCGCCCGGCGATGCCGCGCGAGCGGGCGGGCGCGCGGCGGCCCGGCCAGTGCTCGCATGCCGTCGTGAGGTCGCCACGCAAGAACCCTAAGGCCTCCGGGCGCCGTAGTCAGATCAGCTCGGCCGGGTCGAGCTCCAGCCGGACCACTCCGGAATCCTTTCTCGCGGTGCGGGCAGCCTGTCCGGCCCGCAACGATGCGGCCAGCGCAATGCCCGCTGACCTGGGCGCCCGCACGAGAAACCGGACGAGATCGCCGTCCGGTTCCGCCTGGTCGCCTGGCCCGCCGGCGGCACCCTGGTCTGCGCCCGCTATCGGGACCGGCCCGAGCACCTCGGCACCGGGCGGCAGCTCGACGGCGTCCAGCATCGCCCGGACCGCGCCGTGCGGCCCGGACAGCGACGCCATCCGGGCCGCTGGCGGGAACCGCAGCGTGCGCCGCTCCGCCAGCTCGCGCTCGGCGAAGGTCGCCGGATCCCAGCGGATCAGGGCCTGCACCGGAGGCAGGCTGGCATCGGCCACAACGACCACTGACCCGCCGTCCGGTCCGGGCCGGACCAGCGCGGCCGCGTTCATCCACCGGCGGAGCGTCTCCTCCCCCGCCCGCAAGCTGGGCCGGCCGAGCAGGGCCCAGCCGTCAAGCAGCACGGCGGCCGCGTACCCGCCTTCGGCACCGGGCTCAGCGCCCGGCGTGGCCACCACCACGGCCGGCGAACCGGGTACCTGAGCTATGACCCGGCTGCCGCCCGACGTGCGCACCGGCACCGCCGGGAATGCCCGGCCCAGTTCCTCGGCCGTCCGGGTCGCGCCTGTCACCAGGGCCCGCAGCCCGCTATGCCCGCATTGCGGGCAGGCCGGGCTGACCGCGGTGCCGCACCAGGCGCAGCGAGGCACCGCCCGGGCCTCGGCTAGCTGGGCCGGACCTCCGCACCGGCAGCGGGTCGGCGCGTGGCAGCGTTCACAGGCCACGGCCGCCAGGTAGCCGCGCCGCGGCACCTGGAATAGCACCGGCCCCCGGCTGAGAGCCTCGCGGGCGGTACGCAGCGCGAGGCTGGGCAGCCGCGCGGATCGCGCGGCCTCGTCACGGGCAAGCTCGCTGTCGTCGCCGGCCGCGGTGACAGCCGGCGCCCAGCGACGCACCGTCGCCCGCTCGGCTGCCAGTGGCCGCGCCCAGCCCGTCGTGACCAGCTGGGCGGCCTCCGCCGTCCGGGCGAAACCGCCGATCAGCGCGCCGGCGCCGACCCGGTGGGCGCGCAGGGCCAGTACCTCGCGGGCGTGCGGGTACGGCGCTCGCGGCTCGGCGAGCAGGTCATCGCCCTCGTCCCACAGGACCACCAGGCCCAGGTCACGCACCGGCACGAACATCGAGGAGCGCGTGCCCGCGACGACCGAGACCTGGCCGCGGGCCACGGCCAGCCAGCGGCGGTAGCGTTCCGCCGGCCCCAGGCTCGCGGACAGGATCACGTGCGCCGCGGGCCCGAGGACCGCCGTCAGCGCGCTATCGACCCGGTCCAGGTCACGCGCGTCCGGGACCACGACAACCGCGCCGCGCCCGGCGCTGGCCGCCGCGGCCACGGCGAGGGCAATCTCGGCCGGCCAGCAGGCGCCGGGCAGCGCTGACCACACGGCCCGCGGCGAGCGGCCGGACGCCAGCGCCGCGAGAAACGACGGCCCGGCCGGATAGCGGCTCCACGACCCGGGCGCCGGCGCACCTGCCGTCGCCGCGAGCGCAGGGGCGGCCGGCGGGGGGGCAGCCGGCGGGGGGGCAGCCGGCACAGGATCAGCCGGCACAGAGGCGGCCGGCACAGGAGTCGCGGTGTCCTTCGCTGCCCCACGTGGTTCGCCCGGCCCCGCAGCCAGCTCATCGGGCGCCGCGGACGCACCCTTTCCCAGGTCCCCAGGCCCTGCGGGAAGCTCAGTGGGCGGCGCGGACGCGGTCTCCGGGCCGTGGAGCCCCGCTGCGGGCTGAACGGTGTCTGGCGCGGCCGCGAGGGCCGCGTACCAAGTTGGGTCGGCGGCCTCCGCGGCCGCGTGCCGCGGCGGGATGGCCAGCCGTAGGACGTCGGCGAGAGACCCGCCGTACCGGTCAGACACTGCGCGGGCCAGGCCGGCTATTTCCGGCGTCAGCACCGGCTCTGGCGAGACGACGCGCTCCAGATAGCTGAGTCGGCCCTGATGCTCGCTCTCAGCGGTGCGGCGCAGCAGGAAGCCGCTGGTCAGCCGTCCCGCGAACCGGACCCTGACCCGGCAGCCGGGAACTGCCGCCTCGGCCAGCGACTCCGGCACAAGATACTCGAACGGCCGGTCCAGGTGCGGCAGCGAGACGTCCACGGCGACTTGCGCGACCGGCAGGGTAGCCGCAGGCTGCCGCGCCGCCGCGCCGGGCCGAGGCGCCTGCCTGCGCCCCGTGCGTGCCGAACCAGTGCGCGCCGAACCAGTGCGTGCCGAACTCGTGCGCACCGGACCTGCCACCCCTGCCACGGTCCTGTCCTACCAGACGCCGCTGACATCATCAGCCAGGCTCGGCCCGGCACTCGTTCATGATCACCGGGCTTTCTCAGTCGCATGCGGCTGTCGCGTTACTGGTGATGCTGGCGGGGTTAGCGGGGTTGGCGGGCGGCGCTACGGCCAGGGTCGGCGGTCTCCCGGCCGCCGGCACCTGCCGGGGCGCCGCCCAGGACTTGCGGTCGCACCCGGGCATGGCTGAAGGCTGCGCCGAACCGGGTCGCCGGTGATCACCACCGTTTTCCGCATTATGCGCGGGCGGGTTCAATGGGTCGTCGCAACCTGGCTGGCAGCGGTCTTGTTCCGCTGGTCAGCCTGAGGTACCCGGGGTGGTGCGCGGCGGCAGGCCGGGCCAGCGACGTGCCTTCGGCACGGTGCGGCGACGAGGCTCTTGCGCCACGTCGGCCGCCCAGGCGGCCGCCCCGGCACTTGCGGTCGCCCCAGGCACGGCTTCGGGCTGCGCCGGAACCCGGGCGCCGGTGACCACCACCGTTTCACCGCATTATGTGCGAAAAAACCGTAGTGATCACGAAACCCAGCCGATTCGCCCCGGCCGCCCGGCCGCCGCAGCCAGCTGGCTAGCCAGGCCAAGGCGATCACGAGCTACGCGACAACAGCATGTGACTGAGAAAGCCCGGTGATCATGAAGCGGACTCCGCGGTGAGGGCGCAGCCGACCGGAGGCCCGCACCCTTAGGCGACCGACGCCGCCGCCAGGCGCGGGCCGCCAGGCGCGGGCCGCCAGGCGCGGGCCGCCAGGCGCGAGGCGCCTGGCGCTCGGCGCCATCAGCCTGGCGCTCGTTAATGCGACGGGGATTTCTCAGACGTGACAGCTGAGAAATCCCCGCGATCATGCGGCGGGCAGCGCGGGCAGCGGCGGGCAGCGCGGGCAGGTGGTCAGGCGCCGGCGGCGGCCCTGAGCGCCTCCGTGCGGTCCGTGCGCTCCCAGGAGAAATCGGGCTCCTCGCGGCCGAAGTGGCCGTAGGCGGCCGTCTGGGAGTAGATCGGCCGGAGCAGGTCGAGATCGCGGATAATCGCCGCCGGGCGGAGGTCGAAGACGCTGAGGATCGCGTCCTGGATGCGCTCGACCGGCACCTCCTCGGTGCCGAAGCACTCGACGAACAGGCCGACCGGCTTGGCCTTGCCGATCGCATAGGCGACCTGGGCCTCGCAGCGATCGGCCAGGCCGGCCGCGACCACGTTCTTGGCCACCCAGCGCATCGCGTAGGCGGCGCTGCGGTCGACCTTGGACGGGTCCTTGCCGGAGAAGGCGCCGCCGCCGTGCCTGGCCATGCCGCCGTAGGTGTCAATGATGATCTTGCGGCCGGTCAGTCCGGCATCGCCCATCGGGCCGCCGATCTCGAAGCGCCCCGTCGGGTTGACCAGCAGCCGGAAGCCCTCGGTGTCGATCTCCAGCCCGTTCACCACCGGGTCCACCACGTGCTCGCGGATGTCGGGAGCCAGCAGCTCCCGCAGGTCGATGCCCGGGGCGTGCTGGGTGGACACGACGACCGTGTCCAGCCGCACCGCCTCGTCGCCCGAGTACTCGATCGTGACCTGGGTCTTGCCGTCCGGCCTGATGTACGGCACGGCGCCGCTGCGACGGGCCTCCGACAGCCGCCGGGCCAGGCGGTGCGCCAGCATGATCGGCAGTGGCATGAGCTCGGGGGTGTCCCGGCAGGCGTAGCCGAACATCAGGCCCTGGTCACCGGCGCCCTGCCGGTCCAGCTCGTCTGCGCCCTCGCCCTCGCGATGCTCGAACGCCTCGAGCACGCCCAGCGCGATGTCGGGTGACTGCGAGCCGATGGACACCTGCACCCCGCACGAGGCGCCGTCGAAGCCCTTGGCCGAGGAGTCGTAGCCGATCTCCAGGATCTTTTCCCTGATGATCCCCGGGATGTCGACATAAGTGTCGGTGGTCACCTCGCCGGCCACGTGAACCTGGCCGGTTGTGATCATTGTCTCGACGGCTACCCGGCTGTGCGGGTCACCCTTGAGCATGCTGTCGAGGATCGCGTCACTGATCTGATCGGCCATCTTGTCCGGATGGCCCTCAGTGACCGACTCGGACGTAAAGAGGCGACGAGCCACCTGAGTACCCATTTCTCTCGCGCTGAATTGTCAATGAAGTTTATCGGCGGTGCGGGCACCCGCGCGACAAATCAGGGCGCCGGTACCTCGGATCTGGCCCGGAGGGCCGGTCAGGCCTGGCTCAGGCGCGCGACCACCAGGTCCCAGACCACGTCGGCAAGGGCCTCCTTGGGCCCGCGGGGAACCTTGATCTCCTGGCCGTCCGGGCTCAGCACGACCGCCTCGTTGTCGCTGGTCCCGAAGGCGAGCCCTGGCCCGACCTGGTTGACGACCAGCAGGTCACAACCCTTGGCCGCCAGCTTGGCGCGCCCGTTGGCCAGCAGGTCGCCGGTCTCGGCACCGAAGCCGACGATGACCTGGCCCGGCCGGGGCCGCGTCGCGACCAGCTCCCTGAGCACGTCCGGGTTCTCCACCAGGGTGATGGGCGCGGGCGGCGCGCCGGTCTTCTTTATCTTGGCCTCGCTCCGGTTCGCCGGCCGGAAGTCGGCGACCGCGGCGGCCATCACGACGCAGTCCGCCGCGGCCGCCGCGGCGAGCACCTGCTCGCGCAGCTCCCGGGCGGAGGTGACCCGGATGACCCGGACCCCGGCCGGATCCGGGAGGTCGGTGTTGGCGGCCACGAGGGTCACCCCGGCTCCGCGGCTCGCGGCCGTGCTGGCCAGCGCGTAGCCCTGCCGTCCGGAGGACCGGTTGCCGAGGTACCGGACCGGGTCAATGTCCTCACGGGTGCCGCCGGCGGAGATCAGTACCTGGCGGCCGGCCAGGTCGGGCGCGAGGCCGCCGGACCCGCGGGCCACCGCGCGCAGCGCGGCGGCGAACAGGCTGACGGGCTCCGGCAGCCGTCCCGGTCCCGTGTCCGCACCAGTCAGCCGGCCGGACGCGGGCTCCAGGACGATGGCGCCGCGGCCGCGCAGCGTCGCCGCGCTGGCGCGGGTGGCCGGATGCTCCCACATCTCGGTGTGCATGGCCGGGGCGAAGACGACCGGACAGCGAGCGGTGAGCAGGACCGCGGTCAGCAGGTCACCCGACATGCCGGCGGCCGCCCGGGCCATCAGGTCGGCGGTGGCAGGGGCGACGATGACCAGGTCGGCTTCCTGCCCGATCCGCACGTGCGGAACCTCATGCACGTCGTCCCAGGCCGTTGCCGTGACCGGCTGGCCGGACAGCGCCGCCCAGGTGGCAGCGCCGACAAAGTTCAGCGAGTCCGCCGTCGGGACGACGCGGACGCTGTGACCGGCCTCGGTAAAGAGCCGGAGCAGCTCGCACGACTTGTAGGCGGCGATTCCGGCGCTGACGCCCAGGACGATGCGCACCGGCAGAATCCGGGGGAACCGCGGGTCAGGACTCGGCGGGCGGGAGCTCCGCGCTGAGCAGGCGCTCGCTGATCTCGCGCAGCGCGATCGACAGCGGCTTCTCCTGAACGCGGGTCTCGACCAGCGGGCCCACGTACTCCAGCAGTCCCTCGCCGAGCTGGGCGTAGTACGCGTTGATCTGCCGGGCGCGCTTCGACGCCATGATCACCAGACCGTACTTGCTGTCGACAACCTGAAGGAGGTCGTCGATCGGCGGGTTGATAATGCCTTCTGTGGACGGAGTCGCTGCCACCATGTGCCTTCCGGGTCTGAGGTAAGCGGGCCAGGCGAGCCGGGCCGAGTACGGGCCGCGTGCGGGCCGCGGCGCGCGGTCAGTCAGCCAGCTGGGCCGTCATCAAGGCTACCAGCTGGTTGCATACATCATCGACGGACGTGTTGACAAGGGTGATGTCGAACTCGCCGCCGACGGCAAGCTCGGCGCGCGCAGCCGCCAGCCGCCTGCTGATGACGTCAGGCGACTCGGTCTCCCGTCCGGTAAGCCGCCGGACCAGCTCATCCCAGGACGGCGGTGCCAGGAACACCAGCAGGGTCCCTGGCAACGCCGCCCGGACCTGCCGGGCACCCTCGACGTCGATCTCCAGCAATGTCGCGATTCCTGACCGGAGCTTCTCCTCGACGGGCATTCGCGGGGTGCCGTACTTATTCCCCGCAAACTGTGCCCATTCGAGCAGCTTTCCGTCAGCCGCCATTTCGTCGAAATCGCGTTCGCTGACAAAGAAATACTCTCGGCCATCGATCTCGCCCGACCGCGGCGGCCGGGTGGTGACCGACACAGATTGCCAAATCTGCGGCTGCCGCTGCCGCAGTCTCGCGACGACGGTGCTCTTGCCGACGCCCGAGGGCCCGGACAGCACGGTGAGACGAACAGGAACCGGGGCCCGCCAAGCCGGGCCGCGCACAGCGGCCGGACCAGCTACGGACACTTGTCCTCTGCCCCCGTCCCTGATGTCTCCCGCTTGGTCAGATGTCCTTGAACTCGTTCTCCAGCGCGGTGCGCTGGTTGGCGCCGAGACCACGGACGCGCCGCGACTCGGCGATGCCAAGCCGCTCCATGATCTGCTTCGCACGGACCTTGCCAACGCCTGGCATGGACTCGAGCAGAGCCGACACCTTCATTTTGCCGACAATGTCGTCGGTCTGACCCTCCTTTAGAACCTGGGGCAAGGTCGTCGAACCGTGCTTGAGCCGGTTCTTAACCTCCGCACGATCTTTACGTGCCTTGGCCGCCTTCTCAAGGGCCGCCGCCCGCTGCTCGGGGGTGAGTGGAGGAAGAGCCACGCTGAGG
>Ga0209839_10000848_pt1 | contig 15596 bp, 12 predicted proteins | sample OrgsoiDNA2013050_FD_185800 | JGI IMG/M metagenome (GOLD analysis project Ga0209839, IMG submission 185800) | Permafrost soil microbial communities from the Arctic, to analyse light accelerated degradation of dissolved organic matter (DOM) -... | ecosystem: Environmental > Terrestrial > Soil >... | reverse complement strand
GATATCGACCAGCGTGGGGATGGCGGCGCCGATCAGCGCGGAAATTGGCGCGGTGATGCCCATCTGACCCATGGCTAGGGCGCGGTAGAAGAGAGAGAGCGAGAAGCCTCCGAGGGCCCCAGCGGCGATCGCCCACAGGATGCTGGCGCGCGCGGGAAACTCGCCGTGCTGCGCCAGCGCGACGGAAAACATCAGGGCAAAGGCGCAGATGTGCGAGAACGCGGTCAACACGAACGCGTTGGCGCGACGCGCCCCGTAGCCTCCGGCGAAGTCGGAGGTGCCCCAAAGAAATACCGCTGCTACGGTGCAGGCCGTGGGGCCGATTTGGGTAAGTGCGGACACGCCGGACGAGAGTAGCATGGGGGACTTTGGGCTGGTGTCAGGGCTGCAATTCGGTGGGCGGAGCAAGCTTCGGATTTGTCATCCTGAGGCCCGCGCTTTTTGCGGGCCGAAGGATCTGGACTTGCCGCCAGCGCCGATGCTGCCGACAAAGTGCAGAGATCCTTCGGCCCGCAAAAAGCGCGGGCCTCAGGATGACAAGCTTTGGGTGAGCGTTTCGGTGGGACGAGACGCTCCAGGCATCGGAAAGATTTCGCGGTCGGTTTTAGCGTGTTAGAATTTCGGGAAGCATTTTCCGCATCCCGGTTCTAGGCCTTGCACTCGGAGTTCGCCTCGGGTCGAGCACACATGATCGAACTGGCACCGTCGATTCTTTCGGCTGATTTTGCGCGGCTGGGCGAGCAGGTGCGCGCGGCGGGCGAGGGCGGCGGGACGGTCATCCATGTGGACATCATGGATGGGCATTTCGTGCCGAATCTTACGCTCGGGCCGCCTGTGGTGAAGTCGCTGCGCAAGGTGACCGAGCTGCCGCTTGATTGCCACCTGATGATCGAGAATCCGGACGAGTTTATTCCTGCGTTTGCCGAGGCGGGGGCGAACTGGATGTCGGTGCATCAGGAAGCGTGCCGGCATCTGGACCGGACGCTGCATTTGATCAAGAGTCACGATTGCCTGGCGGGGGTCGTGATTAATCCGGCCACGCCCGTTGATGCGCTGGCGGAAGTCCTTCAGATTGTGGACTATGTGCTGGTGATGTCGGTGAATCCGGGATTTGGGGCGCAGAAGTTTATTCCCTCCACGCTGCACAAAATGCGGCAACTGGCGGAGGTTCGCGGACAACGCGGGCTACACTACCGCATCGAAGTAGATGGCGGCGTCGCGCTGGAGACGGTGGGCGACGTGGTTCGGGCAGGGGCGGAAATTCTGGTGGCGGGCAACGCCGTGTTCGGAAGCGGCGATCCAAGAAAGAATGCCGAGGGGCTGCTGAAGGCGGCGACTGAGGCGGCGCTGGCCCGCGTCTGAGCCGCAGATTTTCGCAGATTCCGCAGATAAAGAGCCGCGCTTCGCGCGGGTGGACAGCCGAGGGCGGCTGTCCCCACATAAAGTAAAACTGAGTTCGGGCACATTTCGAGAGGTCTAATGTTTCGTCGAAAATCGTTGATGGCTGGGTTGAGTCTTGTGCTGGCATTTACGGCGGCTTGCACTAACAAGAAATCGGTGAATCCGCTGGCGGATATTGGGTCGAAGCAGCCGGATAAGGTCTTGTTCGACAAGGCCATGGACGCCATGAAACACAACCGCTTTGACGTGGCTCGCCTGCAGTTGCAGACGTTGATCAATACTTATCCGGACTCTGAGTTCGTGGCGCGCGCGAAGCTGGCGGTGGGCGATTCCTGGTACGCCGAAGGTGGAACCGCGGCGCTGGCGCAGGCGGAGCAGGAGTACACAGATTTCAAGACCTTCTTCCCCAACATGCCGGAGGCGGCCGAGGCGCAGTTGAAGGTTGCCAACATTCACTACCAACAGATGGAGAAGGCCGACCGCGACTATACGCACGCCAAGCGGGCGGAAGAGGAACTGCGCAGCCTGATCCTGGAATATCCCGACAGCAAGCTGATACCGCAGGCCAAGCAACGCTTGCTGGAAGTGCAGGAAGTACTGGGCGAGCGCGAATTTGAAATTGGGCGCTTTTACTATTTGCGCGAGTCGTATCCGGCGTCGATTGCACGGTTGCAGTCGCTGGTGGAAAAGTATCCGCTGTACAGCAAGGCAGACGAAGCGCTGTACCTGCTGGGGCAGAATTATGAGGGGCAGGTTGCGCGGGTGCGCAGTTCTCCGAGTTGCGATGCCCATGGCCTGCCGCGCGGCTGCGCCAGCGAAGTGACAAAGGGAAAGTACATTGAAGAACTCACCAAGAAAGCGTCGGATGCGTATGCGAAAATCCTGACGCGCTATCCCATCATGGATCGGTCGGATGACGCCAAGAAGCGGCTGGCGGCGCTGCATCAGCCGATTCCGCGACCGACCAAGGCGCAGGTTGCGCAGAACCGGGCCGAGGATGAAAGCCGGCGGCAATCCACCATGGCGCAAAGGTTCATCGGACTGGTGAAGAAGGGGCCGGATGTGGCTTCGGCATCCAAGATAGGCGAGCCGAATCTCGTCGAGCCCACGCCGTTGGCAGCCAGTACCGTGATTCAAGGCGAGGCGTTGGGGGCGATGGAGCCGGCCCGGAAGGGCGTTCTGGGCGTGGAGATTGTGAAACCCGACCAGCCGGTGCCGGACGCTTCCGCACCCCCGAATTCCGACACGACGAATCCAGCAACCCCTTTTGGGCAGCCGGCGACTCCGGCGAGCGCTCAGCCGTCCGCTCCGGACCCGAACGAGTTGAAGCCGAACCAGCCGGTCGATCCGAATGAATTGAAGCCCACCGACAGCGGCGATCAGGCGCTGCCTCCGCCGGCGCAGGTGAATGAAATTCAGAACGGTCAGTCGTCGTCGTCCTCAACGGCGACGGCGAGCGCGGATAATTCGGCTCCGGCCAGCGACGAAGAGATTTCCAGCAGCAAGAAGAAGAAAAAGAAGGGGATGAAAAAGATCGTTCCGTTCTAGAGGAGCTGTCAGCTCTTTAAGTAGTGTGTGTGAGTACCTCGTGCCGTCCCTACGGGACTCATGCACTTTTCCCATTCGTACCCGGCACTTCCGTGCCGGGCTATCACATGCCGCCGCTTCGCGGCTGGGATCTGGTGGGTTTCCTGTTCCGCCGCCGTTCCAGAAATCTCGTTCTCGAGCCCGCGCGGGATTTTCCGCTTTCATCTGATCCATAATCGGCTCCAAGGGAGAAATGCTGCGTTCTTGCTGATTTCAACGGCATGAGGGGAAACTTTGGTCGGCAGCACCTCCGGTAGACGCTGGCCACTGGTAACAGGTTACTTCCCTTCGGGCTCATTGACTTACGCTGTCTAGCAGGTTACCTTCGCGATATCTCCCTCAGTAGAGGATACCTTTGGCCAGGAAGATACTGCTCGCCGATGACAGCGTGACCGCCCAGAATATGGGGCGGAAGATCCTCGCGGATGCGGGGTACGAAGTCATCACGGTCAACAACGGTTCGGCGGCGCTGAAGAAGATCGCCGAACTCAAGCCTGAAATCATCATCCTCGACGTTTATATGCCCGGCTACAGCGGGCTGGAGGTGTGCCAGCGCCTGAAGGAAGCCCAGGAAACCTCGCGCGTTCCGGTGCTGCTGAGCGTGGGCAAACTGGAGCCGTTCAAGCCGGAAGAAGCCAAGCGGGTGCGGGCCGACGGCTACATTGTGAAGCCGTTTGAGGCCAGCGAACTGCTGAGCGCCCTGAGCAAACTGGAAGACAAGATTGTACCGCGGGCTGAGGCATCGAAACCTGGCCGGTTTGCCCGGGCAAATGCGGCTCTGGACGAAGGCCGGTACGACAAGTCGGTCGCCGTGGAAGAGGATTCGGGATGGAAGAATCGCATTGGGTTCCCCTCCAAGAAGAAAAAAATTGAGGATGAGCAAAGCGACGATTCGTCGATCTACAACGCGGTGAACAAAGATCTGCGCACCGTGATGGATCGTCCCCCGGTGGCGCAACCGAATGAGGCGAGAGGCGAGGATTCGCGCTTTGATCTGGGAGCGCTGGCGCCCGAGGGCCTGCCCAAGGATGTGACTCCGGAGGAAATTGCCGCGCTGGCCGCGGCGGCTGCCCAGGTGAAGGGCAAGCTGGCGGAGCCGGTGGCGGAGAACCTGCCGGAATTACCCGCGGAAATATTGCTGGGAGCGAAGGTTGCGGAAGTTCCGGCGGCAGAGGTGAAGGCAGAAGCGAAGGCAGAGCCCAAGCCGGTGGCCGAGTTGCCCCCGGAACCAGAGGCGGCTGCGGCGACGTTTGCGGCGCAGAAGCCGGAAGAAGCGGCGATCGCAAAAACCGCCGATGCGGTGAAAGAATCCGATGTCCCGGTGCCGAGCCCAGCGGAAATGATGGCGGCGATTGCCGGACTGGTTCCGGAGGTCGAGAAGTTAGCGGACGCGAATTCAGGGAATGGATCCGGAGCGCAAACCGCGGATGAGCGGGCTAAGAAAGGGCAGTCCGCCGACGAACCGGTAACGATGGCCGCGGCCGCGGGAGCAGTATCCGCCGGGGCCTCGCGCTGGACAGCGGTTGCGGTGGCGCTTGCGCCCGAGGAATCTTCCGTATCGCTGGAACATGAGATGCAGAAGGCGCATGCGGCTTTTGCGGCGGCTGAGGCTGAGCCCGTAGCGGTTGCGCCCACGCCGGAGGTTGTTCCTGCCGCGGTGGAGAGCGTGGCAGCGCCGCAAGTATCGTCCCCAGTCGAGGCGACGGCGGAGCCGGTTGCGCCTGCAGTTGCTGAGCCGACGCGAGACGAAGTTGCGCCGAAGGAAGTGGCATACGCAGACGTAGCGCAGAGTTTTGGCCCGCTGTCCAGCCCGTCGCCCGAAGTGGTAGCGGCTGCGGTGCGGGAGTTCGAGAGGGTTGCGGCATCATTCGAGGCGCGGCCGCATGAGCCGGAGCCTGTTCACGCGGGGAATGAGACCGCCTCTGAGCCGGTCGTTGAGCCAGTGTCCCAAGCTGCTCAAGAGCCGCCGGCAGTTATCGAGTCGGTTCCCGAGCCAGTCGTGACGGCGGCGGTACCGGAGCTGGCGTCAGTGCAGTCAGAGTCTGAGTCTGCGAAAGAATCCGTAACCTTCACGGCGATGGAAGAGCGGAAGGTTGAGGCGAAGCACGACGAACCGAAATACGACGAACCGAAGCAAGAAGAAGTAAAGCAGCAAGAAGCCAAGCCGGAAGAGGCGAAGCAGGAACTCGCTCAGCAAGAAGAAGTGCCTGAGGTTGCGGCCGTGGCTGCGCTCGTCGAAGAATTGTCCACGCCGGCTTCGGAGAAACTGGAATCCGCCTCTCCGGCTGCCGAGAAAGAAGAATCCGCGGAGGCGCTCTCCGCTGGTCCGGCCGCTTCGCATGTCGCTGAGCCTGTTGCGTCGACAGAGCCCGCTGCTACAGTGATCAAGGACGTCGCGAAGGACGCGGTGAACAAAGAATCGGAAATCGCCGAGACTACCGCCGCCGCGTGGGCGAGCTGGCGGCGCATTCGCGAGTCTGGAGACGGCAAGGGCAGCGCTCACTCGGAGAAGCACGCGGCATCCCACGCAGCGTCGAAAGATGAAAAGGGCTCGCGTCAAGAGTCCTCCGCCCGGGCCGTGGCCGCGGGCGCGGAGAAGAGTCCGGAGGATCCGGCCGCATCGTCCGAGGAATCTCCTGAGATCGCCAGCATCGTCGACAGCGTTCTGGCCGGCATGCGGCCAAGGATTGTCGAAGAGATTTCCCGCAAGCTGGGGAAGAAATAGAACTTTATCTCGCCGATCTTCATTTCTACTTGACCCGCCCCGATGGTGTCGCTGGTTTACCTCCAACAGCCGAACCGGCCATGTCCTTTGGACCATGCAACCGGTGGCACTTTCGACCCATCACATCGAGCCTTTCGATAATTGCGGATCGCGGCGGGCGAAATATCATTAGGGACAAAGCGCTGCCACATTCCTGGATCGGCGGTTCGCAATCAGGAGGAAGCCTATGTCTCGCAGATTCTTGTTCGTTCTGGCGATCGCGCTGGGGGTGAACGCCGCCCACGGGCAATCCCTCGGCGACATTGCCCGTGCCAATCGTGAAAAGCAGAACTCAGCAACGCCGGCCGCGAATCAGCTGGCGGTGATCACCAGCGACGATCTGGAAGCGGGTTCTGACGGCAAAGCTGCGCAACATCCGGCAGCGAAGATCAGCAAGGTCGCCGTTCACGCTCGTGCGGAGCAGGATGCGATCGATCCGAAAGAGGCGGCGCGGTGGAAGAAACAGATCGTCGCGCAGGAAGATAAGATCGCCACTCTGCAGGGGAAGATTGACGAGATCAACGCGGCGCTGCATCCCGCGGGCAGCGCCCAGTTCAACGGGCCTTACAACAAATACCAGACTACGCAAATGCAACGCCTGGCGGATGTGCAACTGCAAATGGACGAGCAAAAGAAGAAGCTGGCGGAGATGCAGGAGGAAGCGCGCCGCGCCGGCATGCACACCACGGTGTACGATCCGTAGAAAGAACGCCCGAAATGAGTATGGCCGGAACCGCTATTGCGGTTCCGGCCAGCCACACACAAACCTCGCGAACTGAAGCAACTACTTCGTGTCGTCCCTGGCTTCGGCCACCTTTGCCTGCTGGCCGGCTTCAGACACGGCCCTGATGAATGCATCCGCGCTGGCCGGGGTTGCTGCCTTGCCCGACAGAATGCTGCGGAACATCATGTGCTTGCCGTAGATCGCGTGGGTGGAGTCGTTGTCCTGCTCGATCACCGCGCCCTCGAGGGTCAGACCGGCGAATACGCCCTTGGAGCGCGAGTAGGTGAGCATTTCCGTGTTCATCTTCCAGTCGGTTCCAGCGGAAGCGTGACGGCCAACTGGGCCCGCGGCGACCGATCCTTCTCCGGTCAATTCAAATTTGCTGGAGAGGAGATGCTGCATTCCCTGGTCGTTCATGACGAGCATGACCAGGTCAACGTCTTCGACGCCGATCTGCAATCCCCAGCTTCCGCCGCCTACCGATACGAATGCGGGAGCGCTCCAGCCGTGATCCGTGCGGCAGGTGGCGACGCCGCGTCCGTGCTTGCCACCGAATACGAAGCCGCCCTTAATCAGGTCGGGAACCACAAGAATGCATTTCGCGCCGGATAATACTTCTTCCGGAATTCCCTTGTCCGGAGTCGACATGATCGCCTGCAGAACGACCACGGACCTCTGCAGGCGGTCGACGGAATCTTCGCGGGCGGAACCGGCAAACGCATATGTGCCGAACATGCCCATGACGCTCATCAACAGCAGTGACATTGTTTTTTTCATGGAAGTTTCCTTTAGGAGTTACGGAACTAAGAGGAGAAAGCTTCAGATGGCTGACTTAGTTCAGAAGCCTGAAAGAGCGAGAAGAAGTGCTCGTCTCTAACCGTCATGATCACTCAAGCGGGAGGCGAATGCTGGTCTGAATTGCTCAGTCCGATGGCGACGAATCGACCGTCCCGCGAAAAGCATGATTTATCCGGGGAAAAGTGAGCAATCCTGCACAGAATCGGGGGCCGAGCTCTGTCATCGTTCAGGTAACCCGAGACTGGCGCAATCGGCGGAAAGCCTCGCAAAGGTGAAACGAATGGAACCGTATCGTCCTTCTCTCCCGCGGCGTCTGGCGTCGGTATGGGAATTCCTTGGCAAGCTGCTGGAGTTCAGACCGCAAACCCAGGAATTTCGATCGCAAAGGATGTGTCCCTTTTGTGGGCTGATCACTCCACGCGCCCAGCGTCACTGCTTGGAATGCGGAAAGTCCCTCCGAGCCATTCAAGCCGAGCGGAAGGACGCACCGCAAGGGTAAAAGAAAATTCAGGAGAAACTCTTATGCTTTGGACAATTGTTGCCGTGCTTCTGATTCTTTGGCTGTTAGGTTTTAGCCTGCATGTGGCCGGTGGCCTGATTCACGTCTTGCTGGTGATTGCGCTGATCGTGGTTGTCGTGAATTTGTTGAGCGGCCGCCGGGCAGTGTGAATCCTCCCCGCTGACAGACCAACACTTGTGCCGAGTCTTGCGTGCGGTGCGGCCTTCGTCCTGCGCGGTCTGCGTTGCCGTGAACAATCGCATTCCCCGAACTGAGCTTTCTTGCTCAGACTTCGTCTCCAGCAAGTGCGAACGTCTAGATCGAGACTGAAATATTCAGCAGCGGGATGGAGCGTTTGGTTGACTCCTCCGCGAACCATAGCCTTTCAATCCGCGCAACCCGCAGCAGCCGAGCATCATCGGGCAGGCGAAGGATCATCGGGCGAAAGGAATCACAATGCGTATCATCTCCTCTATCCGTTCCGCGCTCTTTGCGTTTGTCGTGCTGGCCATGTCGGCGTCAGCCTTCGCGCAAATCGGCATCTCGATTTCGTTCGCTCCGCCGGAACTTCCGGTCTACGATCAGCCGCTTTGCCCCGGCGACGGTTATCTCTGGACGCCCGGCTACTGGGCTTACTCTGGAGATGACTATTACTTTGTTCCGGGCACGTGGGTGATGGCTCCCGAAGCCGGGCTGCTTTGGACTCCTGGCTACTGGGGCTGGCGCAACAATGGATACTTCTTCAACGAAGGCTACTGGGGCGAGCATGTCGGCTTCTACGGCGGCATCAGCTACGGCTACGGATACTACGGCGACGGCTACCAGGGCGGACGCTGGGAAGGCCGGCAGTTCTATTACAACCGGTCGGCGAGCAATGTGAACGTTACCAACATCCACAACGTTTACAACACGACGATCATTAACAACACCACGACGATCAACCGGGTGAGCTATAACGGCGGCAACGGTGGGATCAACCGGCAGCCAAGGCCGGAAGAACAAGCGGCGGCGCGCGAGAGACATGTTGCACCAGTTGCGATACAAACGCAGCATGAGCAGACTGCCCGCAACAATCCGGAGCAGAGAGCCTCAGTGAATCATGGTACGCCGCAGGTCGCGGCTACGCCCAAGGCTGGAGCGTTCAACGAAGCTGTACGTGCAAAGCCGACGGGGACGCCATATACGCCTCCGGCTCGTGCCACAGCTCAGCCAGCCAACGCGCCGAACGCTCGTCCGGAAAACAATACTGCGAACCGCGATCAGCCGATGAAGGAGAATCGGCCCGACAATCGCCCTGAGGCGAATCGTCCTCCGACGGCCCAGCCGAATGATCGTCCCGAAGCCAACCGTCCCGAAGCGAATCGCCCGAACGCGGCACAGCCTAACGATCGTCCAGCGCCTAAGCGAGACGAGCCGGCTCAGCGGACGTTCACTCCGCCGCCTAGTGAGCGGCCGCAGCCGGAGCGCACTCCTCCTCCGGCACAGGCGCGTCCTGAGCCACAACGGCAGGAACGCCCACAACCGGCGCCCATGAAGGCGGAAGAGAGAAAGCCGCAAAACGAAAAACCAAGGCAGAACGAGAAGCCGAAAGACGAGAAGCCAAAGGACGAGAAGCCAAACTAGCGGTGGGAGTTTTTCGTCAGGCATCCTCTGATTGAGGATGCCTTTTTTCTTTCCTTAGAGATTTAGTCGTGGAGCACGATATTGAGCAGCGAACTGTGAACTTGCAGCGCACCCTCCACGCCGCCGGCGTAGTGAATAAAGCCCAGCTTGCGGAAGCGATTCATGAAGAAGCTGACGCGGGAACGAGTAGTGCCAACCATCTCGGCCAGCGTTTCCTGGCTGATCTTCGGCACTACAGTTTCGGGGATACCTTCCTTGCCAAAATGAGCGAGCAACAACAGAACGCGAGCCAGGCGCTTTTCGCTGGAGTTGAAGAGCTGATCGACGAGATCCTCTTCGTAGCGGATGTTGCGGCCCAGCAAGTAAGCGACGAACATTTCGGATAGCGCGGGCTCGCGGTGAAGCGCTTCCATCATGGTCTTCTTTTCCACGCGGAGGATTTCACAATCGGTCATGGCCGCCGCGGAGCCCATGCGCAGAAGTTGTCCGGCCAGCGCGCCTTCGCCAAAAAAGTTTCCCTGGTTCACGATTGCGATCGTCGCTTCCTTGCCAATCTGGGAGACGACCGTGAGCCGTACCTTGCCTTTTTGGACGTAGAAGACGGCGTCCGCCTCGTCGCCCTGGGAAAAGATCGCCTGCTTTTTCGGGGCGATCAGGATCTTCCGCCCTTCGCCGATGGTGGCGAGGAAGGTGCTGGGGTCAAAGTCAGCGATTTTCTTTGCAACGACGGCTTGCGGCACTACACCAAGTATAGCCCTATTATAAGGCCCAATCGAACAGTATTTTGTAATCTATCGGACACTGCCAGACGCCGGTCGCGATGCGGTTCGGTTCGAGGCAGGCCGGTGCTCAACTCGCACTTTTCGCCACGCTTCGCCCCGCATGTCGGGCAACGCGCGGCCAGAGCTTGGTCTTTTTCGACTTCATGGCTACACAATGCACCTTCGCTGGCCGACAAGATGGTCAATTGTGATCAGTTCTTAACCCCATTCTCATTGAATACTAAAAAGAGACAAATTCAATCCAACTGGTCATCGCTTGCGGCCCCTGGCCGGGTTGCGCGCTGACGAAATTAGGAACGCATGTCGCTGCCAAACGCAGTGTTTTCTCCGGGAGCGTTGGAACTGGTTGCGTCCCGCCCCGTGCCGCTAGTGCGTGCGGCGACTCCCGCCCTGCTGCGGTCAAAGCCGTCCCAGCCCAGCCGAATCGCGGTGATCGGGAACTACCTTCCGCGGCAATGTGGAATTGCCACATTTACCACAGACCTGTGCAGTGCAATTTCGGCAGAGTACGGAACCCCTCACTTGATGGCTCTGCCGGTCAACGACACGGAATCGGGCTACGACTATCCGGCGCGGGTGCGATGGTCTCTCGCCCAGGACGACGTGGCGTCGTACACGGAAGCGGCTGCTTTCCTCAACTTCAATAACATCGACATGGTGTGCCTGCAGCACGAGTACGGGATTTTCGGCGGCGTTGCCGGAAGCCATATTTTGCATTTACTGCGCGCTTTGAAGATGCCCGTCGTTACGACGCTGCACACGGTTCTGCGCGAGCCCAATCCCGATCAACTCCAGGTTATGGAGCAGCTCGCGGAACTCTCCGATCGTCTCATCGTGATGAGCGAGCTCTCGTCCCAGTTTCTGCAGGAGATTTTCAAAGTTCCGGGCAGCAAGATCGACATGGTTCCCCACGGCGTCCCGGACCTGCCCTTTCTCGACCCGAATTTTTTCAAAGACCGCTTCGGTGTGGAAGGCAAGGCGGTGCTGCTGACGTTCGGGCTGCTTTCACCGAACAAGGGAATCGAAAATGTGATTCAGGCTTTGCCGCAGATTCTGTCCCGGCACTCGAACGTCGCCTACATCGTTGCCGGAGCGACTCACCCTCACATCCTGCGGCGCGAAGGGGACAAGTATCGAGAGTCGCTGCAGGCTCTGGCCAAGAAAATGGGAGTGGAATCGCAAGTGATGTTTCACGACCGCTTTGTGAGCCCCGAGGAGATGGTCGAATTCATCGGCGCCGCCGACATTTACATTACTCCCTATCGCCACGAAGCTCAGGTCGTCTCCGGCACTTTGGCCTATGCGCTAGGTGCGGGCAAGGCCATCATCTCGACCCCATACTGGCACGCGATTGAATTGCTGGATGGCGGGCGCGGCGCGTTGGTGCCATTCGAGGATCCCAACGCGATTGCACAGAAGGCGATCGAACTGCTGGACACGCCGGCGATTCGCCATGCCATGCGCAAGCGCGCTTACCAGTTCGCGCGCGGCATGGTATGGAAGCGAGTAGCGCAAGGCTACATGGAAAGTTTTGCGCGCGTACGCGGCGACCGTATGGCAAGTCCGCGAGTGCAGTTCTCGGCCCGCATGACCGATAAATTGGTGGATCAGTTGCCGGAATTCAAGTTTGAGCACCTGAATCGAATGACGGACGACACGGGAATATTGCAGCACTCCATCTTCACCGTCCCCAACCGCGGTGAAGGCCACACCACTGACGACAATGCCCGCGCGCTCATTCTTACTGTGCAGCTTGCGCAGTTGAATCCAGAATGCGCGCCATCCGGCGTCGACACCGCCGAGTTGTCTGCCCGGTACTTGTCGTTCCTGGAGCACGCATTTAATCCGGCGACCGGAAGATTCCGAAACTTTCTTGACTATGATCGAACCTGGAAGGAAGCGACGGGATCCGAAGACAGCCATGGGCGCGCACTGTGGTCACTGGGTACGGTGCTGGGGCGTTCCAAAGATGAGGGATTGCGCTGCGCCGCGGGACGACTGTTCGAGTTTTCTTTCTCGGCGGCCATGGAATTCACCAGCCCTCGCGCCTGGGCGTACACGCTGCTGGGAGTTCAGGAATATCTGAATTCTTATTCTGGAGATCGCGACGCGCAGAAGGTGAGAGCTGCACTGGCCCGGCGGTTGCTCGAAATGTACGAATCGATCCACCGGCCGGACTGGCGATGGTTTGAGAATGTCGCGGCCTACGGCAACGCAAGATTGCCCCAGGCTTTGCTCGTAATGGGCGCGGCTTGCGCGGATGATCGAATGATTGAGGCCGGTCTTGAATCCCTGGATTGGTTGTCACAGGTGCAGCGCTGCGAAATCAATCGCCATTTTGTGCCGATCGGCTCGGATGGTTTCTATCGTCAGGGCGGCGAAAGAGCCCGCTTCGATCAACAGCCGATTGAAGCCGCCGGTGCGGTTTCCGCGTGCCTGCAAGCCTATCGAATCACCGGAGACAGCCGCTGGCGCAGTGAAGCCTGGTCGGCATTCAACTGGTTTCTGGGCGATAATGATCTACAACTTCCTCTTTATGATTCCGTCACCGGCGGTTGCCGCGACGGCCTGCATCCCGACCGCGCCAACGAGAATCAAGGTGCGGAATCGACGCTGTCGTTCCTGATGGCGCTGCTTGAGATGCGCACGTTACAGGGCCCGGATCTTCAGGGGCCCGAACCGAAGGAAATTATTTCATGACTGTACCCGCGGAAAAGCAAGTAAGCGTTCTGAGCACTCCGTTCGAGCCATTGCTCCATCGGCATGGCGCCAATCCAATCCTCTCGAGTAAGGATTGGCCATATCCGATCAACAGCGTGTTCAATGCTGGCGCGACGATGCTGGCGGACGGCACAACCCTGTTGCTGTGCCGCGTGGAAGACCGCCGTGGCTTGTCGCATCTGTGCGCGGCGCGCTCCACCAACGGCGTCGACGAATGGCAGATCGACAAAGAGCCTACGTTGATGCCCGACCCGAAGAATCACCCGGAAGAAATCTGGGGCATTGAAGATCCGCGCATTACATTTGTCCCCGAGCTGCAGCAGTATGTCGTGACCTACACTTCGTATTCACGCGGCGGCCCTGGCGTGTCGCTGGCTCTTACTAAGGACTTCCGCAGCTTCGAGCGCTACGGCGTAATCATGCCGCCGGACGACAAAGACTCCGCGCTATTGCCTCGTAGAATCGACGGATGCTGGGCGCTCATCCATCGGCCCATGACGACGCTCGGGGCGCATATGTGGATTTCGTATTCTCCCGATCTGCGTTACTGGGGCCGCCACCGGCTGATGCTGGAAGCGCGGCGCGGCGCCTGGTGGGACGCAAACAAAATCGGCTTATCGCCGCCGCCGATCGAAACTTCGCGAGGCTGGCTGGTCTTCTATCACGGCGTGCGGCACACGCCTTCTGGCTGCCTGTACCGACTTGGCCTGGCTCTGTTCGATCTGGAAAATCCGGCGAAGTGCCTGTTGCGCGGCGACTCGTGGATCTTCGGTCCGGAAGCCGAGTACGAACGCCACGGCGACGTGGACGACGTTGTCTTCCCCTGCGGCTACACCATGGACGCCGACGGCGACACGCTCAACATTTATTACGGCGCTGCCGATTGCTCCATCGCTCTTGCGCGGGCCAGCGTCCGCTCTCTCCTTGATTGGCTGGACGCGAATGGAAGCTGCGAGCGCCGGCAGCGGGCGCAGGATTTATGAAGCCGTTCTCCAGCTTGCTCCAGTTTATTTTTGGCTGCCGGCATCGTCACATGAGTCGCGTTTTCACCATCAAATATCGCACTTATAAGGTTTGCTTTGACTGTGGCCGGGAATTTGACTTGCCCAGTGTTGGCGGGCCGCCGCAGTCCGGCGGCAAGGACAGAACCCGGGCCACGACCGGTCTCCACATGCATGGCGCCTCTCGCGCAACGATCCCCTCGCGCCGTCGCGGAGACGTGAGTCGCGCCATGTGAGCTATCTTGCTCAGACGCACAACTTCGCGGCATGTCAAGCTAAAGTTCTGAGTGTGAAGTGGGGAGCGGCGAGCGCCGATTCGCGGCTCTCATTCTTAGGCTGGCAATCGGCCACATCCAGCCAATCGGCAATCTTTAAGCCGTGTGTACGCCGCCAAACCTTGCGGCGAGCACGATTCGACCCTAAGCCGTCTGGAAGACAAATCGGGGCAGGCACCTTCCGCGGATGAGAGGCGCTCGCTCGCGAAAGGTAGCACAAAGCTAGGAAGGTTCAAGATCATGCCTTTAATTCAACTCCTGGAAGTTCTCGTCGTGGTGGGCGTGCTCCTGTGGCTGGTGAATCGGTTCATCCCCATGCAGGGCACTATCAAATCCATTCTGAACGGCGTCGTCGTGATTGCAGTGGTTCTCTGGCTGATGAATATCTTCGGGCTGTTCCACAACCTGTCGCATATTCGCGTCGGGACACTGCTGTTCCCATAGACGAGTAAAGAGATTCGCGTCACGCAGCACGGCAGCCACCTGCCTTAGGAGATCCCGTGAAGAAGCAATTGCTACTCGCAGTCGGCCTTACCCTTAGTTTGAGCGCATTCGCTCAGAACAACACCGGCGAGGTCGAGCCCATGAGCACGACGCCCACGTTCCGCGTCACCGTTATCAGCCGCAGTGTGCAGGCGGTGAACTACAAGCATCGCAGCGGATCTTCGAAAGTCGATTTCGCGGGCACCGACCTGATGCCTTCCGCCAATGGCGTGGCCGAAATCAACAGCAAACGCGGATCGATCTCGATCGAAGCCGAGTTTGGCGACCTGCAGAAGCCGACGACGTTTGGCAACGAATATTTGACCTACGTTTTGTGGGCGATTTCCCCCGAAGGCCGCGCGGTGAATCTTGGCGAGGTGCTGCTCGGCGGCGATCATCGCAGCAAGGTCAAGGTGACCACCGACCTTCAGGCTTTTGCCTTGATCGTGACGGCTGAGCCTTACTACGCGGCCCGCCAGCCCAGCAACGTTGTGATCCTGGAAAACGTAGTGCGCGACACGACGAAGGGCAGCACCGAGGCCGTCAATGCCAAGTATGAATTGATGGAGCGCGGCGGCTACATTCCCACCGGCTATAAATTCGACCCGGTGGTTCTGAAGGCAAATCTGCCGCTGGAATTTTTCGAAGCGCGCAACGCCGTTCGCATCGCGCAATCTGAAGGCGCCGAGCAGTACGCCACCGACAGCTATCGGCATGCCGTCAAGCTGATGGACACGGCCGACGACTATGCCACGCGCAAGCACGTCGACAAAAAGCCGCTGATCGCAGTTTCGCGCGAGGCAGTGCAGACCGCGGAAGACGCGCGTGAGATCGCGGTCAAGAAGATGGACGATGTCCGACTGGCCGACGAGCGCCAGAATTCAGCGGATGCACAGGCTAGAGCGCAAGGGCAAGCGGATGACGCCACCAGACAGAAA
>Ga0209839_10000847_pt1 | contig 15599 bp, 13 predicted proteins | sample OrgsoiDNA2013050_FD_185800 | JGI IMG/M metagenome (GOLD analysis project Ga0209839, IMG submission 185800) | Permafrost soil microbial communities from the Arctic, to analyse light accelerated degradation of dissolved organic matter (DOM) -... | ecosystem: Environmental > Terrestrial > Soil >... | reverse complement strand
GAGTCTTCCCAGCGGCCCAGCTGAGGGCGCACAATAGGGCCGTGAACGATGGCCAGTCCGGGGCGGTGTGCCCGCAATGCGGCAGCACCGCCGCCGTGCATTCGATTGGGGAACTGGCCGCGCTGGCCAGGAACCAGCTAGGTCAGCAGCCCGGCTACGGCCCGGCGCCGCAGACCGGATACGACCCCACGCCGCAGGCGGGCTACGCTCCGCCGCCCACGGGCTACGACCCGCCCCCGCCGGGGGGTTTCGGTCCGCCGCCCCCGCCGGGGCATCAGGGACCGCCGCCGCCGGGATACACCGGCTCGGCCCGGCCCGGCCAGCCCAGCCAATCCGGCCCGTCCAGTCCGTCCAGCCGGTCCGGGCGGTCCGGTGACTGGCCAGGCCTCGGGGATGCGGCCGCCTCACTGGAGGATGGTGTCGCCGACGTGGTCCTGGGCGCGGCCGCGCGGTTCGTCGGCCGGGCGATCAGCCGCCGGGTGCAGCGCACGGTCAGCGAGCGGGTGCTGCCGGCCCTCGCCGTGCGGCAGGAGGCGATGCTGCGCGAGCAGATCGCGATCGCCGAGCGGCATCCCGATCTGCGAGCCTGCCTGACCGATCAGGTGGTCTTCCTGGCCGGCGGCCACCGCGTCCTGCCGATGCCCAGCCTTACCGGAGGGTTCACCGTCGAGCAGTCCGACGCGGTGGTCGCCCGCCTGCGGGACGGCTGAGGAGGGTTCAGGCCCGGGCCAGAAAGGAAAGCGCCGCCCGGGCTGAGCGCCGGTCGATGGCGGCGGAGAACGACAGCTCGCTGCGGCAGATCTTGACGAACGCGCGCCAGCCCCTGGGCGTGGCCAGCACGGCGTGAAAGGCCCCGGGATGCCGGGAAAACGCCGCCAGGATGCGCCGGCCGGCGTCCATGTCCGGGATCAGGTCACGGTGCACGGACGCGACGTACTCCGCCAGCCAGCCGTCTTGCTGCTCGCCGTCCTCCTGCGTGGCCGCCTTGGCGGCACAGGCGCCCGCTAGCGCACCCGACCTGAGCGCGAAGCTGATGCCCTCCCGGGTCCACGGCTCCAGCAGGCCGGCCGCGTCCCCGGCCACCAGCACCCGTCCCTTCCGCAGATCCGAACCGCTGGTCCGGCACCTGGTGAGATGGCCGGAGTCGCGGATGACCTCACACGAGCCCAGCTTCAGCCGGTCGATAAAGGCGCGCAGGTACTCCTTGGTCCCACTGCCCTGACCGCGGGCCGCGATGACCCCGACCGTGAGCCTGTCGTCCTTCGGGAAGACCCAGCCGTAGGATCCCGGCAGCTGGCCCCAGTCGAGCAGGACCCGGCCCCGCCACTGCCGCTGGACTCCGGCCGTGGCCTTGACCTCGACCTCCAGGCCCAGGTCGACCTGGGAGAATTCGACCCCGACGTGCCGGGCGCTGACGCCCGAGGAACCATCCGCCCCCACGACCACTTGGGCGGACACGGTGGTGCCGTCGGCCAGCCGCACCCGCGCGCCGTCCGCCTCCGCCTCGATCGCCCGGACCGTGCACCGCTGCCGCAGCGCCGCGCCCAGCCCCACGGCCCGGAGCCGGAGCGCGTCGTCGAATTCCTCCCGGAGCACCATGGCGAGGATGGGCTCGGTGTGCTGCCGGGTGAACGGACGCTGGCCGTCCAGGGTAAACGTGGCCGTGTCGATACGGTCCCGGGCGGGCCAGTGAACTTCCTGCCCGACGGCGGCCAGCGACGCCCCGATCAGGCCGCCACCGCAGGTCTTGTACCGCGGATGTTCGGCCCGCTCGAAGACGATGGTCCTGGCCCCGGCCGCGGCCGCGGCGCTCGCGGCGGCCAGCCCGGCAGGCCCAGCCCCGATGACGGCGACATCCCACTCCGCGCGCTCCATCACCCTTGCAGCGTAGACGCTGGCCACGGCGCCCTCCGCTGGCCTGCGCCGATCCTGGCTCCGGGCTGGCACCACGGTCCGTTCGGCTCAATAAAAAATCTCTTAAGGCCGAACGGCTCCGAAGTTTCTCCTCGGCCAGCTGACGCAGGCGATAGCGCTGGGTTTTCCCGCTGACGGTCTTGGGCAGCTCGGCCACGAACTCGACGGACCTGGGGTACTTGTACGGGGCGATGGATTGCTTGGCGAAGTCCTGCAGCTCGGCGGCCTTGGCCACGTCGGGGGCCGCGCCCTCGCGCAGCACGACGAACGCCTGGACGATCATGCCGCGGCCCGGGTCTGGCGCCCCGACCACGGCGACCTCGAGCACGTCGGGATGGCCGAGCAGCGCCTCCTCGACCTCGGGTCCGGCGATGTTGTAGCCGGCCGAGATGATCATGTCGTCGCTGCGGGCCCGGAACCAGTAGTAGCCGTCGGCGTCGCGGACGTAGGTGTCCCCGGTGATGTTCCAGCCGTGCTGCACGTAGCTGCGCTGGCGCGGGTCGGACAGGTAACGGCAGCCGGTCGGACCCTGCACGGCGAGCCGGCCCGGCTGGCCGTCGGGTACCTCGTGGCCGTCCTCGCCCAGGATGGCCGCGCGGTAGCCGGGTACCGGCTTGCCGGTCGCGCCGGGCCTGATGTCGTCGTCGGCGGCGGCGATGAAAACGTGCAGCATCTCCGTCGAGCCGATGCCGTCGATGATCGAGATGCCGGTGGCCTGCCGGAACTCCTGCCATACCGACGCCGGCAGGTGCTCACCGGCCGAGACGCAGCGCCGCAGGCTCGTCAGCGCGGAAGCCTTCCCTGCGGCCAGCATGGCCCGGTAGGCGGTGGGGGCGGTGGACAGCACCGTCACCCCATGGGCCGCGATCGTGTCGGCCAGTTCGCCCGGCGTGGCCCGCTCGATGAGCAGGGCGCAGGCGCCCGCCCGCAGCGGGAACAGCAGCAGGCCGCCGAGCCCGAAGGTGAAGCCGAGCGGAGGCGTGCCGGTGAACACGTCGTCCGGGCGGGGCTTGATGAGATGGCGGGAGAAGGTATCCGCGGTGGCCAGGATGTCCCGGTGGAAGTGCATGGTCACCTTCGGCTGCCCGGTCGTGCCCGAGGTGGGCGCGAGCATGGCCACGTCGTCGGCGGCGGTGCTGACCGCGATGAACCGGCCGTCCTTGGCCGCGCAGCGGGCGGTTATGTCCTCGGGGCCGCCGTACAGGACGGTGGTCAGCGCCGGCGCGGCGGCGGCCAGGTCCGCGGCGAAGCGGTGATCGCACAGCGCCAGGCTGGGCTCGGTCAGCCCGGCAATGGCGGCGATCTCCCTGGGCCGGAGCAGGGCCATGGTGGTGACCGCGACCGCGCCGGCCTTGAGCACGGCGAGCCACGCCGCGGCGAGCCACGGGCTGTTCGGGCCGCGAAGCAGCACCCGGTCGCCCGGGCGCAGGCCATAGTCCTCGGTCAGCACCTGGGCCAGCTGATTGGTCCGCCGGACGGTCTCGCCGTAGCTCCAGGTTCCCAACGGCGAGCGCAGGCAGGGGCGATCGTCACCGTGCCGGCCCGCGGTCATGTCGAGGAGCTCGACCGCGGCGTTCAGGCGCTCGGGGTAGCTGAGTTCGGGCCGGCCGAAGCGGAACTCGGGCCACTGGTCCCGGGGCGGAAGCCGGTCACGGCAGAAGGTGTCGAGGTGCGCCGAAGGGGAAAGCCGCATCTGGCCCCACTTCCTTGGATCCAGTAGGGTAGATCACCAGTATTTAACTTTTGTGACGGCAGTCAAGAGTCCGCTATATGCGCCAGGGTGATGGGCCAGGGCCCAGGAAGGAGGCCGGGCGATGAGCCCCTTCCGGGCTTCGGTCCCGCTGACCGACCGCTGGGAGCACTTCGGTTTCTCGGTCGTCGACGGCGTCGCCACCGTGCGGTTCGACCGGCCGGACAAGCTCAATGCGCTGACCTTCGAGGCGTACGCCGACCTGCGCGACCTGCTCGCCGAGCTGCCGCACCGCGGGGACACGCGGGTGCTCGTGCTGCGGGGGAGCGGGCGGGCGTTCTGCTCGGGCGGGGACGTCAACGAGATCATCGGCGCGACGCTGTCCATGCCGCCCGATGAGCTGCTGGCCTTCACCAGGATGTCGGGCGAGGTCATCCGGGAGATGCGGGAGAGCCCGATCCCGGTCATCGCGGCCGTGCACGGCATGGCGGCCGGGGCCGGCGCGGTGATCGCGCTCGCGGCCGACTTCCGCGTCTGCACCCCGGCGGCGCGATTCGCCTTCCTGTTCACCAAGGTCGGGCTGTCCGGCGGGGACATGGGCGCGGCCTACCTGCTGCCGCGGCTGGTCGGGCTGGGCCACGCGACGCGGCTGCTGATGCTGGGGGACACGGTCTCCGCCGAGGAAGCGGCCCGGATCGGGCTGATCTCCTCCCTGGTGCAGGCGGATGCCTTTGACGACGCGGTGGCCGCGCTCGCGCGGCGGCTGGCGACTGGGCCCAGCCAGGCGTACGCGCAGACCAAGGCGCTCCTGACCCGGGAGCAGGACATGAGCCTGTCGGCCGCGATCGAGCTCGAGGCGATGACGCAGGCGCTGCTGATGAAGGGCGAGGACTACGCGGAGTTCCACGCCGCCTTCAACGCGGGCCGCCCGCCCCGGTGGAAAGGGCGCTAAGGCTCAGGCCCGCGGGCCGGACGCAATCGCCGGGCCGCGGTGTTGCATAGTGTTGAGCCTGACTGCGGCGCGCCCGCGCGCCGCAGACCCGCGAGACCCTGATGGCGAGCGAAGGTGAGTTCAACGTGGCACTGCCCTATGATTCCGCGGCCAAGTTCGGCGAGTACGCGCACCCGCAGATGATCGTGTCGACCGAGTGGCTGGCCGCGCACCTCGACGACCCCGGCCTGGTGGTGGCCGAGTCCGACGAGGATGTGCTGCTGTACGAGACGGGCCACATCCCCGGCGCGGTCAAGCTCGACTGGCACACCGAGCTCAACGACCAGGTCACCCGCGACTACGTCGACGGGGCCGGCTTCGCCGCGCTGATGTCGGCCAAAGGGATCAGCCGGGACACCACGCTGGTGCTCTACGGTGACCGGAACAACTGGTGGGCGGCCTACGCGCTGTGGGTGTGCTCCCTGTTCGGCCACCCCGACGTGCGGCTGCTCGACGGCGGGCGGGCCAAGTGGATCGCCGAGGGCCGCGAGGTCAGCACCGCCGAGGTCAAGCGCCCGCAGGCCGGCTACCCGGTCATCGACCGCGACGATGCCCAGCTCCGCGCGTTCCAGGACCAGGTCCTGGCCCACCTCGGCCAGCCGATGATCGACGTGCGGTCGCCCGGCGAGTACAGCGGCGAGCTGCTGCACATGCCCGACTACCCGCAGGAAGGCGCCCTGCGCGGCGGGCACATCCCCGGCGCCAGGAGCGTTCCCTGGGCCCGGGCCGCCGCCGAGGATGCCACCTTCAGGACCCGCGCCGAGCTCGAGGCGATTTACCACGACGAGGCGGGGCTGCGCCCCGAGGACGACGTCGTGGTCTACTGCCGCATCGGGGAGCGGTCCAGCCACACCTGGTTCGTGCTCCAGCACCTGCTCGGTTTCCCGAACGTGCGCAACTACGACGGATCGTGGACCGAGTGGGGGAACAGCGTCCGGGTTCCGATCACCCGCGGGGAGAACCCATGACCCCGGCCACGCTTAACCCCCGGCTGCAGGAGATCGCCGACGACTTCAACGCGATGCCGGCCAAGGAACGGCTGCAGCTGCTGCTTGAGTTCTCCCAGCAGCTGCCCGCGTTGCCTGACCGCTACGCCGAGCACCGTGACCTGCTCGAACCCGTGCCCGAGTGCCAGTCACCGCTGTTCCTGGCCGTCGAGGTGGAACCGGACGCCACCGTCCGCCTGTTCTTCGAGGCTCCCCCAGAAGCGCCGACGACGCGCGGCTTCGCCAGCATCCTGCACGCCGGCCTGGATGGCCTGGACGCCGACGAGGTGCTGGCCACGCCGGGCGAGTTCACCAGTCAGCTCGGTCTGCAAGACCTGGTGAGCCCGCTGCGGCTGCGCGGGATGGCCGCGATGCTGGCCCGGATCAAGCGCCAGATCCGGGACCAGCGCGGCTGAAACGGCGCCCCCCGGGGAAGCATCATCGGGGGCTTTCGCTGGATCAGCCGAGAGGGCTCAGCTGAGACGGTCGGCCAGTTGCTGCTGCAGCTCCCAGAGGCGGCCGGGCAGCTCGGCGCCGAAGGTCCGGAAGAACGCGGGGATCTGCTCCGCCTCGGCCTGCCACGCTCGCGTGTCCACGGTGAGTAGCAGATCCAGGTCAGCCTGGCTCAGGTCCAGGCCGTCCAGGTCCAGCGAGCCAGGGGCCGGAAGCTGGCCGATCGGGGTCGGCACCGCCTCGGCGTCACCCGACAGCCGCTGGATGATCCACTTCAGCACGCGGATGTTCTCGCCGAATCCAGGCCACACGTACCTGCCGCCTGCGTCCTTGCGGAACCAGTTGACGTAGAACAGCCGGGGCAGCTTCTCCGCCTCGGCGGTGCGGCCGATCTTCAGCCAGTACCCGAAGTAGTCGCCCATGTTGTAGCCGCAGAACGGCAGCATCGCGAACGGGTCGTGCCGCAGCTCGCCGACCTTGCCATCGGCCGCGGCGGTCTTCTCGGACGCGATGTTGGCCCCGAGGAACACCCCGTGATCCCAGTCGAAGGACTCGATCACCAGCGGCACGGTGCTCGCGCGCCTGCCGCCGAACAAGATCGCCGAGATCGGCACGCCCGCGGGGTCGTCCCACTCCGGCGCGATGATGGGGCACTGGCTGGCCGGGGTGGTGAACCGGGAGTTGGGGTGAGCGGCGGGCTCGGGCGAGTCCGGCGTCCAGTCCCGGCCCTTCCAGTCGGTCAGGTGCGCGGGCGGCTCCTCGGTCAGGCCCTCCCACCACACGTCTCCGTCGTCGGTCAGGGCGACGTTGGTGAAGATGCTGTTGGCCGTGAAGGTCGCGACCGCGTTGGCGTTGGTCTTGGCGCCCGTGCCCGGCGCGACGCCGAAGAAGCCGGCTTCCGGGTTGATCGCGTACAGCCTGCCGTCCTTGCCGGGCCGCATCCAGGCGATGTCGTCGCCGATCGTCTCGACCTTCCAGCCCGGGATGGAGGGCTGCAGCATGGCCAGGTTGGTCTTGCCGCACGCGGACGGGAAGGCCGCCGCGATGTACCTCGTCTCCCCATCGGGGGGCGTGATCTTGAGGATGAGCATGTGCTCGGCCAGCCAGCCCTCGTCCCGCGCCATCACCGAGGCAATCCGCAGCGCGTAGCACTTCTTGCCGAGCAGCGCGTTCCCGCCGTACCCGGAACCGTAGGACCAGATCTCCCTGGTCTCGGGGAAGTGGGAGATGTACTTGACCGAGTTGCACGGCCAAGGCACGTCCGCCTGGCCGGGCTCGAGCGGCGCGCCGACCGAGTGGACCGCGCGGACGAAGGACCCGGTCTCCTCGATCGCGCGCAGCGCCGCCGTGCCCATCCGGGTCATGATCCGCATCGAGGTGACCACGTAGGGCGAGTCGGTGATCTCCACGCCGAGCTCGGAGATGCTGCTGCCGATCGGGCCCATGCTGAACGGGACCACGTACATGGTGCGGCCGCGCATGCAGCCGTCGAAGATCTCCGCGAAGGTCTCGCGCATCTCACCGGGCGCGATCCAGTTGTTGGTCGGCCCCGCGTCGACTTCGCGCTCGGAGCAGATGAAGGTGCGATCCTCGACCCGTGCCACGTCACCGGGGTCAGAGGCGCAGTAGAAGCTGTTCGGCCGCAGCTGCGGGTTCAGCCGCGTGAACGTGCCGGTCTCGACGAGCAGGCTGGTCAGCCGCTCCCATTCGTCCTGCGAGCCGTCGCACCAGATCACCTCGTCAGGCTTGGTCAGCTGGGCGATATCGCGCACCCACTTGGCCAGCTCTTCCAAGCTCGTCTGTTTTTGATCGTCAATAACGTCCGCGCTGAACATTGCCATCTCTCCTGCATTGGACTTACCCGAAGTAGTCCTGGCCGACAGTGGTTCCTGATATAAATGGTCTAGTCCACTATTGCCGGGTGGCAATACGTCTAGAACAGGGTCGAAGGTCCCCGCATCGCAGGGACCAGGGCGTCGCGCCTCGCGGCTATGCGGTCTGTCACCAGCAGCGATGTGGTTCCGGCCATTCACGCTCCGCGAGATCATTCGCATCGTCGTCGATGACAAGCAGCCGCCATGTACGGACAGCGCTTAGCCTTTATCGCCTGCCGCGATCAGGTATATATACCCTAAGAATACCGAGGGCATGCGGCCGAAGTCCTGACTCGGGGCTGTGATAAGGGACACTCTCAGGCGCGCCGCCGCTAATTCAGGCGCTTGCACTCCAGATCACGCGTCGCGGCGCTGGAGTAGGAAGGCGCCGGCCGCGAACAGCAACACGGCCCACAGGCACAGCACGCCGAACCCCTGCCAGGGTGACAGCAGGTCACCGGAAACCTCGTGCGTGTGCGTGATCAGCGTCCCGGCCTGCTCGGGCAGGTAGGCGTTGATATGGGCGCCCCAGTTGCCCGGCAGCAGGCCGGACAGGATAGGCAGCACCAAGACGATGCCGATGACCGCGGAGATGGCGCCGGCGGTGTGCCGGATAAGCGTGCCGATCGACAGCGCGAACAGCCCGAGCACGGTGAGGTACAGGCCGGCCCCCGCCACCGCCCGGGCCACCCCGGAGTCGCTCAGCGACACCGCGACGTGGGCGTGCACGATGGACGAGCCGATGAAGAACGAGCAGAACGCCACGATCTCCGTCACCACGAGCACGAGCACGGCGAACACCGCCGCCTTGGCGGCCAGCACAGGTATCCGGCGCGGGACGGCCAGCAGCGAGGCGCGGATCACCCCGGTCGAGTACTCGGTGGTGATGACCAGAGCGCCAAGCACGCAGATGGCGAGCTGGCCGAGCCCGACCCCGGCCCCCATGATGAAGCCGACCGGATCCGCGAGGATGCTGTTGTCCCGGGCGGCCGCATGCGGGCCGGTCCAGTGCGAGGCGGTCAGCCAGGTGAGCAGCGCGGTGATGCCGATGGTCACGACGATGAACGCGGCCAGCGTCCAGACGGTGGAACGCACCGAGCGGATCTTCGTCCACTCGGCCCGCATCAGGTTCACGAACCCGGCGCGGCGTCCAGCCGATCCCGACGGACCGCGGGCGGGGGCAACAGACGTGGTCGTCATCGGGCCTGTCCCTTCCCGGCATTCACCGGATCGGCGCCGTGGGCGCCGAATTCCAGGCTGCCGGACGTCAGTTCCATGAACGCCTCTTCCAGCGAGGCCATCGGGGTGAGCTCGTGCAGCACGATGCCCCCGGACGCCGCGATCTCGCCGATCCGGGCGGCCGGCAGACCGGTGACCGTGAGCAGGCCGACGCCATTCGATGCCGGGCCCGGCGTCGCCGTACCGCCAGCCTTGGTGATCAGCTCGGCCAGCCGGGCGGCATCCGGGGTGCGGACCCGCACTGACTGGTCCGTGCTGCGGGCGATCACATCCTCGGTGCTGGCCTCGGTAATCAGCCGTCCCCGGCCGACGACGATCAGGTAGTCGGCGGTGACGGCCATCTCGTTCATCAGGTGGCTGGACACCAAGATGGTGCGGCCCCCGACGGCGAGCTGCTTCATCAGGTTCCTGATCCACAGCACGCCCTCGGGATCGAGCCCGTTGACCGGTTCGTCAAGCAGCAGGATCTCCGGGTCGCCGAGCATGGCGGCGGCCACGCCCAGCCGCTGGCTCATGCCCAGCGAGAAGCCGCCTGCCCGCTTGTCGGCTACGGCCTGCAGGCCGACTAGGCCCAGCACCTCGTCGACCCGGCGGGCTGGCAGGCCCTGGGTCTGAGCCAGGAACAGCAGGTGGTTGCGGGCGCTGCGGCCGCTGTGCACGGACTTGGCCTCCAGCAGCGCGCCGACCGTGCGCAGCGGGGTCGGCAGGTCGCGGTAGGGCCGGCCGTTGATCAGCGCGGTGCCGGTCTGCGGCCGGTCCAGACCCAGGATCAGCCGCATGGTGGTGGACTTGCCCGCGCCGTTGGGTCCGAGGAACCCGGTTACCCGGCCAGGCTCGACCGTGAAGCTCAGGTGGTCGACCGCCGCCTTGCCCCCGTAGAACTTGGTCAGGTCACGCACCTCGATCATGCCGCTGCTCCTTGCCATCAGCCTGCGTGTCGCCATGAGCCTGCGTGCGCCGCCAGCCGGTAGCCGCGCGAATGACGGATGGCCTACCGTACCCCCGCCGGAGAGCCCAGTGCGAACCGTGCTCCGGCTGGTGTCCCGGGGCAATTCGTTCAGCGGTAGAGCTTACGGGCGATGATCGTACGCTGGATCTCGGAGCGCCCTCGTAGATGCGCGGCGCCCGGACCTGCCGGGCGAAGGCCCGCTGCTTCTGCGTCAGCGCGAAGGCGGTCATCGGGCCCGCCTCGTGGCGGGAGCGGCCGTCGCCGGGTCGCTGGGGCGCCAGCGGGCATGCGCGGTGCGCGGTGCCCCGCCGCGGATCGGGTCGAGTCGCGGTCGCGGGCCGTCGGTGCGTCCGCCCTGCGGCCGTCGCCGGCCCGCGGCGAACGGGTCGGGCCAGCGGGCGCCCGGGCCCGCGTACCCCTGCTCGGCCGCGGCGTGCAGGGTCCACTGCGGGTCGTACAGATGGGTCCGGCCCAGGGCGCACAGATCAGCCCGGCCGGCCAGGATGACGGAGTTCACGTCGTCGTAGGAGGAGATAGCGCCGACGGCGATCACCGCGACGCCGTACCTGCCGCCGATCTCGTTGCGTATCCGGTCGGCGAACGGCGTCTGGTAGCTGCGGCCGAAGGCGGGCTTCTCCTCGCTGACGACCTGCCCGGTCGACACGTCGATGCCGGCCGCGCCGTGCTCGGCGAACGCGCGGGCGATCTCGACGGCGTCGTCGATGTCCAGGCCGCCCTCGCACCAGTCGGTCGCCGAGATCCGGACCGTCATCGGCCGGTCCTGCGGCCAGGCCGCGCGGACCGCGTCGAAGACCTCCAGCGGGTAGCGGAGCCGGGCGGCCAGCGATCCGCCGTACCGGTCGGTACGCCGGTTGGTCAGCGGAGACAGGAACGACGACAGCAGGTAGCCGTGCGCGCAGTGCAGCTCGAGCAGGTCAAAGCCGGCCCGCGCGGCCGCCCGGGCCGCGGCCGTGAACTGGCCCCTGATCTCGTCGAGTCCGTCCTGGGTGAGCTCGCGCGGCGGCTGGCTCTGGCCCGCGTAGGGCAGCGCAGAGGGGCCGCACACCTCCCAGTTACCCTCGGGCAGCGGGATGTCCATGCCGTCCCACATGAGCCTGGTCGAGCCCTTGCGCCCGGAGTGCCCGAGCTGGATGCCGATCTTCGCGCCGGTGTGGCCGTGCACGAAGGCGGTGATCCGGAGCCAGGATTCCTCCTGCTCGCCGGTGTAGATCCCCGTGCAGCCAGGCGTGATCCGCCCGGCGGGGGAGACGCAGACCATCTCGGTCATCACCAGCCCGGCCCCGCCCAGGGCCTTGCTGCCCAGGTGCACTAGGTGGAAGTCACCGGGCACGCCGTCGCGGGCCGAGTACATGTCCATCGGGGAGACGACCACGCGGTTGGCCAGTTCCAGGCCGCCGAGCCGGAACGGCTGGAACATCGGCGGCCGCGCCCGGGCGCCGCCTGCCGGTCCGCCGTCCAGGCTCCCGCCCAGGCTGGCGGCGAACCAGCGGTCCATGTCGGCGACGAACTCGGGGTCGCGCAGCCGCAGGTTGTCGTAGGTGACCCGGCGGCTGCGGGTCACGATGTTGAACGCGAACTGGTGCGGGTCCTGGTCCGCGTACTGCCCGATGTTCTCGAACCACTCCAGGCTGGCCTGCGCGGCCCGCTGGGTGGACGCGACCACCGGCCTTCGCTCCAGTTCGTAGGCGGCCAGGCCAGCGTCGAGGTCCGGCTGCTCGTGCAGGCAGGCGGCCAGGGCCAGCGCGTCTTCCATGGCGAGCTTGGTGCCCGAGCCGATGGAAAAGTGCGCGGTGTGCGCCGCGTCGCCGAGCAGGACCACGTTCTGATGCCGCCAGGTCTGGCAGCGCACGGTGGTGAAGGTGGTCCACCGCGAGTTGTTCGCGACCAGACTGTGCTTGCCAGCACTGGGGCCGCCGAGCACGTCGGCGCACAGGCCGCGGATGAGCTCGATGGAGGCCTCGTCGCTCTGCCCAGGCGCGAGGTTCGCGGCGGCGCTGCCGGCGAACCCGGCGCGCCGCCAGACGTCCTCGTGCATCTCCAGGATGAAGGTGCTGGCCTTCTCGCTGTACGGGTACCCGTGCACCTGCATGATCCCGGCCGGGGTGTCCAGGATGTAGAACTTGAACGCGTCGAAGACCAGGTCCGTGCCGAGCCAGATGTACTTGCAGCGCCGTCGTTCCAGGTCAGGAGCGTAGGTTGAGGCGAACCCGGTGCGGGTGGCCGAGTTCATCCCGTCGGCGGCGACCACCAGGTCGTGCCGGTCGGCCAGCGCCGTCGCATCCGCCTCGGTGCGGAACAGGACCCGCACCCCGAGCTCAGCACACCGGGCCTGCAAGATGGCCAGCAGGCGCTTGCGGCTCATCGCGGCGAAACCGTGTCCGCCTGAGGTCAGCGTGCTGCCGCGGAAGTGCACGTCGATGTCATCCCATCGGGCGAACTCGCGGCGCATGGCCGAGAAGATCACGGCGTCAGCGTGCTCGATGCCGCCGAGGGTCTCGTCGGAGAACACCACGCCGAAACCGAAGGTGTCGTCGGCGGCGTTGCGCTCCCAGACGGTGACCTCATGCCCGGCGTCCAGCTGCTTGGCCAGGGCCGCGAAGTACAGGCCGTCGGGCCCGCCGCCCAGGACAGCGATGCGCATCGCGTTCGTCCCTTCTTCCCGCCTGATCGTATGCTGGAAGTTCTACGATCGTCAATGGAACGCGATACCAGCCCTGTGAAGGCACTAGGGTGCAGTCATGAACCTGGAGCGGATCAATCCCGCAGAACTCGGCCGGCCCTCCGGTTTCTCGCAGGCGGTGTCCGCGACCGCGAGCCGGATGGTGTTCCTGGCCGGCCAGCTCGGTACCGGCCCGGGCGGAAAGGTCGTCACAGGCGGGGTGGTGGCGCAGTTCGAGCAGGCGCTGGCTAACCTGCTCACCGCGCTGGCCGCGGCCGGCGGCCAGCCCGCGGACCTGGTCAGCCTGACCATTTACCTCACCGACGTCGAGGATTACCAGGCGCACGGTCGCCAGATCGGCGCGGTCTGGCGGCAACTGGCCGGGACCGAGTATCCGGCCATGGCCGGCGTGGGCGTGACGCGGCTGTGGGACCCCGAGGCGCTGGTGGAGATTCAGGGCATCGCAGCGGTCAGCCGCTGATAATCCGCTGGACGTAGGCTCGCGCCGGTTCCTCGAGCAGGGCGCGCCAGGTGAAGAACTCCTCGGCGGCGCGGATGCCGATCCAGTCGTCGGGAAGCAGTTCCGCGGGCAGGCCTGGGTCGAGGTAGGGGAGCCGACGCCAGTCGGTGAGCACTCGCACGTAGTCGGCGAACGCCTGCTGCGGCATGACCAGCGCGGCCAGGTCGCTGCGCTCCCAGCGCCGCAGGGCCGGCTCGTGCGTCCGGATGAACGTATCGTACCGCCGCTCAAGCTCGTCCAGGTCCCACCAGCGGCGGATCCGGGCGGCGGGATCGCCGAACGCGAGATGATCCGCGTGGAACAGGTCGGCGTAGGAGTCCAGCTCCAGCCGCCGCAGCGTCTCGGCGGTCGTGTCCTGCGGGTGGGCCGGGACGATCCAGACCCCGGGCGCGACCATCCCGAACCCCAGCCGGGCCAGCTCGGATCGCAGGATGTGCCGCCGGTGGCGTTCGGTTTCCGGGACCGAGAAGACCGCAAGCAGCCAGCCGTCGGCCGATGTCGCCCGGTGCCGCCGGAAGATCCTGGCGTCCCCCTCGCGCAGGATGGCCAGCGCTCCGGCGGAGAGCTGATACCCCGCTGATCCCTCGTGCCGCTGCGCCTGCAAGATGCCCCGTCGCTTCAGCCGCGAGATGGCCGAACGCACCGCGGGCTCGTCCACCCCCAGGTCGGCGAGCAGGCGGATCAGCGCCGCGACCGACAGCCAGCCGCCGTCAGGCCGGGCGTACAGCCCGTAAACCGTGACGATCAGGTGCCGCGGCTGGGCCGGCCGGACGGCGGCGTCCCCGTCCGGTTCGTTCGTTTCCACCACGGCCGTCACGGGGTCACGATACCAAGGCGCCCGCGCCGGCCAGGCGGCGCGGGCGCGGACGATCAGGCGCGCTCAGCCTTTGACTTCCACCAGGCGTCCGGTTTCCACCTCGTAGATGAAGCCGCGGACGGAGTCCTTGTTCGGGATGTACGGGCTCGCCTTGATCCGGGCGATGGACTGGCGGACGTCGGCTTCGATGTCGGGAAAGGCTTCAAGCGCGAACGGCGGCCGGATGCCGGTGTCGGCCTCGATCTGGGCCTTGACATCGTCGTCGTGGAAGGTCAGCATCCCGCAGTCGGTGTGGTGGATGAGGACGATCTCGTTAGTGCCGAGGAGCCGCTGAGAGATGGTGAGGGACCGGATGACGTCATCGGTCACGACGCCTCCGGCGTTGCGGATGATGTGCGCGTCGCCCTCGGAGAGCCCGAGCACGCCGTACGGGTTGAGGCGGGCGTCCATGCAAGCCACCACCGCGGCGTTCGACGCCGGCGGCAGCGGCAGATCGCCCTTGTCGAAGCTGGCGGCGTAGCGGCCGGAGTTGGTGACGAAGGTGTCGGTGCTGCTCATGGTTTCCTCCCCGGACAAAACGGATCTGGGTATCGGCGAGATCGTATCCACTCACACGCTAACCCAATCATGACTTACCAGACCAGAAATATGTGCTTAGCCTCGAGCTAGGTGCACGCAGTGTCACTAGTGCCGCCTGCCATGCTCCTCGGTCAGCCGCCCGATGTCCCATAGGGCCGGTTATAACCGGCCCTATGGGACATCGGCCCGGCCCGATCTGACGGCCAGGTGCGTCGCTCGCACTAAGCGCGCGCTGTCAGCCGGAGAAGCAGCACGTCGACATGTCGGCTTTCCTGGGCGAGGCGCCCGGGCAGGTGGTCGACTTCCCGGTCAGCCCTCGCCACCGGCTGGCGTCAGTGGCCGGGGGCCGGAGCTTCGGTGAGCGTCGGTGGCGATGTCCGTGCTTACTCCGGCGGTTCCCCGACGCACCACAGCGCGGCGAGGCCTGGTCCGCTGCTTGTGGCCGATCCTGCGGCGGCCTCAGGTACCGGGCTGCTCCTGTTCCCGCAGGCGGACGCCCTCCCGTCAGCCTGGGTCACCTCGGAGCCCGCCGGCCTCCAGCCTGGAGGACCTATCGGCCCAATTTCACGGCTACCTGCGCGCGCTGCCCGCGCACCCGCGCTCGCTCCGCCCGGTCAACCTCAACGTCTGGGAAGCGGTCTACTTCCGCCATGACTTCGGCACGCTCGCGGCGCTGGCCGGCATCGCCGCGGGCATCGGAGCCGAGCGGTACGTCCTGGATGACGGCTGGTTCCGCGGCCGCCGCACTGACCAGGCCGGCCTGGGGGACTGGCATGTCGACGACGACGTCTGGCCCGGCGGATTTGCATCAGCTCGCCGACTACGTACGCGGCCGCGGCCTGCAGTTCGGCCTGTGGATCGAGCCCGAGATGGTCAACCCCGACCTCTACCGCGCCCACCCCGATTG
>Ga0209839_10000845_pt1 | contig 15603 bp, 12 predicted proteins | sample OrgsoiDNA2013050_FD_185800 | JGI IMG/M metagenome (GOLD analysis project Ga0209839, IMG submission 185800) | Permafrost soil microbial communities from the Arctic, to analyse light accelerated degradation of dissolved organic matter (DOM) -... | ecosystem: Environmental > Terrestrial > Soil >... | reverse complement strand
GTTGCTGGCGCGGGGGGTGGCGGCGCGGGGGTGGCGGCGCCGGCGGGGGCGGGGCGACCTGCATCAGATCCCAAGCTGAGGCGTGAGGAGTGGAAATGGGGAATCGTGCATGACTGACGTGCGCGATCACCCAACTCCACGGCGGGCGCCTCACCTTGGGATCTCATGCATGTGGGCAATGGGGATCGCGCTCCGGGTGTAGCGTGCAGCCCCGATGAGAGCCGGTGCCGAAACGGGAATGCACTGCCGTGGCTGGCCGCAGGAGGCGGCGCTGCGGATGCTTGAGAACAACCTCCATCCGGACGTGGCCGAGCGGCCCTCAGAGCTGGTCGTCTATGGGGGGATCGGCAAGGCCGCCCGGAATTGGTCGAGCTACCACACGATCGTGCGCGAGCTCCAGCGCCTCGAGTCCGATCACACGCTGCTGGTGCAATCCGGTAAGCCGGTGGCGGTGTTCGAGACCCACGAGGACGCTCCGCGGGTGCTGATCGCCAACTCCAACCTGGTGGGGCAATGGGCGACGTGGGAGAAGTTCCGCGAGCTCGACGCGGCCGGCTTGATGATGTACGGCCAGATGACCGCCGGGTCGTGGATCTACATCGGCAGTCAGGGGATCCTCCAGGGCACCTACGAGACCTTCGCCGCCGCGGCCCGCAAGCGCTTCGACGGCACGCTGTACGGGCGGCTGGTGGTCACCGCCGGATTGGGCGGGATGGGCGGCGCCCAGCCGCTGGCGATCACGATGCTCGGCGGCACCGCGTTGTGCATCGAGGTCGACCTGCACCGGATCGAGCGGCGGATCGAGACCGGCTATCTCGACCAGCGCGCGGCCGACCTCGAGGACGCGCTGGCGCGGCTGCAGCGCGCGCGTGAGGAGCGTCGACCGCTGTCGATCGGCCTCGCCGGGAACGCGGCCGAGGTGCTGCCGGAGCTGGTCCGTCGCGGGGTCGAGATCGATGTCGTGACCGATCAGACCAGCGCCCACGATCCGCTCAACGGCTATGTGCCGGCGGGGCTGACGCTCGAGCAGGCGGATGCTCTGCGCCGGCGAGATCCCGACGAGTATCTGCGCCGCGTCGGCGAGAGCGCGCTGGCCCACGTGGCCGCGATCCGCGAGCTCGGGCGCCACGGCGCCGAGGCGTTTGACTACGGCAACGCGCTGCGCGGGCTCGCCGAGTCCTACGGGGACACGGAGGCGTTCAGCTACCCCGGCTTCGTCCCCGCCTACATCCGTCCGTTGTTCTGCGAGGGCAAGGGCCCGTTCCGCTGGGTCGCCCTGTCGGGAGACCCGCAGGACATAGACAGGACCGATCAGGCGATCCTCGAGCTGTTCGGTGACCAGGAGCACATCGCGCGCTGGATCAAGCTCGCCTCCGAGCGCGTCAAGTTTCAGGGCCTGCCGGCGCGGATCTGCTGGCTCGGCTACGGCGAGCGCGAACGGGCCGGGACGCGGTTCAACGAGATGGTCGCCGACGGCGCGCTCGCGGGTCCGATCGTGATCGGACGTGATCACCTCGACGCCGGCTCGGTCGCCTCCCCGGAACGTGAGACCGAGGCCATGCGCGACGGTTCGGACGCGGTCGCCGATTGGCCGCTGCTGAACGCGCTGCTGATGACGGCCTGCGGTGCGAGCTGGGTGTCGATCCACCACGGAGGCGGTGTCGGGATGGGCAAGTCGATCCATGCCGGCCAGGTCGTGGTCGCCGACGGCAGCCCGGCAGCGGGCGAGCGCGTGCGACGGACGCTGAGCGCCGATCCCGGCCTCGGCATCGTGCGTCACGCCGACGCCGGCTACCCGCAGGCGCTCGCCGCCGCGCGCCGCGGCGGCCTGCGGATGCCGATGCTCGATCCCGAGCCCGACGCGCGTTGAGCGCCGGGTCGCTGTCGTTCGCGCGCGCGGCGCAGATCCTGCGCCCGCCGGCCGATGGGCTGCCCAACCTCCGCGGCCCACTGGTCGAGCAGCAGTCGCTGGCTCCCGGCGGCCTGAGCGTGCACGGCGGGTTGATCGCGGCGCTCCATCCCGATCCCGACAGCGGCCTGGTCGTCGACGCGAGCGACTGCGCGCTGGTGCCCGGGTTGATCGACTGCCACACCCATCTGCCGTTCGCGGGCTGGCGCGCGAACGAGTACGACCAGAAGGTGCGCGGGGTTCCCTACGAGGAGATCTCGCGCTCGGGCGGCGGTATCGCGGCCTCGGCGCGCGCGCTGGCGCAGGCGCCGGACGAGGCTGTGCTGGGGCAGGCCGCGGGCCTCGCGCGGGAGATGCTCGCCGCTGGCACCACGACGTTCGAGTGCAAATCGGGTTATGGGCTCTCGCGAGCGGGCGAGCTGCGCGCGCTGGCGCTCGCCGCGGCACTCGGCGAAGCGGTCGACCAGAGCACAACCTCGACCGGGCTGCTCGCGCACTCGGTCCCCGAGGGCTACACCGCCGATGGCTGGATGGACGAGGTCGAAGCGATGCTGCCTGAGGTGCTGGGGCTCGGGAGCGTCAGCGCGCTGGACATCTTCGTCGAGTCGATCGCGTTCTCCAACCGGGAGCTGCGGCGCATGGGCGAGCTCGCCGCCGGCGCCGGGCTGGCGCTCCGCTGCCACGTCGAGCAGTTCGCCACCCACCGCTCGGTTCCGGTGGCGCTGTCGGTGGGGGCGCGCTCGGTCGACCATCTGGCGCAGATCCACCCCGACGACATCGGGCCGGTGGGCGAGGCGCAGTGCGCCACGGTCCTGCTGCCGGGGGCCGAGTTCCTCGGCGCCGAGTCGCGCGCGCCGGCTCGGGCGCTGCTGGAGGCGGGCGCGATCCTGGTGCTCGCAACGGACGCCAATCCCGGCACCTCGCCGGTGTTCTCGCTGCCGCTGGTGATCGGGCTGGCGGTCCGGCTTTACGGCCTCAGCCCCCGCGAGGCGCTCGCCGCGGTCACGCTCAACGCCGCGTGGACGCTCGGCCTGGAGCACGACCGTGGCTCGATCGAGGTCGGCAAGCGCGCCGATCTGGTGCTGCTCGACGCTCCAGCGGAGCACGTCGCCTACCGCTTCGGACGCAACCCGGTCGCCGCGACGTTCATCGCCGGCGAGCCGGTGTTCGTCCGCGATGACCAGGCGTGGAGGCTCACCCGGCGATGAGGCGCGCGACCGTGTCCGCCATGGCCAACGCCCACAGCCACGCGTTCCAGATCGACCTCCGTGGCGCGGGCGAGCGATCGGTGAGCGGCGCGGATGACTTCTGGAGCTGGCGAACCGAGATGTACCGGCTCGCGGCCTCCCACGATCCGGCCTCGATGCACGCCGTCGGCGAGCGCGTCTACGGCCAGATGGCTGCCGCCGGCTACGGAGAGGTCGGCGAGTTCCACTACGTTCACCATCAGCCCGACGGGCGCCCATATGAGGATCCGAACGCGATCGCGATCGCGCTCGCGCAGGCGGCGCTGGCCCGCGGGCTCGAGGTCGTTCTGCTTCCGGCGGCCTACCACCGCGCCGGCCCCGGACTTGAGCCGAACGCCGGGCAGTTGCGCTTCTGCGACCCCGACGTGGAGACGTTCCTGGCCCGGGTTGACGGCCTGCGTGCCTGGGCGCAGCCCCATCCGGGGGTGAGCGTCGGGATCGCCGCGCACAGCGTGCGGGCGGTTCCGGCGGACTGGATCGCGGCGATCGCCGAATACGCCGATCGCCACCAGCTCGTCCGTCACGTCCACGCCTGCGAGCAGCGGCGCGAGCTGGCCGAGTGCCGGGCCGAGCACGGCTGCTCGCCGATCGAGTTGCTCGAGCGCTGCAACTTCCTCGGCCGGCGCACCAGCGTCGTCCACGCGATCCACGTCCACGAGCGCGATATCGAACTGCTGGCGGCGAGCGGCTCGATCGTGATCAGCTGTCCGACCACCGAGGGGAACCTCGGCGACGGCTACCTGCCCGCACTGCGCTACCGCGACGCCGGCGTGCGGCTGGCGATCGGGACCGACTCGCAGGTACGGGTCGATCCGTTCGAGGAGTTGCGCGAGCTCGAGACCGGCGCGCGGCGCGAGGGCCAGACGCGCTTCGCGCTGCTGGCCGCCGCCGACGGCGACCTGTGGGGTCAGATCGCCGCGAACGGGCGCGCGAGCCTCGGATTGCACGGCCCAGCCGCCGAGATCGAGGTCGATCTCGACCATCCTGACCTGGCGGGGGTCGCCGGAGCGGATCTGCCACTTGCGCTCGCCACCTGTGCTTCGGCCGGGGTCGTCGCCCGAGCCGCCCGGGGTGCCCGGCGATGACCGTGGTGCGCGGTCGCCGGCCGAACCTTACGCAAGACTGATCCGATGCCCCACCGCCATCCGTCGTTGCTCGCCGGACCGCCACCCGCTCCGGGTCGGTTGTGGCTGACCAACGCGCGGGTGTTCGACGGTACGGGCACCGGCGCGGCGGTGCGGGAGGCTGCGGCGGTGCTGGTCGGCGACGGCGTGATCGAGCGGCTCGGCGACGCGGCGGACCCGGCGCCCGACGGCGCGCGGGTGATCGACCTCGCGGGCCGAATGCTGATTGCAGGGCTGACCAACGCGCACGTCCACGTCCAGGGCAACCAGCCGCGGGCCGGGCACGGCGCCGAGCCGATCCTCGCCGGCACCAGTGCCCACTTCCTCCAGGCGAGCCTGCGCGACTGCCTGCGGATGGGGGTGACCACACTGCGCAACGTCGGCTCCCAGGATCAGCAGCCCCAGGAGGCCCGGCAGGCGATGCGCTACGGGGCGTTCCGCGGGCCGCGGCTGCTGACCTGTGGACTGATCATCTCGGCGACGGCGCCGGGCGGGCGGTTCTACGGCGCGATGTACCGTGAGGCCGACGGGCCGGATGAGATCCGCAAGGCGGTTCGCGAGCAGCTGCGCGCCGGCGCGGACTTCGTCAAGGTGATGACCACCGGCGCGCGCTCCAACGAGCTGGAGGATCCCGATCCGACCCAGCTGACCGATCCCGAGTTCGCCGCGCTGGTGGCCGAGGCGCACCGGATGGGGGTCAAGGTCGCCGCGCACGTCGAGGGCCTCGACGGGACCGCGGCGGCGATCGACCACGGGATGGACACGATCGAGCACGGGATGTACCTGAACCAGCGGCCCGAGCTGCTGGAGCGGATGGCCGCCAACGACCAGGTGCTGATCCCCACGCTGGGCGGCTACTACTGGATGGCCGGCCTTGGCGAGGCGATCGACCCCGCCGGCGCCGAGCTCGACCCGGAGATGATCCCGAGCATCGTCGAGCTCGCTCACCACAACCTCCGGGAGGGGACGCTGAGCATGCGCGCGGCCGCCGCCGTGGGGGTCAAGATCGCGCTCGGCGCCGACCGCAACGGGGTCAGCGGCGACGACGTCGCCCTGGAGCTGCTGCGGATGGTCCACCACGGGCTGAGCGTCGAGCAGGCGCTGATCGCCGCGACGCGGACCGCGGCCGAGGCGCTGGGGCTACAGGAGCTGATCGGAACGATCGAGCCGGGAAAGCTCGCGGACCTTGTGGCGCTCGACGGTGACTTGCTGGTCCAGCCGGAGCTGCTGCTGGACCGCGACCGGATCTGGCTCGTGTTCCAGCTCGGCGAGCCGGTCGCCGGCGCCGCCCTCGAGGCCCCTGGGATCCGGCGGGCTGTCGGCTAGCTAGGACGGTCTGGGCGATTGAGATGCGGCGGGCTGGTCGCTGGGGCCTTTCGGCCATCGCAGCTCGATCCCGGCCAGGTCCTCGTACAGCCGGATCGCGCTCAACTCCCCCGCTGCGTCGCCGTAGCCGGCCCGGGCCCGGCGGTGGATCTGCTCCACCAGCGCGGTCATCTCGACCGGCAGTCCAACGTCGCGGGCGAGGTCGACGGCGAGCGCGAGATCCTTGGTCACGAGCTTCATCGGGAACCCGGCGTCATAATCGCCGTCGTCGAGCAGCATCCGGACGTCTCGCTGCAGGAAGTTGGAGTTGGCGGGCGAGTTGACCAGGGCGTGGTGGAGCTTGTCGAGCCCGACGCCCGCCCTGACGCCGACGGCCAGCGTCTCGGCGGTCGCGACCGCGTGCATGAACCAGGTCAGGTTCAGCAGCAGCTTGACCGCGTAGCCGCTCCCGTGCTCGCCGACGTGGAGGATCCGCTCGGGGTCGCCGATGGCCCGCAGCACCGGTAACGCTCGCTCGAACGCGTCGAGATCGCCTCCGACGTAGATCGCCAGCGTCCCCGCCTGGGCGCCGATCGTCTGTCCGGCGACCGGGGCATCGATGATCGACACGCCGCGCGCGCGGGCCGCGGCCAGCGCGCGACGCCCGACCTCGAGCGAGCTGGTGCTCAATTCGATCACCAGCGCGTCCGGCGTCAGCGCGGCGATTGCGCCGTCTGGGCCGTTCAGTACCTGATCGACCTGACGGGGCCCGGGAAGGCTGGTGAGCAGGATCTCGGCGCCGTCGGCACAGTCGGCGACCGATCCCGCCGCGCGGGCGCGCGCACCGGCGCCGGTGACCTGCTCCACGGCGGCCGGGTCGAGATCGAACGCGCTCACCTCGAAGCCGGCGTCGATCACGTGCGCGCACATCGGGCCGCCCATGTGTCCCAGGCCGATGAACCCGACTACCGTCATGCGAGCGAGATCCAGGTCGTCTTGAGCTGCGTGTAGGCATCCAGCGCGTGCAGCGAGCGGTCTCGGCCGTGCCCGGAGTCCTTCATCCCGCCGAACGGGGTCGCCAGCGACGAGGCGTCGAAGGTGTTGATCCACACCGTCCCCGCCCGCAGGCCTCGGGCCAGCCGCCCCGCGGTGGTCAGGCTCGCGGTCCAGACGGCCGCGGCAAGGCCATAGCGGGTGTCGTTGGCCAGCCTCAGCGCGTGATCGGCGTCGTCGGCCTGCTGAATCACCAGCACCGGGCCGAACACCTCCTCCTGGACGATCGGCAGGCTCGCATCGTCGGCCTCGATCAGCGTCGGCTGCATGTAGGCACCGCCGGCGATCGGCTCGGCGCGCTCGCCGCCCGCGATGATGCTCGCGCCGTCAGCCCGCGCCCGCTCGACGTGGCGCACGACGCCGCTCAGATGCTCGCGGCTGATCAGGGCGCCGAACACGGTCGTGTCCTTCAGCGGGTCGGCGGGGACGAACTCGCCGGCGATCGACTTCAGGTGCTCGACCAGCTCGTCGCGAATCGAGCGCTGGACGATCACCCGCGAGCCGGCGTGGCAGGTCTGGCCGGCGTTGTAGAAGATGCCCCAGCCGATCGCCCGCGCCGCGGCGTCCAGGTCCTCGACGTCGCCGAGCACGATCTGCGGGCTCTTGCCCCCCAGCTCGAGCGACACCGCCTTGCCGTTCGTTTCTCCGGCATAGCGTTGAAACATGCGGCCGACGGGCACCGAGCCGGTGAACGCGATCTTGTCGAGATCGGGATGGCGCCCCAGCGCCTGCCCGGCCTCCTCGCCGTAGCCCGGCACGACGTTGAGCACGCCCGGGGGGATCCCGGCCTGCGTGGCCAGCTCGGCCAGCATCAGCGCGCTCAGCGGCGACTGCTCGGCGGGCTTGAGCACCACCGAGTTGCCGACCGCGAGCGCCGGGGCGAGCTTCCACGCGCTGATGATCAGCGGGTAGTTCCAGGGCACCACGGCGCCGACCACGCCGATCGGCTCGCGGGTGATCAGCGCCAGCGCGTCCGTCGCGGTCGGGGCGATCTCGCCGTAGACCTTGTCGATCGCCTCCGCGTACCACGCGAAGCAGCGGCTCGCGTTGGGGACGTCGACCGACCGCGCGTCGTTGATCGGGTGCCCGGTGTCGAGCGCCTCCAACAGCGCCAGCTCCTCCAGGCGCTCGAGCATCAGCTCGGCCAGCGCCCACAGCACGCGCTTACGCTCGGCGGGATCGGCCAGCGCCCAGGTGCCCCGCTCAAACGCGCGGCGGGCGGCGCGCACTGCGCGATCAATGTCCTCGGCGCCGCCGCGGGCGACCTCGGCGATCACGCTCCCGTCGCGTGGCGAGACGGCCGCGAACGTCGCCCCATTGGCGGCCGCGGCGAAGCTGCCGTCGATGAACGCCTCGGACCGCACGTTGCTCCCGGCGGCGCTCACCCGTGGGCCTTCTCGGCGTAGTGGGCGATCGCGTCCTCGTCGAGCGTGACACCGAGGCCGGGCGCCGAGGGCAGCCTGAGGCAGCCGTCGGAGTCGATTCCCAGCGGCTGGGCGAGCATGAAGTCGCGCCGACCGGCGGTCCAGCCCGGGGGGTCGTACGGGAGCTCGAGGTACGGCCCGCCGCCGACGCCACAGCAGACGTGCAGGTTGGCGAGCACCCCGATCCCGTTGGTCCAGGTGTGCGGGCTGAACCAGCGGTTGCGGCGCAGCGCCAGCTCGGCCAGCGTCCGGACGCCAGAGATCCCCAGCGCGAGCACGACATCGGGCTGGTACACGTCGAGCGCGTCGTGCTCGAGCGCCAGGCGCAGCTCGTCGAAGCTGCTCGCCATCTCCCCTCCGGCGATCCGTACGCCGGTGCTCTGGCGCAGCATCCGCATGCCCTCCAGATCGCTGCCCGCCAGCGGCTCCTCGACCCACAGTACGTCGAGCTCGGCCAGGCGATTGATCAGCCGACGGGCGCCCTGCGGCCCGAGACCCGGGGCGATGTCACCGGCCATGCGCCACCACTGATTGAGGTCGACGAGGATCTCCAGCGCGCCGCCGACCGCGTCGCGGATCGCCGCGACGACGGCGATGCCCTCGGCGATCCGCTCCCGCGCGATCCGCACCTTGACCGCCCTGAAGCCCTCCTGCAACAGCGCGACGGCGTCCTGTGCGCGGCGCGCCGGCGTCCGCAGCTCGCCCAGCGACGCGTACACCGCCAGGCGGTCGGCGCCGCCGCCGAGCAGCGTTGCCACCGGTACGCCGAGCGCCTGCCCGGCGAGGTCCCACAGCGCCGCCTCGACCGGCCAGTAGCGCGCCGCGTGGAACGAGATCGTCTCGAGCGTGCGCGCGTGAGCGCTCAGCGCGAGCGGATCGCGGCCGATGAACAGGTGCTCGAACTGCTCGAAGCCGACCATCGTGTCGCCGCTGCCGATGCCGGTGACCCCCTCGTCGGTCTGCACCCGGACGATCGTGGCGCCGAACTCGACCCGCGGGTCCGGGTCCCACGCCGCGTGGAACGGCGGATCGAGAGGCAGGCGCAGTCGCTGGATCTGGATCGCGGTGATCTTCACGGGCGAGCTCCGGTCAATCGCCGGCGTAGAACGGGCTGCGCAGAGAGTCGCGCCGCGCCACCAGCGCCCGGGCGGCGTCGGGGTCACGCCCGATCACCGCGGTGCGGATGCCCTTCAGGGTCGCCGCCCGGCTGGCGATCCGCACCGCGGTCTGGTCCGTTGCGCCGGGGTCGATGTAGATCGCCACGAACACGAGCTGATTCACGCTGGCGGCGAGCAGTTCCTCGGCGACCGCGTCGAGCACCCCCTGCGCGATCCCGAGCTGCCCGGCACCCCAGGTGATCGTCTGGTGTGTCTCCTGGGTCGCGGTCGCCTTGTTGATCATGATCGTCGGCGGCCACACCGGCTCGTAGTGCGCCTTGTCCTCGCCGACCACGACGAGGATCGGAGTGTGGCCGGGAGCTGGGGAGGTGAAGGTGCTCAGCAGGGCCGCCGCGGTCGGCGTGCCGCGCTCGGCCAGCACGATGTTGACGTGGGCGCCGTCGGGATCGACGCCGCTCCAGCCCTCGCCGATCAAGCCGTCGTGGCCGGTGCCGGGCCTCGATCGCCGCTCCTGGTGCGCGGCCCAGGGCGTCATCGCCCGCTCCGCGCGCCGGCCGCGCTCAGGCGCGGCGGCATCGCCCGCTCCGTGGGTCGGCCAGGCTCAGACGCGGGCCTCATGCTCCGCTCCGCGCGCCGGCCAGCTCGGGATCGAGAACCACGACCGAGCGCCCGCCCTCACCGCGGCGCAGGCGCTCCAGCGCGCCCTGCACGTCCTCGAGCTCGATCAGATCCGAGACCACATCGGCAAGCTCCAGCCGCCCGGAGCGGACGAGCTCGATCAGCCTGGCGATCGCCTGCGCGGGATCCGCCGAGCCGTAGTAGCTGCCCTTGATCGCCTTCTCGGACAGAAACTCGATCGCCGGCAGCGAGACCTCCACTCCGGCTGGCGCGAGTCCGACCACGATCGCCGTGCCCCCGGGTCTCAGCGCATCCCACGCGGCGCGGATCGTCGCCGCCGAGCCGACCACCTCGAACGCGTGGTCGACCCCGCCCTGGGTGATCGCCCGGATCTCGGTCGCCGGTTCGGTCGCGGTCGCGCTCGCGTCGATCGCGTGGGTGGCGCCACGATGCAGCGCATGCTGGAGCTTGTCGCGCCGGCGGTCCACGGCGATGATCGTCGACGCTCCCGCGAGCCGCGCCCCGGCGATCACGTGCAAGCCGACGCCGCCACAGCCGATCACGCACACTCGGTCGCCGATCCGCACCCGCGCCGCGCGGGTGACGGCGCCGATGCCCGTCACCACGCCACAGCCCAGCAGTGCCGCCTGCCACAGGGGCAGCTCGGACGGGATCGGGATTGCGCCCTGCGCGGGGACCACCGCGAACTGCGCAAAGCACGCCACCATCAGGCCGTGCTGGAGCACGGTCCCGTCCGTCGCCCGTAGGCGCGAGCTTCCGTCCCGCAGCATTCCGGCGGCGGCCCACTCGCCGGCCGGTGCGCACAGCGTGCGGCGGCCGGAGCGGCAGGCTTCGCAACTGCCACAGGAAGGCACGAAGCAGAACGCCACGTGATCGCCGGGGGCGAGGCCGTCCACGTCCTCGCCGATGGCCTGCACGACGCCCGCTCCCTCGTGGCCCAGGACCATCGGCCAGCGGCCCGCGCCCAGCACACCGTCGGCGAGATGCAGGTCGGAGTGGCAGACGCCGGCCGCGGCGACGCGCACCAGCACCTCGCCCCGCTGAGGGGCCGCCAGCCACACGGTCTCGACGCTCACCGGGCGGCCTGGCTCGCGCAGCACGCAGGCGCGCATCTCGAACCCTGCGGGTCCGCCCGACACAGGCTCAGACAGCGGGATTGGCTGTGCTGTCAACTGGCTCCTTATCGAGCTGCAGGCGCCGTAGCTCCGGCAGCGGAATATGGCAGCGGATCCCGTGGCCGGCAGCCGGTTCGCGCAGCTCGGGCTCGGTCGTCTCGCAGATCTCGCCGAGCTTGCGCGGACAGCGGGTGTGGAACGGGCAGCCGGTGGGCGGGTCGGCGGCGCTCGGGATCTCCCCCTCCAGCGTGATCCGCTGACGGTCGAGCTGGTCGAGCCGGGGGACGGCCGACAGCAACGCCTCGGTGTAGGGATGGTGGGGCCCGGCGAACACTTCCCCCGCCGGCCCGATCTCCATCACCCGCCCGAGATAGAGCACCGCGATCCGGTCGGCCAGGTAGTGAACGACGCCGAGGTCGTGGCTGATGAACAGGTAGGCCACGTGCTCATCGCGCTGCAGGTCGGTCAGTAGGTTGAGGATCGCGGCCTGCACCGAGACGTCGAGCGCCGAGGTCGGCTCGTCGCAGACGACGATCCGGGGATCGCCGGCGAACGCCCGCGCGATCGCCACGCGCTGCTTGAGGCCGCCCGAGAGCTGTGAGGGTCGCATCGGCAGGTAGCGCTCGGACAACTTGACCGACTTGATCAGCGCCAGCAGCCGGTCGTCCAGCTCCGCGCCGCTGTAGCCGCCGAGCTTCGACAGGGAGCGCGCGATCAGCCGGCGCACCGAGTGGCGGCGGTTGAGCGCCGAGTCGGGGTTCTGGAACACGATCTGGAGGGCCTTCTCCTGCACGATCGTGCGGCCCTTGGCGAGCGCCGAGAGCGGTGTCCCGTCCAGCTCGACGGTGCCGCCCGGCTCCGGCGCCGTCAGCCCCAGCAGCACCCGGGCGAGCGTCGTCTTCCCGCTCCCCGACTCGCCCACCAGGCCGAGCGTCTCGCCGGCCATGATCTCGACGTCGACGCCGTGCAGGCCGCGTACGGCATGGCCGGCCTGATGAAAGATCTTCGAGACGTCGCGGGCGCGAATCACCGGATCGGCTCGATCGGCGGCCGCGGCGTCCTCGGGGGCGCCGCCATCGGCTGCTGCCGTGTCCTCAGCGGTGCGCGGCAGCGTCTGAGCGCTCTCGTGGAAGTGGCAGCGCGAGCCGCGCCCGCCGCCGATCTCGTACAGCGGCGGTGGCTCGGTCCGGCAGCGCTCCGCCACCAGGCCGCAGCGATCGGCGAAGATGCAGCCGGACACCTCGATCCCCGCCTGGGGCAGGAAGCCCGCGATCGTGTCGAGCCGGTGGCGCCCGCGCTTGGCGTCGCGGCGCGGGATGCACCGCAGCAACCCGACCGTGTACGGGTGACGGGGGTCCTCGAATACCTCGAGCGCGGCGCCCTCCTCGACCAGCTCACCCGCGTACAGCACCCCGACCCGGTCGCACATCTTGGCGATCACGGCGAGGTTGTGGCTGATGAACAGGATCGAGGTGTCGAACTCGCGCCGCAGCCCCTTGACCAGCTCCAGCACCTCGGCTTCGACGGTCGCGTCGAGGGCCGTCGTGGGCTCGTCGAGGATCAGCAGCGAGGGCTCGGAGGCCAGCGCCATCGCGATCACCGCGCGTTGCAGCATCCCGCCCGAGAGCTGGTGCGGGTAGCGCCCCATGACCCCGGCGGGGTCGGAGATCTGAACCTTGGCGAGCATCTGCTCGGCCCGCTCGAGCGCCTGGCGCCGCCCTTCGCCGGCGATCTCGTACACCTCGGCGACCTGACGGCCGACGTTGATCGAGGGGTTGAGCGCGCGCCCGGGCTCCTGGTAGACCATCGAGACCGTGCTCGCCCGCAGCTGGCGGAGATCGTTCTTCTTCAGCGCGAGCACGTCGCGCCCGTCGATCGAGATCGCGCCGGAGCGCACGAATCCGTTGCGCGCGAGGTAGCGGACGGTCGCCAGGGCCATCGTCGACTTGCCGCAGCCGGATTCGCCGACCAGGCCGTAGGACTCGCCCCGGGCCACGTGGAACGACACGTCGCGCAGCACCAGCTGCTCACGGCGGTGTACGCGATAGGCGACGTCGACGTGCTCGACGGTCAGCGCGTCGGCGCTCATTGCTCGATCGCCTGCTGGATCGAGTTGGCGACCAGGTTGACCCCGATCACCAGCGTGGCGATCGCCAACGCATCGAACAGCACCTCCCACCAGTAGCCGGCCGAGACGACGCCGTAGTTGGTGAAGATATCCAGGCCCCAGTTGGGCGACGGTGGCCCGATCCCGAAGCCCAGAAAGGTCAGCGTCACGATCGCGAACACGGCGTAGCCGAGGCGGACGGTGAACTCGACCACGACCGGCGGCAGCACGTTGGGGAGGATCTCGACGAACATGATGTACAGCGACCCCTCGCCCCGCAGCCGGGCCGCCGGAACGTAGTCGAGCTCGCGCTCGAGCAGCACCGCCGTGCGCACCGTGCGCGCGATCAGCGGCGCGAAGATCACCCCGATGACCGCGATCAGGGTGCCTTTCGACGGGCCCAGCGCGGTCACGCCGAGGATCCCGATGATCACCACCGGCAGGGCCAGGAAGGCTTCGACGAACCGGCTCAGGATGTCGTCGGTGGGACCGCGGAGGAAGCCCATCACGAGACCGAGCGCGGTGCCGAGCACGGTGCCGATCAGCGTCGCCAACGGCGCCACGATCAGGATGTCGCGTGCGCCGACGATCACGCGGGAGAACATGTCGCGGCCGAGCTGATCGGTGCCGAACCAATGGGCGCCCGACGGCGCCTGGTTGATGATGCCGAGATTCTGCGCGTATGGATCCTGAGGGACCAGGGCCTGGCCGAGCACGGCGGCGAGGATCCAGAACAGCAGGATCGCGGCGCCGGCCAGGAACGCCTCCGAGCGCAGCAGCTCGTGCAGCAGCTCGCGGCGCAGCTCGTGCTGGCCGGTCCTGATCGCGGCGGTGGACTCGATCGGGATCGTGTCGATGCTCATTCGGCGGCCTGGTAGCGGATCCGCGGGTTCAGCAGCGAGTAGAGGATGTCGGCGACCAGCGTCGCGACCATGAACACCACCCCGATCACCAGGATGCCCGCCTCGAGCATCGGGAAGTCCCGGCCGGTCGCCGCGGTGACGATCAGCGAGCCGACCCCCTGGTAGTGGAACAGCGTCTCGACGATCACCAGACCGCCGATCAGATAGCCGACCTGGGTCGCCACCACGGTGATCGTCGGCAGCAGCGAGTTGCGCAGGATGTGGCGCCAGATCACCGTCCGGCGCGGTAGCCCCTTGAGGATCGCCGTGCGCGCATAGTCCGAGTTGAGCGCCTCGATCGTGCCGGCGCGCGCCATCTGCATGATGTAGCCGAACAGGATCAGGACCAGTGGGATGGCGGGCAGGATCAGATGGTAGAGCTGAGTCGGGAGCCCGGCTCCCGGGGGCGCGGTGGCCGAGATCGGGAGCACGTTCAGGGCGATCCCGAACACGACGATCAGGATGATCCCCGAGACGAGCTCGGGGATCACGGTCGAGGAGGCGCCGATCACGCTGATGATCCGGTCACGCGGCTTGCCGGCGGCCAGCGCCGCCCAGACGCCGCCGGCAATGCCGAGCGGGACGACGATCACGAACACGAACAGCGCCAGCTTAAGCGAATAGCCGAGCGCCTTGATCACGATCGGCGCCACGGCGCTCTGATACGTGTACGACTTGCCCATGTCGCCCTGGACGAAGTGGCTGATCCAGGACCAGTACTGCGTCGGCACCGACCGATCGGTGCCGAACGTGTGGTCGAGGGCGTGGACCGCGCTCGGGGCGGCCAGCGGCCCGAGCACGAACCGTCCCGGATCGCCAGGCAGGACCTGACCGGCCAGGAACACGATCACGCTCAGGATCCACAGCGTGATCAGTGCCAGACCGATTCGCTTGAGGATGAAGATCGCCATCTCGCGATTGCTCAGCGCGGCGTCCGCGGACGCCGCTCGGTCCTAGCTCATGTACGCCTTGTTCAGGTAGATCGCGCTGATCGCCGTCGGGTTGACGCCGTGCACCCGCTGAGTCGTCGCCGTGAGGCCGTCGACGAAGTATGGGACCACGATCGGCGTCTCCGCCAGCAGCAGGGTCTCGATCTTCCCCGCGAGCTGCTTCTGCGTCGCGAGGTCGAGCGCCGCGACGTACTGCTTGACCAGGTTGTCGTAGGTCTTGTTCTTGAAGTGGGCGGCGTTCCACGTACCGTTCGAGGTCAGCGGGGACTCCAGGTAGACATTGGGGGCCCCGCGGTCGCCGTAGTCGACGAGGCTCATCGTCGAGTCGAGCCAGTCCGAGTTGCCGTAGGTGTCCTTCCCGTAGTACTGGGTCTGAGTCTCGACCTTGAGGTTGGCGGTGATCCCCACCTTGGCCAAGTCGGCTTTCATCACCTGAGCGAGCGCCAGGATCTCCTCGTACTGCTCGGTGACCAGCGGGGCGCTGAACCCGTGCGGGTGCCCCGCGGCCGTGAGCAGCTGCTTGGCCTTCGTGAGATCCTGCACCCGCTGGGGAACCGTCGTGTCCGTGGACGGGAAGCGCGGGCCGAACGGGCTGTCGTTGCCGAGCTGGCCGGCGCCCAGCAGCAGCGCGGTGATCATCTCCGGACGGCCGAAGGACAGCGCCACCGCCTGCCTGACCCGGGCATCGGTGAACGGCGCCTGGTCGTTGC
>Ga0209839_10000844_pt1 | contig 15604 bp, 14 predicted proteins | sample OrgsoiDNA2013050_FD_185800 | JGI IMG/M metagenome (GOLD analysis project Ga0209839, IMG submission 185800) | Permafrost soil microbial communities from the Arctic, to analyse light accelerated degradation of dissolved organic matter (DOM) -... | ecosystem: Environmental > Terrestrial > Soil >... | reverse complement strand
GGCCTTCGCGTCCGCCAACGGAATCGTCGTCATGACCTGAATTATAGTCATCAGATACGGTGTAGCGCCACGTCTGCGAGGTGGGCCGCCACCATCCCGTCGCCGCGCCCGACACCAACCCCGCCATCGGTTTCCCGGCCGCCGCGGACGCGATCGCCGACCACATCAACGGGGTGGTCGCCGCGGGTGTCTGGTGGCCGCCTCGCCGGGCGCGGTGCAGGCGATGGGGCCGACGATGGTCGCGGGCGCGCCGCTGAGCAGGTACGAGAACGACACCAGCCAGCACGTCGCGATGATCGACATCACCACGGCGGCCGCACTCGGCCTCTCCCCCGCGCGGCTGGCCAGCCAGCCCGCGGTGTTCGTCGACGGCATCGCCTACACGGTGGTGGGCGTCTACAGCTCCGCGCAGCGCGTGGTGACCGACGAGAGCGCGATGCTGATCCCGGAGAACACGGCGCTCGCCGACTTCGGCAACCCGGAGCCTGGCATCGGGAACCAGGACGAGGCCCAGATGGTCGTGGCGACCAGAATCGGCGCCGCGCAGGCGGTGGCACGCGAGCTGGCCGCCGCCGAACGACCGGCCGACCCGAGCCGGCTGGTGGTGACGTCTCCGCCCAACCCGCAGAACCTGCAGGGCCAGGTGACCGGCGACCTGGCCGGCCTGTTCCTGGTGCTGGCCTCGATCGGCCTGCGCCGCGCCGTCGGCGCCCGGCCGCGGCACATCGCCGCGCAGTTCCTCGCGGAAAGCACGGCGCTCGGCACGCTCGGCGGGCTGATCGGCACCTGCATCGGCGTCGGGGACCGTGGTGATCTTCGCCGCGGCCAAGGACTGGACGGCCGTGCTGAACCCGGTATTTACGCTGCCCGCGCCGCTGATCGGCAGCGTCGTCGGCCTGCTGGCAGGCGCCTATCCAGCGCTGCGCGCCGCGCGGACCAGCCCGCTCGCGGCGCTGCGGCACGCGTGAGCCGCGGCACACCAGAAAGGAACGAAGATGCGTATCCGCACCGGCCTCGGCCTGCTGATCTGCTGTTGCACGGGCCTGTCCGCCTGACAATCAGCAGGCGCTGGGCGCCGCGGTCCGGCGGTACAAGGCCGCCTACGCCAAGGAACTTGGCCAGCTCTCCGGGCTGCTGACGACCGCGCCGACCACGCCCGCGGGCGGGAGCGTCCGCCCGTCGGAGTCCTGACCGCCCGGCCTGCCCGCGCCGTGATCACCGCGAGCGCATCACGCCGGCCGCCACGGCGACCAGGACCGCCAGGGCGGCCGGGACCAGCAGCGCGTCCCGCAGGCCCACGCCTGAGGCGATCGCGCCGATGGCGACCGGGCCGGTGAGCAGGCCGGAGTAGGCCACCGCCGCGATCCGGCCGATGTTGCGGCCGGCGTGCTCCGGGTCAAGCCGCGCCGCCGAGGTGACGATCTGCGGGAAGATCCCGGCCAGGCCCGCGCCGAGCAGGGCGAAGCCGGCGATGGCCGCGCCCGGACCGCCGGCCAGCAGCCCGGCGGCCAGCCCGAGGCCGGCCAGCAGGCCGCTGGCGCGGACCAGCGCCACCGAGCCGAACCGGCTGGCCAGGCGGTCCCCGACCAGCCGCCCGGCGGCCATCGTGACCGAGAACGCGGCCAGCCCGGCGGCCGCGACGCCGGACGACGAGCCGAGGTTGACGTGCAGGTAGACCGCGCTCCAGTCCCCCGCCGAGCCCTCACCGACCTGTCCGCACAGCGCCAGCAGGCCGAGGATCCAGATCACCGCCGAGATCTGCCGCACCGAGCGCCGCGGTTGATCCTCCGGCCGCGGCGGGCTCGAGGCGACCGCGGGGATGGTGACCCGCGGGCCGGCCAGCAAGCCGAGCACGACCACCGCGGCCGCGGTGGCGGCGAAGGCCGGAAGCAGGCCGATCCCCAGCCCCGCCGATACCCCGCCTATCCCGGCACCGGCCAGGCCCGCGATGCTGTAGCCGGCGTGCAGGGAGGACATGATGGGACGGTCGTAGCCGAGCTCGAGCCGGGCCGCGCAGGCGTTCATGGCCACGTCAAGCAGCCCGGCCATCGCCCCGTAGACGGCCAGCGCCGCCATCAGCGCGGGCAGGTCCCTGGCCACCGCGATGGGGACGATCGCGACCGGGACCAGCACGCCCGCGATCCTGAGCACCCGGACCGTGCCGAACCTATCGGCGATGCGCCCGCTCAGCGCGAGCGTCAGCACGCTGCCGACCGGGAAGGCGAACAGCGCCAGGCCCAGCCGCCCGTCGCTCAGGTGCAGCGCCGCCTTGATGGCCGGCAGCCTGGCACTCCACGTCGCCGTGGCGACGCCGAGGACGAAGAAGTAGCCGAAGACCGCGACCCTGGCCCGGCGCAGCTCAGGGGCCGTCACGCGAGTACCACCCGTCGTTTTTAGCATGATTTCCGGCCGGGCGGCCACTTCCGGGCCGGTCCGCCGGGTATGGCCGGCGGCGCCGAGCTGCGATAGCGCTGAAGCATGAGCACACCACCTCGGGCGCGTACATCGCCATCTGGACCGGCCTGGACGGCTACTCCTCTCCCACCGTGGAGCAGATCGGCGCCGAGGCGTACTGCAGCGGCAGCACGCCGGCGTACTTCGGCTGGTACGAGCTGTACCCCGGCGCTCCGGTGGACTTCAGCAAGCCCCTCAAGCCGGGCGACGCCCTGCAGGCCTCGGTGACGTTCAAGAGCTCGGCGTTCACGCTGACGCTGCGCGACGTGACCCAGGGCTGGACGCAGACCGTGACCAAGGCGCTGTCCGGGGCGGCGAGATCCTCAGCGGAGACCGTCGTGCAGGTCCCGAACACCTTCACCTGCGCCAAGCCGCTCACCCTCGCGGCCTTCACAGGCGATACCGTCGACGGCTCGCCGCTGGGCAGCCTGGATCCGGTCCAGGGAATCGGCGACGACCCCAGTATCGTGGTCTCTCCCGTCAGCGGTGAGTCGTTCACGGTCTCGTGCCGGCCGGCCCTGAGTTAGGTCAGGTGGGCGTTGACCGACCTGGCCCGGGCGGCCAGCTCAGGGACCTCGATCACCGCGACGCCGGCCGCGCGGAGCTGGCCGGCGCCCTCGCCTGCGGTGAACAGCGCGGGCTCGCGCCAGGCGAAGACGACCCGGGGGATCCCGGCCGCGACAATGTGCTGGACGCAGGTGACCGGGCGGGAAGCACGCTCGCCGCAGGGGACCAGCGAGCTGTACAAGGTGGCGTGCCGCAGCCTCGGGTCCGGGCCGAGCTTGCCCGGTGCCAGCTTGCGGAGCGCCACCTCCTCGGCGTGATCGTGGTCCTCCTGCTCCCGGGAGAACCCGGTGGCCAGCACCTCGCCGTCCTCGCCGGCGATGACCGCGCCGACGGAGAAGGCGGACGCGGACGGCGGGCAGAGCCGGGACAGCTCGATCGCCGAGCGCAGGAACCGGTGATCCGGGCCGCCGGGGCCGAGCAGGTAGCACAGCAGGACGATCTCCTCGACCTGGCGCGCTTCGGCCAGGGTCATGGGATTGGAGGGGCCGTTGGGCCTGGCGGGGCTGGCGGGGGCGGGATCGGATGCGGGGAGGTTGAGGCGCGGGGCCATGGGGTCGGCGACGAAGAAGGGGGCGATGGCGAGGTGGAGTTCGTCGGCCAGGTCAGCCGCCAGCACGTCGCCCAGTACGCGGGCGCCGCCTTCGATGAGAAGACGCACCACGGATCGTTCGGCCAGATCTTCGAGGATGAAGCCGAGGGACAGCGGGTCACCGGCGTCGATGAGCACGGCCGCCTTCCCCAGATCCCCCAGCCGGGCCCGGGCCAGCGCCGAGGTGGCGCAGTAGACCAGGCGAAGTGCGCCGGGGGCGAAGAAATTCGCTCCCGGGTCCAGCTCGCCGGTGGCGGTCAGGGTGACCCGGGCCGGGTGCGCGGGCCGGCCGCGGGCGGAGCGGCGGGCGCGGCGGCGCGGGTCGCGGATCAGCAGCCGGGGATTGTCCTGCCGCACGGTCTGCGCGCCAACCATGATCGCGTCGCAGCCCGCCCGCACCTCGTCCACCCGGTCCAGGTCAGCGGGTCCGGACAGGATCAGCCGGCGCGGGCTGGCGTCGTCCAGGTAACCGTCCGCTGACGTGGCGCAACTCAGCAGCACGTACGGGCGCGGCGGCAAACGTTTCTCCCTGGTAGCAGGTCCCTTGATCAGGTCTGGCCCCAGCGTAGCTTCGGGCCGTCCGGCGGTGCTTTACTGGGCAGGCGATGCTTGAGACAGTGAACCCGGCGACAGGGGAAGTGCTGGCCACCTTCCCCGTGCAGTCGCGCCGTGAGGTCGATGCCGTGGTGGCCGCGGCGCGCGAGGCCGCCGTGTGGTGGGCCGGGCTCGGCCCGTCCGCGCGGCAGGTCCGGCTGCTCGCCTGGAAGTCGCACCTGACCAGGTACATGGGCCGGCTCGCGCAGCTGGTGCACGAGGAAACCGGCAAGCCGCTCGACGACGCCAAGCTCGAGATCATCCTGGCCATCCTGCACATCGACTGGGCCGCCCGGCACGCCCGCCGGGTGCTGCGCCCGCGCCGGGTCCGCAGCGGGATCGCGGCCATCAACCAGGCCGCCACGGTGGAGTACCTGCCGCTCGGCGTGGTCGGCGTGATCGGGCCGTGGAACTACCCGGTGTTCACCCCGGTCGGCTCGATCGCGTACGCGCTGGCGGCCGGGAACGCGGTGGTGTTCAAGCCGTCGGAGCTGACGCCGGCCACCGGGGACTGGCTGGTCCGGTCGTTCGGCGAGGCGCTTGGCATCTTCTCCGAGGCGGCTCCGCCCGTGCTGCAGCTGATCACCGGGGCCGGCTCGACCGGCGAGGCGCTGGCCCGCAGCGGCGTGGCCAAGATCGCCTTCACCGGCTCCGCGGCCACCGCGCGCAAGGTAATGGCCGCCGCCGCGGACACCCTGACCCCGGTCATCGCCGAATGCGGCGGCAAGGACGCCCTGCTGGTCGGGGCGGACGCCGACCTGGACGCGGCCGCCGACGCCGCCGCCTGGGGCGCGATGTCCAACGCGGGCCAGACCTGCATCGGGATCGAGCGCGTCTACGTGGCCGAGGCGGTATACCACACGTTCCTGGAGCGGCTGACGCAGCGGGTGTCCGCGTTGCGGCCGGGATCTGACCCGGGGGCCTCGTACGGGCCGATGACCTCGCCCGCGCAGGGCGAGACCGTGGCCAAGCACGTGGCCGACGCGCTGGCCCGGGGCGGGCGGATCTCGGTGGGCTCGGGGGCTTCGGGGTCGGAGCTGGACGGGCCGGACGGGGGTGCGGCGGCCGCGGCTGAGCCGCCGGTGGCCGCGCCTTTCGTGCGGCCGATGGTGCTGACCGACGTGCCGGAACACAGTACGGCGGTGACCGAGGAGACGTTCGGCCCCACGGTGACGGTGACACCTGTGGTGAACCTGGCGGAGGCGGTGTCGTTCGCCAACGCGGGGCGATACGGGCTGGGATCGGCTGTTTTTGCCAAGGACCGTTCGGCCGCCATGGCGGCGGCACGGTCGCTGCGCAGCGGGATGACCTCGGTCAACTCGGTGCTCGGGTTCGTGATGGTGCCCGCGCTGCCGTTCGGCGGGGTGGGCGAGTCCGGGTTCGGGCGGATCCACGGCGCGGACGGGCTGCGGGAGTTCGCCCGGGCCAAGGCCATCACGCGGCAACGGATGCGGCCGCTGGTAAACCTGACGTCTTTTGGGCGGACGGATAGGGATATGCGCCGGATCGTCACGTTGGTGACGTTGCTGCACGGGCGGCTGTACCGGCCCAGGGGTTCTCGCCGGGGGCGCTAACGTTCTTGGGTGGCTCGCGCTTAGGCGGCGGGGGCTGACGGGGCGGGGCCGGTGGCGTTGCCGGCGATCACCATGGCGTCGACTGGGTCGGCGGGGTCGACCGCGGCGAGCGGAGCGCGGCCCGCGATGAGGTCAGCGGCGCGCTCGGCGATCGCGATCGTAGGCGCGTTGGTATTCCCCCGCGGCACCGACGGCATCACCGACGCGTCCACCACCCGCAGGCCGGTTACGCCGCGCACCCGGAGCTCGGGGTCGACGACGCTGCTCCACCGCGACTCGCCGCCCATCGCGCAGGTCCCGACCGGATGGTAGAGGGTGGCCACGTTCGTCCGGACGTACTGCAGAAGTTCTTCGTCGGAGCGGACGTGCGCGCCGGGCGCCAGCTCGCTCTTGCAGATCTCCGCCATCGGCCGGGCGGTGACGAACTCCCGGACCAGCTTCAGCCCGGCGGTCAGCGCCCGGGCGTCCCGGGGATCGGACAGGTAGCCGGGGTCGATGGCGGCCCGGTGCCTGGGGTCGCCGCTGCGCAGCCGGATCCGCCCCCGGCTGGCCACGTCGACGAGGCCGACCAGCACCGACATCGCGCGCTGGGCCGGGTCGGCCAGCCCCTGGTCGCGGTAGGGCGCAGGCAGCACGAGCAGCTGCAGGTCCGGCGCGAGCAGCCCGGGCGCGGAGTGGGCGAAGCCGCCGGACTCCGCCACGTTGGACGTCAGCGGGCCACGGTGACTCAGCTGCCAGCGCAGCATGCTGGCGTTGCCGCTCTTCTCCCACAGCCCGCGCACCCTCGGCGTGGACCAGATCACCGGCAGCACCGGATGGTCGGACAGGTTGGCGCCGACGCCCGCGCTGTCCGCCAGCACGTCGATGCCCATCTCGATCAGGTGATCGGCGGGGCCGACGCCAGACAGCATCAGCAGCTGCGGGCTGTTGATCGCACCGCCGGACAGGATGACCTCGGCGTTGGCCTGGGCGGTCTCGGCCGCGCCGCGGTGCAGGTAGCTCACCCCGGTGGCCTGGCCGCCCTCGATGATGACCCTGGTGACCAGGGCATCGGTGAGCACGGTGAGGTTCGGCCGGGACATGGCGGGGTGCAGGTACGCGGTGGCGGCCGAGTACCGTCGGCCGTTCCGCTGGGTCAGCTGGTACCAGCCCACGCCGTCCTGGCGCGGCCCGTTGAAATCGTCGTTGGCCACCGCCCCCTGCTCCTGCGCCGCCGCGATGAACGCCGCGCAGGCGGCTGACTTGTACCGGGGATCGGTGACCGTGAGCGGGCCGCCGATGCCGTGGTAGGCCGACGCCCCGCGCGAGTTATCCTCGGACCGCCGGAAGTAGGGCATCAGATCCTGGTAGCCCCAGCCGGAACAGCCGTACTCCTCCCGCCAGGTATCGAAGTCGTGGCGGCTGCCCCGGATGTAGATCATCGCGTTGATCGAGGACGAACCGCCGAGGACCTTGCCCCGCGGCCAGTAGATGGACCGCCCGGCCGCGCGGTGCTGCGGGACAGTCCGGTAGTTCCAGTCGTACGCGCTCTGGAACAACCTGCTCATGGCGGCGGGAGCGTGGATTTCAGCTGCGTCATCGACCGGTCCGGCTTCGAGTAGCAAGACGCTGACGCTCGGATCAGCGGACAGCCGCGCCGCCAGGACGCAACCAGCGCTTCCGGCGCCGACGATGATGTAGTCATACACGGCAGCCTCCCTCAGTGATCAAGGGAACAATAACGCGTGAGCGGACCTGAGCGAGCCGGAGGGGCGCGGCGCGGCGCGGCCTGGACTGAGGAGCCGAGCGAGCCGGAGGGGCGCGGCGCAGGCGAGCGGGAGACACCGGGGGGAGTTCAGGTCCGGCGGGCCCCCGAGAACCGCCGGACCTGAACGTATGCGATGCTCACCGTACGCTGACGCGCTCGCCGGGTCAGACACGCACAGTAACAACCGCTGAAACCCTTGCGTGCTCCAGCCGCTGCGGATCACTCACGTGATCACTCATCGTGTTCATACGATGTCACATCGTGATCACTATGGGAACAACCCCAGGTCAATCGATTGATCATTTTTATCGCGACCCTGACGCCGGGCGGCCTGCGCGGTTCGTACGCGGGTCCCTTAGGGTGGATTCATGTCGCGAAACCGCAGCGAAAACCCCGTCGTGCTGTCCCGCATTTACACCCGTACCGGCGACGACGGCAGCACCGCCCTGGCCGACGGCAGCCGCACCGCCAAGACAGATTCGCGCCTGGCAGCCTACGCCGACACCGAGGAAGCGAACTGCGCGATCGGGATGGCGGTCACGTTCGGTGAGCTGGCACCGGACATTTCCGCGCTGCTCCTCCGCGTCCAGAACGAGCTTTTCGACGTCGGCGCCGACCTCGCCAACCCGATCACCGACGCGCCGCCGCCCTACCCGCCGCTGCGGATCGACGAGACCTACATCACCCGGCTGGAAACCGAGTGCGACACGTACAACGCCGACCTGCCCACGCTGCGCAGCTTCCTGCTGCCCGGCGGAAGCCCCGGCACGACGCTGCTGCACATGGCCCGGACCGTCACCCGCCGGGCCGAGCGCAGCGCGTGGGCCGCGGCCGCCGAGCACGGCGACTCGGTGAGCCCGCTGCCCGCCCGTTACCTGAACCGGCTCTCGGACCTGCTGTTTATCCTGTCCCGGGCGGCCAACCAGGGACACGACGACGTGCTCTGGAAGCCAGGCGGCAAGCGCCCCTAAGGCCCGCCGCTCCGCGCCGCGATGGGAGCCCGGGGGCGCGGCCTCGAGCCAGGCGAGCAGGCCGGTGAGGGCCGACTCCCCCAGGGCCAGTTCCACCATGGCCTCCGCGCCGCCCGAGCCTGAGCCTCGGCCTGAGCCTCGGCCTGAGCCTGAGCCTGAGCCGTCCGGGCCCGAGCCTGGGCCTGGGAGATCCCGGCCTTCCGGGGAGCCCTCGCCGAGCTGGCATTCCACCACGATCATGCCGGGCCCCAGGCTGGCCGCCTCCGCGTCGCTGGGCAGCCGGCGCGACACCACGCTCAGGTCCCGCCGGGGAAAGGTCTCCTCCGGCCGCATCGACATCCGGAACACGCCGAACCAGTAAAGATCTTCAAGCTGGTAAGACGCCAGCCCGAGACGCCAGGGACCGCTCCCCTTGCGCAGGCCGCACTCGACCGTGCCACCGCCCCGCTCGAGCAGGAACCTCCGGGCGGCGATGCCGACGGCGACCAGAATCAGGACGAGGAGCAAGGCGGCGAGGAGCCAGGCCGCATCCAGCGCCAGCGCCCCGCCCACTGGCGTTATGCCCGGCCCGCGGCCCGCAGCAGCGCCCTCGCGTACTTGACTTCGGCCGGCTCCTCCGGACCCGGTTCCGCTTCGGCGAGGGCAGAGTCAAGCTCCCGCTGGGCCTGGCCGGCCTCGACCTCGCCGCCGAGCTGGGCCTGGGTCGCCAGGATCGACACCTGATCATCGGCCACCGACAGGAACCCGCCGCTGACCGCGGCTCGCACCGGGTCGGCATCGTCGCTGAGAATCTCGACCAGGCTGCCCTCGGCCAGGACGCCGAACACCGGCGCGCGGCCGGAGAGCACACCGATATCACCCTCGGTGGTCTTCGCGATCACCGTCCTGGCCTCGCCCGACCACAGCTCGCGGTCGGGCACAACCAGCGCTACGTGCAACGTCACCGCTCCAGCTCCCTGGCCTTCTTCTGCACGTCCTCGATCCCGCCGCACATGTAGAAAGCCTGCTCAGGCAGGTTGTCGTACTTGCCTTCAGTGATCGCCTTGAAGGAGGAAATCGTCTCCTCCAGCGGCACGAAGACACCCTCCTGGCCGGTGAACTGCTCGGCCACGTACATCGGGTGGGACAGGAACCGCTCGAGCCGCCTGGCCCGCTGCACGGCGATCTTGTCCTCTTCGCCGAGTTCGTCGACGCCGAGGATGGCGATGATGTCCTGCAGCTCCCGGTAGCGCTGCAGAATCCGCTGCACTTCGCGGGCCACGTCGTAGTGCTCCTGGCCGATGTACTTAGCGTCCAGGATCCGTGACGTAGAGTCTAGCGGGTCCACCGCCGGGTAGATCCCCTTCTCGGTGATCTCCCTGGACAGCACCGTGGTCGCGTCGAGGTGGGCAAACACGGTGTGCGGCGCCGGGTCGGTGATGTCGTCGGCGGGCACGTAGATCGCCTGCATGGAGGTGATCGAGTGGCCGCGGGTCGAGGTGATCCGCTCCTGGAGCTGGCCCATCTCGTCGGCCAGCGTCGGCTGGTAGCCGACCGCCGACGGCATCCGGCCGAGCAGCGTGGACACCTCCGACCCCGCCTGGGTGAACCGGAAGATGTTGTCGATGAACAGCAGCACGTCCTGACCCTGCACGTCGCGGAAGTACTCGGCCATGGTCAGCGCGGACAGCGCGACCCGGAGCCTGGTGCCCGGCGGCTCGTCCATCTGGCCGAACACCAGCGCGGTGTCGTCGATGACGCCGGACTCGGTCATCTCCAGGAACAGGTCATTGCCCTCGCGGGTGCGCTCGCCCACCCCGGCGAAGCAGGAGACCCCGCCGAAGTTCTTGGCCACCCGGCGGATCATCTCCTGGATCAGCACCGTCTTGCCGACGCCGGCCCCGCCGAACAGCCCGATCTTCCCGCCCCGCACGTACGGGGTGAGCAGGTCGATGACCTTGATGCCGGTGGTGAACATCTCCGTCCTCGGCTCAAGCTGGTCCAGCGGCGGCGGGTCACGGTGAATCGGCCACCGCTCGGTGACGTTCAACGACGACGTCGGCACGTCGAGCGTCTCACCGAGGACGTTGAACACGTGGCCCTTGGTGACGTCACCCACCGGCACCGAAATCGGCGCGCCGGTGTCGGTCACCTCGGCGCCGCGCACCAGGCCGTCGGTGGGCTCCATGGATACCGTCCGCACCAGGTCGTCCCCGAGGTGCTGCTCGACTTCCAGCGTCAGCGTCCGTGTCGTGTCGCCGAGCGTCACATCGACGTGCAGCGCAAAGTAGATCTCGGGCATCTGATCCGACGGGAACTCGACGTCCACGACGGGGCCGGTGACCCTCGCAACGCGGCCGGTGCCCGCGGCGGCTTCGCCGGTCTCGGCTGACCCGTCCTGAGCTGAACTGTCTACGGTCGCGGTCATGTATCCCTCACTCATTCATTGCGCTTGCGCCGGCCAGCGCGTTAGAGCCGCCGACGATCTCGCTGATTTCCTGGGTAATCTCGGCTTGCCGTGCGTTGTTCGCCTCACGGGTAAGCCTCTCGATCAGGTCACCCGCGTTGTCCGTGGCCGCCTTCATCGCGCGGCGGCGGGAGGCCAGCTCGGAGGCGGCGGCCTCGAGCATCGCGTAGTAGATCCGGCTCGCCACGTACTGCGGCATCAGGGCGTCAAGGACCTCAGCCGGAGACGGCTCGAACTCGTACTGCGGCAGCGGGCCGGCCGGGTGCTCTTCTTCTGTTTCCTCAATTTGCAGCGGCAGGATCCGGCGCACCGCGGGCCGTTGCGTCAGCATCGTGACGAACTCGGTGCAGACGAGGTGAATCTCGTCCACGCCGTCCCTGTCGGCCCCGCCCCGGTCGTCCCGGCCGGCGTTGAACGCCTCGAGCAGCACGGTGGCGATCGCCTGCGCGTCCCGGTACCGCGGCGCGGCGGAGAATCCGCTCCACGATTCCGCCAGGTCGAGCTCGCGGAACCGGTGCCAGCTGATGCCCTTACGGCCGGCCACGTACAGGACCGGCTCGACGCCCCGGTCCCGAAGCCGCTGCCGCAGCCGCGCGGACTCGCGCAGCACGTTGGCGTTGTAGGCGCCGGCGAAGCCCTGGTCGCTGGTCAGGATGAGCACCGCGGCCCGCGACGGGTTCTCCGGCTCCTCGGTGAACGGGTGGTTGATCGTGGACGAGCGGCTGATGACCGCCTCCACCGCGCGGGTGAGTTCGGTCGCGTACGGCTCGGCGGCGCGCAGCTGCTGCTGCGCCCTGACGATCCGCGACGACGCGATCAGCTCCTGCGCGCGGGTGATCTTGGCGATGGACTGGACCGTACCGATCCGCCGCCTGACCAGGCGAAGCCGGGCTCCCATGGGCTACTTCTTCTCGGCGTTCTGGTTCTCGGCGGGCTGGTTCTCGGCGTTCTGGCGCTGGACGCGCTTGGCGATCTTTTCCTGGTCCTCGTGCTCGAGCGCCTCGGCCTGCTCGTCTTCGCCGCTGAGCAGCTCGCCGGAACTGGTCTCGAACCCCTTGCGGAAGTCCTCGACCGCGTCCTTGAGCGCGGTGACGGTGTCCTCGGCCAGGTCGCGCGATTCCCTGATCGTCTGCAGGATGCCGGCCTGCTCTCGCCGCAGGTAGTCAAGGAAGTCGTGCTCGAACCGGCCGATGTCCTCGACGGGTACGTCGTCCAGGTAGCCGTTGCCGCCCGCCCAGAGCGACACCACCTGCTCCTCGACCGGGAACGGCGTGTACTGCCCCTGCTTGAGCAGCTCGACCAGGCGGGCACCGCGGTCGAGCTGGGCCCGGGAGGCGGCGTCCAGGTCGGAAGCGAAGGCGGCGAACGCCTCGAGCTCGCGGAACTGCGACAGCGAGATCCGCAGGTTGCCCGCCACCTTCTTCATCGCCTTGATCTGCGCGTTGCCGCCGACCCGGGACACGGACCGGCCCACGTTGATGGCCGGCCGCACGCCCGAGTTGAACAGGTCGGCCTCGAGGTAGATCTGACCGTCGGTGATGGAGATGACGTTCGTCGGGATGTAGGCGGAAATGTCATTCGCCTTGGTCTCGACGATCGGCAGCCCGGTCATCGAGCCCCCGCCGAGCTCGTCGGACAGCTTGGCGCATCGCTCAAGCAGCCGGGAGTGCAGGTAGAAGACGTCACCCGGGTACGCCTCGCGCCCCGGTGGCCGGCGCAGCAGCAGCGAGACCGCACGGTACGCCTCGGCCTGCTTGGACAGGTCGTCGAAGATGATCAGGACGTGCTTGCCCTGGTACATCCAGTGCTGCCCGATAGCTGAGCCGGTATACGGCGCGATGTACTTGTAGCCGGCCGGGTCAGAGGCCGGAGCGGCGACGATCGTGGTGTACTCAAGCGCGCCGGCTTCCTCGAGCACCTGGCGCACCGAGGCGATGGTGGAGCCCTTCTGGCCCACCGCGACGTAGACGCAGCGCACCTGGCGGGTGGCATCGCCCGAGTCCCAGTTCGCCTTCTGGTTGATGATCGCGTCGATGGCGATGGCGCTCTTGCCGGTCTGCCGGTCACCGATGATGAGCTGGCGCTGGCCCCGGCCGATCGGGGTCATCGCGTCGATGGCCTTGATCCCGGTCTGCATCGGCTCCTTCACCGGCTGGCGCTGCACCACAGACGGCGCCTGCGTCTCCAGCGGACGCTGCTCGGTGTTCTCGATCGGTCCCTTGCCGTCCAGCGGCTCGCCCAGCGGCCCGACCACACGGCCGAGGAAGCTGTCGCCGACGGGCACGGACAGGATCTCGCCGGTGCGGCGGACCTGCTGGCCCTCCTCGATCTCGTTGAACTCGCCGAGGATCACGACGCCGATCTCGCGGATGTCCAGGTTGAGCGCCAGGCCCCGGACGCCGTTCTCGAACACGAGCAGCTCGTTGGCCATGGCGGAGGGCAGGCCCTCGACCTGGGCGATGCCGTCACCGCACTCGGTGACGGTGCCGACCTCTTCGCGTGCGGTGCCCTCCGGCTCATACTCCTGGACGAAGCGCGCCAGCGCCTCCCGGATCTCCTCCGGCCGGATCGTCAGCTCAGCCATTGTCCTGCCTGTCTTCCCGTGCGTAGGTCTGGTTGTCCGCGGCGGATGGGTGGGCGGCCATGTCAGCCCGCCAGCTTGCGCCGGACCGAGGCCAGCCGGGTGGCCGCGGTTCCGTCAATAAGCTCATCCCCGATCTGGACGGAAATCCCGCCCAGGACCGAGGGGTCGAGCACGACGTTCAGGTGCACCTTGTGTCCGTAGGCACTGGCCAGCGCCTCGGCGAGCCGTCTGCGCTGGGCGGCGGACAGCCCGATCGCCGAACGCACCACCGCGATCAGCTGCTGCCGGCGCCGGGCGGCGATGGCCGCGCACAGGTCCAGGGCCAGGTTCAGCGGCCGCCCGCGCGGATGCGTCACGACCTGGGTGATCAGGGCGAGCGCCACCGCGGTCACCTTGCCGTTGAGCAGGGCGCCGAGCAGCTCCCTTTTGCTCTCTTCTGACGGCGAGGGATCGGCCAGCGCGGCCCGCAGGTCCGGATGCGCCGAGACCACCCGGCCGAACCTGAACAGCTCGTCCTCCAGGTCGTCGAGGCTGTCGTCCGCCTCCGCGGCGAGAACCATCGCCTCGACCGCGAGCTGTTCGAGCGCGTCCACCATGTCATTCGGGCTCGCCCAGTGGGATTCGGCGGCCGCCACGACCAGGTCCTCGGTCCGCCGGGTCACCTTCCCGCGCAGCAGCGCGCTGGTGATAGCCCCCTTCTCGGCCGCGGGCTTGCCCGGGTCGGCCAGCGCGCGGCGCAGCCCATGCTCGGTGCCGAGCAGGCCGACGACCGCGAACAGCTCGTTGGCGAGCCTGGTGGCCACGGTGGCGCTGGTGATGCCTTCGGCCGCCAGCCGGTCGGTGAGGGCGGCGAACGAGGCCCGGCTGACACCGCGCATGCTCATCGCCTCCCGCGGGGTACGGCGGTCATTTTTTCCGAACGGACGGTGGTTAGGTGCTGGTCACCGCTGACGTGCCTCACGGGCTGGGCACCTGATCGAGCTCACCGAGGAACCGGTCCACCATCCGGCTCTGCCGGGCCTCATCGGCGAGGGATTCACCCACGATGCGGCTGGCCAGCTCGGTCGCCAGCGTGCCGACCTCGGCGCGCAGCGAGATCAGCGCCTGCTGCCGTTCGGCCTCGATCTGAGCCTGGGCGGACTCGGTGACCCGGCGCGCTTCCGCCTGGGCCTGCTCGCGCATCTCGGCGATGATCTGCGCGCCTTGCTCCCTGGCCTCCTCGCGCATCCGGGCCGTCTCGTGTCTGGCTTCGGCGAGCTGCTGCCGGTACGTCTCAAGCAGCGCCGTGGCCTCGGCCTGGGCTTCTTCCGACTTAGCCAGGCCGCCCTCGATCTGCTCGGTGCGCTCGGCCAGCGTCTGCTGGATCCGCGGTAGCAGGATCTTGCCGAGCATGCCGAACACGACAATGAAGCAGATCGCCCCGATGATCAGCTCAGCCCCGGTGGGAATGAGCGGGTTCTCCGACGAGCTGGCGGCTAGGTAGTGCATGCGGTCACCTCGGCCGGAATCAGGCGGCGTGGAAGATGAACGGGGCGACCAGGCCGATCAGCGCCAGCGCCTCGGTCAGCGAGAACCCGATCCACATGTACAGCGAGATCCGGCCAGTGGCCTCCGGCTGGCGGGCCATCGCCTCGATGGCGTGGCCGAAGATCAGGCCGATGCCGATGCCCGGGCCGATGGCCGCGAGACCGTAACCGACCGCGCCGAAGTTGATGGTCAGCGTCTGAGTCGTGCCGGCGGCGAGAGTTGCGGCAAGAGACATTAGGTTCAGTCCTTTACGTGTCGTACCGGCGGTTCGTCCCGCCGGATAGGTCGTGCTTACAGCGGGTCAATGTGCGGACTCCAGCGAGCTCGCGATGTAGACGGCGGTCAGCGTGGTGAAGATAAACGCCTGCAGCAGGTCGATCAGCAGCTCGAGCCCGAAGACGAAGAACGTCATCACGGCCGAGCCGGCCGCGAAGAGCAGCCCGATGGAAAGGCTGGCCATGTACCAGGTCGCCAGCGTGAAGATCAGCAGCAGCAGGTGACCGGCGAACATGTTGGCGAACAGCCGGACGCCGAGGGTGAACGGCTGGACG
>Ga0209839_10000843_pt1 | contig 15604 bp, 14 predicted proteins | sample OrgsoiDNA2013050_FD_185800 | JGI IMG/M metagenome (GOLD analysis project Ga0209839, IMG submission 185800) | Permafrost soil microbial communities from the Arctic, to analyse light accelerated degradation of dissolved organic matter (DOM) -... | ecosystem: Environmental > Terrestrial > Soil >... | reverse complement strand
GCGCTCGCGGACTGAGCAGGTGATGATGCGCGGTGAACGCCAGAAGCGCCCCATTCGCCCGACGCGATCAGGCGGCAGGACCACCGGGCGGCCGGGGATGCGCGGCGACCTCGATGATCGTGAAGTCCTCCAGGCGTTGGAAGCGCAACGCTGTTTCGACGAAGGCCCGCTGGGTGTCCCGGACGCGATCGGGGCCCACCTACGCCTCATCGAATCTGACCTCGCCAGGCTCTCGCCAGGCAAAAACGTCAAATCTTCAGCTTAGGCGGGTCCGCCTCGCCGTCCCGCCGCTGCAGCGCCCACCGCTGGGTGGCGATGCGGACGGTTTGCCGCCCGGCAGGGCAAACGGCGTCGGGGACGTTCGGTTATCCGCATGCCGTGATCGTCCTAGATGGCAGCGCTAACGTGAGCGGCGCAAGGACAGGCACGCTGGTCAGGCCTGGCCGGCGGCCAGCTGACGTCCCATCAGCTCGATCAGCTTCTCAAGCCCGCGCAGCGGCCGCACCATCACCGTGAAGCTGACCAGTCTGCCCTCGCCGTTCCACCGCAGCATGTCGACGCCCTGGACGTAGATGCCGTCGAGTTCGGCCTCGAACTCCAGCACCGCGCTGCTGTGGTCATGCCACTGGCTGATGTACCGCAAGGACGGCCCTAGCACGAGCATCGCGCTGGTCAGATAGCGGGCTGTCAGGGCCTTGCCCTGCTGCGGCGCGAACACCGCGGGTGACCGGAACACCACCTCGTCGGCCAGCAGGTCGTCCAGCAGCGCCGGATCCTGCGACGCGACGATGGCATGCCAGGAACGCACGGCAGCAGGCTGATCAGACATGGTTCTACTCAACCCGAGCCGATGAAGAACGTAAAGCCATCAGGTCCGCATCTGCCGCAGGGGTTCGATCGTTCGATCTGCTCAGTAGCTGGAGGAGTGCTGCCAGCGAGAATACTGGCGCATGAGTGAACTGCTCGGAAGTCTCCAGGATCAGACGTTCGCGCGGGCTACCGCGGCGACTGCCAGCTCGTATCCGCCGGAACGGCGGCTCACGGCGGCGCAGCTGGCCGGGACCTCACGTTCTGGCTGCCGACCGTGGCCGGTTCAGTACGAGAGCGCAACCTGCGCGGCACGCCGTGTCTCACGATGGTGATCACTGAAGGGGACCGTGGCGAGCACATCATCGTCATCGCTGAAGGTGCAGCCGAGGTCATCGCTGGTCCGCTGGGGAGTGAGGGGAGCTCATCAAGCCAATCGGCGAGTGCCGAGTTCCTGCGCGCGGCTGCGAGCAGTTCGGCCTTGGGCGGGACTGCCCAGGAGCGCCAGGTACTGAGATCGCTGACCGTTGGGTCGAACTGGGCCACCCCGTCGACGAGGTGTTTAGCCACCCAGCCGTCCGCCTCGCCGGTGGGTGGATCGGGCGGGCGCGGGCGCGGGCCGGGCCGGGGCGGATCGGCCTGCGGTTGCCGGGACGCCATCAGAGCTAGAATCCATCGCATGCCTGGCCGGGGCGCGCCAAGACCTCCTGAGTGGCGGCCGGAACCGGCCGCCCGGACCTGGCGGCTCCCGCTCCGTTACCGGATCACGCTCGTCGCGGTCCAGGCGCTGATCCCGCTGGCGGCTGCGTCGTTGTTCTGGGTGCCGGTTACCGGCAGCTGGTACCTGCCAGCGCCACTGACCTGGCTCTTGCTCGCGGCCTGCGGCATGGTCTGGCAGAAGCTGGCGCGCGAGAGCTGGCAGGAGTCAGTGACGCTCGCTGAGGGCATGCTCGTGGTGCGCAATGTCTTCCGGACGCGCAGAGTGCCGCTGGCTGACATTTCCGCCGTCTGGTTCCGGCGCGGCGCGCTGGTGGTGGCGGCCGCGCCGGCTGCGGCGGAGTCAGGGGGCGGCAGGCGCTCGGGTCGCCATGCGGGCGGCCTGCAAATCACGGTCGGGGCCGTCAAGCTGGGCGCCGCGTACTGGTCCGGCCGCGGGACCGGCGGCGACGCCGCCGCCGAGACGATAGCCGCGGCGGCTGGCCTGCTGCCGCTCGCGCCGCGCCGCGAGCTGATCAGCCTGCGGGCAGCTGTGATCATGCTTCCTGCCGGGATCGCGGTCCTGATCCTGGGGGGTGTCCTTGGCCTGCCCGGCCCGGGTGCTGACCCGATTCCGCCGGCCGGGGAGTTCCTCAGCACCTGCTTGCGGGGACTGTCGTTCTTCCTCGTGGTTCCCGCAAGCCTGGTGATGCTCGACCGGTTCCTCGGAATATGGCGTGACCGGTCCCTGCACGGCTGAGCCGTCCGTGCCCGCCGGGTGCGGCGGGTGCGCACATTCACATCGATGACGGCCATGCGACCGGACAGGACCGAGCAGCACGGGGATGTCTATCATGGCACAGCGGTCAACGTCAGTCTCGTCAGCGGCCATGGCCGCGAGCCGCGCGGGGGGACCGGCCGGCGGGGAACGATGACCCCTAAGCTCGTCGCATGGCCAGGTACTTCGACATCCATCCGGCCGACCCGCAACCGCGCATGATTGCCCAGATCGCCGATATCGTCCGCGCAGGCGGCGTGATCGCCTACCCGACGGACTCCTGTTACGCGCTTGGCTGCCAGCTCGGCAACATTGACGGCATCACGAGGATCAGGGCGATCCGCCACCTCGATGACCGGCACCACCTCACGCTGGTGTGCCAGGACTTCGCCCAGCTGGGCCAGTTCGCGTACGTCGCCAACCCGGTGTTCCGGGCTATCAAGGCGGCGACCCCGGGCAGTTACACCTTCATCCTGCCCGCGACTAAGGAGGTACCACGCAGGTTGCAGCACCCGGGAAAGAAGACCGTCGGGGTGCGGATCCCCCGGCACGCGGTGACCCGGGCGCTGCTCGCCGAACTCGGCGAGCCGCTCGTCTCGAGCACCCTGCTGCTGCCTGGCCAGGACGAGCCCATGACCCAGGGGTGGGAGATCGCCGACCAGCTCGGCCACGCCGTGGACGCGGTGATCGACTCCGGCGACTGCGGCACCGAGCCGACAACGGTCATCGACTTCTCCCGGGAAGAACCCGAGATACTGCGGCGCGGAGCAGGTGACACGGCCGGGTTCGAGTGAGCCACGGCCCGCGAACCTGGCTGCTCGCCCGGCCTGGGACGCGGCGCCCAGCGATCCGGACTGCGCCGCGGTGAAGCCGGTGAGCAACCCGGCCTCGCGGAGCGCATTACCATCCCTGGCACTCACTACCCGGAGCCGTACCCCGCCCGATTGGTGGCCGGCCCGGCGCCCGGGGCTGGCGCCATCTGCGGGCGACCAGACGGCGGTCCGCCGCAGCACCGCGACCTCGTGGCGGAGCACGAGGATCCCGGCGTCCCTGGCGGCGCTGCTGCGGGCGAGGAGCACGAGCCAGGCCAGGATCTGGCAGAACATCAGGTAGATCAGGCGCGGAGACACAGCTGCCGGTCATGCCGTACTGATGAACGAGCCACGCACCGCGTCCCAGCTCAGCCTTTGGCGCAGTAGTTGAACCCCACAGGTCACCCTTGTACTTCGGAAGTTGTGGATCACATCTCGGACCCGGCCCGGGCTGGTGAACGTCACCTCGGCGATCTTCGCTGCGGGCATCTGCTGCGCCGACAGCAGCACCGTCTGCGCCCGGCGCCAGGTCACCACCGACCCGGTCCCACGTCGCACGATCCGCAGCAGCCTGCGGCCCTCGTCATCGTCGATCTCCCGAACCTGAACGCTGTCGGCCACGCCGACCAGTGTGCGCTGAACGCGCCGACCGGGAGCGGAACCCGATCAGCGCGTCGCGGACAACAGGGGTATCAGCCCAGGTGCCGGGTGAAAAACCGCAGCGCGCTGTCCAGCTCGAACACCGGGATCTCCCCGTGCTTGCCGGGGTTGGCGTGCAGCGTCTTCTCAGCTGAGGCGAACACGTCGAACAGCGCCAAACTCGCCGCGCGCGGCACCTTCTCATCGTCCCACTGCCGGATATTTGGGCCGGAGGGTGGGATACCGCAGGAATCGATGTTAGATATCTATGATATCCTGACCTTGCTGGTTGAGGAGCGTGAGCTTATGGCCATGGTGAAGACGCCTATCGAGATCGACCAAGAGGCGCTGACGATAGCCGCTGAGGTTCTAGGGACCACGACCAAGAAAGATACGGTGAACGCCGCCCTCCGGGAGGTGGGCCAGCGGCTCGTGCGGCTGCGGGCGCTGGCCAGGCTGGGCGAGATGGCCGACCGCGGCGACTTCGATGAGTTCCTCGGGGACAAGGCGTCGTACCGCCGGTGAGCCCTGCCCTGTACTTGATCGACACGTCGGGATTGTTCCGGATCTTTCAAGGTGAGCTGCGGAAGGTCTGGTCGGACCAGCTTGCCGCTGGAGTCATCGCGACCTGCCCGATCGTCGAGCTGGAGTTCTTGTGCTCCGCGCGGTCGCTGGCAGACCGGCTGGAAAAGCAGCGGCTGATGCACGACCTGTTCGGCTGGGTGCCGATGCATGAGGGAGCGTACGAGCGCGCGGAGCAGGTCCAGCAGTTGCTGACCGAAGCCGGGGGGCATCGATCGGCTGGCCCGGTCGACCTGCTGATCGCCGCGACCGCGGAACGCGAACGGCTCACGGTGCTCTGCGACGATCACGATTACCAGACTGTGGCGGCGGTGACCGGCCAGCCGGTCAAGCTCGTCACCGACGTCTGATACCAGGCGCTGCCACTGCGGTGGCGAGGTCATGCGGCGACAGGGGCCTACCAGCGCGGCTGAGGCAGCCGCTCGCCGGCAATGAGCATCTGGTCGGTGCATTCCCGGTCCGCGTGGTGAGGACCCAGCGCTCCGCGAGGGCGTTCGCTCTCGGGCACTGCGCGGGGATCTTGAGTGGTTCGGTGCCTTCGCTGGTGAGCACGGCGTCGAAGGAGCCGGTGAACTTGCTGTCGCGGTCGCGGGCCAGGAAGTGCAGCTGGCTGGCCCGCTGCCCGGGATCGGCGACGAGTTTTCGGGCCAGCTGCGTTGTCCGGCCGCGGTCGGGTGTGAGGTGACGCCGAGGACGCGGGCGTGGCGGTTGCGGGCATCCAGGACGAAGAACACGCATTATGCCGACCTGCGGATTATGCCGATTGGCTGCGTGCCACGGCCCGGCGAAATGAGCTGATCCGCCGGCTGCTCGCCGGGCAGTGCGAGATGTGCGAGGGACGCGAGGGACTGCAAGTCCACCACGTCCGCAAGCTCGCCGATCTCAGCAAGCCAGGACGGCCGGAACGGCCGCCGTGGGTACACCTGATGGCCAAGGACCCGCGCCATGGACACCTCGTCGGCGGCCTACTTCACCCTGTGGGGGAGGGCGGGTGAGATTCCCGCCCGCTACCCGGCGGTCCAGGCGCCGTGCGGGCGGGCGGTCACGCCGAGGATGTGAGCCGGGTCAGCTCGCCGTGTGCCCTGCGGTATCCCCGGACCGGGTTCTCTTGTGCCAGTCGTAGCGCCAGGTCGCGGATTTCCTGGCTGGTGCCGGGGCGGCCTGGCTGGTTCGTATATGTCGCCTTACGCGTGATCAGGGGGCGGTGCCAGGCCAGTAGCGTGCCCGGTGTGACGAGGCGGCGGGCGCGCAACGTCGCCGGCAGCAGTGGGGCGGGCGCGGCCAGGGCCGCTCGGTCCGGATCATGATCAGGTACAGGAGGCGAATGAGGCTGTCGCGTAGCTCGTGATCGCCTTGGCCTGGCAGGCTGCGGCGACCGGCGGCGAATCGGGGCGAATCGGCTGGGTTTTGTGATCACCACCGTTTTTTCGCACATAACGCCGAAAAACGGTGGTGATCAGCGGCGACCCGGTTCCGGGCTAGCCCTAAGCCATGCCCGGGTGCGCCCGCAAATCCCGGGCGGAGTCCCGGCGGGCCGGAAACCGCCGACCCTGGCCGTAGCGCCGCCCGCCAGCCCCGCCAGCATCACCAGTAACGCGACAGCTTCGAATAGGCACAAACCGAGGATCACCCGCGGCGAGGTGTTCGACCGGTGCGGCGCTAGAAAGTGCTGCGGCCGAGCTGGTTCTCCCGGGCAAGGACGGTGGCGCCCAGCAATTCAGCGCGGCTGTCCAGTTCTCCCACGACGACCCGGACCTGGCCGGCGACGGCGGGCGACGTGAGCTCGGAGAGCATTTCCCGGATGCCCTCGATCACGGGGGCGCTGCCATGGCCCAGGATCCCGTCGAGAACGATCCCGTCGGGAGCCATGTACACGCAGAAACTGGCGAGCGAGCGCCCGATGGTCCGGCCCAGGTCCCGGAGCACGCGCCACACCCCGGCCTCCCCGCCCATGGCCAGGAGCAGGACGTCCTGCATGGTCACGGCGCCGGGATGCAGCTCCCGGATCAGGTCGACGAGCCGCTGGGTGTTGAGCGTGGTCATCAGGCAGCCGCGGCCGCCGCAGCCGCACAGGACGCCGTCGTCGTGAACGTGAATATGCGCGAGCTCGCCCGCCAGCCCGGCCGCACCCCGGTGCAGGCGCCGGCCTATGACGAGCCCCGCGCCGATCCCCTGAACGATCTTGATAAAGATGAAGCTGGGCATGGCGGCGGCCGCGCCGAAGGTGCCTTCGCCGAGGGCCCCGAGATTGGCGTCATTCTCGACCCAGGCCGGCACGCCAAGCCGCCGGCGGACCTCGATCGCCGGGTCGGTCCGGCCCCAGGCCGGCAGCGGGCGGCGCCGCAGCAGCGGCTGGCTCGGGCCGGCCTGCGCGGGTCTCGCGTCGGCCGGGTCGGCCGCCTGCACCCCCAGCCCGCCGATGGCCATGGGCAGCCCGATCACGGCGCAGGCCAGGGACTCGCGCGTGGCGGAGGCCTCGCGCAGGGCCCGGTCGAGCAGCGTGAGCCCCGGCTCGACCATTCCGTTCTCCAGGTTCTCGCGGCTCGTCTGCATCGCCTGCCGCGCGTGCATGGTGCCGTCGAAGCCGACCACGCCGGCCTGGAGCGTGCCGTGCGTCAGCGCCAGGACACCGACTAGGCCCGAGGGCGGCGCGAGCGTCATCAGCCGCGGCGGCCGGCCGGCCCGCGACCGGGCTGAGGCGGGCATCGTCCGCTCCGCCACGACGCCGGACCGACGCAGGCGCACCAGTGCGTCGGTGATGGTGCTGCGGGGCAGGCCGGACAGCCGGGCCAGCTCGCTGCGCTCCAGCTCACCGTGCAGGCGCAGCGTCGTGAGCAGCTGGCGATCACTCGGGCGCAGGGGAGGCAGGTCGGCCATTCCGTCACGATACCGAATTCTGCCGATATCCGGCTGAATATAGTGAGCCATTGACGTCTTCGATGCCGCTTTATTCACTGAATTCTGAGATCTTCCGCATGCGGTGACGCACTTATTTAGCCGGTAATCGGCAGAATGGGTCGCTCGATCACCTGGCAAGCCGGGTTCGTGACGGCTGGTGACGATGGCCCCGGCTGCGGCGACCCCCGGCTAGCCAGGACGGAGCGGGCAATGATCACGGTGATCGGCGAGGCCCTCATCGACCTAGTCCCCATGCCGGACAGCGGCACGCTGCACCCGCTGCCGGGCGGAAGCCCGCTCAACGTCGCGATCGGGGCCGCGCGGCTCGGGTGCCCGACCTCGCTGATGGCCCGGCTGTCCAGTGATCCCTTCGGTCAGTTCCTGCGCCGCTACGCCGGCCGCAGCGGCGTCGACCTGGACGCGTCGCCGGACGCGGACGAGCCCACCACGCTCGGGATCGCGGCCGTCGGCCCCGCGGGCGCGCCCGGCCGCCTGTACTTCCGAGGGACCGCCGACTGGCAGTGGAGCACCGCCGAGCTGGCCCGGATTCCGGCCGCCACGACCATCCTGCATATCGGGTCGCTGGCCTGCTGCGTCGCGCCCGGTGCCGCGCGCATCCTGCGAGCTGCCGACCGCCTGCGCCGCCACGGCGCGCTGGTGAGCCTCGCCCTGGATGCCCGCCCGGACGTCATGGAGTCGCCCGCGCGGGGCCGGCTGCTCGCGGAGCGGCAGGTCGGGTCCGCGAGCGTCGTCCGGGCCAGCGCCGCCGACGTGGGGTGGCTGTATCCGGGACGTGCCCTGGCGGACGTGGCCGGGCAGTGGCTGAGCCTGGGGCCGGAGCTCGTCATCATCACCTGCGGGGCCGACGGCGTCGTAGCCGTGCGAGGCTCGGGGACCGTGCTGCACCGGCCCGCCTATCCCGGCCGGGTCGTGGACCCGGCCGGGGTCGGCGATGCCTTCACCGCGGCCCTGCTCGGCGGGCTCTGGCAGCTGAGCCGGGCCGACCCCGGCTGCTGGCCGCCGCGCGGCGCGGACCTGGTCCGGCTGCTGGACCTGGCCCTCGCCGCGGCCGGCCTCACCTGCGGGCGTGCGGGGGCCGAGCTGCCCACCGCGGCCGAGCTCGAGCTGGCCACGCGGCCGCGGCGCCCGGCCGCGCCCGCCGCCCGCACGCCCCCGCCGGCCCGCTCCCGCGAGGCGCGCTTACCCGAGGGTCATGCGGCCACCTGACACGGCCCGGTCCCGGCCTGCGCCCGCCGCCTCCAGCAGGGTCATGACCCGCGACTAATGGCCGACAGCCATTCAGCGACTCGCCGCCCATTTACGCCACGTTAACGGTATCGCCCAAATTATTTCCGATTTGTTAACAGCCCCGAAGTTACGTTCTGCTACAAGACCCGAGGCTGAGAGGGATGAGGGCGTCTTGCGTAATCGATTGTTTGTGCATCGACACTCCAGAGGACCGGTACATTTCCTGGTCAGGCTGCCCGCCGTGGCGGTAGCCACCGCCGCGCTGCTGGCCATGGCGGCCGCCCCGGCCGGGGCCGGGGCCGCCACCGCCACCGCCACCGCCGCCAAGAGCACCGCCACCACCACGCCGGGCGGAATCCGGTCCGCAACCCCCTCAGATGTCCCCTACGCGCTGCCGGTGAAGCTCCCGAGGACGGCGGCCTCGCCCGCAGTGGACGCCGCCGCCCCCTACACCCCCCTCGTGCTCAAGCTCATCGCCCAGCTCGAGCCCGACAACCCGCCGACCGAGGCCGAGCTGGCCAACGCAAGCATCCTGTTCCACGGCGGGACTCTCGCGACCTGTCACAACGTGGGCCCGACGGCCGCCCCCACCGGGACGAACCCGAGCATCATGCCGCCGTGCTGGACCGACGCCCAGGGCGTGAACACCTTCTCCGGCCCGAACGCGGAGAAGACCACCGGCCCGACGACGCTGATGAACCTGGCGTCCTCGTTCGACCGCAACCTCGGCAACGTCTGGGGGCAGACCGAGGGCACCGAGAGCCGTGAGCTCATGGTGACCGGGCTATTCGGGCCGCAGACCGACATCGACCGGCTGCCCAACTGGGGCCGAAACCTCACCACCACCGGCGAGGACCCGTACCTGAGCGGCCAGCTGGTCTCGGCGCAGATCGACGGCATCCAGGGCGCCGGGACGCTGTCCCAGATGAAGCACTTCGCGGTCTACAACGGACAGAGCCAGAACACCAACACCCAGATCTCCGACCAGGCCCTGCACCAGATCTACCTGACCCCCTACGAGGCCGGCTTCGTCAACGCCCGGGCCGCGGCGACGATGTGCTCGTACCAGATCTGGCAGGACACCGCCACGACGCTGCCGACGTCGGTCTCGTCGCTGAGCAGCACCGCCCCGCTGAGCCCGTACGCGACCGCGGGCCAGAATCCGCAGACCTGGCCGCTGAACGAGTCGCACTTCTCCTGCGAGCAGCCGCTTACGCTGACCTACGCGCTGCGCGACCTGTGGGGCTCGGACGCGATGGTCGGCTCCGACTACCCGGCGACGCACAGCACGGCCGCGATCGGGCAGGGCGAGGACCAGGAGCAGCCGACCGCGGCCGGCTTCTTCAGCGCCAGCAACACCCTGAGCGCGTCGCAGAGCACGGACGCCACCGGCGACACCTGCGCCGATGCCTCCGGCATCGCCGAGTCGTGCGCCACCCCCGGCGCCCTGCACGTCGGCGGGATCCCCGGCGCGGGCTGCCCGCCCGCGGGCTGCACGCTCGTCCAGGCCGTGGCCAACGGCACGGTCCCGCTGTCGGTCTTCAACCAGGCCCTGGCCACCATGCTCTACCAGGAGCAGCGGTTCGGGATGCTGGGCTGCGACCAGACCCCGGTCGCCGCGACCTGCACCAACCCCGGCGGGATCAACGGCGACCGGACCGGCAGCGCGCCGCTGCTGACCGGCCCCAGCCACAACGCCACGCCGGCGGCCGACCTGGGCACCAAGAACGGCGACGCCGCCGTGTCCGAGAAGATGTCCGAGGAAGGAGCCGTGCTGCTCAAGAACGACAGCGGCACCCTCCCGGTCACCAGCAGCGACCTCAAGGGCGGGGTCCTGGTGACCGGCCCGGGCGCCGAGTACACGATCGCCGACCCGACCGGGGAGGCCTCCGTCGGCTTCGCCGACCGGGACGCCATCAGCCCGCTGGAGCAGCTCAAGGCGTTCACCGGTGACTCCGGCGCGTTCTCCTACGTGCCGGCCAACTCCCCGTCCGGGGAGCCGGTGCCCTCCTCGGCGCTGTCGGACTCGAGCACGTCCGTCACCGGCCACCTGGACCGGACCACCGGGCCGGGCTCCCCGTCCACCGACTCCTCGATCGACTTCACCACCGCCTCGGGCCACGGCCAGCTAGCGGCCGGGGACTACACCTGGACCGGCGACGTGTACGTGCCGACGGCCGACACCTACACCTTCCGGTTCCAGTTCAGCAGCGGCGTCCCCGCCTCCGGCGTGACGTTCGCCCTGGACGGCGCGAACCAGACGCTGAGCCCGGCCGCCAACGTCTACGGGAACGGCAGCACCGGCGCGCACGGCGCCGTGCTGCCCGGCACGCCCACCGACACCGGCTACACCGAGGCCGGCCTGACCAACGACGCCACCGCGGCCGCCGCGCTGACCGGCGGGACCTACCACCAGGTCACGATCACCTTCAACAACGCCACTGGCGGCCCGGCCAGCTTCCGCTTCGCCTACTCGCGGGCCAGCGGGGACATCGCCGACGCCGCCGCGGCGGCCAAGGGCAAGAAGCTGGCGGTCGTGTTCCTCAACGACTTCGGCGCCACGACCACCATCCCCAACCCGTACGGGTCGACCCCCGCGACGATCTCCGCGCCCGCGTCGCTGAACGCGGCCAACACCCAGCTGGTCGAGGCGGTGGCGGCCGCGAACCCGAACACCGTGGTCGTGCTGAACACCACGAACCCGGTGCTGATGCCGTGGGCGGGCAGCGTGAAGTCCGTCCTGGAGATGTGGTTCTCCGGCGAGGAGGGCGGCACGTCGACGGCCCGGCTGCTGCTCGGCCTGGCCAGCCCGGGCGGCCACACCGACATCAGCTGGCCGGTCGCGGCCACCGACACGCTCTGGGGCTACAACCAGACCGTCCCGCTGTACGCCGGCGACACCACCGGCCCGCACCTCGAGCGGCTCAACAACGGGCCTAACGGGACGACCGACGAGACCGAGGGCATCTTCAACGGCTACCGCTACCTCGACAAGGAGGGCATCACCCCGCTATTCCCGTTCGGCTGGGGACTGTCGTACACCAGCTTCGCCTACTCGGGCCTGCGCGTGAGCCGGTCGGCTGACGGCGGGCTCGACGTGACCGCGCGAGTGACGAACGCCGGGCGGGTCGCGGGCAGTGCCGTGCCCCAGGTCTACCTGGGCACGCCGAGCCAGCAGCCCGCGGGCATCCAGTTCGCGGTGCGCCAGCTAGCCCAGTTCGACCGGGTCACGCTGGAGCCCGGCCAGTCGTCGACGGTCACGATGAGCGTCCCGCTGCGCCAGCTCCAGTACTGGTCCGCCGATCAGCAGCAGTGGATCACGGCCGGCGGCAGCCGGACGGTGTACGTCGGCGACGCCGACTCACTGTCCAGCCTGCCGCTGCGCACGACCGTCTCCGTCCCGTCATCCAGCGACGTGAGCTGCGCGAATGAGCAGCTCAGCGCGGCCATGGTGCAGGGCAATGTGACGGTGCCGCGCGGCGCCTGGTGCGACCTGATCGACACCTCGATCGCGGGCAACCTCCAGGTCGAGGGGACCGGCGCGCGGATCGCCGGCTCGACGATCAAGGGCAACCTGACCGTGGGCGCGGTCCGCGACGCGGCCGACCCGCTCAGCTCGGGCGCCAACGTCCTGTGCAACACCACCGTCGGCGGCAACGTCGTCGTGCAGGGCGGCGGCCGGAACGCCGCGTGGGACCTCGGCCGCTGCGGCGGCAACACCATCAAGGGCAGCGTGACCTTCGTCGGCAACGCGGCCAGCGGCAATTCGATCACCGGAAACACGATCGGCGGAAATCTGATCTGCATCAGTAACGGAGGCGTTGTCGCCAGCGGCAACACCGTGAAGGGCCGTGCTGAAGGTCAGTGCGCGAAGTGACCCGGCTGCCGGTGATCTGCCGCCGGCACCCGTCGGCCGCCGCAGGGGCTCGACCCCTGCGGCGGCCGCGCGCCCGGCGCCCTGCGGCCGCTGTCGTGGCCGCAGGGACCCTGGCCTGCGGGCTGCTGGCGGTCGGCCTGGCCGCCTGCGGCTCCGGCGGCCCAGGCCGCTCCGGTGGCTCCGCGGCGTCGGCGGGAAGCGTCTTCGCCGCCCGGCGTACGGCATCCTTCCAGCAGGTGCAGCGCGAGGTCGACGGCCTGTACCGCAGCCACCCCGGCATCGCGACGGTCGCCGTCCAGGACGTGGCGTACACCGCGAGGTCGGGCGGCACCGCCCTCCGGGAGTGCGGCCGCGCGGCCGGGGCGGTGTCGGCCGGGGCGAGCTCGCAGGCCGCGGAGTCCAGCCAGACGATCGCCTGCGCTCCGCTGATCTTCTTCCTCTACAGCTACGGGAAGCAGGAGTCGGTGCCGGCGGCGGTCGACGCGGCCGGCGACCTGTACTGGTACGCCGTCACTCACATCACCGGGCCGGCGAATGCCCGGGCCAGCCTCGACGAGCTGCTGCACGGCTGGAAGCTGCCCGTGCCGGGACTGTCGCCAGCCCAGGCTCGCAACGCCGCCGAGGCGGCGGTGGTTACCGCCGCGCAGACGTCCATGCTGGCGCAGAAGAGCGTGCACGTCATCATCACCGGCCGCAAAGGCGGCAGCGCGGCGGTCGCCGAGCGGATCGTGGCCGATATCGGCATCGCGACCGGGACGGAGTCCGTCCGCTCCGGCCCAGCGACGGCGACGATCCGGGTGACCCGCCAGCACGCCTATATTTCCGGGACGCCGGACGGGCTGACCACGTTCGTCGGCCTGCCCGCCGCGGCGGCCAGCAAGGTCCGGTCACGCTGGGTAGATATCCGGGCGGGCACCGCCGAGTACCAGGACCTCGCTACCGAGGACACCATCTCGTCGCTGCCGGCCAGCATCCTGCCGCCGGGCTCCGGCAGCGCCGTACAGCTGCACGCCGCCACGAGAAAGGGAAAGAAGGTCTACGTCCTGGACTGGAAGACGTCCGCCAGCGGGTCGAGCGCCCAGATCAGCGAGGAACTTGTCCTGGCCGCGACCGGGACCACCCTGCCGATCAGCGAGACGACCGCCGCGGGCGGCAATACCCAGACCGTCAGCCTGGGGCGCTGGGGAACGTCGTTCACGGTCCCGGTACCGCCGTCGGTCATTCCCTACTCCCGCGTGACGAGCTGACGAGTCGCCCTGCCGGGCCGGTCCCGGCACGGCGACGGCTGTGACTCACGAGGAGTCAGCACGCAGGACCGCCGGTTCGGGACGAGGGAGAACCCGAGCCATACCGCGCCGAGCCGCTGGGAGCAGGTCTTCCTACGATCGTAGGAGAGATATAGGATGACTGTATGAGCAGTAAGCAGCGGCTCTCGGCGTCGGTGGACGCCGAGCTGATGGCCGTGGCCCAGGACGCCGTCGCCGGCGGGAGCGCGGAGAGCGTCAGCGCGTGGGTGAACGACGCGCTGCGGCTAAAGGCCGATCATGACCGGCGGCTGCAGGCCCTGGATGATTTCCTCGCCGCTTATGAGGCCGAGCATGGTGAGATCACCGATGAGGACATGCGGGACGCTGCCCGCCGGGCCCGCGGCCGGGCCGTCGTGGTGCGAGGCAAGCCGGACGGGCGCCGCCCTGGCCCGGCGCGCCGCAGCCGGGGCGCCGCCTGATGATCGTGCTGGATGCCGGGGCATTCGTCGCGGTTGAGCGCGGTGACCGTACTGTCGTGGCACTGGTCAAGCGGGAACGCCTGGCCGGTCGCGCGCCCGTCACCAGCGGGGGCGTGGTGGCCCAGGTCTGGCGTGGTGGCCGCGGTCGGCAGGCCCTGGTCGCACGCCTGCTTGCTGGCGTTGAGGTCGCGGCGATCGATGATGGCATGGGCCGGCGGGCCGGGATGCTGCTGGCCCGCAGCGGCCAGTCCGACGCGATCGACGCCAGCGTCGTGTGCCTGGCAGCAGACGGCGACGACATCCTGACCTCCGATCCCGGCGACCTGCGCGCACTGGCGGAGGCGGCCGAGATCCACGTCGAGCTCATCCCGGTCTAAGCCACCCCGCCGGATAGTGCCTGTCTCAGCACGTCGGCAGTGTCGCCCGAGCGATCGGCCTCGGCCGCGGGAATCGTCACCACAACGCTGATCTGGCAGCCGCTCCCGCCGCCGAGCCTTCACCCGGCTCGATTCGTTCCCAGCCCGGCCACCACCGGGCGAACCGCACCGGGTCGTAGAGAAGCTTCCACACCTCCCCAGCCGGAGCTGCGCAGGCTGCCTCGGCGTGGAACTTCGTGTGGGGTTCAGCCATCTCATGCTCCCGACAGACCGCGTCCCCTGGAAGGCCGCCCGGGCCCAGCCGCCGTCGCCATGCCGACTCCGCCTCGGCGAACCGGATCAGCGCCCGCTGGGGGTCGTCGCGCTCGGCGGCGAGCAACCCTTCGATCCGTACCAGCCGGGCGACGAGGGTATCGGGCAGGTCGGCAGCCGTCACCGGCTCGGCCGGGATCAGGTCCAGTTCCGTTCGGCACCAGCTAGGTCGCCGGATCGCCGCCTCGTCCGCACCGGCCGCGAAGGCCACCGCACCGGTCAAAGTCGGCCATCACCTCGAACTCGGTGACCCCCGAGCGCATAGCGATCGTGGTCAGTCGTTGCGCGGCGGCCATCGCATCGGCGTGCTCGCCCAGCCGCGACAGCGCATAGGCCTGCCCGGCCACCGTGATGAGGTCGAAGTACGGTCCGCCAGACTTGCAGTCCTCGCCCAGCCGGGCATACTCCAGCGCCTTGCGGAACTCGCCCCGGCAGGCCGCCGCCGCGGCACTGTTGGTCCAGAGCACGACCGCCAGATCCGAGCGGCCATCTCGGCTGGTGAGCCGGGCGGCCTCCGCGAAAATGGCCTCGCCTTCCGCGACATGGCCCAGCCGGAACAAACGGGGGGGCACCACAGGCAGAACGTCGAAAGGACATCACCATGCCGGTAGAGGACGGCAAGGCTGTCGTCGGTCGCTGGTTCACCGAGTTCCGGGGACCGGACTTCAACCCGGCCGTGATCGACGAGATCGCCGCCCCGGACATCCGCTTCGAGTACTCGCTGCACGCGCCGTGCAAGGGCCGCGACGCGGTCCGCGAGTTCGCCGCGAAGTTCCGCGCGGCGTTCCCTGACCTGGCCTTCGGCGCTACCGCGGACCTCATCGCTGAGAGCGGCTACGTCGTCGGCCAGTG
>Ga0209839_10000842_pt1 | contig 15622 bp, 16 predicted proteins | sample OrgsoiDNA2013050_FD_185800 | JGI IMG/M metagenome (GOLD analysis project Ga0209839, IMG submission 185800) | Permafrost soil microbial communities from the Arctic, to analyse light accelerated degradation of dissolved organic matter (DOM) -... | ecosystem: Environmental > Terrestrial > Soil >... | reverse complement strand
ACCCGGCAAGCGCCCGGTGCGCTTCAAGCCAGATTTCCTCTTCGCCGGGATGGGTCGATGCCGCGACAATGACCGGACGGCCGCGCGTCACCGACATCAGGCGCTCCAGTTTGGCGGCGTCGGCCGGCGGCGCCGGAACGTCCAGTTTCAGATTTCCGGTGGTGATGACGTTGCGGCTGCCGAGCGCCGCAAAGCGCTCGGCATCGACCTGCGACTGGGCGAGGCAGATCTCGAACCGGCCAAGCAGCGCCGAGATCGTGCCGCTGATCCTGCGCCAGCGCGGGAACGAGCGATGCGACATCCGGCCGTTGATCAGGACCATCGGCACACGCCGTGCCGCGCTCGACAGAATGAGATTGGGCCACAGATCGGACTCGATGAACAATGCAAGGCTCGGCTGCCAGTGATCGAGAAAGCGCGCGACGTAGCGCGGAGAGTCGTAAGGCACGTATTGATGGATGATATCGGCGGGAAACCGCTTGGCGACGATCGCCGCCGAGGTCACCGTGCCCGACGTCAGCAGGATGCGCAGATCGAGCGCGCGCAGCCGCTCGATCAGGGCCGCCGCGGCCAGCACTTCGCCGACGCTGGCGCCGTGAATCCAGACCAGCGGTCCGTGCGGCCGGACGTCCCTGCTCATGCCGCGGCGTTCGCCGATCCGCAGCGGATCCTCCTTGCCCTGGTTCAGCCGCCGCTTGATCAGCGCCGGCGCCAGCGGCACCATCGCGTAGGACAGCTTGCGGTAGACCCGCAGCGTCATCGGCAAGGAATTAGCCATGACCCGCCTGTTCCGGACGGCCGACCTGCGCATAGGCGCGACAGGTCGCTTCGTTCAGGTTTGCTTCCAGTTCCGCGCGCAGTTTTTCCATGGTTCCGGCATCGGCATCCGGCGGCACCATAATCGCTCCAATGCCCACCAGGGCGCCTCGACCGAACGGCAGATTGATGGTGGTGCGGTCCCAATTGTGCAGTCGTATGAAGCGGCTGGTCGCCATCGCGAACGGCATGATCGGCCGTCCGGATTCGCGCGCCAGCATGATGATGCCGAGACCCGCGACCCGCGAGCGCTTCGGCACGTCGGCGGTCAGCGCGACATTACAATCATCTTCAAGCGCCCGCACCATTTCCTTGAAGGCGCCGACGCCGCCCTTGCGATGAAACGCCGAGCCGTGATCGCCGGAGCCGCGGATGGTGCCGACCCCGAGCCGTTCGGCGGCGATCGCATTGAATTCGCCGTCGCGATGCCGCGAGATCAGCACCTTGGCACGATGGCTCGGCTTGGTCCTGATGAACGGCGTCATGAAATGCTGGCCGTGCCAGAAGGCGAAAATCGCCGGCATCTGCGGCTCGACGACGTCGTAGACGTCGGGCGGATCGAAGCCGAATTTGTTGGTCAGCCAGACCAGCCGCAGGTATTCGGCCGCGAGGAAACCCACGGCGCGCTGAACCCAGCTGCTGCGCAGCACATTACGGAGCAGCTTTTTCAACGGGCAGGCTTTGTGTCTTGACTTGGATCGAGCAGCCGGTGGAGGTGGACGATGAAGTAGCGCATGTGGGCGTTGTCGACGGTCTGCTGCGCCTTGGCTTTCCAGGCGACGTGGGCGCTGGCGTAATTCGGAAACACGCCGACGATTTCCACCTGGTCGAGATCCTTGAACGTCGTGCCCGTAAGATCGGTCAACTCGCCGCCGATGACGAGATGGAGCAATTGCGGCTGGGCGCTATCTGGCATGATTTTTTCCCCTAACGCGCTGCCCGGCAAGCAGGATTCCCGACGCGCATCGGCAGCGCTCAGGGCAACGGACGATTTCGAAAATGCTCGACAATGCGTGCATGACGATCGCGTCCCGCTGCCACCAGCACCCCGTGCGTTACCTCGCGACGATTGTAGAGAATCGTGTCCCCCGAGAGCGCGGTCATGTTACCATTCGCTTCCTGCACGATCAAATTGGCTGCGGCAAGGTCCCAGTCGCGGCTCTGGCCACCGGCAAACGCCGCATCGAGGCTTCCCTGCGCGACCCGGCACAGCCGAAGCGCCAGCGATCCGATTCGGGGATGCAGCACAATTTCATCCGATTGCCGGCTTAGCCGTTCAACCAGCGGTTTAGGGCCGGCCACGCGGGAAAAATCCAGCTCGGAACCGGATGTCGCGAAAACCGGCGCGGCGTTGCGCAGGGCGCCCTGCCCGCGCGCGGCAAAGAAAAACTCGTCGCTGGCGGGTGCAAACACCGCCGCCAGCACCGTCGATCCGTTCTCGACCAGCGCCACGCTGACGCACCAGTCCTCGCGGCCAGCCAGATAACCGCGGGTGCCGTCGATCGGATCGACAATCCAGACCAGAGGCTTCCCAAGACGCGCTTCGTCGTCGACGCTCTCTTCCGAGAGCCAGCCATAATCCGGCGTCGCGGAGCGAAGCCGGCTCTCCAGGAGGTCGTTGACCCTGATATCGGCTTCGGATACCGGCGAGGATGCGCCCTTGGTCCAGTTTTTCAGTTCGGTGCGGAACAGCGACAGCGCCAGCGCGCCGGCTTCCCGCACCGAAGAGGTCAGCAACGCGGCGTCGCGCGTCAGGATATCGCGCGCCGGGGTCCTGTCATGGACGCTGTCGGCGCTAGCGTCCGCCAACCGTCAAACCCTCGATGCGCAGCGTCGGAGCATTGACGCCATAGCGAAATTCCAGATCGTTGGCGGGCGCCAGCGACTTGAATATTTCGAGCAGATGGCCCGCGATCGTCACCTCGCTTACCGCATAGGTGATCTCGCCGTTCTCGATCCAGAAGCCGGATGCGCCGCGGCTGTAGTCGCCGGTCACCCCGTTGACGCCGGAGCCGATCAGGTCGGTGACGTAAAATCCCTGTTTGATGTCGGATATCAGCTCAGCCGGGGTAGGCTCGCCGGCTTCGAGATGGAGATTGTACGCTCCCGGCGACGGCGACGACGATACGCCGCGATGGGCGTGGCCGGTCGTGACCAGACCGAGTTCGCGCGCGGTCGCGGAATCCAGCAGCCACGAGGTCAGCACCCCCTCGTCGATGATGGCGAGCTTCCTGACCTTGACACCCTCGGCGTCGAACGATTGCGAGCGCAATCCGCGCACCCGCAACGGATCGTCGATGATGCGGATATTCTTCGCAAAGAGCTGCTCGCCGAGACGGTCTTTCAGGAAACTGGTCTTGCGTGCGATCGACGCGCCATTGACCGCGCCCACCAGATGGCCAACCAGCGATCCCGAGACCCTGGGGTCGAACACCACCGGCACCTTGCAGGTCTCGACCTTGCGCGGGTTGGCGCGCGCGACCGTGCGCTCGCCCGCGGTGCGGCCGACCTTGGCGGGCGAATCGAGATCGGAAGCATGCGGCGCCGAGGTGTAGTCGTAGTCGCGCTCCATGCCGGTGCCGTCGCCCGATATCGCGGTCATCGAGATGCCCTGGCTCGAGCGCAGGTACGAGCCGTGAAAGCCGGTAGAGGTAACCAGCACCATGCCGCCAATTCCGGTCGATGCCGACGCGCCACCCGACTTGGTCACGCCCTTGACCGCGAGTGCTGCGGCTTCGGCCTCACCGGCGCGGCGTTCTAGCTCCAACGTCGAGGGAACCTCGGGGTCGAGCAGATCGAGATCGGGGAAATCGCGCGCCAGCAGCGACGGATCGGCAAGACCGACATATTTATCGTCGGGCGCGACCCGCGCCATGGCGACGGCGCGTTCGGCCAGCCTGGCGACGCCATCGCCGCTGACGTCGTTGGTCGAGACCACCGCCTGGCGCCGTCCCACCAGCACGCGCAGTCCGACGTCATCGCCTTCCGAGCGTTCGGATTCCTCGACGCGTCCGTCGCGGACCTCTACCCCCTGCGAAACGTTGCGCACCGCGACCGCGTCGGCGGCGTCGGCACCCGCGCGTCTGGCGGCCTCAACGAGACGCTGCGCCAGCGCGCTCAGGGCGGATTGATCGAACAGATCGGAAGAGGCGGATTTCGACGAAAGCGACGATGCGGCTGATGGTGAAGAGATCACGAACAAAATCCCAAGAATTGAGGATGGATTGAGGATGGATTGAAGGAGCATTGAAGAAGGACTGAATGTCACTCGAAGCAGGCTTGAATGCAGATCGCAAACCATGAGATGTGCCTGATTCACAGAGACTTCAAGCACTTCCTGCGTCGAAAGCGAACAATTTCAGCTTTCGCCGCAAGGTCTCGTCAATCATGTCGGCCAAGGACTTGTCAATCATGAGAGCGGAAGCCGGCCCGGTGACCTCCGATTAACCAGCCTTTTTAAGCCAATTCCGACGCGGCTCGGCTACGGTCTCGCCTATCGACCGGGAACATAATCCCGGCGGGGAGATAAAAGCCGTGAGGCGTCAAACTACAACAAGCGGGATCAATCCCGCCGGGTCGAGCCGTGCCTTGCGGCTCGACCCACACTCTCTGCCCATCAGCTTCAATGCGCACGACACCCGCGCAGACGGCGGCGTGCGGAGAATAGAACTTCATCGCGAACGCGTCGTCGTGCGCCGTGCCCTCCACGGCATGCGGATGGCGGTCAATGTTCGCATGCGCGATTACCTTGGCGTGGCCCTGCGCGGCATCGACGACGCCCAGATGCTCGTGCTGGTTCATCGCGATCCGTCATTGACAATTCCCTTGTGCGTCAGTTCCGACCGCGAAGAGATCGCGTCCGCCTGGCGGATGTGGAGCGACATCTTCGCGCTTCCGCAATTGCCGGAAGACCAGGCACGTGAACCCGCGATGCGGCGCCGGCGCCACAACGCGATCCGGGCGCGGCGACCGAAATTCCTGGTGCGGCGGCGCGCCGGCGATTTGCTGAACGCTGCGAATATACATCAGGGCGAGCACGAGATCGTCGCACGGGACTGAGTTCTTTCCCGCCGCACATGCGAACGTCATCGCTGCGTAACGGCTTCGCCTAGTTCGCCCGCATCACCGCATCGACCAGCAGCCCCGCGAACAGCAGCAGGCCCGCGTCGCGGTTGGACCTGAAAATGCGCAGGCATAGCGCGGGGTCGTTGATCCGCAGACGTTTGACTTGCCAGACGAGATGGGCGGCAAAGGCGGCAAGCCCGATCCACGCCGGCAAGCCGGCACCGGCCAGCATCAGCGCCACGCCGATCAAGCCGACCGCCGATGCGTAAAACACCGACAATGCGGGCCGCGTGCGCGCGCCGAACAACAGCGCGGTCGATTTTACCCCGATCAGCGCGTCGTCTTCGGCATCCTGATGCGCATAGATGGTGTCGTAGCCGATCACCCATAGAATCGAGCCCGCATAGAGCGCCAATGCCGTCGCACCGATCCGCTCCTGCGTCACCGCAAATCCCATCAGCGCGCCCCACGAGAACGCCAGCCCGAGCACGATCTGCGGCCACCAGGTGATCCGCTTCATGAACGGATAGACCGCGACGATGACCAGCGAGGCGATGCCGGTCATCACCGCGAAGCGGTTGAATTGCAGCAGCACCGCCAATCCGATCAAGGCCTGAACGACCAGAAAGGCCGCCGCCTGCGGCACGCTCACCTGTCCCGCGGGTATCGGCCGCGAGCGCGTCCGTTCGACCAATGCATCGAGATCGCGATCGGTGATGTCGTTCCAGGTGCAGCCGGCGCCGCGCATGGCGAAGGCGCCGACGAAAAACAGCACGATAATGAGGGGCAATTGCCCGATGTCGCCGATGGCGAGTGCCGCCGACCACCAGCACGGCATCAACAGCAGCCAGGATCCGATCGGCCGGTCGAGGCGGGAAAGCCGCAAATACGGCCGCGACCACGGCGGCGCGTGCGTGTCGACCCAGTTGCCGGTCGCGTCGGCAACGCGGGCGGCAGCCGTGTTCATTTGAGCGCGATCATCGCGCGAGAACGTTGCCGTTCAGGGTATCGAATGTGCTGCCGCCCTTCTTCGCAGCCAGGTTGGCTTCCGGAAGCGCGGCCGATGAACCCAGCGCCTCGCTCAGGCTGGGGGCGGCCGGTCCTCTTTGCTGCCCCCCTTGCTGCGCCACCGCGCAGACTTTCTTCTGCATGGCCTCGGTGTTCTTGTGACCGTTTTTCAGCTGGTCCGCGATCTGCACCGGGATTCCGCACTTCGACGCATTGGTCTCGATATATTTGATCATCTTGATTTCGGACTGGCCGAAATTTCCGATCAACTTGCAGGCTTCTTCCGGGGGCGCATGCCGGTCGCTGGCGGCCTTGATCAGTTTGCCGCGCTTCTCCGCCTCTTCCCGCAAGGGCATGAACTGCTTCATGCAGTTGTCGGCGGGACCCTGCGATGGAGACACCGGTCCGCGTTCGAACGCGCTGCCGGTGACAGGTGCCGCGCCGGTTACCGGAAATGAACTGGGAGCGGCGCCGAAGGACGCGGATGGAGCCGCGCCGTTCACCGGCGGAAATGCCGGGTCGTTGACCGGGGCAGGTCGCCCCGGCAGCGGCGCCGGAAATGCGCTTTGCGCAAAGCTCTGACCGGCGTGGGCGATAGCGACGGCCACGGTCAGCGGTATCAACAGACGACGGATGATCAAGATTGTACCTCCGGCAAGGTCCAATGGTCCCCTGACCTCTTCCCGATAAGAGCGATTCCGATAACGCTATGTACGATTCGTGCAGGTGCTTAACAACCCGTCGAATTTGGCAACAGCGCGGCGTAGGGCCGCGCCGTGCCGAAAATTGGGTAAATTCGAGCCCCTTGGGCTAAAAGGCGGCCGAATTGGAACCTCGATCATGCCTCAACTCGATTTTCGCAGCCCCAGGCTGTTTGTCGATGCCGCCCTGGCAGCGGGGGAAACGGTCGCATTGGAGCGCAGCCAGAGCAACTATCTCGGCAACGTATTGCGTCTATCCGCAGGCGAAACAATTCTGGTGTTCAACGGACGCGACGGCGAATGGCAGGCTGCCATTTCCGGGCGCAAACGGCCGGACGGTCTGACTATCGTCGCCCAGACCCGGCCGCAGGATCGCCTGCCCGATCTCGCTTACGTCTTTGCGCCGCTGAAACACGCCCGGCTCGACTACATGGTGCAGAAAGCGGTCGAGATGGGGGCGTCGTCGCTGCAGCCGGTCTTGACCCGCTTCACCCAGGTCTCACGGGTTAACGGCGAGCGGATGCGCGCCAATGTCATCGAGGCTGCCGAACAGTGCGGCATCCTGAGCCTTGCCGATGTCGCCGAGCCGGTCGCGCTCGATCGCTATTTGGCCGGCCGCGAGGGGCAGCGCCTGCTTGTTTTCTGTGACGAGGCCGCCGCTGCCGCAAACCCGTTGCTGGCGCTGCAAGACATGCGTGCGGCGTCGAACGGGGTCGACATCCTGATCGGCCCCGAAGGCGGATTTGCCGAGGAAGAGCGCGCCATCCTGCTGCGCCAGCCGCAAACCTTGAGGCTTTCCTTAGGGCCCAGGATCCTGCGCGCCGACACCGCGGCGGTGGCCGCACTGGCTCTGGTGCAGGCGGCGCTCGGCGACTGGACCAGTACGGGCATACGTGAACAGGTTGTGGCCTCAACCCGTCATCCCTAGCCTTTCATTAAGGCACTCGGATTAAAGGCATTTGGATTAAGGCACTTGGCCGATCCCGGTCGAAACCCCGCCCGGGCCGTGCTAAGGGGCTGCACCGGCTGACGCCTTGCAACCTGTTTTTCGGATATTTGGACGTCGAGATGACCCTGACCGCCGCCCCTCGCGCGACCGGATCCGCCGCATGGGCGGAAGCGCTGCTGTTGTCGTTTGCCGAGGCCGGCTACGTCCAGGCCGAGCCGGCAATCCTGCAGCCTGCCGACGCGTTCCTCGACCTCTCCGGTGAGGACATCCGGAAAAGCCTCTATCTGACCACCGATGCCAGCGGAGAGGAGCTGTGCCTTCGCCCCGATCTCACCATTCCGGTGGCGCGGGATTATCTCGCCTCTCCCCGCGCCGGCCAGCCGGCGGGGTTTTGCTATCTCGGCCCGGTATTTCGATACCGTGGCGGCCGGCCGAGTGAATTCTTGCAGGCCGGCATCGAATCCTTCGGGCGGCAGGATCGCGCCGCAGCCGACGCCGAAATGCTCGCGCTGGCCCTGCAGGCCACGCGCGCGTTCGGGCTGACCGAGGTCGAGATCCGCACCGGCGACGTGGCGCTGTTCATTGCGCTGATCGATGCGCTCGACCTCTACCCGGTGTGGCGGCGGCGGTTGATCAAGGATTTCAACCGCAAGATCAGTCTGGAACAGGATCTTGAACGGCTCACGCTCGCGACCCGATCGAGCCGCAACGAATATGAGGGTGTGCTCGCTGCCCTTGCGGGTTCCGACCGCAAGGCGGCGCTGGCGCTGGTGACCGATCTGATGTCGATCGCCGGCACCACCAATGTCGGCGGCCGTTCGGTCTCGGAGATCGCCGATCGCTTCCTCGAGCAGTCGACCTTGAAGGGCGGCGCCTTGCCGCGCGATGCGCTCGATGTGATCAAGCGATTCCTGGCCATCGCCGGCGACCCCGGCGACGCGGTCGCGCGGTTGCGCGCACTGGCTGGCGACACCAAACTCAACATCACCGCCGCGATCGACCAGTTCGAAAGCCGCGTCGGCTTCATGGCCGCGCGCGGCATCGACACCGGCATGACACGGTTTTCCACCTCGTTCGGGCGCGGCGTCGATTATTATACCGGCTTCGAATTCGAACTGCACGCCAGGGGACGGTCCAAGAGCAATGGCGTGGAGCCGCTGGTGGCGGGCGGACGCTATGACGGACTGATGACCCAGCTTGGGGCCGGCACGCCGATCCCGGCGGTCGGGTTCTCGGTCTGGATCGAAGCCTTGACGGAACTGGGCCGCAAGCCCGCCGCAACCAGTTCAAGCCGGAGCGCGTCATGACGACGCCATTCGTTCTCGCGGTGCCGTCGAAGGGTCGGCTGCAGGAAAACGCCGAGGCGTTCTTCACGCGTGCCGGACTTGCGCTAGCAAAACCGCGTGGCGCCCGCGACTATCGCGGTACCATCAACGGCTACGACAATGTCGAGATCGCCTATCTCTCGGCAAGCGAGATTGCCTCGCAGCTTGCGCGCGGCGCGGTGCATCTCGGCGTCACCGGCGAAGATCTGGTGCGCGAAAGCATCGTCGATGCCGACAAGCGCGTCCTGCTGATCGACAACCTCGGCTTTGGCAGCGCCAATGTCGTGGTTGCGGTACCGCAGGCCTGGATCGACGTCCGCACCATGGCCGATCTCGACGACGTCACCACCGGTTTCCGTGCCCAGCATAACCGGCGGATGCGGGTTGCGACCAAATACATCAATCTGACCCGGACATTCTTTGCGTCTCACGGCGTCGTCGACTACCGGATCGTCGAGAGCGCCGGCGCGACGGAAGGCGCCCCGGCGGTCGGGACGGCCGAAATGATCGTCGACATCACCACGACAGGCGCGACGCTCGCCGCCAACGGTCTCAAGGTGCTTGACGACGGCGTGATCCTGCGCAGCCAGGCCAACCTTGTGGCATCGAAGGATGCCGACTGGTCGAGCGAGGCCCGCGAGACCGCGCGCGTGATCCTGGATCATATTGCGGCCCGCGCCCGCGCCAGCAAATACCGTGAAGTCCGTACGCGTTTTGCCGGGTGCGACGCAGCATTGCTTGCCGAGGCGCATAATCGCTTCGGCGTGCTCTCGCCGTTCGGCGGCCCGACATCTTCGGGAATGGTGACGCTGCACTGTCCGCCGGCGCGGCTTTACGCGCTGGGCAGCTTTCTTCGCGCGCACGGCGCAGAGACGGTGTCGGTGGCGTCGCTCGACTACGTGCTCGTCCGCGACAACCCGCTGTTCGCCAAGCTTGAGGCATTCCTGCGGCAGTGAGACGGAGGGTTTTTTCGTTCATCGTTGCGACAGCTAGCAACGAGTAACATATGCGGTCATATGGGCGGCTTGGAACCTGATCGATGATGCTGGGTACGGATGTTTCTGGCTTATCAACCACTGCGGCCACGGCTGCGGCGCAGGGGCTGTCGATCGTCGTGCCCTTGTATAACGAGGCGGCGGGGCTGGCGTTTCTGCACGCGCGGCTTGGCGAAATGGCAAAAGCGTTGCGGCAACGCTATGGCGTGGCCTGCGAGGTGGTCTATGTCGACGACGGCAGCGCCGACGCGACGCTGAGTATTGCGCGTGGACTGCTGGCCAATGCGCTTGACGTCCAGGTGGTGTCGCTGTCGCGCAACTTCGGCAAGGAAGCCGCGTTGATGGCGGGACTGGACCATGCCCGGCGCGGCGCGATCCTGTTCATGGATGGCGATGGTCAGCATCCGCCTGACATCGTCGAGAAACTTGTCGGCCACTGGATCGATGGCGGCTATGATGTGGTCTATACCGCCAAGGCTCATCGCGACAATGAATCGTTGCTGCGGCGCGTAGCCGTGCACGGCTTCTACGCGCTGATCAATTGGGGCGCGCGGCAGAAAATCCCCGAAGATGCCGGCGACTTCCGCCTGCTGTCGCCGCGCGCCGCGGCGGCGCTGCGGCAGCTTCCCGAGCGCAATCGTTTCTTCAAGGGGCTGGCGAGCTGGATCGGTTTCCGCCAGATCCGTGTCGACTACGAACCCGCCGCCCGCGAGCACGGTGTCACCACGTTCAGCCCCGGCCGGCTGGTCGGGCTTTCGATCGAAGGCCTCACCTCGTTCTCGGTCGCACCGCTGCGTTTTGCCAGCCTGCTCGGCGTCCTGCTCGCTTCGGCGGCCTTCCTGTTCGGCCTTTCGATCCTCTGGGAAACCTGGATGAGCGGAAAATCGGTTCCCGGCTATCCCTCGCTGGTGGTCGGCCTGATGACGATCGGCGGCGTGCAGCTCATCATGATCGGCATTGTCGGAGAATATATCGGCAAGATTCTTTCGGAGTTGAAAGCCCGGCCGATCTATTTCGTGGCCGAACACAGTGTCAAACGCGTCGAGGCGGAAACAGGCGCTAGCGCCAGCGAAAGGGCCGCCGCCGAATGAACGGCGCCGCGCCGCTGCGCCGTATCTGGTTGTGCGCCGACGATTACGGTCTCAGTCCCGGCGTCAACCGCGCCATTCGCGACCTGATCGAGCGTGGCCGTCTCAATGCCACATCGGCGATGGTGGTCGGCCCGGCCATCGGCCGTGACGAAGTTGGTTTGCTTCAAGCCGCCGTTGCCAACAGTCCCCGTTGTGCGATCGGCCTGCACGCCACATTGACGGCGCCGTTTCGTCCCCTGACAATGCATTTTCAGCCGCTCGATGGCGGCATGTTCTTGAGCTTCCCAAAACTGCTGCGCGCGGGCCTGCTGCGGCGGCTCGATCCCGAAATCATCCATGCGGAACTGATGGTGCAGTTGGCGGCGTTCAGCGAACTATTTGGTCGCGCCCCGGATTTCGTCGACGGTCACCAGCATGCGCAACTGTTTCCGGTGGTGCGCGACGCGTTCCTTTCGGCGGTGAAGGAAGCCGCGCCAAACGCCTGGGTTCGCCAGGGCGGACGGGATGCGCCTTTGCTCCGGCGGCTCGGCACGCCCAAGGCGTTATTTCTCGACATCCTGAGCGCGCAGTTTCGCCGCCGTGCCTTGCGCGCCAATATCGCATTCAATCCGGGATTCGCCGGCGCCTATGATTTTTCTCGACAGCCCGATTTTGGCGTGTTGATGCGACAGTTTCTCGATGGTCTGCCGGAGGGCGGCCTCATCATGTGTCACCCGGGGTTCGTCGACGAGACCCTGGTCAGCCTCGACCCGCTGACGGTCCAGCGCGAACATGAGCACGCTTTCCTCGGCGGCGAGCATTTCCCGGACCTGCTGGCTGCGAACAAAGTTACATTGGGCTGATATCGGCTGGAAAACCGGCCAGCCACTTTGTCGCATACCGAAATTTAATTTGGGGCAGCACTACTGGCGACATAAAGCCCCCCTACATCTCCCCCGCGCTTCGACGCGAGCGAGGGAGAGAATCCATGACACCGCAAGAACGCCAATTGATTGACGATCTTTTCGACCGGCTCTCCAGGCTGGAGAGCGCGTCGCGCGATCCGGACGCCGTCGCCGCTATCGCCCAGGGTTTGCGCAAGGCACCCAGTGCCGTTTACGCGCTGGTACAAACGGTCCTGCTCCAGGACGAAGCGCTGAAGCGCGCCAACAGCCGCATCGAGGAACTGGAGGCCGGCGGCGCAGGCCAACCACAACAATCCGGCGGGTTCCTCGATTCGATGCGCGAAACGATATTCGGGCAGAATCCATCCCGCGGCTCGGTGCCGAACGTCCGCCCGCCCGAGATGGCGAGCCGCCCGACCTGGAACAGCGGCCAGGTGCTGCAGCAGGTGCAAGGTCCGGGACAATACAGTCAAGAGCCCTACGGTCAGCCCTATGGCGCGCCCCAGGCACCCATGGGCATGGGCGGCGGTATGGGCATGGGCGGAGGTGGCGGCTCGTTTCTCGGAACCGCGGCGGCTGCGGCGGCCGGGGTGGTCGGCGGATCGCTGCTGCTCGGCAGCATTCGCTCGATGATGGGAGGCGGCGGCCATCACAGCTTCGGCGATAGCAACGCCTTTGGCGACAAGGCTACCAGCCAAAGTCCGTTGAGCGATCAATCCAACAGCGAATTGGCGCGCGACGCCGGCATCAACGACATCGGTTCATCCGGCCATCGCACCGATGACAATTCGCGCGCAGGATTGTTCGATTCTGCCTCGAACGATGACGACCATGACGACACGGATCTTGATTCCGACGACTTCGGCGGCGACGCGGACAGCGACTACGCCTGATCAATTTTTGCCGGCGCAACGACAAAAAAAAGCGGCCGCCCGGATCGGGCGGCCGTTTTGGTTTTCAGGAAAAAATCAGATGACGACGACCCGCGCGCCGACATTGACCCGGCCATACAGGTCGATCACGTCCTCATTGCGCATCCGGATGCAGCCTGATGACACGTTGGTGCCGATGGTCCAGGGCTCGTTGGAGCCGTGGATGCGATAGAGCGACGATCCCAGATACATCGCGCGGGCGCCGAGCGGATTTTGCGGGCCGCCTTCCATGTGCCGCGGCAGATCGGGGCGCCGCGCCAGCATTTCCGGCGGCGGCGTCCACGCCGGCCATTCCTTCTTCGCCGATATCTGCTTGACGCCCGACCAGGTGAAGCCGGGGCGGCCGACGCCGATGCCGTAGCGCAGCGCCTTGCCGCCGCCCTGAACCAGGAACAGAAACTTGTTCGGAGTGTCGATCACGATCGTGCCGGCGCCTTCCCCGCCGTGATAATCAACCAGTTGCCTTTCGAATTTCGGATCGAACGCCCCCTGCTCGGGCTCGCCCGCATCTTCCGGCGGACGCAACCCTTGCTGCGGTTCGAATTGCGGGAACAGCGAACGCTGCGGTTGATAGGATGGCTGTTGTTGATAGCCGGGCTGCTGCTGATAGCGCTCACCTTGCGACTGTCCGTCGCCGAACAGGAACTCGATGAAACCGCCGCCCATATTGGAGCGCCCGGCATAAGCGGCCGGCGTCGCCAGCGGCCGCTGCGCGGGTTGCTCGGCGTAAATCACGGTGGGTTCCGGGAGTGGTGCGGCTTCGATCGCTGCGGCTTGATGAAGTCCGGCACAAAAACAAGATGCTCCGGCGAGGAGCGCAAGATGCATTCTCTTGAACATCGACGTACTCTGCACTGTTTCGTCATGGCGGGCGCCCGGTCAGCGCCCTTGCACGCCACCAGTTAGAATTAAAACCGCATCGGTTTGGTAAACAGAAACGGCCTTTGGATTCACCACGTCGCCAATTCCGCGCGGTTTCATCCGCCAGCGTTTATTTTCAGTGAACGCGGGAGCGTATGGTTAATCGTTGGTGTGCGAGTACAAGCCAACTCGCGGGAAGATTCTGCCGGCGTGAACCCCATGTTAAATCGCCTTCGTGTAAAACGTGACGAGTGAAGGTTAGGAAAAAATCTCATGCCGGTTCATCGCAGACGTTTTCGTATCGAACAAGCAGTCGTCGGCGACATGCCGATGCCGGCAGCCGCTGACGGCGATGCCGGTCCCATTCATCACGAGATCATGGCCGAGCTTCGCGCCATCCGCGCCCAGATGGCCAGCCCCGGCAGAAGCGTGACAACGGAGACCATCGGCGCGACGGTCAACCGCGAGGTCGCCGAAGCGCTTTCGCTGCTGGAAACCTACCGGGCCCAGATCGAACAGTGCGAGAAGCTCAAGATCGAACTCGACCTTATCCACGATGCCATCACCCGCACCAAGCGGGAAATCGCGACCCTTCACGGCAAGAGCTTCAACGGCGAGGAAATGGCCAAGGTCAACGGCGAGCTCGGTGCCGTAGTCGGCGGTACCGAAGAAGCCACGCAGCAAATTCTGGAAGCGGCGGAGGCGATCGATAACGCGGCCGCCGCGCTTTCCAAGGTGAACACGCCGGACCAGCAAAAGCTGCTCAGCGAGGAAATCCAGGAACGTGTCGTTTCCATCTTCGAGGCCTGCAATTTCCAGGATCTGACCGGTCAGCGCATCAGCAAGGTGATGACCACGATGAAATTCATCGAAAACCATATCGTGGTGATGATGGACATCTGGGGTGGCGTCGATGCGATCAAGGCACACGCGCCTGCCATTATCGACGAACGGGAAGGCGACGACCGCTTGCTGAACGGTCCGAAGCTGGACGGCGACGCCGGTCATGCCTCGCAGAACGACATCGACGCATTGTTTGACTGAGTTAAACTAACGGATGACACCTGAAACGCCGGCAAGATGCCGGCGTTTCTTGTTTGCAAGCGATTATTTCAGATCGTCGTTCCGGGGCGATGCCAACGGCTCCGGCCTTTGGCCAGCCCGATGACAGGCTCCGCATCGAACCCAATTGACGGAGCGTGCACCGGATCAGGCGCGGGCTCCGCAGCGGACATAGACCATGTTGCCATACCGGGTGGCGGCATCCTTGTCGATGAAGCGGGTGACCAGAACGCGGCCGTCGAAGGAAACAATCTCGCGATCCTGCTCGCCGCCGGCCGGGCCGGCCGGACCGATAAAATTCTTGCCGCTCGAGGTGCCCTTCAACCGCAGTTCCTGCGGCGTCGCCTGGTCAGCCAGATGCATGACCACGCCGCCGGAGGTGCCGGCGCCGATGACATAAGGCTGCTTGCACTGCGCCTTGGCCTGAACTTCGGTGCGTGCGCGGTCATTGGGATTTTGGAACGATGCGAGCCCCCAGCGGCCGACAATCTCGTCCGCTTTGATCGACGCCGGCATCTCGGGCTCCATGCCGGGCTCCGGAGCCGCCGAAGACGATGAAAATGACGGCATGTTCATGCCGCTGCACGCCCCCAGGAATAAGGCTAGCGCCGAGGCGATTCCCAGATTGGCAACCGCACGCGCGTTACATGACCTGACCATGGTTTCCCCTTAAAGCAAATTCGCGGCCGCACCCGTCCCGCAGCCAAGCGTAAAACCTCAGTCGGAGCAATGATGTCCAGTCAATTACGCTGGCGCTCCGATATAGTTTCCGTGAAAGCATCCTATATTGGTCTCACCAGAGGCTTAACCACCTTTGCTTGACAGGATCGGCGTCAAGCCATATTCCCGGGCGCACTATTAGCACTCCGAGAGCGCGATTGCTAAGGATGCGAGCTGTTTTTGCCCCTTGGCGGTGTCGAATACGCCCGTATT
>Ga0209839_10000841_pt1 | contig 15624 bp, 14 predicted proteins | sample OrgsoiDNA2013050_FD_185800 | JGI IMG/M metagenome (GOLD analysis project Ga0209839, IMG submission 185800) | Permafrost soil microbial communities from the Arctic, to analyse light accelerated degradation of dissolved organic matter (DOM) -... | ecosystem: Environmental > Terrestrial > Soil >... | reverse complement strand
CGAGGTCCGCGAGCCCGCGGTGCGGCACTACAACCACGGTCTGCAACGGCGGCTGCGCCGCGCCGTCTGGAGCGCGGGCGGGTGCACCAGCTGGTACCTCGACGCCGACGGCATCAACCGGGCACTGTGGCCGGGATTCTCGTTCGAGTACTGGGCACGCACCCGCCGGGCGCGCCGGTCCGCGTATACCGTGAGCCGCTAGCACGGCCGGTACCCAGCGGCGTTCATCTAGGCTGCTTCAGGCCAGGGGCCAGGTGTGGACCGGTTCGTTGGTGTGCATGTGCTCGATGTAGCGCTGGGTCATCTGCCGCAGCGCCTCGGGGCGGTCGGCGCCGCTGCGCCTGGTGATCTCCGCGACGGTGGCGATCTGCCAGGACGCCCCGGTCTGGCCGGTCAGGCAGCGCTGCTCGATGATGCCGAGCAGCCGGCCGGCGTCGACCGGGCTGACGCCATAGCCGTCGAGTCCCTCGCGGGCCAGCGGCAGCAGGCGGCGCAGGATCAGCTCGGTCACCGGCGTGTCGCCGACGCCGGGCCAGTAGAGCTGCGCGTCCAGGCCATGGCGGGCGGCCTCATGCAGGTTCTCCGCCGCGGTCGTGAACGACAGCTGGGTCCAGATGGGACGCTGCGCCTCGGTCAGGGACCGCACCAGACCGTGGTAGAACGCCGCGTTCGCCACGGTGTCGGCGATGGTAGGGCCGGCCGGCAGGACCCGGTTCTCCACCCGCAGGTGCGGTATGCCGCCGACCACGGCGTAGACCGGGCGGTTCCAGCGGTAGATCGTCCCGTTGTGCAAGCTCATCTCGGCCAGCAGCGGGCTGCTGCCACCGTCGAGTACCGCCAGCGGATCCTCGTCCTCGCAGATCGGCAGCAGCGCGGGAAAGTACCTGATGTTCTCCTCGAACAGGTCGAACACCGAGGTGATCCAGCGCTCGCCGAACCAGACCCGGGGTCGCACGCCCTGCTCCTTCAGTTCATCGGGCCTGGTGTCGGTGGCCTGCTCGAACAGCGTGATCCGGGTCTCGTGCCACAGCTGCCTGCCGAACAGGAACGGCGAATTCGCTGCCAGCGCGACCTGCACGCCCGCGATGGCCTGGGCGGCGTTCCAGTAGTTCGCGAAGGCATCCGGGCTGACCTGGGTGTGCAGCTGAACGCTGGTGCAGGCGGCTTCGGGGGTGATGCTGTCCGTATGCGTCAGCAGCTGTTCGGGGCCGTCGATCGCGATGCGCATGTCCTCGCCGCGAGCCGCGAAGATCTGCTCGTTGAGCACCCGGTACCTGTCGTTCGCCGACATGGTCCCTTCGTGCACGTCACCTTCGCCCAGCGTCGGCAAGATGCCGACCATGACCAGGTGACAGCCGACCGACCGCGCCTTGGCGTCGGCCGCGTTCAGGGCAGCGCGGAGCTCGGCCTCAAGCAGCCCGAGCGCGTCGCCGTCAAGATGGCGGGGCGGCACGTTGATCTCCAGGTTGAACTGCCCGACCTCGGTCGCCCAGGCCGGGTCCGCGATCGCCGCCAGCACGTCGGCGTTGCGCATGGAGGGCATGCCGCGCTCGTCCACCAGGTTCAGCTCGATCTCCTGGCCCACCGTCGACGGATTCTCGTCGAACAGCCGCTCGCGGAGCATCCGGGCGAAAACATCGAGCGAACGCCGCACCTTGTCCCGGTACTTGCGCCGGTCCTCGCCGCTGATCTTGATGGCCTGGATGTCACGGCCCATAGAGGTCTCCGCTCAACGAGCAAACGGGGCATATGCCCCGCCAGCTGGCTTCCTTACACATTCGCACGCCGCCGGCCCGGGCGCCAGCCGTGACTCAGGCGGCCGCCAGCCGGGCGGTCTCGTCCCGGACCCACAGGCCGAGGAGCCCGCGCAGGTGCGCGATGAACTTGTCGTGCTCGTGCGCCGGGTAGACCGACTTGACCGTCTGGATCAGCAGCTCGTCGAAGGCCGGGCCGGCCACCCAGTCCAGCACCACGTCGTCGAGCTGTGCCTGCTTGCCCGCCCAGAAGTCCTGATAGCGCCCGGAGTCGAAGTAGGCATCGGCGAGGGCGCGGTACGCGCCCAGCTTCTCCTGGTACGACATCCCGGCCTCGTCCGCGATCGCGAAATACCGGTCAGTCTCCATGTCGAGCTTGACCCGCCGATCCGTCAGCAGCACGAATATGCACCACTTGACCAGCGCCTTTATCGCCCAGGGGAAGTAGTAGTGCAGGCTGGTCAGCGACACGTCCGGACATGCGTTGGCGTAGTCGATGGGGTAGACCTCCCCGTCTTTGACCAGGGTCTCGCACGAGTTGAACTCCCACTTGAAGAACGCGTTGACCAGCCGGCTGATCGTCACCACCTCCGCGCCGGCCTGCGGGGACAAGAAGCTGTGGTCCACCGCGTAGCGCAGGTGCATGGGCTGGTCGGGCTGGAACCGCATGACCATCGTCTCGGCGCCGATGGACAGCGAGCGGGCGAACACGTCGAAGTCGATGGCCTTCTGCAGGTGCATGAGCATCCCGCCGCTCTGGTCGTACGCGGCGTGCAGCTCGTCGGGGTTGCTGATGCGGGAGACGCCGCGCCAGGCGCCCCCGTCGTAAGGCTTCATGAAGAGCGGATAGCCGATCTGCCCGGCGATCGCGTCCAGGTCGAACGGCTGGTTGTAGCGGGCGGCGGTGTAGGCGTAGCGGGAGTTGTCGACCGGGTTCTTGTACGGCACGAGCACGGTTTCCGGCACCTTGAGCCCGAGCCGCATCATGGCGCAGTAGGCCGCGTGCTTCTCCATCGACTGGAAGGTGAACGGGCTGTTCAGCAGGTACACGCCGTCCATCATCGCGATCTTCTTCAGCCACTCCCTCGGGTGGTAGTACCAGTACGCGAGCCGGTCGATGACCAGGTGGTAGCGAGGACGGTCGCGCAGGCCGAACGGCTCGATGGTGATCCGCTCGCAGTCAAAAGCATGACGGCCGCCGTCCGGGCCGGCCACCGGGCCCAGCCGGCCCAAGATCTCCTCGAACGCTCTCGGCCAGTCCTCCTCGGTGCCGAGCATCAGCCCGATCACGTGCCTGGTGGCGGTCAAAACAGGCTCCCCTCGTCAGCAGAATCGCGGCATGTTGCGGGCCAGCTGGGCGCGCCAGGAAGGCCAGTCGTGCGGAACGTCGTACCCCCACAGGTCAACTTCGTGCTTGATGCCCTGGCCGGCGAGCAGCGCGGCGAACCGCTTGGTGCTCGGCAGCGCGCCGGTGGTGTCCTCCCACTGGCCCTGACCGCAGGCCAGCAGCAGGCTCACCTGGCCGCGCAGCCAGTCGAGGTGGTCACCGGCAGCGTTGGCCAGGTAGTCGAAGGGGTTGTTGAAGTACGCCTCGTTGCCCCGCTCACCCCATCCGTTCCAGGATGACGGATCATAGTTACCAGAAAAGCACATCGCCAGCGGGAACAGGTCGGCCCGCTTGAGCGCGAAATTGGCCGCGTGGAACGCTCCCATGCTGCACCCGAGCGTGATCATCTCAGCCGGGCCGCCGCAGTCCCGGTAAATCCACGGCACGACGTCGCTGAGGATCCACGACTCGTACCGGCCGTGCCGCCGAGCCCGTTCCTCGAGCGGGATGTCCTGGTCGGACCACGACGCCGCGTCGTAGCTGTCGACGCAGTAGAGCTTCAGCCGTCCCGCGTCGATCAGGCCGGCCACGGCGCCGACCATGCCAAAGTTCTCGAAGTCGGCGGCCCGGCCGCGCGAAGAAGGGAACACAAGCGCCGGACGCCCCCAGTGGCCGTAACGGATGACCGTGCCCGTCGCCCCGATGGCATCGGACCACAGCTCCGCCGTCTCACGGTTCATCCGCACACCTGCCGAAGCAGCCGGGTCAGATGCGGATCGAACGCGTCCCGCCAGGCGGTGTAGTTGTGCATGTCGGGGACCTCGTGCAGCGCCGCCTGGTAGCCGCGCGCCCGCAGCGCCTGCCGGACCAGCCGGTTGTTGCTGAGGTTCTCCTCGATCGCCCCGCAGGTCAGCACGACGGGCACCCGCCGGTCCGGCAGGCCCCGGGGGTTCACGCCGGTATCAAGCACGCTGGCCACGAACCGGACCACCCGGGGGTAATAGCGGAACCACCGCTCCTGGTCATCGAAACGCGGGCAGAAGAAGCTGCCGGACTGCAGGAACAGACCGTCGAACGCGTCCGGGTAGCGGCACTGGGCGTGCAGCATGGCCAGCGCGCCCAGGCTGGTCCCCATCCCGATCCGCGCGCTGGTCGCCAGCCGGCCGGCCAGCGCGGGAATGACGGCGCGCGCCAGGGTCCGGGCGTACCTCGCGTTGGCCGAATACCAGCGGTCCCTAGGCCCGGGGCCGAGCAGCGCGGCCCGCAGCCGGGGCAGCCAGCCGCCCGCCACGCCCGCCGCCAGGTAGCCGGTCAGGCTGGCCAGCGTGTCGTACTCGGGCCCGTCGTGCGCGACGAGCAGCGGGAGCACCTCATCGTCCGGCGCGTCGGCCGGCGCCCACGTCCGCACCGGTACCGGCTCGTCCAGCGACCCGCCGGGCAGCTCGAAGGCAGCGCCGCGGCCGGGCGCGGCCGGAGCCGTGAGCCACCCGGGCGCGACGTAGGACGGGAACTCAAGCACACTCCTGGGGCCGAACGCCCCCGCAGCCTGCCGCGGGTTACCTGGATCGGTGACCGTCTGGCCGCCGCCGTCCGGATAGCGCAGCTCGAGCAGGTACTCCATCCGCCACACCGGCGGCCGGTCGATGACCAGCTCCCAGGCCGCCCCGTCACGGTGAAAGTCAAGCAGGTCACCGGGGATGCGCACATCCTGGCCCAGCCGCACGCCCGCGAACCGGTGGCCGGGATCGGGGAGCCGGAACGTCACGGCCGTGCCGTCCACCCAGGCACTGGTGACGGGCTCCGCTGCTGGCACATCGATCACTCGCACACGCTACTGGGACCGCAGTGACGAGGACGTGACCCGCGACCCGGAGGCGGCGCCGGTGCCCTTGGGCAGACGGCCGACCCGGACCACCAGCATCGTCACGTCGTCGAGCAGGTTGCCCGCGCTGAAATCGAGCATAGCCCGGCGCATCGACGCCACCAGCTGGTCAGGCGGATAGCCGGCCAGGCCGGCGAGCTCGTCGGCCAGCCGGTCCTGGAAGTAGGTGTTGCCCGGACCGCGGGCCTGAGCCACCCCGTCGGTGTAGAGGAACAGCACGTCGCCGGGATCCATCCCCAGCTCCTGGGTGGCGGGCTCGGCGTCAGGGAAAAGCCCGAGCGGAAGCCCGCCACCGTTCATCATCCGGACCCGGCCGTCGGACCGGAGCAGGATCGCGGCCGGATGACCGGCGCTGGCGATGGCCACCCGCAGCTTGCCGTCCAGCCAGCTCAGGTGGGCGACGTTGGCGGTGACGAAGCCACCGTCCAGGGCGAACTCCTCGGCCAGCACGATCTCGTTCGTCTCGGCCAGCACCTGACCGGGTTCGGCGCAGCGCCGCGCGATGATACGGATCGCGTACCGCGCCGCCGCCGTCACCGCGGCGGCCTCTTCGCCCTTACCGCAGACATCGCCGACGGCCAGGCCCCAGCCGTCAGGCGTCCGGTACACGTCATAGAAGTCGCCGCCGACCTCTGGATCCTCGGCCGCGGCGATATACGTCGCCGCGATCTCCAGACCGGGAGTATCGGGCCATTTCCGCGGCAGCAGGCTAGCGTGCAGCGCGTCGGCGGTATCGGAACGGCGCCTGAACGTCCGGTCCACCCGGATCGCCAGGGCCATCTGCTGCCCGAGCTCTTCGACCAGCGCCAGGTCAGCCACCTTGAAGTGGCCGTCCCTGGCGCGCCGGACCAGGGTCAGCACACCGTACCTGTTCTCGCCGTCCGACAGCGGCACGGACAGCACCGAGGTGGCGTCCAGCTTGACCAGCAGCGGCTCACCGTCGAGCCCGTCGCCGAGGACGCCGGCGTCCTCGGCGTGGGCGATGAGGGCGGGCCGGCCCGATTCGTGCACCGTGCCGGGAACAGATCCGGGCGGCGGGTCGACCGCGGCCACCGCGCTGGTCAGCTCGGCCAGCCCGACGTCGTCGGGGCCGAGCACGAACTGCCGCCGCACCCGGTGCCTGCGCTCGAGGTCGACGATGACCCAGGCGGTCAGCTCGGCGGCGATCAGGCGGGCGCACCGCTGCAGCGTCCTGGACTCGCTGAAACCCTCGTTCTCCAGCAGCAGCCGGGCGACCGCCGTGACCAGGTCGAGGCGCCGGGTGATGGCCTGCACCGCCCCGAGCCGGGAACGATCACGGCCCGTCACCCCGTCCTCGTCCGGCGGCGCGGCGTCGGCCGGCTGGCCGTCATCGGGGCGGCGGCCGGCCGGCGCCCGGACCGCGATCATCAGGGGGTCGGCCTCGCCGCGGACGGCTACCTTACCGATGATCAGCTCACTGGGCACGAGGCCGTCCTCGGCCAGCAGGCTGCAGCTGATCCGGCGCTGCTTGCCGGTCCTGGTGACCGCGGTGAGCTGAGAGTTGACCACGGCCCGCGACGGCAGGTTCACGAAGGCGGTGAACGGCCGGCCGGTCGCATATCCGGGCTTGGCCCCGATCAGATCGCCCGCCGCCTTGTTTACCCGCTGGACGGTGCCGTCCCGGGTGAGCAGGAACAGCGGAACCGGCGTGTCCTGGAACGCCGCGCGCAGCAGGCTGCGCTCGGCGTTGTCACTGCCCGGGGGCTGGCTCTCCGCGGCCGGGCCGGCCGAACCGCCAGGCCCGGCCTCCGCCGCCCTGAGCAGTTCGATGGCCCCTTCCAGCTCGGTGAAGGCGGCGTCAAGCACATCGTGGGGCTGGGCGCCCCGGGACCTGGCCGCCTGCCGCAGCGCGGCGTACCTGGCCGCCAGCTCGGTGACCTGGAGGCTCGCGCCGTCAGGACCTGGCGCTCCGCTCATCGATCAGTCCCTCCCCGCTACCTCGTCACCGGCGTCCGTCGTACCGCGATCATCGCGACGTCGTCCTGCCGGGGGCCGAAAATGGACATCAGGTGGTTACTGAAGGCCTCGACGTCCGCACCGTTGACTTCCTGGGCCGCCGCCCGCAGCTTCTCCAGGTTAACGTCGAGAAAGACACCCCGCTCCTCCACCAGGCCATCGGTCATCAGCAGCATGGTTCCTCCCGCCGGGAGGAATGCCGTCTGGACGTGGGGCTCGTGCATGGGCAGGCCAAGCAGCAGGCCGCCCTCGCCCAGGTAAGCCGCGCTGGTGCCGTCGACCAGCAGCAGCGGCATGTGCCCGCAGTTCACGACCTGCAGTTCACCGGAGGCGGGATCGAGCAGCACCAGGCACAGCGTCGCGATGATGCCCGGGTGATAACGCCGCAGGACCTCGTTAACCAGGCCGGTGATGGCCAGCGGTGAGTGCCCCTCAACGGCGAAGGCCCGCAGCGCGTGCCTGAGCTCGCCCATCACGGTCGCCGCCTGTAGCGAGTGCCCCTGCACGTCGCCGATGGCGACGAGCACCTTATCCCGCCAGGGAAGCGCCTCGTAAAAGTCGCCGCCGACTTCGACTTGATCGCTGGCCGGGATATAGCGATAGGACATGGCCAGGCCCGGTATCTCGGGCAGGGCGGCGGGCAGCAAGCTTCGCTGCAGCGTCAGGGCGACCAGGTGCTCTTCGGCGTACGAGCGCAGGGCCTCGACCGCGAGCGCGACGGACTGCACGAGCTGGCGAAGGATCTGCTGTTCCTCGGGGCCGGGAATGCCCTCGCGAGCTACGGTCAGCACGACCGGTGGCCGGTCTGGCTTGATCCTGGCCGCGGCCAGGCAGACATCGCCCCGCAGCGTGCTGTCCGGGATCAGCCGCAGCCAGTCTTCGCGCGAGACCATCATGGCCGCGTTAACCTCGCCGGCGCCGAGCGCATGCCCGGCCACCTGGTCCGCCAGGCCGAGCGGCCCGCCGCGCTGCGCGGGCTCGGGACGCTGCGGCGAGGCCGACATCCTGCGGACCTGGCCATCCGGCATCTCCAGGATGAGAATGGCCGCCGCGGCGAAAACCCCCGCGGCGCCGGCGGCGGCGGCGCGCGCCAGCCCGTCGAAGGTTTCCGCGGCGTTGATGCGTAGCGTCAGCCTGGTCAGCGCCGCCAGCAAGGAAGCCGCCCGCTCCGCGCGCTGCCTGGCGCGGTAGTAACGCAGCGCGGCCGCGACGACGGCGAGCAGTTCCTCGGGTTCGACCGGCTCGGTCAGGTAAGCGTCGGCGCCTTGCGTCAGTCCCGCGGCGCGGTCAGCGACCGTGATGGCGGTCGCCGAGACCTGGACCACCGGAACCGCCGCCGTCCGCGGGTTGCCCTTGATCTGCCGGCAGACTTCGTAGCCGGTCATGTCGGGCAGGTTCACGTCGAGCAGGACGAGCTCGACGGCGCCGACCATGTCCAGCGCCTCGCGGCCGGTGGCGGCTTCGATCACGGTATGGCCGGCCCGCCGCAGCCAGGTGGTCAAGATGTAGCGCTTGGCCTCGTCATCGTCCACCGCCAGCACCGTGGCCGGGGCATCGGCATCGGTCATCGGGCACCTCGGACGGCGCTGCGCAGCGCCGCGGCGACGCGTGGCGGCGGCGGCACATCCGCGCCGGTGATGATGATCGCGGGCAGCGATGCGGGCAGCCGGGCCAGCAGAGCGCTGCCGTCCAGGCCCGGCATCCTCATATCGTGAGCATTCCCTTGAGCAGCTGCCGGAAGCCGGCGTCGTCGTCGGCGACGACGGTACCGATGGCCGGAGTCCCGTACCGGCCAACAGTACATCTGCGGGCTCGAGGGTAGCGCTCATGCTGCAAGTCCGGCCAGATCAGGCATACGATCCGGGATCAGGCATACGATTCGGGTGACAGTCCTCGTTCAGCCGACACGTGGGAGCGCCGGGTGGCAGAGCCCCGCCTTTCGATCGAACCACACGACGCTTGCGTGGTGGTGGCCGTTCACGGCGAGCTTGACGTGACCTCCAGCCAGCAGCTGGATGACTGCCTGGCAGAAGCCAGCCCCGGCCGCGACCGGATGATCCTGGACTTGTCGGGCGTGGACTTCATGGACACCACCGCGCTCGCCGTCATCGTCCGCCACTGGCGGCGGCAGGTGGAGGCGGACGGCATGTTCCTCATCGCCGGCGCTCGCTATCGCTACACCAAGGCTCTGTGGATCACAGGCCTCGCCGACCGGTTGCCGATGTACGACAGCGTCGACGAGGCCCTTTCTGCTGCCACCACCGCCAGCTAAGGGGCGGTGGCTCGGTCAGGACGGGACCCGAGTACCCGGCTATCAGCGATCCACACCAGCAGCGCCGGTACAGAATCAGCTGATAGCCGGGAAGGTTGTCGCCGTTACGGCTTCAGGTTCTTGGCCGCGTCCTTGACCTTCTCGCCGGCCTGCTTGACGTTGGCCTTCGTCTGATCGGTGGCGCCTGGCGGCGGACAGGCCTGGTGGCGTGCCACCCGAGCCGTGAGCTCGGTGCGAAGTTGCTGCTCGTGGTGCCGTTTGACCCGCGCTGCCTGGGTAGGAGGGGTTGACACCAGGAAGCAGGAGGATCCGCGTTGGCGAATGCTGCTCACGATGACGACAAGCTTGGCCGGCCGGACGACCAGCTTGGTCAGCTCGTGGGCGACGCAGGCGCCGTGCGAGATGCCTTTGAGCAGATGCCGGTGGTCATGATGGCCCTAGCGGGCCCGGATCATCGCATCGTGGCGACGAACGCGGCGTACCGGTCGTTCACCGGCAGATCCGGCGTGATCGGCGTGCCGTGCCGGGAGGCGTTCCCCGAGATCAAGGGGCAGCAGCTCTACGAGCTGTTCGACCGGGTGTACGCGACAGGCAAGCCGGAGACGGGAACCGAGTGGCGGACGCAATTCGACCTCGGTCCCGGCGGGATCCGGGAGGTCTACGCCGACTTCACGGTGGCGCCGCGGCGGGCCGCTGACCACACGATCAACGGCCTGCTGCTCGTCGCCACGAACGTCACGGACCGGGTGACCCAGCGGCGGGCGGCGCAGCAGCGGGCGGCGCAGCACCGGGCGGCGGAGGGCGCGCCGGAGAGCCGGATCGATCCCGGGGTGGTCGCCGAGTTGCAGGAAGCGCTGCTGCCGACCGCGCTGCCGGTGCTGCCCCAGCTCCGGATCGCGGCGCGCTACCTGGTGGCCGGGCACGAGCCGGCCGCCGGCGGGGACTGGTTCGACGCGGTCCCGCTGGCCGGCGGCGGCGTGGCGCTCGTCGTCGGCGACGTGGTCGGGCACGGAGTAGCGGCCTCGGCCGCCATGGGGCAGCTGCGGGCGGTGCTAAGCGAACTGCTCGCGGCCGAGGCCGACCTCGGCCGGGTGCTGGCGCGGGCCGACGCCTTCGCCGCCCGGACCCCCGCCCTGCAAGCCACCACGCTGACCCTGGCGGTCTTCGACCCGGCCGCCGGAGCGTTGCGGTACGCGACCTGCGGGCATCCTCCCCCGCTGGTGGTCGGGGCCGACGGGCAGGCCAGGTTCCTGGCGGGCACCGGCACCGGGCCGCTGGGAACGGGCTCATCGCCCGTCCTGGCCCACGCCCCGCTGGCCCCGGGCGAACTGCTCCTGCTGTACAGCGATGGCCTGATCGAACGGCCGAACAAGACCATCGAGGAAGGGATGGCTGAACTCGCGAAGGTCGCCGCCGACGCCGCCGCCAACCGGACGCTGAGCGTAGCTGCGGCAACCACCGCGGCCGAACGAGTGTGCGAGCTCACGGTGGAACTGCTGACCCGCACGGGATACGCGGATGATGTCACCACCTTGGCGGCCGAACGGCTGGCCGAACCTGTCCCGGCCCTGCGGCTGGAATTGCCAAGCGAAAGGGCCAGCCTCACGGTCGCCAGAGGCGCCTTCACCACGTGGCTGAGCCGGCTCGGCGCCAGCGCCGAAGACGCCGAAGCGCTGCACCTGGCGATGGTGGAGGTCGTCACCAACGCCATCGAGCACGCCTACCCGCCCGGCGAGCCCGGGATCGTGGAGCTGACGGCGGCCCTGCGCGACGACGGGAACGTGGAGTGCCAGATCACCGACCAGGGAAACTGGCGGCCGCCCGATTCCGGCGATGCCGACCGCGGCCACGGGCTGATGGTTGCCGGACATGTCGTCGACAGCATGGTGGTGAGCCATCCTCCCCCGTCGGCCGGCGACTCGGCTGGCCCAGGGGGCACGGTGGTGGTCATGCGGCTCCGGCTGCGCCGGCCCGCCATCTTGGCCTCGGGGCACCACAGCGCCCGCGCCGTCGCCTACCCGCCTGAGCTGCCCTTCACCGTGGCCGCCTCGATCGAGGCCAGCGGGGCGGCCCGGGCCCTGGTGGCCGGGCCCGTCGACATCGTCACCGCCGACCAGCTGTCCCGGCGGCTGCTGTCCGCCAGCCGTGGCGGCACGGTCCCGCTGATCGCTGATCTCACCGGGGTCACCCAGCTCGCCAGCGCCGGGGTCCGCGCCCTCTACCTAGTCAGGGAACAGCTGATGGCCCATCAGCAGGCGCTGACCCTGATCACCGCGCCGGGCAGTTCCGCCCATCTCGTGCTGGACCTAGTCCACCTGTCCCACATCGGCGGTTGACTCGGCTCGCGGGCTCGTGGCTCAATGGCCATGAGATGAGGAATAGCCGTCCATGACGTCCGTCGCGGTTGACCTGGCCCGCTGGGCCTGCGATCTCGAACCGTCCGCCGCGGACCTCGCGCTGGCCGGCCGCTCCCTGGCCGATACGGTGGCGGTCACGCTCGCGGCCAGGGATCATCCGGTGGCACGGCTGGCGGCAACCCTGCCCGAGGGCGCCCGCTGGGCGGTCGCGGCGCACATCGCCGACTTCGACGACCTGCACATGCCGTCCACCACCCATATCAGCGCCGTTTGCGTGCCGACCGCGCTGGCCGCCGGCGGCGGGGCGCGCGGCTACCTGGCGGCCGCCGGGGTGATGGCCCGGCTCGGCACGGCGCTGGGCTGGCCGCACTACTCCGCGGGCTGGCACGCCACCTGCACGGCCGGGGCCCCGGCCAGTGCCGCCGGCGCGGCGATCGCGCTCGGGCTGCCCGCGGACCAGGTGGCCGTGGCCATCGCGCTCGCGGTGCCCGGGGCGGGCGGAGTCCAGCGCGCCTTCGGCACGGACGGGAAGTCCCTTCAGGTCGGCTTCGCCGTGGAGACCGGGATGCGGGCGGCCAGGCTGGCCGCGGCCGGCGCCCGCGCCGACCCCGCGGCCCTGGACGACTGGCTCCACCTGGTGGGCGGGGACCCCGCCGCGGTCGACGTCACCGGGCCGGCGGTGCCGGACGGGCTGGCGATCAAGCTCTACCCGTGCTGCTACGCGCTGCAGCGCCCGATCAGCGCGCTGAGCCAGTTCGCCCGCGACGGACTGGACCCCGGCGACGTCACCCGGATCATCCTGCGTACCCCCGAGGGGACGGTGCTGCCGCTGATCCATCACCGGCCGCAGACCGGGCTCGAGGGCAAGTTCAGCCTGGAGTACGCCGCCGCCGCCGCGCTGCTTGACACAGATCCGGGCTTCGGCAGCTTCACCGACGCCGCGGTACGCCGGGACGCGGCGCGCAGGCTGGCCGGCCTGGTCGAGATCAAGCTCGACCCGGGAGGTACCTGGCTGCTCGACGGCCAGCTCGACGCGGAGGTGCACACCAGGGACGGATCCGTCCGCCGGGTCAGCCAGCAGGTCCCGCCGGGGGCGCCGGCCCGCCCTCCGACCGCCCGCCAGCTGCAGGCCAAGCTCGACGATTGCGTCCGGGGCCTGGAGGTCGACCCGGCCGCCTGGACCTGGCAGAACGCCGCGGACACGCTCAGGCGGTTCGGGCCTGATCTGGATTAGGCCGAACGAACCTGGGTGAAACGGCCACCGATGACGTTGGGCTGGAACGCCGGTTCGTTAGGAATAAGCCAGCGGTATCCGGTGGGAGCCGATGATCTGCGCGTCGGCGGCCGCCGGGCCATCGGCGCAGCGCTCGGCGATGCCGCGCTGAAACTCGGCGAAGGCGGCCGAGTCGGCCAGCGGGTTCCTATCCCCGTCAAGCACGGCGACGTGGACGAAGCTGACGTTATCCGCCAGCCGGAAGGCCAGGTAGTGCAGGCCGTCGGGATCGTGTTCCGCCAGTTCGGCGAACACGTCGCGGATTAGGCGCTCGTTCTCGTCCGCGCATTCCGGCTTCGTGGTGTAACGAATGACTTTGCTGACGGGCATGGCTTAGATCGCTCGCATCCGGTTGTTGCGCGGGTCATGGGTGACTTCGGCGAGGCCGAGGGCCTCAAGCAGCGGCGGAAGGTACATCCCGAACCGGCCGCGGTAACCGCTGCGCAGGCCGTACCAGCCCCCGACGGGGTTGTCGGCGGACCGGCCCCACGCCTCGACCGTGCCCTCGGCGGCAGGCTTCTTCTCGTCCGCCGCGCCGAGCGGGACCCAGTCGTCCTGCTTGACCAGCCAGGCATGCAGGTCATCGACGGCGCTCAGGTGATACTTCAAGGTGGTGGAACCGACCTGGCAGACCAGCGCGGGCGGGCTGGCTTGCTCCTCTTTGTACATGGTGTAACTGGAGGTGCCCGGCGGGGTCTTGAGCTCCCACGGGTCATCCTTGGTGCCAGCTGTCATCAGTTGTCCCCTTTTCGCGATGGCCGCCGCGAAGTGCGGCAGCAGTGTCTGCCAGCCGGCCCGGTTGCGGTCCCGCCACTGATCCGCCGACGTGCCGAGCCGTTCCCAGCCGTGGTGCTCGATCTCGATCCGGGTGGCGACGGCCCCCTGGGCCAGGAAGCGGATCTCCACCTCGGTGGCCTGGGCGGGATCGGTCCCGAGGTACCACCGGTAGGCCAGCCGGGCCGGAGGCTGCCACACCGTTACCTCGCCCCACTCGTGCTCGACGCCGTCCGTGCTCCGCTCGTAGATCCGGCCGCCCACGCCGCCCTGCAGGACGACGAGCCCGGGGCGCCCGGTCACCGTGTGATCCGGCGGCCACCAGGTACCGATGCGCGAGGTCCAGACCCGGAACGCGTGCCCGGCCGAGCAGGCCACGTCCAAGGAGATGCGCAGCGGGTCAGTCATTCCGGTGAACTGTTCTCGGTGTTCTCGGTGTTCTCGGCCAGCAGCTGGAACCGGCGGGCGGCGTCTCCCCACACGCGCTCCAGATAGGCCTGGATCGCGTGCATCCCCTGGTCTTGCAGGTGGTAGATCCGGCGCGTCCCCTGAGCCTGCTCCGCCACCAGGCCGGCCTCTTTCAGCAGGCGCAGGTGCCGGGAGACGGCCGGACGGCTGATCGGCAACGCCGCGGCTATCTCCCTGACCGGCTTGTCGCCGTCGCTGAGCAGGCGCAAGATATCACGCCGGTTCGGATCGCCGAGGGCCTCGAACGGATCCCCGTGCGCTTCGATCATCGGCTCAGGCTCTCCCGGTCCCGCTATTGGTAACTACCAGGCTACCGTAACATGCTGGTTACCGATATGCCAGCGGGACGGCCCGGGGCCGCAGATCTTAACCGCACCTGAACTTCTTCGGGTGCATGTCCTAGGGGGCGGGCGGGCATCCTTTCTAGCAGAGACCTTGCTCGGACGGGCCGCCTCCCTGCGGCGGCCCCGCGGATGAACTGGAAGGGTCCGCGTCGATAAGGCAACCCTGCCGCCTTATCCACGCGGACCCTGACTCATGTCCGGACCAGCGCCTTTGAGCCGCCAGGCAAACCTTAACCGCAACTGAACTTCTTCAGGTGCGGGTCCTAGTAAGTAGCGGGGCATGATGTCTATCAGAGTTCCTTGCTTCTCAGCGCGGCTAGCCCCCTACGGCGGGCCGCGCGGGTGACACGGAGGGTCCGTATTGCTGAGGCAACCCTGCCGCCTCAGCAATACGGACCCGGCACCCCTGAAGCCCTAACCTTCCCGTCAGGCGTTCCGCGCCGTGTTGAAGACCAGGCCGTACTCCTCAACCGCCTGAACGCGGCAGCCGGTCGAGACGGCATCGATGGTCCCCGCGCCGTCGCTGTCCGGGATGACCAGCGCGATGCTGCCGCTGGCCGGTTCCGCGCCGCTCATCGGGTCGAAGCCAGCCTGGTTGAGGTAGGCGTTACCGCGGCCGTCGACGACGATCTCGTTCCACCTCGAGGCGAGGTGGGACAGGTCAGCGTGCGTGACCAGGGACCCGTCGGGTTCTTGACGCTGCAGCTCGCTCGACACGATGAGCAGGCGTCCGTCAGGCAGCCAGTCCAGCGAGAACGGGAACGTGGCCATGCGCTGGACGACGTCGCGGTGGCCAGCGAGGTCAACGGTGACCACCTCACCAGCCCCCCAATCGCAGAACCACAACCGTCCGTCGTGCCAGCGGGGTGACTCACCGAACACCACTCCAGCCAGCAGAAGCCGGGCAACATCCATGGCGTATCTCCTTGCCCTCGCGCAGAGCTTCCCCCGGCTTTTCGAGCCGAGGACAATCTGGGTCACCGGGTACGTGCTCAAGCCGAGTTTCTGCGCTATCTCGTCAGGCCGTGGAGTCAGCGCCCGCGTCGGCCAGCGCCTCCATCAGGCGATAGCCAACTCGCCCGGTCGCTCCAGTCACCAGAATCATGCCGCTCACCCTCCTGGTTATTGCGAATGCCAGGCAGTCCCGGGCCGCTGCCGCTTGTTCTGCTCTTATATCCGGATTCTCGCCGCCTGGC
>Ga0209839_10000840_pt1 | contig 15631 bp, 13 predicted proteins | sample OrgsoiDNA2013050_FD_185800 | JGI IMG/M metagenome (GOLD analysis project Ga0209839, IMG submission 185800) | Permafrost soil microbial communities from the Arctic, to analyse light accelerated degradation of dissolved organic matter (DOM) -... | ecosystem: Environmental > Terrestrial > Soil >... | reverse complement strand
AGCTCTCTGCTGCGAAACGGGGAATTGGAGGCTCGAACAGGTGAAGAAACGACGCCGGTTCCCATCGTGCAACCACGTCGCCACGTCGGGAGCAGCACAGCGCAACCAGTGCAGCCACGCCCCATGCGCCAGCTCGCCCGAGAATGGCATGAGCGAGCCAGGCCTCACCGGTCGCAACTTTAATAAGAACGCGTACAGCCTGGCAGGAGCGGCAGAAGCAAAGGGACCATTCATAAGCAGCCCATCCATTCCTCTCTATCTACAGAGACAACCTCGCGCAATGAGTGCCTGTAGATGCTACTAAAAGTGTAAAAAGCATCCTGACGAGCGTGGTAAAGGATTAATACGCTCGCTTAGTATTTTTTTACATATTCATGAAGCTTCGTCTATTTATGTGCTATACTCCTTCGATAGCTTCCCCAAAAAGATGAAGGGCGATAACGTCACCCGGCGCGTGGGTCTCCACACGCGAGGCGACGACAACCGCCTGCTGCAACTGAGGGGAGTTGCAAGCAACCCAGGAAACGCCAGCAGATGTGCTATAAAGATGTACCAGGGCCGTCACCAGCCAGTGCGGGAGTTTGCCGCTCAGTACGACGCCGCCCTCTCGCGGAAGCAGGGGAAAGATGAGTCCATCGCCTTCTGCGTAGTCCAGGTAGTCATCCAGCAGCCGGACTGCAAGCAGCGTCATATCGGCGTATTGCGTTACTTCAATGCTTAACGCCTGCGTAGGCGGAGCGGAACCGAGCAACAGTTGAGGTGGTGTGACCCAGCCCAGGCGCGGATCGAACTGATAGAAGGCATGCGAGCCGGTATGTTCCACCATGGCTCCATACAGCCAGTTTGTGCCGCGTCCATAGAACGCCAGGGCTGTCGCGCGTGGTAGCTCCGCAAGCAACGCGGGCAGCATGTGCGGCTCCCAGCGTTCCGATTGTGGAGCATGCTGATGCAGCAGCGCATCGAGATCGACCACCGGCGCTGCTGCCATAGTGAAGTAGCGCTGGCGCAGCTCTTCAGAGGAGTAAGAAGTGAACAGCGTATCAATGCGCTCAACCAGCGCGTCGAAGAGCGGTCCCTGCGCCAGGGAGTGGCGATTCAGCCCGACCAGCGTCCCTTCAATAACAGGGCCACGCGTAGTAATTGTAGAGAGGCCATGCTGAAGAGAGGTCACGCGGGCGAGCGGAAGGAGAGCGTTTTTTTCGACCAGGTACTGCCAGAAGCGGGAAGAGGCTTCATCATCAGGGCGCAGGAGTAGCAGAGAATGGGTACAGTTGGCGAGAATATCCATCTGCCACTCCTCTGGCCGACCGCCCATATCTACCAGCAAAGGAAAGTGGCGGTGTTCCAGGGCATAACAGACGCTACGCACAAACTCTGGTCTCCACTTGCCCTTGATGCGGATCAGGCGCACGGCCTCGTGGTCGATCTCCTGGGACCAATCGCCCTCCCCATTGGGACAGGCGCGAATAACATAGTGATCTATATGGCGTTTTCGCAGTGCTTGTGTCAAGCTATATGTCAGAACAGATTTCCCGGCGTGGGGCGGTCCACCTATCAAAACAGCAGGTAGGGGATTGAACAAGGAAACCTCCTTACGTAGTAGCCAGAAAGAGATTAGCATGGTAGAATCAGAATATGCACATATATTATTGGCAACTATGGGCGGGCAGCCGCAGATCGTGACCTTCACGCTCGACCTGCTCCTGCAGCGCAATATCCCCATCAGCGAAGTCCATATAGTGCATCCATCCACGCCACGTATCAACCGCGCCGTTCAGATCCTCAACGACGAGTTCCGCGGCGACCGCTATCGCAGCAAGGGACAGGTCATTCACTTCCATAGTCACGTCCTGCGCCATGATGGGCAGCCATTGGAGGATCTCAACGACGAGACGCGCGCCGACGACGTACTCAACACTATGCACGACCTGATACGTAGCTTTAAAGAGCGCCATTGTATCGTCAACTTCTCCATCACCGGCGGGCGTCGTCTCATGTCCATCCTCTCCATATCGGCGGCAATCCTCAGTCTGGACCTTGACGACCATATGTGGCACATCTATACGCCCGATACGTTGCGCGAGCGAGCCAGAGATGGAACGATCCTGCACGTCGCGCCGGAAGAGGGTGTGCGCCTGATCGAAGTGCCCCTCACGCGCCTGAGCGAAGATGTGCGCGCAACGCTCTCCTCCGACGCCAGCGCGCGCGAGATCATCCGCGCACAGGAAGAGCAGGTCGAGGCAGAGGAACGCGTACGCTGCGAGCGCATCGTCAGCCAGCTCACGCCGCGACGCCTGGAGGTGCTCATGGCCTTTGCCGAGGGGCTCCATCCAGCACAGGTCGCGGAGAAGCTCTCAATCAGTATGCCAACCGTGAGCACGCATACCACCGTCCTGCTCTCGCTCTGTCGCGATATCTGGCCAATGCGAGAAAGGGAACGCCTCGACTATCGTTTCCTCCAGCTTAAATTTGCAAGGTACTTTCGAAAGTAGGGATGGGGCTTGCCCCCATCCGGCCCAGGAGCCGCTGAGTGGGCAACCGGATGGGGGCAAGCCCCATCCCTACTGGGGAATAAGCTCTCGCTTACAGTATAAGCGCACATAGGCGGACTTAGAACCGAACTAGTTATGATTTTTCATAGATAGTTATGATCTCTCATTGCTTGCCCGGCGACTGTGACGAGACGGGCAAAGACCAGAAAGGTCTGCACTCATGGACAAAGTCATGTTTGAAGTACGCACACTCACACCTCTCTTTCTAGCGGGCGCTGATCTGGCGGGGGCCGAGTTGCGCGCCCCCACCTTGCGCGGACTGCTTCGCTACTGGTTACGCGCCCTGGTCGGCGGTCTGCTCGGAACCGATGGGCCGGGGCTGGAGTCCACGCGGCAGATGGAGAGCGCCATCTTCGGCAGCATGGGCACCTCCTCAGCTATCACGGTACAGGTGTCAGGCGCATCGCAGGAGCCACGCGAATTTTCCGAAAAGATTTCTATCAGACAGGGAGAGAAGCAACTGAGCACGGAAAGAGGCTACCTGCTCTGGTCAATGGCAAAACGGGGCAGGCGAGGAAATTTCTGGCCAGCGCGCTGGTACTATCCGGCAGGCACAGGGTTTCAGGTCGTCCTCTCGGCCCGCGAACCATTCAGCCAGCAACTCAAACAGGCAACCGCCGCGTTCTGGCTGCTGACGCATTTGGGAGGCATCGGCTCGCGCTCGCGCCGCTGCGCGGGCAGCGTCCAGGCCAGCATCCAGGACAGTAGACTGCTCACCGCGCTTCCCTCGCTATCATTTGTGCAGGCGGAGCATAGCCGGGCACTCAAACAGCAGTTCGAAAGCAGCATTGACAGCGCCAGGAAGCTTATCGCGTTAGAGACGCGTCCCATTCAAGACGCGCATTTTGACGTTCTGGCATCCGGCGCGTGTCGCATCTGGATACTGCACGATGGACAGCCCTGGCACAGCGCTGAACGGGCGTTGCAGATAACGGGCGAGCGTTTGCAGGCATATCGCAGCCGCCTGAACATTGAGCAGCGCAAAATCTTCGGGCTACCCCTTGCGAACAGCACGCCCGGTGCTCGGCGCGCTTCGCCGCTGCACCTGCGCATCACCCGGCTGCGCGGCTCATACTATGTCTGCGTCGCCGTCCTCTTCAAAACGGTCAGTGAGGATGTGCGCGTGCAGGACTACGACGTTATCGAGCAATGGAGCGACGAGTTCCGGGGAAAAATAGAGGTGCAGTTGTGATCCAGGCGATGCTGCTCTTCTCCCTGGGACCTGTGCAATCGTTCATCGCCCAGGCGCGCAAGACACGCGACCTGTGGCTCGGCAGCTACCTGCTCTCACTGCTGATGGAGGCCAGCATGGAGAACATAGCTGCCCTGATCTTTCCCGCCACACCCTCCGTCCAGGGCACCATCGCCGACCTGCCCAATAAATATATCGCGCTCTTTCCAGATATCGTTTCGGCCCAGGCGGCAGCTGAGCTGAGTGAACGGCAACTCAAACAGCGCTGGCTGCACATTTGCCAGGATGTCTGGCATAGAGTACTGGCGCAACACAGCACAGCGGCAACGCGCGCGATCTGGGAGAGGCAGACTAATCCCGAGCACATCTTCGAGATCTTCTGGGTTATCGTAGAAGGAGACGAGCAGCACTATCCAGAATGGCTGAGGCACACACAGGAAGCGCTGGCCGCGCGCAAGAGGCTGCGCACGGTTAGATGGCGGGAAACGTCCTCTGACGAACAGTGGAACGAACCGGGCGAGAAGAGCACGATCTCGGGCGAACGCGAGGCGCTGCGCAACGAGGATGACACGCGCCAGGGCGTGCGCGCCTTCTGGCAAGAGATCGCGGCCCGCTTTCCACGCGACCTCAGCCAGAACGGCGAGGAGCGCCTCGACGCCATCGACACGGTGAAGCGCTTCGCCTTCCTCTCCGACGCGGGCAGAAACACGCGCTCCTTCCCCTCCACTACCTCGATTGCCACAGCGCCATTTGTGCAAAAGCTGCTCACCACAGATCTCGATGCCATTGTTATAAAAGAGTGGCTGGACAGCACACAATATCCACTCGCCGCAATGGAGCGCGATACGATTCCTTATCTCGCACGCCTGGCCGGTAACGATGCCTACAGGCAGGCTGCTCTTCAACGCGATGGCGATTGCTATTTTTTAGAAACGCACACGCCTCAACGCCTAAAAAGAGACTACGGTATCACATCGGCACACGAAGCGGAAAGCCGGGCGGAAAGCGGACGCATAGCGCTGAACAGGCTCCTGCGCGAGGCCGACGCGCACCTCATCCCGCGCCCCACACCATACTACGCCCTCTTTCAAATGGATGGAGACAGAATTGGCCGCCTGCTGGGAGGGGTGGAGAACAGGCAGGAACATAGCACCATTAGCGCGGCCCTCTCGATCTTCTCTCGCCAGCGAGCCGCCGCGATCGTGCAAGAATCCTATCCCGGTCGCCTCATCTACGCTGGCGGTGATGACGCGCTGGCGCTCGCCCCCCTGTATTCCAGTGATTCGACGGGCACGCCGCCAGCAGCGGAGCCAACGGGGCAGACCATCTTCTCCCTTGTCGAGCACCTGCAGGCGGAGTACTGCGCGACAATCAAGAAGGCAATCGGCAGCGCGGAGAGAAAGCGCGAGGTGAGCACCAGCGCGGGCATCGCAATCGCACATCACTCTACCTCGCTCTCCTACGTCAGGCGCGTGGTGAGTGCCGCCGAGCAGTCGGCAAAGAAGGAATACGAGCGCAATGCCCTGGTCGTGATTGTCCTGCGACGTTCAGGCGAGCAGACAAAAGTGGGCTGCCACTGGCAGTACAATGTGTGGTCGCAGGGAGAGATGCTCACGATCAGACCACTCGTCCTCTTCAACGAATTTTACAGATTATTCAAGCGCGGCGCGCTCTCGCCCCACAGCGTCTACGCGCTGCTGCAGGAGGCACCGACCCTGGTCATGCTTGAACAGGACGTTCAGCGCAGCGAGATCGCCCGCGTGCTGCGCCGCCAGCGTATCTCTACTAGAGAACTGCCAGCGCATTGGATCGAGACGCTGGCGCAACGCCTGGTCGAACTGGCAGCGGCGATGGATGAAGGGCAGGCTGTGAAGGGAATGGAGCGCGCCGTCGAACTACACGCGCCGGGTCCGCGCTACGGCCTCGTCGAAGTGCTTGGCTGGTTGCTTGTTATGAACTTCATCGCGCGAAGGGAACGGGGCTAACATGCGCATCTTTATTCAACCCACGGAAGCCCTGCTCTTCCGCACCGGCCACCCGTTCAACGCTGGCGAGAACACCTACGCCGAGACGCTCTTCCCGCCCACGCCCGAAACGCTGCAAGGGGCAATCCGGGCCACCATCGCCGCCCACTGGGACGCCGAGAAGTCGCTCGCCGAGGCGTTTCAGCAAGAGGAGCTGGTCGAATTCATTGGCAATCAGGAGCACTACGGGCGCTTCTGCATTACCAGCTGCACGCCGGGGAGACGCCGCGTGGAAGCAGGCGCGGGAACACCCGTCGAGCGCCTCTTTCCCATGCCCGCCCATCTCTGGCACGCAGAGGAGGGCGAGAGACGCCAGCTACGCCTCAAACCTGCACCAGCCGCGCATGTTACCACCAACCTGCCAGACGATATGCACCTGCTCTATCCAGAACATCCAACAGCCAGCAAGTTGGAAGCCATGCAGGGCTGGCTCACCGAGACCGGCCTACAGACCGCGCTGCACGCCCAGGATGAGATCGCAGCCAAAGATATCGTCGAGAGCAACGAACTGTATGTCAATGAGATGCGTATTGGCATCGGCATCGACGGCACAACAAAGACAACGGCGGAAGGCATGCTCTTCCAGACACACATGATCCGCATGAACGCCAATCCAGGCGCGCGCTTTGTATACGGCTTCGTCGTCGATATCCGTTTGCTCACCGCCACTCCCATAAGCGGTATACATAGCACCCGACAGTTCATAGCCGACGAGCAGACACAGCATCTGCTCAGGCTACCCGCTTCCGGCTGGCTACTGCTGGGAGGCGAGCGGCGCGCAGCCTATTTCGAGGTTGTCGCGCCATCGTCGGTCATGTACGATAGCAGGCAGACGGGTATCGGCAACCTGCTCTACTTTGCGACGCCCGCCGCCCTGGCACGTGGCTGGCAGCCCGCCGCGTGGCCGACGCCCCTATCCAGACCCGTTGCCATAGCGACCGAGCGCTATCAGCCAATCGGTGGTTGGCAACTGACGCCGGGCAGCAGTGGGGGAAGGAGCAAGATTACGCGGCGCTGCGTTCCGGCGGGCAGCGTCTACTTCTTTCGTTCGCCGTCACAGATGCCACCGTTCCTTACAGACTACGGTTGGCAGATTGGTTATGGCATCGTCCACACAGGAGAATACCGACCATGATTACAGCAACGGGCATGCTTTATCTTTATGTAGAGACGCCGCTGCACGTCGGGGCCAGCTCCGGCCTCAGCACCATCGACCTTCCCATTCAAAGGGAGCGCACGACGCAGTATCCCATGATCCAGGGCAGCGGCATCAAAGGCAGATTGCGCGCCACGGCGCGGGACAGCATCAAAGACGCCGCACTCTTTAACGCCATCTTCGGGCCGGACAGCTCCACGGGGGACGCAAGCGAACATGCAGGAGCGCTCATCACAGGGGATGCGCGCATTCTGCTCTTCCCGGTGCGCTCGCTCAGCGGCATATTCGCCTATACGACATCCCGCGACGTACTGGCACGCTTCAAACGTGATTTCGAGCGCACCGCTCCTGCTTTGCCCTGGAACGTTCCCGCCCCTACGAACGACACGCTCGTCACCACGCGTAGCAAGGTGCTGGCAAATGATACCCTTGTTCTGGAAGAGTTCAGCTTCAATACTCAGCCCGAGCCACAGGTAGATCGTATCGCCGCCTGGCTGGCGGAACACGCTTTACCGGACCTGAACGCGGGTACTTACTGGCCCGAGAAGGTCAGAAACGCGCTGGTGCTTCTGCCGGAAGACGATTTTCGCGACTTCGCCCTCTACGCTACCGAGGTCATCACGCGCATCCGCATCGATCGCGAGACTCGAACCGTCGAGAGCGGAGCGCTCTGGACCGAGGAGCATCTCCCACCAGATACGCTCCTCTACGTGCCGATCTACGCGACCGATGCACGCAGAAACGGCAAAAACGCAGTGCGCATCAGTGGGAAAGATATTCTGCAATCAGCCAGGCCCGCGAGCAATTATATGCAGCTCGGTGCCGATGAAACAGTCGGGCGCGGCATCGTGCGCCTGCGCTGGCAAGCCTGACTCTTCAGTAGGGATGGGGCTTGCCTCCATCCGGCTCGACAAGCGCGATCAGGCCACAGAATACAGCTTTCGGGGAAGCGGATGGAGGCAAGCCCCATCCCTACTGAATAAGAAAAAAGAGGGGGAAAAACATGAACGAACAACAACAGATGCCTCGCCGACAGAATAGCGAACAGGAACGCGCCCGCCACGCCTGGGCAGCTATTCGCGAGGTGCAAGACAAAGACACGAGCAAGGAACGGACGCTGGAGAAAGAATATCGCTCGCTCGCCCGGAGACTGAACACACTGCTTCAGAGCAATGGCCTCGGTCAGACGCTTGGCTTTCTCAAGGCGCGGGGCCGCAGAGACAACGCCCACTATCTTCTACTCAAACACCTGAGCGCGTGGATGCAGGACCACTTCGCCGCCAGCAATAGCGCTGTCATGCTGGGTGCAGATGATGGACTCCTGCGCTGGATCGTCGACGAGGGGACGAGCAGCTCCGATTATCGCCGGGCCACCACAGAATGTCTCGCCTTTACTAACTGGCTGCGTCGTTTCGCCGAGGGTGAACTCGCCGATGCAAAAGAGGTGCAGATATGAGCTATCCTGCACAAGAGTATTATCTGCCCGCGCAGACGGCACGGCAGCTCACGCCGGAGCGCGTACGCCGCTGCGGCAACCTGGGCCTGCTTGTTGATAAATACGCGCCGCAACGCGTGATACAGAAAAGCAATAACAAGGGTACGTTCAAGAGCCTATGGCTACAAGAAATAGCAAGCGGATTTCGCAGCGACACTGAGCTAACGCAAGGCGCGTATAGGCGCTGGTTAAATGTTACAGCAGCTACAGGCGCACAGTACTTCCACGCCGTTACTGCCGGGCGCGCAGTCGTTGGCATGGGCGGCGAGACAGTGTTGGAGGCCGATCTCGCCTTGCACGCGCTCTACGGCCTCCCGTTTATACCCGGCAGCGCGTTGAAGGGCGCGACCAGGGCATACGTCACAGGCGAGGTCGCCGAACATGCTAGCAGGCGGCTCGCTGAAGACGATGCGCTCGTCAGACGCGTCTTCGGCTCCCAGGAGGCTGGTGGCACGGTCGTCTTCTTCGACGCGCTACCCCATCAAGGCAGATTCGCCCTGGCACTCGACATCATCAATACCCACTATCCACAGTATTATAGCGAGCAGCAACCACCTACCAATGACCAGCACCCCGATCTGTTTACCTTCTTGACCGTCACCGATACCGTCTTCACCTTCGCATTGGCACCACGCCATCCCATTCAGAACGAGGCAAGAGACGATATCGCATTTGCGAGCCGATGGCTACAGGAAGCATTGCAAGAATATGGCGTAGGCGGCAAGACGAGCGCCGGTTACGGCTACTTCAAGCCGCTTCCCGAAGAGTGAGAAGGATTGGCTAGCCAACGTGGGGTTATCGGATGGTCGTCACCGCGCCACCCGATACCTCTGCCTTACCACCTTTGTTTATTTTTGCACGAAATGTATAGACACAGAGTGTATACTATCAATATACCAGTTGCGATCGCGTAAGGACAAAAAGGATAGCGCCCGTAAGGACCTGCCATGCTGATACTTAATTTTACGCACCCACTGACCAGAGAGCAGTGCGCGCAGATCGAGGCGCTGGCACAGAATACCATCGCTGAAGTGCGCACCATTACCGTGCAGATCGACCAGGAGGCACCGCTTGGCCCGCAGATTCACAAAATCGTCGATACAACGGGACTCTCGTCGGAGCAATGGCAGACATATCCACTGCTCGTCAATCCGCCCGGTTACGCACCGGCGGCCTTCGTCCTATTGGCAGAGCTGCACGGGCGCATAGGGCACTTCCCCTCGCTGATGCGCCTGTGTCCCCACCACGGACCTACCACGACCTACGAGGTTGCCGAGATTTTGAATTTGCAGCGTATTCGCGAGATTGCCCGCGCACATCGCTAACTTCTAAAGCTCTGCTGCGTATACATTGATGACACCTTTTTTGCACCACGTACTCCACCACACGAATATATAAAGGAGCAAACATGCAGAGCCAGGAGGGAATCCCAGGGGAACAGGCTGCCAGCGCTGAACGAAGCGCCAATCTCGATCCACGCGAACAACGCCCGGCTCCACAAGGGCAGCAAACATATGCAGAATGCCCATACGAGGAGCGTCCATATACAGAAGGCTATGGCGGCATAGATGCAGACGAGTCATGGGCCAGGCCGGGCGAGAAGATCTATCCCAAAACAGCAGGGCAGCGCGGCATAGAGGGGCCATTGCTGTTCATCATTCTGCTCTGCGCGCTCATCGCAACAGGGATGCTTCTTGGCATCATGATGGCCTGGTTGAGCTGGCTGCTACTGGCAGTATTCCTGGTTGCCGGACTCTTCGTCGTAGCGATGAACTGGCGCGTCGTGACAATCCCTTTACCACTGCAAACCTTTCAGGTGCAGGATCATCCTCAATTGACTATTCAGGATAGCACGGGCTTGATCTCCATTCGCAGGGGCGCAGATAACGTCGTGACCGTAGCCGCGACCAAACGTGTGAGCGGTATCGGAATGACGCCTGAAAATATGCTGGTACAGTACGCCTTACAAGACAATCGGTTGAACATCTCAGGACTCACGATATGGAACCTGCTCCAGTTCGGCATAAGGCACCTCGATCTCGTGATCACAGTGCCAGAGGGCTGCGACATCCAACTGAGCAACGGATCAGGGGATGTCACAGTTCAGGGTGTCAGCGGCAGGATCGACCTGCGCACGGGGAGCGGCCCCATCGGCATGAGCGAGGTGAATGGGCAAATCTCGTTGAAAACCGGTAGCGGTCCCGTCTCGGGTACAGGCATCAATGGGCAGCTAAAGCTCCTGACCGGCAGTGGGCGTATAGATCTTGAGCAAGCAGCACTGAAAGGAAGCTCGCAAATCAAAACGGGCAGCGGCGCGATCACCTTCACGGGCGAGCTTGATCCGTACGGAAACTATAATCTGGTGACGGGTAGCGGCAGAGTCAACCTCACGCTTCCGACAAATGCGGCATTTCGCTTGAACGCCGCTACCGGCTCGGGAGGCGTCTTGAACGACTTCGGCAACATTGACTCCGATGTTCAGCCCAGGGCGCAGCTGCGGGTAAAGAGCGGCAGCGGCACTATTCATGTGCAGAGAGGTGAGAGTTGGCGCTCCTCTTTATAATTCATTGACTATCCGACAATGGGCTATAGACGAAAATGATACTATAGAGATGCGGGCCATGCTGGCCAGACAAATTCTTTCTCGTGATGAGTATGTATGAACACTGAAAACGATTCTTCTGAAATCCTGCCGCTGTTGCAGCAGGTTGCTCAGTTCTTTAGCACCCACGAGCGTCGAGCGTTTCTGGTAGGTGGTTCGGTGCGCGACCTGCTGCTGCATGTTCCCTGCGTCGATTGGGATATCGCGACCGATGGGGATGCTCCCAGGCTGGCACGCGAGCTGGCGAATATGCTAGGCGGCTATTACGCCTATATGAATGATAAGGCATGCCGCATTACGATCAAGCAACAGCCAACAACGGAGCGTGGAGAGGCTCTGGAGGCGGCGAAAAGCTGGGAGACGGTGCTGGATATTGCACCGCTGCATGGCGCTTCCATCGAGGCGGACCTGCGCCTGCGCGATTTTACGCTCAACGCCCTGGCAGTGCCGCTGAGTGACCTCGTGCCACACCTCTCAGCTGGCATGCCTCTGCCCCTGATCGATCCGCTCCACGGCGCGGACGATCTCGCGGATCAGCGCCTGCGCGCCGTCAGCGACGCGACCTTCCAACAGGACCCGCTACGCATGTTGCGCGCTGTACGTTTTATGCAACGCTACCAGCTTACGCTTGAGACGCAGAGCGAGGCTATGCTTGTGCGCGACGCTCCGCTTCTGGTCAGGGTTGCAGCAGAACGCGTTCACGACGAGCTTTACGCGCATCTAACACCGACTGCTGCAGCCGAGCGCCTGCGCTTTCTGGATAGCCACAGACTCTTTACCGTCCTGTTCCCCGAGTTTGCTCCAGCGCGTGGTATGCGGCAACCAGGACTGCACCACTGGGATGTGCTGGAGCATTCGTTGGAGACCGTTGGCAGCCTGGAACGCCTGGCAGCTATCCTGCAAGCGTCACCACTGGAGAGTGATCCCCTCGCCGAACAGAGCGATATAGTGGGAATACGCGAGTTGCTTACTGAGGCGGAACAGCAGGGCATCTTTCGCGGCGCTGACCTCCTATCCGCTCCAATGAAGCTGGCCGCATTGCTGCATGATATCGGCAAAACAATCACGTTCACCACGGACGAAGGAGGACATATTCATTTCTATGGACATCCCCAGGCCGGTATTCCCCTCGCGCAGCACATCATGCGTCGCTTGAGCGTCAGCACGCGGGACGCTCGACTCGTGCAGCAGGTCGTCGCCCATCACATGCGCCCCGGCCAGCTCAGCCACGATATGCTCACGCCACGCGCTATACGGCGCTACTTCGTCGATCTTGGACCTGTGGGAATCAATGTCGCGCTGATCTCGTTGGCCGACCACCTGGCGATGCGCGGTCCCGACCCCCTCGGCACGCCCTGGGAGCGGCACCTCGCGACCGTGCGCCAACTGCTCACTGCCTATGTACGCGAGCGCAAACGCATCCTGCCGCCGCGCCTGATTCAAGGAGACGAGCTAATGCATCGCCTGCATATCGCACCCGGCCCCCTGGTGGGATATTTGCTGGAACAGATCGCCGCCGCGCAGGCCGAGGGCAGCATTCATTCCAAAGAAGAAGCGCTGTGGCTTTGCAGTATCCTCCGGCGGATCGAGAAAGGAGAGGAGTTTTAGCCGCCCTCAGTAGGAAAAGTATACACATGAACACTCACAAGGTCAAGTGGAAATGCACTTCGGGACCATTTGCAAGTGAGAAAACCCCTGTCTATCCAATCAGCATGGTTGACAAGACGCGCCTCATGGCGTACCATTACGGTGGCTAACCATGTAAGGGCGGCACAGCGTGTTCGCCCTCGCTTGCCAATTTGGAGATATTTGTGAAGACTATAGCGATATACTACCAGGGGCTCAAGGAAGACACGTCTCACTTCGCAGCCCAGCTCGTGCCGATGCTAGAGGAGCAGGGCCACAGGGTCCGCGTCGTAGACATCCGCAATGAGGGACCCGCGTGCGCCGACCCGTCTTTCCAGGAATGCGACCTGGCCCTGGTGCTGGGCGGCGATGGTACAATCGTCCACGCCGCCCGCCTGTGCGCCTGCATTGACCTGCCTATTGTAGGCATCAATTTCGGACGCGTGGGCTTTCTGACCGAGCTTGAGCCAGATGAAGTTTCTAAAGAACTAGACCACTATCTCAACGGGGATAAGAGCGTGTGGATCGACGAACGCGCCATGCTACGCGCAACGCTGCGCCAGGACGGACGCGAGGAGGAGTTTCTCGCGATGAATGATGTCGTCATCGCGCGCGGAACGTGGCCACGCGGCGTACACGTCAATATCTGGGTCGATGAGTACTTCTATAACACGACATACGCGGATGGCATGATCGTCTCGACCGCGACCGGCTCAACCGCGTACAATATGTCGGTTGGTGGCCCGTTGCTGCACCCGCAGGTACGCAGCCTGGTACTCTCGCCTATCGCGCCGCACCTGGCATCCAACCGCTCCCTGGTCTTGCAGCCGGAGGCGAAGATACGCCTGCAGATCTTCACAAATGCTCAGAACAGCGTCTTCTCCGCCGATGGCCAGCTCAACCGCGAGATAAAGGATGGGGCCACCGTGACGATCGAGAAGAGTCCTTTTATCACGCGCTTTCTCAGACGTAGACCACCAACACACTTCTATCAAATTATCAATGCCAAGCTAAAAGACGACGGAACCAGCGAAAGTCATCATGTTACTTGAGATAAGCATTAAAGATTTCGCGATTATCGACAGCTTGCACCTGCGCCTCAATCGCCTCTTCAACGTTTTCACCGGAGAGACAGGCGCGGGCAAGTCGATCATTATCGATGCAGTCAATGCTCTGCTCGGAGGAAAGATCGGCGCAGAGTTTGTGCGCGCGGGGTGCGAACGCGCCTCCGTGGAGGGAGTCTTTTCGCTCGAAGCGCTGCCACCCGTGAGCGATGAATGGCTGCCGCTCGAAGTATTTGCGCACGCGGGCGGCAACGGGGCCAGCACGCTGTTCGAGGCGCTGGAACAGACCGAACAGCAGCAGACCCAACAGACTCAGCAGACTCAGCCTCTCTCCAGCCCTGATCCTCACAGCGCCGACGCCCGCATCGCCCTGGCAACCCTGCTGCGCGAGTACGATATCACACCCGAAGACGGACAGCTCATCCTCTCACGCGATATCTTTCGCTCCGGTCGCACGGTTGCACGCATCAATGGGCGCGCCTTCTCGCAGCAGATTCTCCAACAGGTCGCGAGCTGGCTGGTGGATATCCACGGGCAGAGCGAGCATATGAGCCTGCTACGACCGGATCAGCATATCAACTTTCTCGACCGCTACGCCGACCTTATTGCACAACGCGAAAAGCTGGGCAAAAAAGTGGCCGATTGGCGCAATGCGCGCAAAACACTCCAATCATTGCAGCGCAACGAGCGCGACCAGGAGCGCCGCGCCGAATTCCTGCGCTTCGAGATCGAGGAGATCGAGAAGGCGGACCTGCGTCCCGGCGAGGTCGCGGAACTGGAGGAGGAGCGCAAGGTGCTCAGCAACGCCGAACGCCTGCGCGAACTATGCTCGCTCGTCTATGGCTCGATGAAGGGTTCCGATATGGGTGGCGACGCTTTCAAGCCCGCCCTCGACCAGTTGCGCGAGGCCCAGCGCAACCTGAGTGAACTGGTACGCCTGGATAAGAGCATGGAGGAGTACGCCGAGACACTCTCGGAGGCTCTCTATCAGTTGGAAGACGTAGCAGCCAGCGTCAGTAGCTACGAGACCGATATCGAGGATAACCCACGTCGCCTGGCCGATATCGAGGAGCGCCTCGACCAGATCGCGAAGCTCAGGCGCAAGTACGGACATAGTATCGAGGAAATTCTGCAACACGCCGCCGAGGATCAGGCCGAGCTGGATACCATCATCAACCGCGACGAGCTGATCGCGCAGTTGCAGCAGCAGGACGGGCAGTTCCGCCGCGAGATTGGCGCGCTGGCACAGCAGATTTCGGCGCGACGCTACGAGGTGGCACACAGCCTGGCGAACGCGATGGAGACACAACTGAACGATCTGAACATGCAGCGCGCCCGCTTCCAGGTCGAGATCGTGCAGGAGGCTGACGAGAACGGCGTACCGGCGAGCATCAACGGCCAGCCAGAGCAGTACTATGCCTGCGACCAGACGGGGATTGACCACGTGCAGTTCCTCATCGCCCCCAATCCGGGCGAGCCGTTCAAGCCATTGACGAAGATCGCCTCCGGCGGCGAGACCTCGCGCCTGATGCTGGCGCTCAAGACGATCCTCTCGGACGCCGACGCGACGCCGACGCTGATCTTTGACGAGATCGATGCAGGCATCAGTGGACGCAGCGGACAGATCGTGGGAGAAAAACTCTGGCAGCTGACAACCAACCACCAGGTGATCTGTGTGACACACCTGCCGCAGATCGCCGCCTTCGCCGATACGCACTACAATGTCAACAAGCAGATCCTCGATGACCGCACCATTACTCTTGTCAACGAGCTGCGCCCCGAACAGCGCGTGCGCGAGATCGCGCATATCATGGGTGGCAACGTCAGCGAGTTCTCAATGAAGAGCGCCGAGGAGATGCTGGCACGCTCCTATCTCTGGAAAGAAAATCGAGCGAGGCGTCTGGCACAACCACCAGACGC
>Ga0209839_10000839_pt1 | contig 15645 bp, 21 predicted proteins | sample OrgsoiDNA2013050_FD_185800 | JGI IMG/M metagenome (GOLD analysis project Ga0209839, IMG submission 185800) | Permafrost soil microbial communities from the Arctic, to analyse light accelerated degradation of dissolved organic matter (DOM) -... | ecosystem: Environmental > Terrestrial > Soil >... | reverse complement strand
TGATACACTACACTAGACTCTTGCGTCGCAGCTTACGAGGAGGCTCGGAATCTCCTCGCCGATGGCAATAACGATCGGGCCACTTGGATTGCGGCGGCCCGCGCCTTAACGCACGCACAAAAGCTCTCGAAGGCGGTGAACGGGGACGCGCATCTTAGGGCGTTGGACGTGCACCATCTCAGGTATCGTAGATTCTTCTATGACATCCTCCGGACCAAGCCGGCCGCATTCTTCTACGGCGCACAGGATCCCGCCACCCCGCTAGACGCGGCGGCGGCCGCGTCAACAGCTCGCGAAGAACGCGCGGGTCGCACTGTGACTTCGACTGTCAAGGCGCTCTCCGAGAAGTCCCTGCACGCGGTTTGGGAGGCCGCGCAGTTTCCGGCTGACTACCCTGATCCTCTTGATATAGGGTTCGCACCGGAGGAGGAGGGACGCCTTCTCGTTCTGTTCCCCGGGCTACACGCATACCTTGAACACACGCTGCAGTACACTTCTGCTTCCGGAAAGCTCTTTCCCCGGAGCCGGGATGAAAGCCGCTAGATCCAGGGGGAAATGGCGCCCAGGCCCTTGCCGGTTCGTCTTGCCACCTTCTTTCCTCCCGGTTGGCGCGGATCTGGGCCAAACAACACAAGCCGAGGACCCAGCAGCAGAGCAAACTCCTGCCTCGGCCCAGTTCTTGATGACTATGATCGCTCTTGGAATTCCATTGGAATTCTATTGGGGCATCTCAGAACAATGACGTTCACGCGCGTGGGGGCGATTGTGGGGACGCCGGGTTACATGAGCCCGGAGCAAGCCGACTCGGCCGGCGTGGACGTGGACACGCGCACGGATGTGTACTCGCTGGGCGTACTCTCTATAAACTGCACACCGCTCCGATGGGCGTCATGGCCATTCCCGCAGGAGTCCGCGTGAGTGTTTACGGGGATGGGCGAGGTCGGGCGGCTATAGGCCAGGAACATCACCAGCTTGCCCTGGGCGCCGGCAAGATCAGTCGCACGGCAGATGGGGAACCACGGGGAGCGCCCGGACCACCGGACCCTACGAGCGGCATAACGATCAGGTCTCGCTGGATGAAGTAGAAGGATTTGATTGATCGGTTGGTGCGGCATGCTCCATCCGGTCCGTCTATCCGGCTAACATCGACGAGGCGACACGCCCGCACTCCGCAAGGTCGACGCAGCGGCAACACGCATCCCGGTCAACCAGCCGTCGCAAAAAGCGCTAACCTAAATGACATGTGTCGGCACTCACCAACCACTCTTTTCGTAATCGTTGCATTGGCCCTTCCCGCCTGCCTCTCCGCGCAGCCGGCGATCCGCGTCCTCGATCCGCCCGTCCACTCCGTTACTTCCGCCGCCACCGTTTCCATTCGAGGCGTGGCCGGTTCCGTCACCCCCATCGCCAACATCTACTGGACCGACCACCAGGGCCACAACGGGCCCGCCCAGTGGACGGCGTCCGCCACCGGGACCACCGCTCAAGTCACGTTCACCGCCGCTGTGCCCGTACGCCCCGGCGCCAATCGCATCGCCATCGTGGCCGTCGATAGCAGCAATCATTCCGCCTCCGCCCAGTTATCCGTCTTCAGCGAAGCGCCACGCGGGCCCACCGTCAATGGCATTCTGGCCGGCTGGTGGAATGCTACCCCCGTGACCTACTCGGTGGTCAACGGCTATGCCATCGTGGAAGGCGACATTATCCTGGGCACCGCCGAACAGCTTGCGGCATCCGCCCCGCCCGGGCCCGGTGTCAGTACGGACGGCTTTGCCAACGGCTACGTCGCCCAACTTTGGCCGGCGGTCAGCGGAGTCTACCAGATCCCGTATACCATCGAATCCGCCGCCACCAATCTCAATGCCGCCCTCTCCTATGTGAATTCCGCTCTCTCCGGCATCATCCAGTTCGTTCCCCAAACCACCCAATCCAACTACGTCACTTTCAACTTCGACCCCAGCGATCCGTCCGGCGTCTGCGAATCGTCCGTAGGCATGCTGGGGGGCCAACAGTTCGTCACGGGCTCAGTGGCTTGCGCTCTCAGTACCCTGGTACACGAAATGGGACACACCATCGGCCTGCTGCACGAACACCAGCGCCCCGACCGCAATACCTTCATCACGTTCACTCCCGCCAACGCCGACAAGCCCTGGATCGCGGGCAACTTCGACTTCTTCAGCTATGACTACCAGATGATCGGACTTTACGACTACGCTTCGGTGATGCACTACCCTCCGTTCAGCTTTACGAAGAACAACCTACCTGTGCTGGAGTCCATTCCGTCCGGCATCCCCTTGAGCAACCAGACAGGCTATTCCATCGGCGACGTCGACACCATCAAGCGTCTCTATGGATTTACACCCTCCGCGGTGACCGTCACGACTAACCCTCCGGGATTACAGATCATCGTCGACAATACGAGTTATACCGCCCCGCATACCTTCACCTGGCCGCTCAACTCAAAGCACACGCTGAACCTGCCCCCCGATCCGCAACTGACGAATCCCAACGACGGCGCGACCTATGAATTCGGTAATTGGAACGATCTGGGCGCCCGCTCTCATAGCGTCACCATCGGCGGAGGCTCCGGCCTGTTGACCTCGCCGGCAACCGATCCCGCCACCACGGTCTACGAGGCCAATTTCATACGTCTTTGGCCCTTTGCGAGCTCAGCCTATCCCACGGGGTCCGGCACGGTCAGCGTCGCGCCCGCCCCGCAGGCCATCTTTGGCGGAAGCTTCTTCGTGGACCGCCAGGAAATCGCCGTCAGCGCCGCCCCCAACGCGGGATATAACTTCTACGGCTGGTTTGGACCGCCCTATCCGCAAGGCGCCAATCCCTACTCGTTCCTCATCCAGTCGCCTGAGCCAAGTTTGCAGGGAGGCTTTACTACTTATCCCGTAACCGTCGTTGGGGAGAGCATCACCGGACCGAATACCTGGGATCCGCCGCTGTACGCTGCCGTCGATACCGACAGCTATACTTACCTTCCGCAGGGCTATTCGCAGGATTACTCCGGCTCAGCCTGGGCGCCCGGAACCAGTCATACAGTTAGCGCCCCATCGCAGGATGTCCCCGTCACCACCAACGTCGGCTACTCCTGGAACAACTGGAGCGACGGTGGCGCGCAATCGCATAATATAACCGCATCGAGCTCCGGAGTAGAGAATATCACCGCCTCGTTCACACCCGTGTACCGCAGTTACACTTATGCCGAGAACAATTGCGGAACGGTGGCGTACTCGCAGTCGTGCCCCAGCAACGATTGTAGTTTCCCGGACGGCACGCTGCTCACCATGACCGCTACCCCCTATGCGGGCAACGGCATGGTGTTTTCCGGTTGGACTGGAGATCTCTCCGGCACCACCAGCCCGGCCACCACCACCGTGCATGACGAGTTCCTGCCGGTGGCCAACTTCAATATCGTACCTACGATCATCGGTGCCACCTCGGTCGCTCCGGCGTCGCCCGTGAAGACATCCGCCGCGACCAACCTCACTGTAACCGGTACCGGATTCGTCAATGGCAGCTTCTTCGCTTATTGGAACGGCAGCTTCCGCAATTCGACAGGCGTCACCCCCACGCAAGCGACGGTTCAATTGAATGCCGGCGACCTGTCCAGTGCTGGCGCCCAATTGCTGCAGGTGAGTAATTTCACGCCGTCTTGCGGAGCATACGCCTATACGCAGGTGCTCGTAAAGAACACCCAGGGCACTCCTCGCCTGAAGATTACCAAGACGCATACCGGGAACTTCACCAAGGGACAGATCAACGCGACGTATACGGTGAAGGTCTCGAATCCCGCAAGCAGCACTGGCCCAACGGCCGGCAAAGTGACAGTCACCGACACGATCCCCACCGGCCTGACGCTGGTCTCCATGGCAGGCACCGGATGGACCTGCAGCGCGAATTCTTGCCATCGCAGCGATGCGCTGGCCGCCGGCAAGAACTATCCCGCCATCACCGTCACAGTGGATGTTGCCTCGAATGCACCCCAAACCCTCACCAACACAGTCAGTGTCTCGGGAGGCAATTCCCCAGCTGCTAGCGCCGGCAACCCCACCACGATTAACTGAATTGCAATGTAAAAGGAACGGTAGATGATCCACAGTTACCGCCAGGTCAGATGAATGCCGTGCTGATCGTGAACGCCTATCACGAGATGACGGCACATGAGGCCATCCTAGGACACGTCCGTGCTTCACTGAAACCCGGGGGGACTTTCATCCTGATGGAAGGCATCTGGGATCGCCATGAAAGCCGATCCCGAGACGAACAGGTCAAGCATCATGAGCTCGCCCCGAGGTTCGCCAAACAGGAGGTGCAGCAGGCGGAGTTTGAAGTCATCGAACTACGTGATCCCTTTCTTGAGCGCACTCCCGACGAGGATGGTAGATCGCGGTGGTGGCTCATTGTTGCTCGAAAAACGAAATAGCCGCCAGCTGGAATCTGCCACATCGTAAGCGATGGAAAACTGACAATTGCAGTCGCTTGTGGCCGTTTGCCAGAAAGCTCCCGAGAGTGATATGGTTCGTAACAACTCTACGCCCTCTGGAAATATGAACAACTCTGCCACAACGGTTTTGAATGTGCTGGATGGCAAATACGGCACACTGGAACCTGATTTTCCCACCGATCCGTACCAATTCATTGTCTGGTGGTATTGCGGTTACCCTCAAAGCCAGAAAGCCTGCGCCAAAGGATGGGCCTCGCTCACGAGGGCAACTAAAATCGAGCCAGATGACCTCCTCCGGGCTCCGCCGGGCAGACTAACAGAAGCTCTGCGGCCGGGAGGTACCCTGCGACCACGCGCGGGCCGTAAAATGTGCGGTATGCGAGGGCTTTCGATCCGTTGACGTGAACCGCAATCCAAAACTAATGCTGGTCCTCGGAAAACTGCTCGGCTATGGTGTCGGACGAATCGCAATCATCAGCCACATATCAGCAGCCGCAATTCGGTCGCGCGTTGCATCTGGCATTCGCTTCAAGAACGGATCTTCACACTTCAGTACTTGAAAGCCAGCCTGACGCTGCTCCGAACCACTGCGAAGCTGACGCCCGTCTGACGGCGCAGGCGTCGGAATCGTGCCCCAATGTAGGGCGTCCGGTTAAGCAGGGCGGCAACCATCGTCAACGGGTCGTAGAACAATGCACCCGCGATGGCCTGACCCGCTCACTGGTATTCGGCGGTGACTCCGTACAAAACCGTGGACTGCGCCAAGCGGCATCCAGCCCGGCTGCGGTGAACGGCAGCGGACGCGACGAACTGGAGAACACAAACCAGTAGAGGCAAACAAATCAGATTGCCTGTAGGCGTCGGTGATGCGCCTGACGGCAAGATTGAAATAATCTTCGCGTTTCTCAATGCCAATGAACTTCCGGTTCAGCTTCACGCAAGCAACGCCCGTGGTAGCGTTACGGGAGAGGGAAATCGGGCGTCTTCGGTTTCATCTTTCACAAACCACTAGAGGCCCACAAATCTTCCTCGTCCGGCTCGCCGTGCAGGATCCCGCGCAGAGGGCTAGGCGCGATCAGCCGATAAGCCGCGACTTCGTCTCCAGAGCCCGCCGGGCCCACAGGCTGATTGACGGCGGCAGCCTCCAACGATACCGGACGCTTCTCGCCGCTGGCCCGAGGCAGCAATAATTCGTTCAGCTTTATATACAGGCATTCTACGCCACATAAGTGGAAGGGAACTGTGCCTAGCTTCCACGAATGCCCGTTACCAGCATCCTCAATTCGGCCAATCCCGACCCGACAGTAGACATTGCGAATTCGCGCAAGATTCACTCTGTAATTCTGGAGGGAGTGATCCTCGACCGCAAAGCGTTGCTCAATACAGTCCGATGAGGCAAGTCTCTTAAATCGGAGTTTGAGGCGCTTGGCTACGGCCTAAGTGAGTAAACCGTTCCACACATGCAGGGTTACACACTTTGGGGGACGGCGTCTCTATTGTTCGTCCCGTTATGCTCGAGACGCTCCCGCGTCTGGTCTGCCTGCACTGCGCCGCCACCCAGGTTGGAGCGCAGGCGGGGCGGGGCGCGGCGATGGGCAGCTATCGGCCTTGCTGAGCATTGGCGCGATTGGCGGATCCTTTTGGCGGCGGTGTTGGGCAGTCGATTCGCCATGGACGGACTCATTTACGCACTTTGGCGATGGCAGTGGTCGCGATGGCCTTGCTGGGCCGTCTCCATCAGGCGGATGTCATTGATGGCGGCGCATGTTTTTGAAATCGACTTTGAGATAGACTACGCATGTGAACCGATTTCGAACTCGACGGGATTTCTTAGGATGGACTAGAAGGGTCCTCACGGCTGGCGGCGCGGCGAGCGCAATGTCGCTTAGCGCAGCGCCCGCTTCAGACCTTGTAGCTGGCGAAGGCGAAGACTATTACGATAAGCTCGGCGTCACCAAAATCATTAACGCTGCGGGCACATACACCATTCTTACGGCGTCCATGATGCCGGCTCCGGTCCAAGCCGCCGTGGCGCGCGCCGCCAAACATCCGGTGCGCTTGATGGAATTGCAGACCAAAGCCGGGGAATACCTTGCCAAACGGCTGCGTTGCGAGGCGGCCATGGTTACGGCCGGCGCCGCCTCAGCACTGACGCTGGGCACAGCCGCGTGCATGACTCTAGCGAACAAATCCGCGCCTCACGATATGCCGACCGACGTGACCGGCAGCAACAACGAAGTCCTCGTCCAGAAAGCGCACCGGTACGATTACGACCATGCCTTGCGCAACTGCGGCATCCGCTTTGTAGAAGTGGAAACAATAGCGGATTACGAGGCAGCCTTCAATGACCGTACCGTGATGGCCCATTTTTTCAACGCGGCCCAGCAAGGCCAGATCGGCCGCGAGGACTGGATTCGCGTGGCACACAAACACAGTGTTCCTTGCTTTAACGATGCGGCTGCCGATGTCCCGCCCATCTCAAATCTTTGGAACTACACGCAGATGGGCTTCGATCTGGTGGCCTTCTCCGGCGGCAAAGGGATTCGCGGCCCGCAGAACGCAGGGTTGCTCTTGGGAAGGAAGGACCTCATTTCCAGGGCGACGGCAAACAACAGCCCATTTGACGACTGTGTCGGGCGCGGCATGAAAGTCGCCAAGGAACAGATCGTGGGGATGGTCGCCGCGGTGGACTGGTTCTTGAGCCAGTCGGACGAAGCGATGCAGACGGAATTTCAGCGGCGCGCCGACCGGATCGCCGCGCACCTGAAAGATGTTCCAACGCTCCAATCTCGAATTGTGGTGCCGCCGGTCGCCAACCAAGTGCCCCATTTACTGATTCGCTACGACCAGCAGCGCGTGAAGGTGTCGCCGCTCGCGGTCGCGGCGCAACTCCGCCGGGGGACTCCGAGCATCGAACTGAATCCCGCCACTGGCAGAAACGAAGGCAGTGCTGGGTTACCGTCGGACGTGAGCACGATCGTGGTGGGAGTGTGGATGCTGGAGCCGGGCGAAGACATGATCGTCGCGCGGCGCCTGCGCGAAGTGCTTACGAGCAACACTTGAGTACGGGAGAATCCCTACTGTGGAACGGCGCGATTTCTTTGGCGGTGCGCTCGGCCTTTTCGGTGCGTCGCAGTTCTCCGCCCAAACAACGGCGTCTGCCGGTGACGTCTTCATCGAACGACCGGCAACTGGAGAGCCGCACACGGGAAAGGTGCTGGCGGTCATCACGCCTCACCTGGATGACGGACCGTTCTTTGCATTCGGCACGGTGGCCAAGCTCCTCAAGGAAGGTTACGCTGGATATTTCATCCGGACCAGCAACGACGAGAAGGACTCGTATGATCTCACTCTGGGTGAAACCGTTGCGGCCAATGAGCGTGACACGGGCCAGTTTCTGAAAGCATCGGGGTTGAAGCAGGCGTTTGATCTCGGCTATCGAAACCATCGCATGGACGACGTGGCGCGCACCGAAATACGCGCCCGTCTGATCTTCCTATTTCGCCTGCTCAAGGTCGACACCGTTTTCAGCTACGACCCCTGGGGACACTATGAAGAAAACCCCGATCATTACATCACCGCGCAGGCTGTGGAAGCGGCGTGCTGGATGTCCGGTGGTCACCTGGATATGCCGGAGCATTTCGCCGCGGGCCTGAAGCCGCACAGCGTCACGGAGAAATACTACTTTGCCAGAGGTCCGCAACTGGTGAATCGCGTCGTCGATATCGGCCCTACGCTAGAGACAAAACTTTCTTGTCTGAGATCGTGCCGGACCATGATTACCCACATGATCAAGGATCTCAATGCGTTCGTTGCGGAACGCCACCTTCGTTTGCCCGCTCTTGCGGGCGATGAGACCGCCGCGATCGAGGAATTCACGAAAGTAGCAGTCGAGAACCGCGCTCTCGCCGTTGGCGGAAAATACGGTCTGCATTACGGCGAAGAGTTTCATTACATCGGGCCGGACAAATCGTTGGACGAATACATCTCGCGCAACGCCGTGCGCCTCTGACAGTCTCGCACAGCATTTCGTCGCCGATCGCCCGGCCATCCGCACGCTTGCGGTCGCGGCGGCGATCCGCCTGCTCCTCCGACTCGCTCCGCAGCGACACCCTTCCTGCCATACCGCTGCGCCACCGCCGGATCGTGCAGCACCAGGACGTTCTGGAGCGTTGGATTGTTCTCCGGCACCGGCACAGCCTGATTCGCCAAAAATGTCGCTGCCGTGTACCTCGCAGTCGCATTGCTTTTGTCCATCACCGCCCGCACGTCGATACCGCGCTCGTGCGCCTCGAGCAGCGCTTGCGCAATCGGTTCCAATGTGAAGGAATAGGCCGCAACGCGGATGCTGATTGGCCGAGCCGATGGTTTTCGCGACGAGGCCAGTTGCGCCTCGGTCGGGGGAGAAGGCGACTTCCGCATCGCTGGAGAAGCACGGCGGAGGCAGGGGGCAGACAGACCGAGGAGAAAAAGAGAGCATATGGCTATGAGATTTCCGCGTACTCGTTCTACCGGCTATCTGAAGCGTAGTCCTGAGGGATCGGCACTCAGAAGACACGCCGCACCCGGGCGCGCGCAATCGGATTGGTCATGTCTCTCAGCATGCGCGCGTAAAATTGTACGTAATCGTCTTGATGAGAATTGGAATGTGTTGCAAGTGTTGTACACGGTGTGCAGTGGAGTTACCTTTCTGCGATCCTGGTTCATGAGGGATACTGTTCTCCAACATGGCAACTAAACGTTCTGGCGCTGGAGCGTAAACCAAAGTCACGGGAGTGATCGGCCCCGCCCGCAGGCGAACACCGACCGTCTCCGGCGCAACAGCGTCATCGTTAGCTATCACAGGCCGAAGTGATCGACGAAGCTGACTCGGCATTCCCGTATAATCGACAGCAGGGTGGCACAAGAATGAAGATCTTCTTCTTCACGGGACGGAATCCCAGCAACAAGAGTGGCGTCAGTTGGAAGATTTGGAAAATCGATCGAAAGGCGAGGACCGTGACGACCTGGTGGGGACCGGCGGAGGTGCGCAATCGCCGTGTAGTCTTCGCTGCGAAACCCCAGAACAAGGCTAACCCGTTTGCCTCCGTTCAAGCTGCGCTCGACCACGAGCGCAAGTTGATCGCATCGAAGGTCAAGAAGGGTTATGAAAGACGCACTCGGTGGCGCGAGATCGTCTAATTGCCTCTCCACTGAAAGCGTTCGACACGACTTGCGCCGGGGATACAAGCTCGATCTGATCGCCGCTACTGACAGACTCACCACCACTTCGCAGTTATCCTGCTTGCCCAACTATCCACAATACTGTCGCGCCGCTCCGCATGCGGAACCTGCTGGCCTGGGAACAATGCGGTCGATCCGGCCGATATCGGCGCCGTGGCCGTCAGAGCTCTCACTAAGCCCGGGCACGAGGGTCAGGCGTACACTCTGAGTGGACCGGGGTCGCTGAGCGCCGAACAATACGCCGAGAAACTCAGTGCTGCGATCGGGAAGCCGGTTAGATTCGTGGATATACCGCTCGACGCCATGCGCGAAGGTCTGCTCAAGAGCCGCATGTTGCCCGCCGTCCTTGTCGATGCGCTGGTGTCGCTCATGCGTGCGACGAGGGACCCATAGGTCGACCTCTGGTATAGCGGTTTAGTCCAATCCATTTTTAGCTCACCGTCGCGGCGACCGGCTCTGGCGGGTCTGTCGAGCTAAAAATGCTCTGCATTATGCGGTGCACCGCATAACAGGTTGGTCGTCACAATGACCGCCGTCCGTTCCGCCCGTTCAGCAATCACTTGGAATAGGAATTCGGCGCCCACCTCCGCCAGCGGCACGTAGCCTACTTCGTCGATGGCGATGAGATCATAGCGGCTCCAACGCGCCATCACCCGGCGCAACTGGAGTTGGTGTTTGGCTTCCGCCAGCCGTCCAAACTGCTCATCGAAGATCTCGATGTTCCCTTCCTGGAACAGTTCCTTCAACATCTCGAACTCGACCGTGGCAACTGCACGCGGACGCGAAACAATCGTCTGGCGGCAATCCATGCCTTCTTCCAATAGGTAGCGATCAGTGAACCAGCCCTCGCCTTGAGTGCCAACGCGTCCTTGCGATCCCTTCGAAACGTCACGAGCGCGGCCCGGTGGAGCTTCTGACTGAGGAAGAGACCGCCGCCCTTGTCGCAGTCAACGGCACAGCTCGCAGGATGGCGGCGTGCACCTGATACTGGAAGTACTGAATCTCTCGCGCGCCACAAACTCGCTCGGCGGCGCGGATTTCGCCAGCCCGCGCATCGCCTTCGGCAAGCCGGTCCTCGATCACCCGCTGATGCGCTAACAGTTCGAAGCACATATCGAAACGCTGCAGGACGCCTTCGCCCTAGCCTGGGAGAGGATCGTGCGGCTGAACGAAGTCTGGTGCCAGAAAATCGCCATATTCCGATCGATACCATCTGTTCCGTCTAGTCGCGTACCTGGCGAAGTACTAGACCTCGGACGTCGCCCCGCAGATCGCCCGCTGGGCTATGGAAGTCCACGGCGCGCTCGGCGTACTGGCGGAATTTCCGGTGGAACGCTGGTTCCGCGAGGCCATGGTGCTGACCATATGGGAAGATACTTGCCATCGGCAGATCCAGGACGGCCTCGAAGTGATGGAGCGCAAAGGTGCGCACAGCATGCTGTTGGAGCAGTTCCCCGACGAAAACATGCGCCGCCGCATCGAAGCCCACCTGGCACTGCCGCAAGCGTAGCGCGAAGCCGGAGCCGAAGAAATCTTCCGCGACCTGGCGATGTTCGTTGCCCAGTCAGCCTGGTGTGCCGCCAACGCTGTCTGATGTTAGCCAGATCGAGGTCCGGCCTAGTACCCGGAATTTTCCAGGGTGGATGAGAGTTTTTCCCCTCGCTTGGCGCAATGCATAATAGACGCTCCTAGGGGGGATCATGCTGTCCTTACGATATTCGCGGAGTGCCTTGGCTGCTCTGCCTGTTGTCCTGCTATTATTTGGGCCTCTTCCGTAGCTCATGCCCAGAGCTTTTATTCGCTGCCGGCGTTGTCCTTTACTAAAGTATTCGCCGGCGCGAATCCGCTGGCGCAGAGCTTGATGATCTCCAGTACGGGGACCAATTTCAACTACACTGCGGTTGAGTCCACCTCGACAGGCGGCTCGTGGCTGCATTTACCCCTTCCGGAGGGGTGCTCACCACGGCCTCGGCCGTTTCGGTCAGCGTGAATGCCACATCTTCGCTGGCGGCGGGAACTTACATGGGGCAGGTCGTGTTCTCCTCGTACCCCACTCCCACCATAACCATGACAGTGCCGGTGACCCTGATCGTGGCCGCCGCGGGCAGCACGTTTTTCGACGACACCGCCGGGCAGTTGAGCTTTTCACTTATTCCTGGCGGCGGCCCTGCGCCATCCCAGAGCATCCAAATCAGAAACGGCGGAACTGGCACGTTGAATTGGACCGGGGCGGTGAGCACGGGAGACGGCGGCAACTGGCTCAGCATCTCCGCGACGGCCGGCACGGCGCCGTCCACGGTTACGGCTTCCATCCAAACCGCGGCTCTGCCCGGCGGAGGGGCGTCATCGGGAACCTTCGTGGGCCAGATCGCCTTTAATCTGACGGCTCTGTGCGTCACCTTGCCACAACCTTTCTAATGGTGCTTGGCGGTGAGTTCCTCGATGCGGTGCGCCAGCTTTTCGCGCAACGCGAAGAGATCCTCCTCATTCCGCGAGAACCCGCGGACATCCACCACCATGCTGCTTGCGGCTTGGTCGGCGAACGGCGCATCGCCTAAAGACTTCAGCAGCCACAGGTATTCGTAATCCTCGATGCCTTCCCGCAGCAATTCAAACCGGATAGACGACACAGGCCCATCCACATTGCGCTGGCCGGTATATTTTTGGACGCGACTGCCGGGATACAACAGGGAACCCTCGCCGTTCAGCACGTAGCCGTCGCTGCACAGAAAGCCGCTGAGGTAGGTAACCGGACTCAGCCATGGATCTGGCGTTTGGGACCAGAACTTCATATCCCAATAGAGGATGCCCTGCATCTGGTAGCGCCATGTAATCCAAGGGACCATTATCGGATCCATGGCGGGAGCATCGATGAAGTAGTTGGGCTGCGGATAGACTTGGTCGCAGGAAATGTACCAAGTGAGTTCGCCGCCCTTGGCCTGTTCTTCGCGGATTGCCCGGCGCGCTTCGGGTCCGTTCAAATCGTTGCCGTGGATGGAAAAATTGTTCACGTAGCCACGCAGGGTTCCCCAAGCCGGATTCGCCGGAACTGGCGTTTTGGTGGCCAGAAAAGGAACGCCGGGCGCGGCCTGATGCACGAGAGTTGCCCACTTACGCGTATCCTCAAATTGGCTGGCGGTGTTTGGCTCGTCGATCGGGCTGTTAAGAACGAGTCGATTGAGCCAGCCGTTCTTTCGGTAGTAGTCGAATACCTGCCTCAAATAAGACTGGATGCGCCGGTTGGCTTCAGGAGAGAACGCCGGAGCGCCAGCCATCACTTCAGAAGGTGCGGTTTCCAGGATGACCCGTTTGGTGTGCCACTGGTTCATATAAAGGTTGTAGGCGTCAGGGTCGAAGCCGAGAAGAACGTTATCTCCGGAGACCTTGATCTGCGGCTGGAGGGGCTCGTTGAACCATGGCTCCATGCGATTAGCGTAGAGAAAAGCATGATACGTCCGCAGCAGTGCTTTGGCTTCAGGCGAAGAAGGTGCGACGTGATGAGCGGCGGCCAGCCCGTCACTGGAAACCCCCATGTACGTGATGAGATGCGTCTCATGGGGCAGGGCGAAGCCGTAGATCTTCAGACGAAGGTTGAGTTCGTCAATCGGCTTACCATTCCGCTTCACTCGGATAACGCCGGAATAACTCCCTGCCGGGACGTCAGGCGGGGTCACGACATCGACCCAGATGGCGCGGTTTCGGATGGCTTGGCGAAACTCAACGGTCATGCCGAAGGGTTCCGTCAGCGGAGCCAACGCATCGGGCCAAAATCCCGTCTCGCCTACTGGACCGGACTTGCCGTAGCAAAGAATGGAATGCTCGAAATAGAGTTTCACGTTTTCGCTCGGGATCCGTCCAGCTTCAGAACGCAGGTCGCCGGCTTCCACCCAGAGGCCGGATAGCGGCGCATCAGGCCTGTCGGGCAGCGGCACGGAAAGCACCACCTGAAACGGAATGTGTTCATTCTTGGCACCGGCTATGGAAATGGTTTTGGAGGTCTTGTCCCAAACGAGATTACTGGCTTGAGCGGGCTCGTTGGGCCGAACCTTGTAAACGCTCGGAACTGCCCAGACCTCGACGGGCGGTGTTTGCGCCAACGCGGCGGCGCTGCAGAGGAAAACCAGTGCGCGGTTCATTTTTCGATGATTTGGATTGGATCCTGGCAAGAGTCGATTATAAGTCCAAACTCCCTCGGATGCCTCGATCCCCAGACTCTTGGCCAAGGTTTGAGTCCCCTAGACTGGTCCGCGGAGGAATCTGACGTCGGGTATAGCACAAGTTGCTCCGGTCGAACCTGCGAGCGATTGTACGAAAAAGACGACGATCCCATGGGACGTCTGCTACATCAGGCCAGTGCTGCCTTTGCGTATCCGAAAGACCGCTTCATATCAGCCGGGCGGTCCGTGGTTCTGTAATCGCAGTCGATGTAGCAGCGGATCGGGTATTTGCTGTTCTTAACCAGCCGGAGAATCTCTTTAAGGGGAGTGTCACCTTCGCCCCACGGCACACTCAGCCCGTCCTTACGCCGGTCTTTGAGATAGATCACGGCGATGTGATCAAGACGATCCTTGACGAACGCAAGCGAGTCATAGCCGCCGCCGGTGCCGTCGCCGATATCGAAACTAATGCGATAGCTTCTGGAAAGTGACAGCGCTTTATCATACTGGGCTGGCCTGGAGATGACCTCCGGATTGGTAATGTTCAGATCGGGTTCGCCCTGGATACCCACGATGAAGTCCCGCTTTTCAGCCAAGGGCGCTACCCGCCTCGCCTCCGGGGATGTGACGCCGAGGGTGACGATCCTGGCACCAAGAACTTCGGCGATTTCGAAAGTCCGGCTGAGTTCCTCGTCAGTGGCGCCGGGGAATCCGCTAAGACCGTGGATAGCGATACCGGCGCCGTCGAACTTGTTTCGGATCGAGCGAAAATGGCCGAGCGGCACGGTCTTACGCCATTTGGCGAGTTCTTCGCGGGCCTGGGATTCAGCGCCGCCGGCCCGTATCCGTTCCCACAAATGAGCGGGCTCGACCAGCGGCGCGTAAAGATCGCACTCGCCCAGACCGCATTCGACCATGGACTTGATCACAAGGTCGAGCATGCCATCATGCGGCAAGCCGATGTCGCTGAATATGTAACTCTGAAGACCAAACTGCACGCCATTGACGATAGAATCGATTTTCTTGGCCAGCATTGCGGAAACAGGCAAAAAAGCCATCCTCCCGAAGTCCCGTCTGGTAAACATCGAGGGCGCCTCCTCATCTTTGCGGAAGATGCACGACCTACGAAGCTAGCACAGCTCCGACTCTAGGTGGAACACAGGCTTTTATAACACAGGATGAGCCCGAAGGGTGATCGGTCACAATTCCGCCCCCGTACTCGCCGATGAATCTCCAGTTTCGAAAGATGAACGGATCCGGCGGGATTCGTGTCTTCACCGGGCCTTGCCACTGCTCCCAATCGAGTGCCCCCATCTAGTTTGGCAGTCCGGGTGCCGCCGTTGCCAACACGAGAGGGCCCATCAGGAGAATGATGCTATTCTGCCGTCATGAAATCTCAGACTTCGAAATGGACCCTATTATCACTGGTGATGGCTGTGCTGGCGGTATCGATAGCGCTCGCCTCTGGTCCATTGTTCGAAGCGCAGCCCGGTGATCTCGCGAGCTTTTCCGCCGTGGGCCCTATTGACGCGCACGTGCACCTGTACAAGGATGACCTGGCCTTCGACTCTCTCATGCGGCGCCTGAATCTACGCATTCTGGACATTTGCGTGATTGATGATCGCGACTCTTATGCCAAGGGACTGGAGCCGCAGCGCAGTGACGTGCTCAAGGTGGTTCATAGGACTGGAGGCCGTGCCGTTTTGTGCACCACTTTCAGCCCTTACAAATTCGAAGAGCCGAGATTCGCCCAGAGCACGATCCACCAACTGGATGCCGACTTCGCCACAGGAGCCATCGCGGTGAAGA